>Ga0210049_1001164_pt1 | contig 24251 bp, 19 predicted proteins | sample CryGeyCG2014_300_2_FD_183964 | JGI IMG/M metagenome (GOLD analysis project Ga0210049, IMG submission 183964) | Groundwater microbial communities from aquifer - Crystal Geyser CG06_land_8/20/14_3.00 (SPAdes) (version 2) | ecosystem: Environmental > Aquatic > Deep subsurface > Groundwater | place... | reverse complement strand
GCATAGTGTTCGACAGGCACGCGGAAAGCCTTGCGGTGGAAACCTTTACAAACGGAATTAAACTGGCTGCACAGAAAATAACGGAAGATCCCCTCGGTGTGCCATTGATTGCAGGCTGGGACAGGGTGACATCAGCAATTCCTGATGTACTCGGCAGGATAAAAGAGGCAGTGGAAGAGGATAATAGATGAAAAAACATTTTGTGATTATAAAATTTCAAAAATTGTTCTTAATGAATGATCTTGAAAATATTTATATAACCATTATCCTGCTATATAGAATATTTCATAATTTGCTGCCAAGATTTTGGGGATTTGATATGTCTCCCCCGTGGTTCACCCATTAAAAATCATATCCTAATCTCAATTAGAACTTCAAAGAATTGTTTCCTAATTAAGACAACATCCTCGTGAGAGTAGGTAGATGGAGCTGAAAAACTTTCAGCCCGTGGTTTTTTTATTACCACAATAAAACAAGACAGATAAAAAGGGACAGAGAGCATAAATACTTAATAATCGAAAATAACTGAGGATTATGAAGACTTATGTATTAGGCGGAAATCAAGAAAAGGTAATGAATTTTACTGTGCTCTTACTTTATGTTGTCTTTTTTTTCTTGGTTCATGCAGATGCAAAAGAAAAAAAATGGGACATTTACTATACAGACCCTGATGGAACCGAACATTATTATGATTTGAAAAATATAACCCGTACATCTAAAGTTATTCTTGAAACTCAAGCTTCAACGAAAAAGCGTATTCGAACTCCTAAGAAATATACAAAAGTATTAATGGTGAAACTAAGGGAAAAACTTGTTTTCAATAATCCAGGATATCAGCTAAAAGAATCAAGAATTCTAAGGGAATTTGATTGTTCCGGGAATATGATTCGAACTCTTATGATTAGTGATACTTACAAAAATGGTTTCAAAAGAATAGAAGGCAAAGCTCAACCATGGGAAAATATCAGTTCAAAGCCTTCTTATGAAGCTCTTTATGAAATAGTTTGTAAACCTTGAAAGGGCCTTTTCTCTTTATGAATAGACTCTTGGCCGTTATTGATACAATTTTCGGGGACGGGTTGAAAACTAAATAAACTCTTTAATTATAAAAAGAAAAGATAATCATATTGGAGGGATTTTATGAAAAAAATACTTGTTGCCCTTGGGATAATTTTATCTGTATTATTTATCCTAAGACATTCAAATGCCCTATGTGTTAGTGCACAGAAGGCAAATATAAGATCAGGCCCTGGCACCAATTATGAAATTGTTTGGGAAGTCTATAAATATATGCCTTTTTCAAAAGTCGGCGTGTCCCTATCAGGCGATTGGTATGCGGTAAAGGATGTGGATAGAGATGTTAACTGGATACATAAGTCTCTGTTAACTGGCAAATATAAATGTGCTGTTGTAAAAACAGAGGAGGTAAATGTGAGAACAGGACCTGGTACAAGTTATTCTAAATGTTTTTTTAGCCCGGCAGAAAAATATTATCCTTTCAGGGTTCTGAAAAGAAAAGGCATGTGGGTAAGAGTGAAGGATGAGTGGGGCAATATCGGTTGGATTCATCGTAACTATCTTTGGATTCAATAAAGAGTATAAGGAGGAATGATGAGGAAGATATTTATAACGGTTGTTTTTATTATAATAGCGTTTCTTACAATCAGGAGCAATTTTAACCTTCTCGATAAATCAGATGATATCAAACCTGAACGGGAAAAATATACGGAAATAAGCGGTACTATTAAAAAAGGAGAGACACTCTTTGATATCTTCAAAAAATACAAGCTTGACATTGGTGAGCTTTTCAAATTAAGAGAGGCATCCGCAGATATTCATAGATTGAGGGAATTGTATCCTGGCCAGCCATATAAAATAATTGTCGATGATAATAATCAGATAAACTCCTTTGCCTACTGGATAAATGATGATCTTATTCTAAACATTAAGCGAGTTGATTCAGACTTTCGTGCAGAAAAGGTAGCCATAAAATATGAAAAAAGAATTCAGCATATAGGTGGAGGGATAAGAGATAATCTTATCTCGTCAGTAGGAGAAGGCAGGGAAAACCTTATGTTGGCGCTTCAACTTTCAGATATTTTTGCATGGGATATAGACTTTACTACAGACCTTAGAAATGATGATACCTTTAAGATTGTTGTTGATGAGTTTTACTTAGATGGTGAATTTAAAAAGTATGGAGACATCCTTTCTGCAGAATTTATCAATAATGGTGAGACATATTATGCCTACAGATTTGAATATGATGGAAAGGTTGATTACTATGATGCTTATGGTAAATCCTTAAGGAGGGCCTTTCTGAAGGCACCACTAAGTTTTAGGAGAATAAGCTCCGGTTTCAGTCAAAAAAGATTTCATCCTATTCTTAAGATTTACAGACCTCACTTAGGAGTTGATTATGCAGCATCTGCAGGAACGCCTGTTTCTACAGTAGGAGACGGGAGAGTTGTTTTTGCCGGGTATAAAGGGCAGAATGGGAATATTGTGTCAATAAGACACTTCAATGGATATAGGACATACTATGGTCATTTATCAAAGATCGCAAAGGGCATCAGAAAGGGAGTTAAGGTTAAACAGGGACAGATTATTGGTTATGTGGGAGCAACAGGACTTGCAACAGGACCTCACCTGGATTACAGGATTAAGGTCAATAATAAATTCGTAAATCCTCTTAAACTAAAGCTATCCCGTGGAAAGACTGTTCCGAGGAAATTAATGGCTGAATTCAAAAACTTCAAAAATAATATGGACATTCGACTTGCTTCAATTACTCCGAAGGCTTTTGTATGTGCTAAAAAATAAAAGGTGATAAAGAGATATAAATAGATACAAATCTTATTCACGGAGGAGAAATGAACATAGATTTTAACAGGGTATTTATGCCTGCTATTGTAGCTTTTTTGTCCTCTTTTGCATTATTTGTTGTTAGAGGAATTGCCTTTAAAGTAATTCATAAATGGGCAGAGAGAACAGAGACAAAAATTGACGATATAATAATAAAGTCATTTAAAACACCCTCTATTTACTGGTGTCTTGCTATCGGACTTTATATTGGTGTTGAAGTATCGGACCTTCCAAAAAGGTATATTTTCTACCTTAGCAAGGCAATTCATATGATTGTAATTTTTTCTATTACTATTGCCGCTGCGAACCTTACAGGAAAAATATTCCGAAATTATATTCAGAAATTAGACCTGCCCATTCCTACTACAGGACTTGCATATGGAATATTGAAAGGCACGATTCTTGTTGTCGGTTTTCTGATAATACTCAGTTTCCTCGGCGTTTCCATAACTCCACTTATTACTGCTCTTGGAGTTGGAGGTCTTGCGGTTGCCCTTGCACTTCAGGACACGCTGGCAAACCTTTTTGCAGGAATCCATATACTTGTCGAAAAATCCATAAGGGTTGGAGACTTCATAAAACTTGAGACAGGACAGGAAGGCTATGTGGAGGATATTACATGGAGGACAACGAGGGTAAGGATGCTTCCTAACAACACAGTCATAATCCCGAACAGCAAGCTTTCGCAGAGCGTTGTGACCAATTATTATCTCCCTGAAAAGAGGATGTCCCTGCTGATTCCTATAGGAGTGAGTTATTCTTCTGACCCTGAAAGGGTTGAAAGGATACTCATTGAAGAGACAAAAAAGGCTGTCGGCGAAATCCCAGGACTGCTTGGAGACCCGGAGCCTTTTGTACGTTTCATTCCGGGCTTTGGAGATAGCTCCCTTAATTTTACACTCATCTGTCAGGTTCAGGAATTCGTTGACCAGTACCTTGCGCAGCATGAGCTAAGAAAGAGGATTTTTAAGAGGTTCAAAGAAGAAGGAATAGAGATACCATTTCCGCACAGAACTGTCTATCTCAGAGAGGAAAAAGATTGGCAGAAATAACTAATTCCTTTGAATTCAGGCAATGCGTTAGCATCCTTAAATCTACAGGAAAGAAGGCAAGGAATCTGCATGAATTGAGGGATGCCATATCGGCAGTAAGCGATGAATCCATATTTCATCATACATATCAGTATTTCCTGAAAGGACATATCCTTGAATATACAAATGACTTTGCGCACTGGGCAGGAGAGAGTCTTGAGGAAAGAGCTTTGTCAGAACAGCTTTCAAATATAGACCCGTATGATTTTAAGAATATAAGTGACTTAAGAAATAAGCTTATAGAGGTAATAGACAATTATCTTGGGCAATTTCCTGAGCCGAGAGAGGCTATGCGCGGTGATGAATTCTGCTTTAACGAAACGGTTACACTCATATTCCCTGTGGGGACAAGAGCGAAAAACCTTGCAGAATTTCTTACTGCCATTAAATATATAGATGCAGGATCAATCTACTATCATTTCTACGAAGCAAGGATGCGTCTTGGAGGCGGGATAGATGATTTTTCCCGTTGGATTGAAGATTATCTTCAAAAAAAGGAGCTTGCAGAGAAAATAAGGGCTATAGATCCATTTATGCATACCATAGAGGAAATACGTACTCATATCGTTGAAACAGTTGAAGAAGAAGTGAAAAAAGATATGGAGGTTGTTAGCAGATGTTTGACCAGTATTTAGGAATATCCCCCAAGAGTGATTTGTTACTTTTGCAGATGCTAGGTGAAAAGTTACATAAAAGGTCTTTTCTTCACGTTAGCTCTACCCGTGAAGGGGGAGGCGTGGCAGAGATCCTGCAGAGGATGATACCTATGTTTACTGAGATAGGCATTCAAGCAAGATGGGAGATTATCGAAGGCGACACGAAATTTTTCAATATTACAAAAAAGATTCATAACGCAATGCAGGGCAACCCTGAAAGGATAACCAAAAAGATGTGGGATTATCACTATGAAATAAACGGTAAGAACGCAGACAAACTGGACCTTGAAGCAGATGCTGTTTTGATTCATGATCCTCAGCCGGCTCCACTCATAGAATTCAAAAAAAGTGGATTATGGATGTGGAGATGTCATATTGATGTATCAAATCCGAAGAAGGAAGTAAGTGATTACCTCTGCAGATACTGCGAAAAGTACACCGCTGCTATTTTCTCTGTTGCAAAATTTGCCAGGAAAATGGGAATTGATGAGTTTATCGTTTCGCCATCTATCGATCCTGTCAGTGAAAAAAACAGGGAGTTAACGGATGAAGAAATTAATAAAACATTGAATAAATTTCAGATACCAACTAACAGACCGATAATCCTTCAGGTATCCCGTTTTGACAGATTCAAAGACCCAATAGGTGTAATAAAGGCTTACAGGATTGTGAAGAAATATAATGATTGCATTCTTATCCTTGCAGGGAGCCCTGCCACCGATGACCCGGAGGGAGAAATAGTCTTAAATGAGGTGAAGGAGTGCGCAGCTAACGACCCTGATATATACATCCTTTTATTACCGCCTTTCAGTGATAAGGATATCAATGCTTTGCAGAGAGTAGCAGCTGTTGTTCTGCAGAAATCCTTAAAAGAAGGTTTCGGTCTTACAGTATCTGAGTCTATGTGGAAGGGAAAACCGGTAATAGGCGGTGCTGTAGGAGGAATTCCCCTTCAGATAATACATGGTGTTACAGGGTTCCTTGTGCATTCAATTGAAGGTGCTGCATTCAGGACAAGGCAGTTATTAAACAATATAGAAATGGCGAAAAGGATTGGTGAAAATGGCAGGGAATATGTAAGAAAGAACTTTCTTATAACAAGGCAGATAAGGGATTATCTTGGGGTATGGTATATAATGGAAAACAAAGGTAGGAGTATAATAGAAATTTAAACATGAAAATTACAATCAGGTTAATTGTTTCCCTTATTTTTATAGTAGCTCTGGTAGCTGTCGGGTTTTCGTTCTATGAGGTCAGAGCTGAAAAAATGCGTATGACCGCTGATTTGCAGCGCAGGGCCATTATCCTGGCAAAAAGCCTGCAGGAATCAGTAGTCCCTTTGGTTCAGTCCAATTCTCTACAAAAATTGAATCGTCTTGTAGAACGATTTGGAAATCGTGAGAGACTCGAAGGAGTAGCTGTTTATGACCAGCAAGGGAATGTCTTAGCCTTAACCCCTGATCTCGCTCTGAAAATTCCACAGCCATTACCTCTGGCAGTGAAATCTGTTGCAGAAAATCAACCTGTCGGCAGCCTTATGCGCATTGATGACAAAGAAACATATTTCTATGCCCTTCCTTTTTCGGAGGAGGATAAAATCACAGGGACGCTGGTGCTCTTCCATGACGCCTCATATATCGGCGTGAGACTTGAAGAGATATGGAAAAATAACCTCCTCCGCTTCGTCATATTGTCAACCTTGATTGCCTTGATTACCCTGCTTGCAATCCGATGGAGCATCACAGGCCCTATAGCTCGTGTTGCAGAATGGATGAGGGAGTTACGGATGGGAAGAGGGAAAATGGGTCAATCTGTGGTTTCTCCGAGAGGAGATGTGCTTGCCCCTTTAATTTCTGAGGTTACCCATCTGGCAAAAAACCTTGCTATGGCACATGCAAAAAAAGAGGATGAAGCTAAACTGCGCCTTCGCACAGAATCCGTCTGGACGGCAGGCAAGCTTAAAGAACATATACGCGCTGAACTGAGCGGAAATAAAATATTCCTTGTTTCAAATAGAGAGCCATACATGCATATCAGAGAGAGAAGCAGTATCAAATGCATTGTGCCTGCCGGCGGATTGGTTACTGCATTAGACCCTGTGATGCGGGTCTGCGAAGGTGTGTGGATTGCGAACGGCAGTGGATATGCAGATCGCGATGTAGTGGACGGGAATGATAAGCTTCGAGTCCCGCCGGAAGACCCGGCATATACACTCAAAAGGGTATGGCTTACCAAGGAGGAAGAAAACGGCTACTATTATGGCTTTTCAAATGAGGGTCTATGGCCCCTCTGCCATATCACCCATACACGGCCTCTGTTTCATCTGGAAGACTGGATTCAGTATCAGAGAACAAATGAAAAATTTGCCGAGACCTTGTTCAAGGAAATTGAAAATGAAGAATCACCTCTGATTTTAATTCAGGATTATCACTTTGCTCTTCTTCCTATGCTGATTAAAAGTAAGCGCCCTGATGCGCGGGTGTCGCTATTCTGGCACATCCCATGGCCGAATCCCGAGTCCTATGGCATCTGTCCCTGGCGGGAAGAAATTCTTATAGGCATGCTTGGAGCCAACATCCTGAGTTTTCATATACAATTTCACTGCAATAATTTTCTGGATACTGTTGACAGATTTTTGGAATCCAAGGTTGATTGGGAGCAGTTCTCAATCACGCGCGGCGGCCACACAACCCTTGTTAAACCATTCCCTATAAGCGTTGATTTTAACGGCGGAACCTTAAGTAAAGCAGCCGCAACACAGGAAAGAGCCTCTATAAAGGAAAAACTGTTCAGAGAGATCGGCGCTCACGCAAAATATATGGGTGTCGGGGTTGATAGGATTGATTACACCAAAGGTATTCCTGAGCGATTCACGGCAATTGAAAGATTTTTAGAAAAATACCCTGAGTTTGGCGGTGAATTTACATTTGTTGAACTCGGTGCACCAAGCCGCACACACATAAAAAGATACCGTGACCTGACGACAGAGGTGGAAGAGATGGTGGATAGGATTAATTGGCGTTTCCACACAAAAACATGGGTGCCCATTGTATTCCTTAAAGGGCATCACAGCCATAAAGAGATCTATCCATTTTATAAAGTAGCCGATATATGCATGGTCACTTCCCTGCATGATGGTATGAACCTTGTTGCAAAGGAATTTGTCTCATCCCGTGATGATGAAGACGGTGTATTAATTCTCAGCCAGTTTACAGGTGCTTCACGAGAGCTAAAGGACGCTGTAATTGTGAATCCCTATGATATTGAAGGAATGGCAGATGCCATTTTTTTATCACTTAAGATGACGCCTGACGAAAGGTCAGAACGTATGAAACGGATGCGTGAGGTGGTTAAAGAACACAATATTTACCGCTGGGCAGGAGACCTAATTACAGCATTAGCACGACTGCGATTGACTGAGACAATAGAGCAGCAGAGTGAATAAATCTTATGCCGCCAGTATATTTATTCAAATGTAAAAATCTCTCTGACTTAATTAAGCCTGATCAAAAAATTGCTCTATTCTTAGATTTCGATGGAACACTGGTTCCCATCCAGAAAGACCCTGCACAGTGCTTTTTAATGCCTGAAATAAAAAAACAACTGCGATCACTGGCAAACTCTGAAGGCTGTTATGTATCTATCCTGAGCGGAAGAAAGTTATCTGATATCAGAAAAAGAATCGGTATTCCATGTATCTATTATGGAGGGAATCACGGGATAGACATTGCCGGCCCGGGTATGAGATACACCCACCCGAAAGCCTCATCAACAAGACCCACTATTCTCAAAATAAAACATCTGCTGGAAAAAGAGATTGTAGATATCAAAGGTACATGGCTTGAGGATAAAAAATTTACCCTCACCCTTCACTTTCGTGCTGTGAAAAAAGGAGATATCTCATCTGTGAAAAAAGCCTTCTATAAGACTGTTGCCAGATTCATAGAGGAGACAAACATATTACATAGCAACACAAAGGGCAGAAAAAATAATCCCCCCATCCCCCCTTTAGTAAAGGGGGGTAAGGGGGGATTTTCAAATAAAAAATTGTTAATCGTAATAAAAGGGAAAAAGGTTCTTGAGCTGGTACCTAATATATCGTGGGACAAAGGCAAGGCGGCCCTATTAATCCTGAAAGCAATAAAGGATAAATGTTTTCCAGTCTATGTAGGAGATGATCAGACTGATGAGAATGCTTTTAGCGTTCTTTCAGAAGAAGGGATAACCATTCGGGTTGGGAAATCGATGAAGACATTGGCGAAGTTTTATGTGAAGAGTTACCGCGAGGTTCCGCAAGCGCTGGATATGTTGACAATTACTGCGCAATCTGAAGGAATTTATGAAAAGAAAAGTTTTTGAAAGCTCTATGTTGAATTTGATGTAAGGACAAAGAGCATTACCGGCCTTATAGTCAAAGGAATAAAAAAAATCAGGAAGAGTAAAAAATAGACTTGCCATAAGGAAGAGATAATCTATGGATAGTATCATCCTCAGAAAAGAGATACATAAAAGGATTGATGAAATAAAGAAGGCTGATATCCTTGTCGGAATTCCGAGTTACAATAATGCCCGCACTATCGGGCATGTCGTAAAAGCCGTGCAGACTGGATTTGCAAAGTATTTTCCTGATAAAAAATGCGTGCTCGTAAATTCAGACGGCGGTTCAAGAGATGGTACTATGGAAGTTGTTAAAAATACCACGATCGAAGATTTTCAATCTGTACTTTTACATCACAGGGTAGAACCTATCTGGAAAATAGCGACCCCTTATCATGGGATTCCTGGTAAAGGAAGCGCCTTTAGAACAATTTTCGAGATAGCAGATGCCCTTAATGTGAAGGCATGTGCAGTAGTTGATTCTGATCTCCGGAGCATCACTCCCGAATGGATTGAACTTCTCATTAAACCCGTGCTCGAAGGCGGCTTTGATTACGTTTCGCCGCTCTACCACAGACATAAATATGATGGGACGATTACAAACAGTATTGTCTATCCGCTAACGAGGGCATTATATGGGAAGCATATAAGACAGCCAATAGGTGGAGATTTTGGTTTTTCAGGAAAACTTGCGAGTTTTTACCTGACAAAAAATCTCTGGGATACAGATGTTGCAAGATATGGGATAGATATATGGATGACAACAACTGCTATAGCAAATAAATTTAAAATTTGCCAGGCATTCCTTGGCGCAAAGATACATGATGCTAAAGACCCAGGTGCAGACCTGAGTTCAATGCTCTATCAGGTTGTTGGAGCAACCTTTGACCTCATGGAAACATACCAGGACGTCTGGAAAACAATAAAAGGCTCTGAGCCCGTTCCAACTTTTGGTTTTCGATATGATGTGGGATTAGAACCCATCTCTGTTAATCTTGAGAGAATGATTGAAAAGTTTAGACTCGGAGTTAAGGAATTAATGGAAATATGGAAGATATTTATTCCATCTGAAATCCTGGATTTTCTGTCTAAATCAGCAAAGTTTTCAAAGGAAGAATTTCATATACCTGATGAATTATGGGTTGATATCATTTATAGTTTTGCGATTGCGTCACGGAGAAAGATTATGAACAGGGAGCATCTACTTAAATCACTAACTCCACTTTATATAGGCAAGATTGCGTCATTTATAATTGAAGCATGGGATAGCAGCGCCTCAGAGGTTGAACAAAAGATTGAGAGATTGGGTATCACCTTTGAAAATAAGAAGGATTTATTAATAGAGAACTGGCAGCAACAAAAGGGGGTATGTCATGAATGATTTTTTAAAGAAAGTAATAATTGAACCATTAGATAGGTTTTGGGAGAGGGTTCTACAATTTCTACCAGATATCCTTACTTCCATACTCATTTTTATCTTGGGTATTGTACTTGGCTTGATTTTTAGAAAACTGTTTTTGAGGTTCTTCAATACAATAAAAGTAGATAAATTTTCCGAGAGGTATGGATTTGTTGAGATTCTTAAAAAAGGTGGTATAAAAGAACCTGTATCTTTTATTCTTTCAAGGTTGATCGGCTGGCTGACAATAATTATTTTTTTTATTGTAGCCCTTCGTTCCCTTAATGTGCCAGCTATCGAACAGATACTCGAAAGGTTTTTCCTCTATTTGCCGAATATTTTTGTTGCAGTAATAATTCTCTTTTTTGGCTATCTCCTCAGCAACTTTCTTGGGAGGGCCGCACTGATTGCTGCTGTAAATGCAGGATGGAAAGTATCCGGCCTGGTAGGTAGACTTGTTAAGCTAACTGTATTTTTGCTTGCAGTTACAATGGCACTCGAACAGCTTGACATCGGCAGGGGGACAATAGTTATTGCCTTTGCTATAATCTTTGGCGGCATAGTCCTTGCCCTTGCAATAGCATTTGGTCTTGGCGGGAGAGATATAGCAAAGGAGTATCTGGAGAAGAAGATAAAGGGCGAAGAAGAGAAGAAGGATGAAATCAGTCATCTGTAAGATTGAAGCTCTCTAAATTAGAATATTCAGAAATTTTGTAGTATGATTATACTAACATTAATACAATCGGGGAGGAGGATAATTTAATGATAGCTATGTTAAAAAACCAATGAGACTGAAGCCTTTAGAATCTACGCATATTTACATTAAGGAATATGATAAGAGAGGCGGCCCAGGAGCTAATTTTATAGTTAAGTGGCAAGCAGAGAGAAAGATAAATCAGCCAATTATTGAAGGAGTCATGCTTGATGCACGTCAGGGGATATCATTTATCTGCACTGGTCAGATAATCACCGAGCATTCAGAGTAGATATACCCGCTGCCGGAATCCTTACTGTAATGGAATATGAATTCTTAAAATCATTGGTCATCGTCTTTGGTGTCTCTGCCTTAGTGGTATTTTTACTTTACAGGTTGAAGATACCATCTCTTGTAGGCTTTCTCATCGCTGGAGTTATTATCGGGCCCTTCGGAATAGGGATAGTAAGAAACACTCACTCCATCGAGGCACTCGCAGAAATCGGCGTCATACTACTCCTTTTTACTATCGGTATCGAGTTTTCTATGGCAAAGCTTGTCAGGATTAAAAAGGCTGTTATAGGAGGTGGTAGCGTACAGGTATTCCTTACTATCGTTTTATCGGCTGCTGCTGCCTATCTGGCTACTGGAAATGTCAACAAATCTATCTTCTTTGGTTTCCTTATCGCATTAAGCAGTACCGCTATCGTATTAAAGATGCTCACAGAGAAAGGCGAAATAGACTCACCTCACGGACACATCATGGTAGGAATACTCATTTTCCAGGACCTATGTGTTGTACCGCTTATGCTCCTTACCCCTGTTTTATCTGGTGATGGGATAAACATAATGGACATAGTAATAAAATTTGGCAAGGCAATATTGATAATAGCGGTTGTACTTCTGAGTGCAAGATGGATAGTTCCCTCCCTGCTTCATCAAGTTGTACATACAAGAAGTCGTGAACTTTTTATAATTACAATTATACTTCTCTGCCTTGGCATAGCGCTTTTAACTTCAAGGTTTGGTCTTTCCCTTGCACTTGGAGCTTTTTTAGCAGGCATAATAATTTCAGAATCAGAGTATGCGCATCAGGCAATCTCAGATATATTGCCGTTCAAAGACAGTTTCATGGGTCTGTTTTTTGTCTCCATAGGAATGTTAATGAATATCGAGTTCGTTCTAAACAATGCTCCTAAGATAGCCTCTATCGTTTTGTTTATTTTTGGACTTAAGATAATTACAGGAACAGCTTCCGCCCTGCTTGTTGGAACTTCACCGAGATCGTCTCTGCTTGCAGGCCTCGGGCTTGCACAGATCGGAGAGTTTTCCTTTGTGCTTGCGATTGCAGGAAAGACATCGGGAATTATAACAGATGATTTCTATCAGATTTTCCTTTCTTCTTCTGTTGTAACAATGATACTGACTCCGTTTACATTACAGTTTGCTCCATCTGTATCTGACTGGATAACATCGAGGCGTATATTCAAAAGTCTCAGCAGGCTGCAAAAGACATCGGAAGGCGAGGGATTCCCAAGAAGGAAACATGATCATGTCATTATTGTAGGTTTCGGTTTGAATGGAAGAAATCTTGCAAAGGTATTAAGAGAAGCTGAAATATCTTATGTTGTGCTTGAGATGAATAGCGATACTGTTAGAGATATGAAGAAAAAGGGAGAACCAATATATTACGGTGACGGCACGAGTAAAGAAATTCTGCATAAACTCGGTATCGAGAAGGCAAGGCTTCTCGTCATTGCGATATCTGATCCTTCGTCTTCGAGGAGGATCATTTCTATCGCAAGGCATGAAAACCCTGATATTTATATCATCGTAAGAACACGATATGTTGCTGAGGTGGATGACCTCAAAAAGCTTGGTGCGGATGAAGTAATACCAGAGGAGTTTGAGACATCGATTGAGATATTTGCGAGGGTATTGCATCAGTACAGCTTTCCAAGAAATATCATAATTGATATGGTCGAAAAGATAAGGAGTAATAGTTATACGACATTAAGGAATATCGATGTTCCAAAGAGGCATCTCTTCGAAGAATATGAATGGCTTCCAGAAATAGAGTTAGCTGGATTCATAATACCAGAGGGGTCATACTTAAGCGGAAAAACTATAAAAGACCTTCAGGTGAGGAAGAAAACAGGTGTTACTATTATAGCTGTGAGGAGAAATCAGAAAGTATATACCGTTACCGACCCTGATTTCCGTCTTAAAGATCGGGACTTTGTTCTTTTTATTGGCGATAGAAAGAACCTGCATGATGCACTGAAATACTTCAAAGGGGAACCTTGATGTTGCTCTGGATCGGCTTTATTATTTGTACTCTTATAATTGTATATTCAGGCACAAAGCTCTCGAAATATGGCGACATTATTGCTGAAAAGACAGGTCTTGGAAGGGCATGGATAGGTTTAGTTCTTATGGCCTCGGTAACTTCCCTTCCTGAACTTGTAACCGGAATAAGCTCTGTTACCTATGCTGGTGTTCCTGACATTGCTGTTGGCGATGTCCTTGGAAGTTGCGTATTTAATATGCTAATTATCGCCATTCTTGATGCTATATATCGTATAATGCCAATATCTGCAAAGGCTCATCAGGGACATATACTTTCTGCTGGTTTCGGAATAATTCTTTTGAGCATAGTTGGTATAAGTCTATTTTTAGGTAAGTCTATCTCTCCTCTGGGCTGGATAGGTCCATATAGTCTGTTATTTATGATTATTTATTTTATTGCAATTAAGCTGGTCTTCTCTTATGAAAAGAGACAGATTGCTGCTTATATGAAAGAAATGGCTGTTGAATTGAAATATAAAGACATTTTAACAAAGACCGCCATTGTCAACTATAGTATTAATGCATTAGTTGTCATTATTGCTGCTACTTTTTTGCCAAAGATTGGCGAAGGCATTGCAGAAACCACAGGTCTTGGCCAAACCTTTGTGGGAAATATATTTATCGCAATTTCTACATCCTTACCAGAAGTAGTGGTTTCTATATCAGCTGTAAAAATAGATGCAATAGACCTTGCAATAGGTAATCTCTTCGGCAGTAATATCTTCAATATATTTATCCTTGCCATTGATGATATCTTTTTTACCAAAGGACCTCTTCTTTCTTTTGTCAATCCAAATCATATAATATCTGCCCTGTCCGCTATTGCGATGACGACTGTTGCCATTATTGGTTTAACCTACAGGTCAGAAAAAAGGCTATTATTTTTAGCATGGGATTCTATTGGTATAGTGTTAGTATATGTGATTAACCTTATGCTGCTGTATATGCTGAGATAGTTCTTGACATAAGTTTCATATCCCAGATAATGTAGCAGTAAGTAAAGGGGAGTAACTGAATGAGTGGCTATCGTCAGCACGTCTACCAAAGGTAGGCCGGTACCACTCGTTAGGTTATTATCTATCAAGCGAGACCTTATTACAAAAAATTAAAAGGAGGTAGCATAATGGATGAGCAAGATGTCTACAGGGCAAAGGAGGCAATGAAGTCTGCAATGAAGAAAGGCCCTTTGAGGTTAGTACTAATTATTGTAGCAATTCTGGTCTTTTTTCTGTTTTTACATCCATGGGTTCAGATTGGGGCAGGCGAAAGAGGAATTGTCCTTAATTTTGGCGCTGTTCAGAAGGATGTGTTTGGAGAGGGGCTGCATTTCAGGATACCGATAATGCAGAAGATTGTCCGGGTGGATGTCAAGGTTCAGAAGGCAGTGACTGATGCCGTATCTGGCTCGGCTGATCTTCAGGATGTGACATCATCGGTTGCACTTAACTATCATATAATACCTGATAAAGCAAATGTTGTCTATCAAACCCTTGGGGTAGAATTCAAGGAGCGTATTATAGACCCTGCAATACAAGAAGTAATGAAAGCTGTATCAGCCAAGTATACAGCAGAAGAGCTTATAACAAAGAGAGCAGCGGTAAGCGAGGCCATGAGAGGAAACCTTGCTGAAAGACTCCTGGCATATAATATAGCAGTTGATGCGTTTTCTATCGTCTCATTCAGCTTCTCCAAAGTATTTGCAGAGGCTATTGAGGCAAAGCAGGCAGCAGAACAGCTTGCACTAAAGGCAAAAAGAGACCTCGATAGGATAAGGATAGAGGCAGAGCAGAAGATCACAGCAGCAAAGGCAGAGGCAGAGTCCCTGAGGCTACAAAGGGCAAATATTTCACCGGACCTTATAGAGCTTAGAAAGATAGAGGCCAATCTCAAGGCTATAGATAAATGGAATGGAATCCTCCCCCAGGTTACAGGCGGCGGCGCTGTGCCATTTATAGGCGTAGGTGAGATACAGAAGAGATAAACGAATAATCATAAAAAAGTAGAGAATCCCATTGCTTAGACTTAGATATGTTATTCTGCTTATTATTGCAGGTATTGTAGGCGGTATTATAGCTATAAGAAAAGGGCGCAGCCCGATATGGTGGTTTATACTATGCGCCCTTTTCCCTTTGCTTATTATTGTTATTGCATTGCTTCCACCTCTGGTATCTAAAGGATATACCAAAAAATGTCCCTACTGTGCAGAGATTATTAAAGAAGATGCAAATTTTTGCAAACACTGTGGCAGGGAGCAACCCATAGAGATGGTCAAGGTTCAAAACAAAATGTGATCAGGTTTTTACTCTTTTGATAAAAGGATGCATCAAAAAGCAAGCCCTAACCCTTTGGTTTTTTGATTGATGATATATGACTGTGTTCATACTTAAGACTATTAAGCAAGCAAAGAGACTGATAATAGCCGTAATTGGTTTTACAGTACTGCTTACAGGTATCGCTATGATTGCATTGCCAGGCCCTGCGATAGTGGTAATTCCAATCGGTCTGGCAATCCTTGCTACTGAATTTGTCTGGGCAAAAAAGATTCTCAAAAGAGTAAAAAGCAATGCCTCTAATATGAAAGAATGGATAAGAAAAAAGTGAAGATGCAGATGTAATACATGTTATGGTGTTTTAGGATAAGGCTGAGTCATTAGCTCAATGGCTCGATAATGTAATAACTCAATTTTTAAAAAGGTGGTTTGTGAACACACGGCACCTTGAGATAGCTTCACAGAGTTTACCTTGAGCAGAAAGGCAAGATTGCTTCGCTTCGCTCGCAATGAGAGGGGCGAAGGGCTCGAATGACAATTTGCAAAAGTATTTTGTCATTGTGAGGAGCGAATCAATCTCCTGTATTTTCACAATAATTTGTTGTATTTTAATTTATTAGCCCAATCTTATGATGGTAGAAAGAAGAGTAATATGCGCTGGCATCAAAAGAGTATAGAAAATATTGTTGACGAATTGCACTCTTCTCCTCATGGTCTCTCTGGGGATGAAGCAAGGAAACGGCTTGAGAAACATGGCTTAAATGTATTAAAGGAAAAAGAGAAGAAGACCCCTTTCATGATGTTCCTTGACCAGTTCAGGGACTTCATGATCCTTGTCCTCATTGCTGCAGCAATTGTATCAGGAATTGTCGGTGAGCTTACAGATACTATTGCTATCGTAGTGATTGTTGTACTCAATGCCATTATCGGATTTGTCCAGGAATACAGGGCAGAAAAGGCGATGGCAGCTCTTAAAAAGATGGCGGCGCCTACCGCAACTGTCATCAGGGAGGGAAAACCTGCTGATATATCAGCATCTGAACTCGTCCCTGGTGACATAGTTCTTCTTGATGCGGGCAAGATTGTGCCGGCAGATATGAGATTAATTGAAGTAGCACAATTGAAGGTTGAAGAGGCTGCCCTTACCGGTGAATCAATACCTGTAGAAAAGTATATAAAATCCCTTCATGATGAAATGCTGCCCCTGGGCGATAGAAAAAATATGGCATACAAAGGCACTATCGTATCTTATGGTAGAGGTACCGGAATTATTGTTGCTACTGGGATGGAAACAGAGCTTGGCAAGATTGCTACAATGTTGCAGGAGGAGGAAGAGGTAAAGACACCACTTCAGAAAAGGCTTGCAACTTTCGGTCAGAAGCTTGCATTTGCTGTCCTTGCAATCTGTGCCATCGTTTTTGGTATTGGTATTATCAGGGGTGAACCACCTTTATTAATGCTCCTTACAGCTATTTCCCTCGCTGTTGCAGCAATACCAGAGGCTCTTCCAGCGGTAATAACTATCTCCCTTGCCCTCGGTGCAAAAAAGATGGTAAAGCAGAATGCCCTTATAAGAAAACTTCCTGCAGTAGAAACCCTCGGGTCTGTTACATATATCTGCTCTGATAAGACAGGCACACTCACCATGAATCAAATGACTGTTGAGGAGATTTATGTAGATGGAAAACTTGTAGGGGTAGACCTTCGTGTCTACCCGAAAGAAATGGGCGAACACATAGGTTCGCCCCTGCAAATATTGTTTACTGCTCTTGCCCTTAGCAATGATGCAGCTGTAGATAAGGATGGCAGAGTCATAGGCGATCCAACAGAAGTAGCTCTTTATATGGCATCGCAAGATGCTGGTTTTAAAAAGGATATACTTGTAAATGATTTTCCGAGAATTGCTGAGATACCATTTGATTCGGAGAGGAAGTGCATGACGACGATCCATAAAATCCCCCCTCCCCCCCCTTTAGTAAAGGGGGGAGGGGGGGATTATGATCGCCCTTTAGAAAAAGAAGGGATGGAAAAATTTATATCTTTTACAAAAGGGGCGATCGAGGTCTTGATTGAGAAGGCTCATTATATTTTGACATCGGAGGGTTCAAAAAATATAGATGAAGATGAAATTCTCAGGATAAGCGAAAGAATGGCTGCTGATGGATTGAGGGTTCTTGGCATAGCCATGAAAAAGTGGGATAGCTTGCCCAATGATATGTCCCCTGAGAATGTTGAGACAGGTCTCACCATTTTAGGTCTTGTTGGTATGGTAGACCCACCGAGGGAAGAGGTAAAAGAGGCGGCAGCTTTATGTAAGACTGCAGGAATAAAACCAGTGATGATAACTGGTGATCATCCACTTACAGCAAAGACAATAGCCAGGAGACTTGGCATACTTGAGGATGATTCGAAAGCAATTATTACAGGGAAAAAGCTTTCTGAGCTTTCTATAGAAGAGTTTGAAGAAAAGGTTGAAAATATCAAAGTGTATGCACGAGTGGCACCTGAGCAAAAGTTAAAGATAATCAAAGCACTTCAGGATAAAGGGCAATTCGTCGCGATGACAGGTGACGGCGTGAATGATGCACCTGCATTAAAGAGGGCTGATATAGGCGTCGCTATGGGTATAACAGGAACCGATGTCTCGAAAGAGGCATCACATATGATATTGCTGGATGATAATTTTGCTACGATTGTAAAGGCAGTGAAAGAGGGCAGAAAGATATATGATAATATAAGGAAGTTTGTGAAATATCTTCTCACCACAAACTCAGGTGAGATATGGACACTCCTTCTCGCACCACTTGTTGGATTGCCAATTCCCCTCCTGCCAATCCACATACTCTGGATAAATCTTATGACAGATGGACTTCCTGCCCTTGCCCTTTCTGTTGAGCCAGCCGAAGATAATATAATGAGCAGACCTCCGAGACATCCCAAGGAGAGCATATTTGCTTATGGGTTGGGAACTCATGCTCTATGGGTTGGGTTTTTAATGGCTGGTGTTGTTCTCTTTGTTCAAGCATGGTCACTTAAGACGGGACATGCCCATTGGCAGACAATGGTATTTACAGTTCTCTGTCTTACACAACTTGGGCACGTCCTTGCTATAAGATCTGAAAAGGAATCATTATTCAAGATAGGTTTATTCTCAAATAAACCACTTCTCGGCGCAGTTATATTGACCTTTGCCCTTCAAATGACAACCATATATGTGCCGTTTCTTAATCCTATATTTAAAACAGAGCCTCTTGATTTGAATGAACTATTAATAACACTGGGACTTTCTTCGATTATATTCTTTGCTGTTGAGGCTGAGAAGTGGTGGAAAAGAAATGCGATTAATTATCTATAGTTTACAAATTCCATATGTATTCCTAAATCTTTTTCTTTTAACATACTTATAACTGCCTGTAAGTCATCTTTCTTTTTTGCCCTGACCCTGAGCTGGTCTTTTTGTATTTCTGCCTGCACCTTGAGTTTTGTACCTTTAATTAATTTAACAATCTCCTTTGCCTTTTCCTGAACTATGCCCTGCTGAAGTGTGATAACCTGCCTTACAGTCCCTCCTGATGCGGTTTCAATCTTCCCATACTGAAGCGATTTTAGAGGAACATTGCGCTTGACAAGTTTTGACTGGAGTAACTCGATAACGCTTTTAAGCTTTTGCTCATCATCAGAAATAAGAGTTATCTCGCCTTTATCTTTGTTAAGCTCTATATTGCTTTTACTTCCTTTAAAATCAAATCTCTGGTTCAGCTCTTTTGTCGCCTGCTGGACAGAGTTTAATACCTCCTGCATGTCAACCTTGCTTACAATGTCAAAGGAATGTTCATCTGCCATTTGCTCCTCCAAACAATTAATATTCCAAACCTAATAGATAAAGGCAATTTTAGTAATTGCCATGCCATGCTTTAATAAAACTATACACAAAAAGCGGCATTTAGGCAAATATATAAGCAGATGTCAGGGCCTCTGAGAAAGAAATTTATGAACATCCCTACTCTATCTTGAGAGCTTCCCTGGTCATTTTCTCTGCCGCCTCAAACACAGCCTTTTTCCCTTCTTCTGTTCTTGCTTCTATATAAAATCTGACCTTTGGCTCTGTGCCTGATGGTCTTATCATAAGCCATGAACTGTCATCGAAAACCAGTTTTGTGCCGTCCACGGTTATCACATCCTTGACAGTCCTGTTACTTTTACCTATTCTGATTACAGTCCCCTTTTTAAAATTTTCTTTTATACTTAATAGTCTTTTCATTAAGGGTTCACCAACAAGGGTTGGATCCACTGTTATGCCTGAACGATCCGGATAATAGTATCCAAATTCATCCATTATGTTATTGAGATATTCGCTCAGATTTTTGCCTGTAACAGCTATCATCTCTATAGCAAGAAGCAGACCAAAAATAGCATCTTTTTCGAGTGTGTGATTATAAGCAGATATGCCGTCTGACTCCTCGAAAGCAACTATCGCCCTTTCACTTAATGTCTTTAGCATATAAGGTCTGAAATTCTTGAATCCAACCTTCGTTTCCTTCACAGGCACTTTTAGTTTCTCTGCTATGGCATTAACAAGGTTACTTGTCCCCGCTGATTTCACAACAACCCCTCTAACGCCTTTATAAACATGAAGGAAATGGAGCGCCATTGCCCCGAAATAGTTCATTGGTATCTGCACGACGCCGTCAGTATGCCTTATACGGTCACCGTCGGGGTCCATAATAACACCCAGCTTAAATCTGGCATTGCTTCCCTTTAAGACTTTCTCGACACCCTGCATATTTTTTCCAGATGGTTCTGGAGCTATACCACCAAAAAGGACATCATCCTCTGTCCTTAGATATTTAATTTTACTGCTGATACCAAGAATCCTTTCAATGCGTCCCCTTGTTGAGCCGTGCACATTATCAATACAGATAACGCAATTTTCCCTGTTTACAAAATCACAAATTTTTTCGATATCTAATGTCTTCCTTTTTGTTATGAATTCAATATAAAGCTGGGTCAGGTCTATTTTTTCTATACTTTCCGGCTTTACTGACTGAAACACAATAGATTCCTTTCCGCCTCGGCGGATCTCCGACATCATCCTGTTAGCTATCTCTTCTATTCTTGTTGTTATCTCAGACCCAGCAGGGCCACCGTCTGAAGGATTAAATTTGAAACCTGCAAAATTTGCCGGGTTGTGGGATGGTGTAAGATTGATGGAACACGCAGCATTTAATATCTCAATACCTGCTGAAAATTCAGGTGTGGGTGCCTCGCCTGCATACCACGTCCTGATTCCATCTTTTTGAAGAAGTCCTATAACCTCCATTGCAAAATCAGGGCCGAGAAAACGATTGTCATGGCCAACAATAACCCCGCGTTTTATTATCTCTTCAAAACCTGATACCCCCATTGCCTGCATAACAGAACTATCATTGCCTTTGAACATCTCGATAATAGCTGAGGTTACAACACGCACATTATTGAATGTGAAGTCAGTACCTATTTCTCCTCGCCATCCTGATGTGCCGAATACTATCCTTGCCGGGTTTGTATTTTCTCTTGCGAACTTTTCAATAATTGAAAGTAATCCCCTGTTTCTGGAAGTATCTAACATTATTGCCTTCCAGCAAGAAGCAGCATTTTCGAATTCCTGAGCCATTACACAGTTGACTTACTTAAATCTTTTTTAGTTTTCTTTTTAAGCGCTGCTTGTGCTGCTGCAAGTCTTGCAATAGGAACCCTGTAAGGCGAACAGCTAACATAGTCCAGACCTATCTTATGGCAGAACTCAACAGATTTTGGATCCCCGCCGTGTTCGCCGCATATTCCCATTTTCAGGTTCTTCTTTATCTTCCTGCCCTTTTCTACAGCTATCTTCATAAGGAGCCCTGTGCCGCTCTGGTCAAGAGTTATAAATGGATCGTAATCGAGTATCCCCTTTTCAACATAATATGGAAGGAATCTACCTGCATCATCTCTTGAAAGTCCAAAGGTTGTCTGCGTAAGGTCATTTGTACCGAAAGAATAAAAGTCTGCCTGCGCAGCTATTTCATCAGCTGTTATAGCAGCACGAGGAAGCTCTATCATTGTTCCAACAGTATAGTTGACCTTTGTTTTATAGTTTTTCTGAACCTCTTCTACTACTTTAACAGTCAGTTCTCTCATCATCTTAAGTTCATTTACATGGCCGACCAATGGTATCATTATTTCAGGTATTACTTTAATCTTCTGTTTTGACAACTCACATGCAGCCTCCATTATAGCCTGAACCTGCATCTCATAAATCTCAGGATATGTTATACCAAGTCTGCAGCCCCTGTGCCCGAGCATTGGATTAAATTCATGTAATACCCTATTCCTCGCCTTCAGTTTCTCAAAAGGAACCTCCATTGTAACAGCTAAAGCCTTTAATTCTTCATCTGTATGCGGAAGGAATTCATGAAGTGGCGGATCAAGAAGCCGTATGGTAACAGGAAGACCTTTCATTGCCTTAAATATTCCTATAAAGTCACTTTTTTGCATCGGAAGTAGCTTGGCAAGAGCCTTTTCCCTTCCCTCTACATCATCAGCAAGGATCATCTCTCTTACCGCACTTATCCTCTCCGGGGCAAAAAACATATGTTCTGTCCTGCATAGACCAATTCCCTCAGCCCCAAAACTCCTTGCCACTTCTGAATCATGGGGAGTATCAGCATTTGTCCTAACGCCGAGCTTCCTGAACTCATCAACCCATTTCATAAAAGTACCGAAATCACGTGTGAGTGCTGGTGTTACAAGTGGTGCCTCACCCAGCATGACTTCACCTGTTGTACCGTTAAGGGTTATATATTCGCCTTCCTTTACAATAAGATCATTAACTGTAAAATACCTCTGTATTTCATTTATATTTATTGCACCGCATCCTGCAACACAGCATTTGCCCATTCCTCTCGCAACAACCGCTGCATGGGATGTCATACCTCCTCTTGCAGTAAGGATACCCCGGGCAGCATCCATGCCACCAATATCCTCAGGTGAGGTTTCAGTCCTGACAAGGATAACCTTTTTACCTTTTTCCGCAGCCCTTTCTGCATCCTCTGCTGTGAATACTACTGTTCCAACTGCAGCACCAGGTGAAGCAGGGAGCCCTTTTGCAATTACCTTAACCTGAGCCTTTGGGTCTATCATAGGGTGAAGTAACTGGTCAAGCTGCTGGGGGTCAATTCTCAATATTGCTGTCTTTTTATCTATCAATCTCTCTTTTACCATATCAATAGCTATTTTAAGGGCTGATGCCGCTGTCCTCTTCCCAACCCTTGTCTGAAGCATGTAGAGTTTGCCTTCCTGAACAGTGAACTCTATGTCCAGCATATCTTTATAGTGCCTTTCGAGTTTTTTGTATATACTGTTAAGCTCCCTATAAGCAACTGGAAGCCGCTTCTTTAGCTCTTCTATATGAAGCGGCGTCCTGATGCCTGCAACAACATCCTCACCTTGTGCATTGATAAGACATTCTGCAAAGAACCTATTCTGACCTGTGGACGGATCTCTCGTAAAGCCGACTCCTGTGCCGGAATTTTCACCCAGGTTTCCAAATACCATTGACTGAACATTACATGCTGTACCGAGATTATCAGGTATATCGTTCAGCTTTCTGTATTTAACTGCCCTGTCTCCAAACCATGAACCGAATACTGCACTTATAGCCTTTTTAAGCTGTTCAACTGGGTCAGTTGGAAAATCCTCTCGAGTACCTTTTTTATAAATAATCTTAAATTCTTCAACAAGGTTTTTCAGATCATTAACTGTAAGGTCTGTATCAAGGCGAACTCCTTTCTTTTCCTTCATCTCTTCAAGGGCTTTTTCAAACTTCTGCCTCTCAACTCCCATAACAATACTGCCGAACATTGTAATTAGCCTTCGGTATGCATCGTATACAAACCGTTCATTTCCTGTCTTTTTTATAAGTGCATTTATCGTCATCTCATTAAGCCCGAGGTTGAGGACTGTATCCATCATGCCAGGCATGGAGAATTTTGCCCCTGAGCGTACAGAAATTAAAAGAGGATTAACAGAATCACCAAATTTTATCCCCATTGCCTTTTCCACCTTTTTAAGGTTCTCAAGTACTTGCTCCCACATTCCGGGTGGATATTTCTTACCCGCCTTGAAATATTCATTGCAGGCCTCTGTGGTAACTGTAAAACCAGCAGGGACTGGAATTTTAAGATTGGTCATCTCTGCAAGTCCAGCGCCCTTTCCTCCGAGAAGGTCTTTCATATCTCCTCTTCCATCAGCCTTCCCCCCTCCGAAAAAGTAAACATATTTTTTGATTCCTTTTTTAGCCTTCTTTGCCATTAAAAATTCCCTCCCGATAAGGATTTTTAGTTTAATAGAATACCTCACAATGACATTAAATTCAATTCTTACATAATTACATCCATATTACATCCATCGCCTCAGTTAAAAAATTTAGATGTTTCTATAAACTTGACAAAATGAAAATAAAGTCTTATACCTTCTATTAACTGATCCCAAGTTTTCCGCATACAACAAAATAGGGACCAACAAAATAGG
>Ga0210049_1001162_pt1 | contig 24277 bp, 26 predicted proteins | sample CryGeyCG2014_300_2_FD_183964 | JGI IMG/M metagenome (GOLD analysis project Ga0210049, IMG submission 183964) | Groundwater microbial communities from aquifer - Crystal Geyser CG06_land_8/20/14_3.00 (SPAdes) (version 2) | ecosystem: Environmental > Aquatic > Deep subsurface > Groundwater | place... | reverse complement strand
GGATGGACAAGGCTTGCACCGCGCGTTGCATCGCCAGCAGCGTGGCTTGCAGGATATTGAGGCGGTCTATTTCTTCCACCGAGGCGTAAGCCACCGCCCATGCCAGCGCACGTTCGCGGATCAACAGCGCTAATTTATCCCGTTGTTTTTCGCTGAGTTTTTTAGAATCATTCAGGCCGGGAATGGGATTAGCCGGATCAAGAATCACCGCCGCCGCACTCACCGGTCCTGCCAGCGGACCGCGTCCGGCTTCGTCTACGCCGCAAATGAGTATGCTTAATTGATTGATTTTCCTCTCCCCTGCCCATCTGATGAAACAACTAGCCAATTGACCCAACTTCCAACAACGCCAGCCCAGTCGCTGGTTATCCCGTAAACGCGCGAGAGGAATTTATGCGGCTGGCAAATATTGCAGGACGGCAGCAGCAGCTTTTTGCGCGGTGTTCTGGCGCAAGGTATGGTGCAACTGGGTGAAAGTCTGTTCGATCTGCTCGACTGCCTGTTTATCATTCAGCAGGTTGAGCAAAGCCTGAGACAAATTTTCCGGTGTGGCATCGTGCTGTATCAATTCCGGCACGACGAAACGCTCGCACAGGATATTTGGCAAGCCGAAGTAAGGCAGATAGCTCTTGCGCTTCATCAACCACCAGGTCAAGGCAGGCAAGCGATAGGTAATCACCATGGGGCGCTTGAGCAAGGCACATTCCAACGTCGCCGTGCCGGAGGCTACCAGGACAATATCTGCCGCTGTCATCGCTTCCTGCGCATGACCAAACAACAAGGACATCGGCAGTGTCTGCGCGTCACAGTCATACATCGCCTGCTCAAAAATTGTTCGTGTTTCACGGCTGACCAAGGGTATCAGAAAACGCGCATCAGGCAATTGTTGCAGGATTAGTTTGGCGGTTTCGATATAGGTTTTCGCCAGATTATTGACTTCGCTGCGCCTGCTGCCGGGCAGCAAGGCAAAAACTTTTATATTGAGCGGAAGGTGCATCTGCTCGCGCACTTCGGTGCGATTGGGCTGCTCCGGCAACAGGTCGGCGAGTGGATGCCCGACATAGCTCACTGGCACCCCGGCAGCCTGATAGATTTTCGGCTCGTGCGGGAACAGCGCCAGTATATGTGACACCGCACGCTTGATTTTGGTGATGCGCTCACCGCGCCACGCCCAGATGGATGGGCTGACGTAATGGATGGTGGCGATACCTTGGCGCTTGAGTGTCAATTCCAGATCAAGATTAAAATCGGGCGCATCAATTCCTATGAACAAGGCGGGGCGATGGTTCAGGAAATAGGCGCGTAAATTGCTGCGAATACCGACAATTTCGCGGTAATGACGCAATACCTCAACGTAGCCCATCACCGCCAGTTTTTCCATTGGGAACAACACCTGTAAGCCTGCCGATTGCATCCTGGGGCCACCGATACCGATGAATTCCACATCAGGACGCACCTGTTGCAGCGCTTCCATCAAATGATGGCCTAACAGATCGCCCGATGCTTCGCCCGCGACAATACCGATAACAATTTTTTGCTGCGCCATGAAGAAACCTGTTAGCGAACGATGCCGCGCTCTGAACTGGCCAGAAAATCAGCCAATGGTTGTAATTCGGCATGTTCCGCCAGTTGTAATTGAATGGCTGCTTGCGCGTCGGACAGGCTTAAACCGGACCGGTACAGCATCTTGTAGGCGCGCTTGACTGCCATGATGGCGGGGCTGGAAAAACCCCGCCGTTTCAGCCCTTCGCTATTGATGCCATGCGGCACACAAGGGTTGCCCGAAGCCAGCACGAAAGGCGGCACATCCTGCAACAAGATCGTGCCCATGCCGGTAATAATGTGCGCGCCGATACGCACGAACTGATGCACCACGGTGAAGCCGCCCAGAATCGCGTAATCCCCCACCTCTACATGCCCCGCCAACTGGGCATTATTGGCAAAAATGGTATGGTTGCCGACCTGACAATCGTGCGCCAGATGCACATAAGCCATAATCCAGTTGTGGTTGCCGATGCGCGTCACGCCGACATCCTGCGCCGTACCCAGGTTGAAGGTACAAAATTCGCGGATGGTGTTGTGGTCGCCGATTTCGAGCCGGGTCGGCTCACCCGCGTATTTCTTGTCCTGGGGGATTTCGCCCAGCGAACAAAACTGAAAAATACGGTTGTGCTGACCTATTTTGGTGTGACCGCCTATCACCACATGCGATCCGATTACCGTGCCGCTGCCGATTTCGACATGTTCGCCGATGATGGAATACGCGCCCACCTCGACATCGTCGGCGAGCTGCGCATCGGGATGAATAATGGCTGTTGGATGACGCATCAGGCCACCGATTTAACGGTACACATCAATTCAGCTTCTGCCGCCAGCTGGCCGTCCACTTCGGCCACCGCCTTGTACTTGAACACCCCGCGCATACTGCGCGTCAGCTCTACCTTGAGAATCAACTGGTCGCCTGGTGACACCGGACGTTTGAACCGTGCGCCATCTATACCCGCGAAGTAATACACCGACTTTTCGTCCGGCTTGCCGCCCACAGACTGAAATGACAGCAACGCAGCCGCCTGCGCCATCGCCTCGATAATCAGCACGCCCGGCATCACCGGATGATGCGGATAGTGTCCGGGGAAAAACGGCTCATTGATGGTGACGTTTTTCAGCGCGACGATGTTTTTGCCCGGCTCTAACGACAATACCCGATCTACCAGCAAGAACGGGTAACGGTGCGGCAAACACTCCAGGATTGCATGTATATCCATGACGACGCTCATTATTCTTCCTTTACTTTCTGTTCTGACAACAACTTTTCCAATACCTTGATTCTATTCAACATTTCATCAAGATGACGCATCTGCACGGCATTCTTCTTCCACTCGTCCATCTTGCTAAAAGGAAATATCCCTGTGTATGTCCCCGCCTCACGGATAGATTTACCGATCAGTGTAAAAGACGAGATGACCACTCGATCAGCGATTTTCAGGTGCCCCAGGATGCCTGCACTGCCGCCAATCTGACAGTATTTACCGATGCTGGTGCTGCCCGCGATCCCCACGCATCCGGCAATCGCGGTGTGTGCGCCGATGCGCACGTTGTGGGCGATTTGAATCTGATTGTCGAGCTTTACCCCCTCTTCGATCACCGTGTCGTCCAGCGCGCCGCGATCCAGGGTGGTATTCGCGCCTATTTCCACATCATTGCCGATTACTACCCGACCGATTTGCGGAATTTTGATCCAGCGACCTTCATCCATTGCGATCCCGAAACCATCTGCGCCGATTACCACACCGGAATGCGCAATCAGGTTGTCGCCGATCACACAGTCGTGATAAATCACCACGCGCGGATACAGGCGCGCATGGCTGCCTATCACCACATGGTCGCCTATGCTGCATCCCGCGCCGATCACACAATGCGCGCCAATGACCGCCCCCGCGCCTATTACTGCGGTGGCGGCAATGCTGGCGGTTGGATCAATCCTGGCACCCTCGCCCACCACCGCACTGGGATGAACGCCAGGCTGGATTTCAGGTAAAGGGTTCAGCAGCGCTGACACTCTGGCGAAATAAGCGTAGGGATTGGCCGCAATAATGCGCGGCAAGTCGCTCGCATCGGCATCTGCCTCGCCCAAAATCAATGCGCCCGCCCGCGTCTCGGCGAGTTTGCCGCGATACTTGCTGTTGGTCAGAAAGCTGATTTGCGTCGCATCGGCATGTTCCAGCGTGGCGATACTGGAAATACGCACCTCTCCGTCTCCCAACACGCTACCGCCCAAACGAGAAGCAATTTCCGCCAATGAATAAGTCAAAGCCATACTCTTCTTTATTTGCTGTCGGCCTTGTCGGAAGCCAGGTTTTTAATGACCTTGTCAGTGATGTCAATTTTCGGATTGCGATAAACTGCTTCCTGCAAAATCAGGTCATATTTTTCTGATTCGGCAATCGCCTGTATCGCCTTGTTGGCGCGCTCCAGGACCACTGCCAACTCTTCGTTCTTGCGTAGATTCAAGTCTTCACGAAACTCGCGTTGCATGCGTTGCAGATTGACGTTCAGCGCATTCAGCTCACGCTCCTTGTTGCGACGCTCAACCTCACTGATTGCGGCGGGATTTTTTTCCAGAGAATCTTGCAACTCCTTGGCCAGCTTCATCATTTTCTTGATCTCCAGGTCACGCGAGGAAAAATCCTTTTCAATCTTTTGCGCCGCCTTCATCGCGGGTGCCGACTCATGGAGAATCCGTTCGGTATCCACCACACCCACCTTAAAATCTCCAGCCATAGCAGATACTGATCCCAGCAATACCGCTAACAGAATCGCCTTCATTGTCATCGTCTTCATCATCCGTCCCTCATTCGTCACAATCAACTACTTGGCAAGCGTTGTTTAATTATCTGACAATCAGTTAGTTACATCAGAACATCGAACCCATTGTGAACTGGAACGCCTGCAATTTATCAACGGCCTGTTTGTTCAATGGCAAACCATAACTAAATTTGAGTGGCCCCATCGGTGATAACCAGGTTAAGGCCACGCCAGTCGAATAACGCATCCCGGCACTACCAGGTAAATCGCCCGAGCCATACACAGCACCGCCATCCACGAAGCCACTCAAACGCACCGACTTATCCTTGATTCCCGGCATGGTTGTCATGATTTCCATGCTACCGGCAATGCGACGCAAGCCGCCCAGCGATAAATTGTTAATATCACGCGGACCCAGCGAGCTAGGCTCAAAACCGCGTACTGAACCGCTGCCTCCCGCATAGAAATTTTTGAAAAATGGCATTTGCTTGCCCGCATAACCAGCACCGACTCCAGCTATCCCGTTCAACATAAAGGTAAAGTTTGAAGAAAGCGGGTAGAACCATTGTTGCTCGTAGTTCAGTTTGTAATAGCGCATATCCATCACAGGCAGGGCAATTTCAGCATAGGCGCGCTGCATCGTTCCCTCGGTGGTGTAGATCGCGCTATCGCGGCTATCACGCGTCCAGCCTACCGTACCGAGCGCCGTGGTATTGACACTGCCGAACGTATTCACATAACTGGTATAACGCAACGGACTCAGTGCTGTCAGTCCAATATTTGAATTCTCGATCGTCAAACCATATGAAATATTAGAATCATCCGAAATCGGCACACCAAACCGTACGCCGATCCCTGCGGTGGATGAAGTAAATTGGCTTAGGGTCGTATTTGTAGCATTAGAGTTACGCTTATAAACGTCAAAGCCCCGGCTCATTCCATCATCAGTAAAATAAGGATTGGTATAAGAAACAGAAATGTTCTGGTTAATTTTTCCGGTATTGAGTTGCGTGGACAGATGGCTGCCGCTACCGAACAGATTGGATTGCGAAACACCGGCCGTCAACACCAGCCCTTCCCCGCTACCGACACCGGCACCAACCGTAAAACTACCGGTAGATTTTTCTGTTACTGACACGTTGACATCCATCTGGTCAGCCGCACCTGGCACAGCCGGAGTTTCAATGTTGGCTTCCTCGAAGAAACCTAGTTGGTCAACATGTTTCTTGGACTGCTTAATTTTTTTCACATCAAACCAAGAGCTTTCAACCTGACGAAACTCGCGGCGAATGACCTCATCTCGCGTCTTGGTGTTGCCGCTGATATTGATACGACGGATGTAAACGCGCTGTCCCGGATCAATCATGAAATTGAACGCTACTTGATGTTTTTCCTTATTCATATCAGGAATGGCATTTATGTTAGCGAACGCATAACCTTCCGAGGCCAAGCGTTCACCGATCAGCTTAGTGGTTTCCGACAACGCCTTGCGGGAAAAATCATCTCCCGCCTTTACCTGCACCAGCTTCTCGATTTCTTCCTTGGCGACGGGAGTATTGCCTGACACCGCTGTGTTGGAAATCGTGTATTTATCGCCTTCGGTGAGATTGACCGTGATGTAAATATCCTGCTTGTCAGGGGTAATGGAAATTTGCGTCGAATCAATCGCAAACTCCAGATAACCGCTATCCATGTAGTACGAGCGCAAGACCTCCAGGTCGGCAGAAAGTTTTTGCTTGGAATATTGGTCGTTTTTGCTGAACCAGCTCATCCAGTCCGGGGTACTGAGCTTCATCATGTCACGCAAATCATCTTCCTCATAGACTTTGTTGCCCACGAAATTGATTTGCTTGATTTTGGAAACGTCGCCTTCTACCACGTCAAATACAATGCCGACACGATTTCGATCCAACTCGGAAACCCGAGTCTTGATTGTCACGCCGTACTTGCCGCGCGCCACATACTGCTGTTTCAAATTCTGTGTCGCTTTTTCCAGCGCACCCCGGTCAAAGATGCGCGCCTCGGCCAGCCCCGCATATTTCATGTTGTCTTTAAGCTGATCTTTGGAGAAATCCTTAATGCCATTGATTTGTATGCTGGCAATGGAAGGACGCTCCTTGACCAGCACGATCAACACGCCTTGCTCTACCTCAAGGCGCACATCCTTGAAGAAGCCCGTGCCATACAAGGCGCGAATAGCAGTCGTTGCCTGCTCATCATTCATCGTATCGCCGACCTTGACCGGCAAATAGCTAAACACCGTACCGGCTTCGGTACGCTGTATACCCTCAACGCGGATGTCTGTGACAGTGAATGGCGTGATCGCCCAGGCGGGTGTCATGAATAATAGAGAAATAAGTCCTGCAAGCTTTGTTTTGTTCATTTATTACTAACCTGAAATGAGGCGATTGATATCGTTATAGATGGCAAAGACCATCAAAGTTCCCAGCAATGCGATGCCTATTTTTTGACCAATTTCCCAAGTCCGTTCCGAGACTGGGCTACCTTTCAGCAATTCGGCGACATAATACAGCAAGTGACCGCCATCCAATAAGGGAACAGGCAGCAAATTCAGCACCCCCAGACTAATGCTGATCAAGGCTAAAAATCCCAGATAAGATACCAACCCCACTTGCGCGGACTGTCCAGCATAGTCGGCGATGGTAATCGGACCACTCAGATTTTTCAGGGAAACCTCGCCAACTAACATTTTCCCCATCATTTTCAAGCTGATAGCAGCCGTATCCCAGGTTTTGCGCAAAGCCTGGTGGAATGCCTCCCCTGGTGGATAACTCACCTCGATCAACATTGCCTGCCAGGCAGCCTTATCCACTTTCGGTCCGGCACCTATCTTGCCCACCCTTGCACCCGACTCTTCAACTATTTGTGGCACAACTGCCAGCCTGAGCGCCAAACCAGCCCGATTCACTTCCAGTATCAGGGATAGGCCAGGATGCGAGCGTACCGCCTCAACCAGCGCACTCCAATCTGCCACCGGCAGGTCATTGACACGAACAATCTCGTCACCCACTTGTAAGCCGGCACGCTGCGCCACACCCCCTGCAACCAGCTTGCCGATGACAGGCAAGATAGTGGGCTGATACCAATGAATGCCCAGCTTATCGAGAAATTCGCCGTCCAGATCATCGGCTTGCAAGTTGCTCACGTCCAAAAGATGAGTCAAATGCCGTCCGTCGGCGCTTTGCGCCTCGATTTTAACCTTGCCCTTTTGCAGGGCTAAAGTCATCAACTCCCAGCGCATTTCCTGCCAGCTCGGAACAAAAACACCGTTGACGCGGAGTAGGGTCTCGCCCGCTTGCATCTGTGCGCTGGCGGCGGGCGTTCCTGTCGGCACTTCGCCCAACACAGGTTTCAAGCCCGGCAAGCCGTGTATGAACAACACCCAATACAACAAGACCGCCAACAGCAAATTCGCCAGCGGTCCAGCGACAACAATCGCCATGCGCTGCAACACTGGCTTACGGTTAAACGCCATGCTCAATTCTGCGGCGGCCACTTCGCCTTCGCGCTCGTCCAGCATCTTGACGTAGCCGCCCAGCGGAATCGCGGAAATCACCCATTCCGTGCCATTTACCGCAAACTGCTTGCGGTAAATGACCTTACCGAACCCCAGCGAGAAACGCAGCACCTTCACCCCGCAACGACGCGCGACCCAGTAATGTCCATATTCGTGGAACACTACCAGCAGTGCTAGCGCACCCACAAAAGCCAATAAGGTAATCATTTGCTCAGTTGCAAAACATATTGCTGCGCAATATTGCGCGCCAGGGTATCGGCGAGCAACACATCATCCAAGCTGCCAACAACCTCGACGGGCAAGGTATTCAACACGGTTTCAATGACATAAGGAATAGAAAGGAAGGCAATCCGGTTGTCCAGAAAAGCCGCGACAGCCACCTCGTTCGCGGCATTCAGCATGGCGGGCGCAGTGCCTGCGACACGCAATGCCTGATAGGCCAGAGCCAGGCAGCGGAAACGCTCGAAATCAGGCTCAACGAAATCGAGCCGGGCAACCTTGAACAAATCCAGTGGTGCAACACCGGACGCAATGCGTTCCGGGTAAGCCAGCCCATAGGCAATCGGGGTACGCATATCGGGGTTACCGAGTTGCGCCATCACCGAACCGTCCACATATTCGACCAGCGAATGAATCACGCTCTGCGGGTGGATCACCACCTGAATATCCTCGGCGCTGGCATTGAACAACCAATGTGCCTCAATGACCTCCAGCCCCTTATTCATCATGCTGGCGGAATCCACCGAAATCTTGCGCCCCATCACCCAGTTGGGATGCGCACAAGCCTGGTCCGGCGTGACGTTTTGCAATTCACTCAGTGGGGTATTGCGAAACGGCCCGCCCGATGCGGTGAGCAGAATGCGCCGCACCCCCGAACCTGCCATATCGCCGTCATAGCCACGCGGCAAACCCTGAAATATCGCGTTATGTTCACTGTCTATCGGCAAAAGGGTCGAACCGCTGACGCGCACGGCATCCATAAACACATTGCCCGCCATCACCAGCGTTTCCTTATTGGCGAGCAGGATTTTTTTACCCGCTTGAGCCGCTGCCAGCGTTGGGCGCATCCCTGCCGCCCCGACGATAGCGGCCATCACGGCATCCACTTCCGAGGCTACACAAACCTGCGCCAGCGCATCTACACCGCTCAAAACTTCGGTCGTTGAACCCGCTTCGCGCAACAAGGCGCGCAATTGTACCCCAGCCGCCTCGTCCAGCAACACCGCAAAATCAGGCTTGAATTGCAGGCATTGGCGGAACAGCAGGTCAACCTGGCGGAACGCTGTCAATGCAAAAATCCGGTACTTGTCAGGATGGCGTGCGACAACATCCAGCGTGCTGGTGCCGATGCTGCCAGTAGAACCCAAGATTGTTAAATTTTGCATGATTCAATCCGTGAAAAGCTAAAGGTGAAAAGCGAAAAGTAAAGGCGCTGCATCGTTTCACCTTTCACAGCGAGTTATTGCTGCAACAAAATCACCATGGCGGCCAGCGGCAAGGTTGAGGTCAACGCATCAATACGATCCAGCAAACCGCCATGCCCCGGCAACAACGCACCGCTATCCTTGACCCCTGCATGGCGCTTGATTGCCGACTCAAACAAATCACCGATTACCGCCAGCCCCACCCACCACCAGGATGCCAGCAGCAAGAGCGGCAATATCACACCCTGTCCCGACGAATGGCCTAGCGCCTTTACGACCAGTACATATACCGTTACACCCAACATGCCGCCTGCCACCCCCTCCCAGGTTTTACCGGGGCTGATATTGGGTGCAAGTTTGTTTTTACCGAATTTCCGTCCCGCAAAATAAGCGCCAATATCAGCAACCCAGACCAGACACATCACAAACAACAACACCCACGGACTGACATCGTGCAGGTCCATCATGGCCAGCCCCGTTGGAATCAACACCGCCCAGCCGACCAGACACATCAATAGCGGATTCTCGACCTTCCAGCCAACAATCAGCCAGGTCGGCACGATGATCAACCAAAGCAAAGCTGAAACTGCGTATACCAACAAATGAGGCAACACTTGCGCCATTTCAGTGTGGCTGGCATCAAACCAGACCAACGCCAGCATCACGAGTAACGTCAAAGCGGTATAAATGTAAGCGCCTCTGCCGGAAAGCCGGGACAATTTCGACCATTCCAGTGTGCCTTGTATCACTACCGCCACCGCCAACCCTGTCCACCATGCATCTGGCAGGACGAACAGCACCAGCAGCAGCAGCAACGCCAAAATAACCGCAGTAATTATTCGAGTCTTAAGCACGCGGCTTTCCTTGTTTGGATGGAATCTGTTCTTGCGCGCCGGACAACTGCTCGCTGGTACGTCCAAAACGTCTTTCGCGCTGCTGATAAGAGCTTATGGCTCGTTCCAATTCCTTGCGGTCAAATGCCGGCCACAGGGTATCAGTGAAATGCAGCTCGGTATAAGCGAGTTGCCACAGCATGAAATTGCTGATGCGCTTCTCGCCCCCAGTGCGGATGAACAAATCCGGCTCAGGCGCTTCACTCATGGACAGATACGGCATTAAATCCTCTTCGCTGAACGTAGTGGCCAGATCGGGACGATCCCGCAACAAGCCATGCACCGCATGCATCATGTCCCAGCGCCCGCCATAATTGGCAGCGATGGTCAATGTCAATCCGGTATTGCCAGCGGTCAACTGTTCGGCACTCTGCATGGTGCGTTGCAGCGCATCGTCGAAACGACTCCGGTCGCCGATGATTTTCAAACGAATATTGTTTTTATGCAGATTGACGATCTCGCGTTCCAGCATCTTCAGGAACAGCGACATCAAGAAAGAAACTTCATCAACCGGACGCCGCCAGTTTTCACTGCTGAACGCAAATACCGTGAGATATTCCACGCCCAAATCACGACACACTCTCACCGCCTCACGCAAAGACTCGACCCCACGTTGATGCCCCATGACACGAGGCATAAAACGCTTCTTGGCCCAGCGACCGTTGCCATCCATGATGATGGCAATATGGCGTGGAACACTGGAAACATCAGGAATACTACGCGTCGAACTGGGTAGCGTAGCCATTACACAGCCATCAAATCGGTTTCTTTAACGGCTAGCATTTGATCAATTTCCACCACAAAACGATCCGTCAGTTTTTGCACGTCATCTTGTGCGCGACGCTCATCGTCTTCAGAAACCTCTTTATTCTTGAGCAACTCCTTCAAGGAGCCGTTCGCATCACGGCGGATATTGCGCACTGCGATCTTGGCATCTTCACCCTCGGACTTAACCAGTTTGATCAAGTCGCGGCGACGCTCCTCGGTCAACATCGGCATTGGCACGCGAATCAGGTCGCCATTGGTGGCGGGATTCAACCCCATATCCGCATCGCGGATGGCGCGTTCGACCTTGCCGACCATATTTTTTTCCCAAGGCTGAACACCTATGGTGCGTGCATCAACCAGCGATATATTGGCGACTTGTGTAATCAGGGTTTGACAACCGTAATAATCCACCGTCACATGATCCAGCAAACCGGTATGCGCGCGACCGGTACGAATTTTAGCCAAGTTAGCGCCCAGCGAATCCAGCGACTTGACCATTCTTTGTCTGGCATCTGTTGTGATTTCAGCAATCATGTTTTACTCCTATCTGAAAATGTCAAAAGCTGCACAACTACCGGTAGTTATACAGCCCTATAGAGATGACGGACAAGATACCGCGTTACTCAACGCGCACCAGCGTACCCTCACCTTCGCCAAGCACCACCCGCTTGAGCGCACCCAACTTGAAAATACTGAAGACGATAATCGGCAATTTCTGATCGCGACACAAGGTCAGTGCCGTCGCATCCATCACCTGCAAATTCTTGCTGATCGCCTCATCAAAACTCAAGGACTGATAGCGGATCGCGTGCGGATCCTTTTTAGGATCAGCCGTATAAATACCATCCACTTTGGTCGCCTTGATCACCACCTCGGCAGACATTTCCACTCCGCGCAAAGCGGCGGCGGTATCAGTCGTAAAAAATGGGCTACCGATGCCAGCCGCAAAAATGACGACCTTTCCCTCTTCCAGATAACGCAAGGCTTTGCCGCGAATAAACGGCTCGGCAACCTGCTCCAGATTCAAGGCAGACTGCACACGGCAATCCAGGCCAGCACGCGTCATCGCGTCCTGCAAAGCCATCGAATTCATCACCGTGGCCAGCATCCCCATGTAATCGGCAGTCGCCCTATCCATCCCCACCGCAGCCGGAGCCACGCCACGGAAAATATTGCCACCACCGATCACCATCGCCACTTGCACACCCATCGCCACGACTTCAGCAATCTCGGCCACAATGCGCTCGATCACCGCACGATTGATGCCATAGCTATCATCGCCCATCAGCGCCTCGCCGGAGAGCTTGAGTAGAATGCGTTTATAAACAGGTGCGCTCATGACGATTAACCCTGAGCCGCAGCGATGGTTGCAGCCACTTCAGCCGCGTAGTCTTCTACCTTCTTTTCGATACCTTCGCCCACCACGAACATCTGGAACGCTGTCACCGAAGCGCCACGGCTCTTCAGTAATTGTTCAATAGTTTGCTTGCCATCTTCCGCCTTGACGAACACCTGCCCCATCAAGGTCACTTCGCGAAGGAACTTATTGACTGTTCCTTCAGCAATTTTTTCCAGCATCGCTTCAGGCTTGCCGCCTTCACGCGCTTTTTCTATCGCAATACGACGTTCGGTTTCAATTTCTTCCGGATTCACGCCAGAAGCATCAACCGACTTGGGTTTGCTGGCTGCAATGTGCATGGAAATGTCACGCCCCAGCTCATCATCGCCGCCGGTGAAATTCAGCAGCACACCGATCTTGCTGCCGTGCAGATAGCTGGACAGATTGCCAGTCGTTGTTTCATAACGCTCAAAACGACGGATCGTGATATTTTCGCCCAGCTTCATCACCAAAGCCTTGCGAACTTCTTCAACCGCACCCGAACCATTGGCCATTGCCACGTCCGACAAGGCTGCGATGTCTTCAGGATTGCTGTTAGTAACCGTTTCGGCGACATTCCTGGCAAAGGCCACGAAATCATCATTTTTGGCCACAAAATCCGTTTCGCAGTTTACTTCAACGACTGCGCCGGTTTTACCATCAGCGGAGATAAACGCGCCCACCACACCCTCAGCGGTCACGCGAGAAGAAGCCTTGCTCGCCTTCGCGCCGCTCTTGATGCGCATTTGTTCCTCGGCAACCTTCATGTCGCCATTCGCTTCAACCAGGGCTTTTTTACATTCCATCATGCCCAAACCCGTTGCCTCGCGCAGTTCTTTGACCATACTTGCGGTAATTGCTGTCATACCTAACTCCTGAATTCTGATAAAAACCTACAAAAAAAGGGGCTTGCGCCCCTTTATGCGCCTTATTGCTACTTAGGCAGCTTGTTCTTCCGGTGCTTGTTCGGCAACTTGTTGAACCAAATCGTTCAAGGCTTGCGCACGACCTTCCAGAATCGCATCTGCGATGCCGCGAGCATACAGACGGATAGCCTGTGTCGAGTCATCGTTACCCGGGATGATCATGTCCACGCCCAAAGGTGAATTGTTGGTATCAACAATACCGATGACGGGGATACCCAGTTTTTGCGCTTCAACAACCGCACCCTTTTGATAACCGACATCAATAATAAAAATCGCGTCTGGCAAACCTGGCATATCCTTAATACCACCCAGACTGCGATTCAATTTTTCCAGTTCGCGCTTCAAAACCAGCGCTTCTTTTTTGGAAATATTTTCGGCACCCTCGGCTGTTATCGCCTCAAGGTCACGCAGACGCTTGATGGATTGCTGAACCGTCTTGTAATTGGTCAGCATACCGCCCAACCAGCGATAGTTAACAAATGGCGAAGCTGAACGCTCCGCTTCTTCCTGAAGAATTTCGCGCGCTTGACGTTTAGTCGCTACAAAAAGGACAGTGCCTTTTTTGGCAGACAGTTTGCGCACGAAATTTTCCGCTTCAGCGAACAGCGCGACGGACTTTTCCAGGTTGATGATGTGAATTTTGTTGCGATGACCGAAGATGTACGGAGCCATCTTGGGATTCCAGAAACGAGTTTGGTGACCAAAGTGAACACCAGCATCCAGCATTTGACGCATTGTTACAGCCATATTTATTCCTAACGTAAGGGTTAAAACTACCACTCGCCAGCCTGACTCTTTCGAGCACCCCAACTTGTGCGAGCGGGAAATTTACACCGGACTATTCCGATGCGGCGCGCATTCTATCACTAATCTTGCCGTCATCTCAACCAGAATTACCCCCCATTCAGGGGGGGACACCCTAAAAACGGGTTGAGTGCCGTTTCCACGAGCTTTGCCAGCCCGTTCTGCCCATTCAACAATCCTGGCAATAAATCCCGACCCCCATTAATATCATATCCAGCCATCGCTTCTTCTCCTTTGGTTTGTGAAACGTCTTTGATAACGTCAATGTACCAAACCGGAGCGGTGGCTGCCCACCCATTATTTACAGCAGTTTACGGACTTAATCTTCTCCCCTGCAAGGGGATGAAAGTTCACTGCCAGGAAAATGCTGGATATAGGGCAGCACGACGGCAATTCAATATTTCATAGCTTCTGTAAATCCTTGATGAGTTCACGCGTGTGCAATACTTTGCCGTCTAGCTGGTGGTTCAACAACGTGCGCATCAATTGTTTGCTTTGTTGTGCTGTGAGCGGGTCGCTGTAATCATCTGCCGCCATCGCCAGCAGGGTCTTGCCTGACACCGGGAATCCGGCCTGTTCACCGGATATACCGCTCTCCCGTACCGCCCCATGCTCCACGACATAACGATAATCGAGCTCGGCTTGCACGGGCTGTCCGCCCCCCGCTTCCTTCGCTAACTCCAGGGCATAGCCCAGTTCCTGCAATAGGTGTTTTTCAAAGCAACGCAAGCTAGCGGCATGATCGGTTTCATGTGCGAGACGGTATAAAGCGGCGCGGTAATAATCGAACAACGGTATGTGCGCATCGTCGCGTGCCAGCAAATTAATCAGCAATTCGTTGAGATAAAATCCACACATCAGCGCCGTACCCTGCAAATAGGGCTGTCCGCCCTGCCATTCGGCACTGTGCAAGGTACGCACCTCGCCCTTGCCAAACCACGACAGGCTCACTGGCTGAAAACTCATCAGCACCCCGCGCAACGCCGAGTGGGGGCGACGCGCGCCACGCGCCACGACCGCCAGTCTGCCATGTTGACGACTGAAAACATCCAGCAACAAACTGGTTTCACGGTAGGGATGGCTATGCAGAACAAACACCAATTCATCCTGCATCCGGTTTTGCCGATGGGCGACTGTCATTTCAACTTATTGAATAATATGAAATTTACCAATTCATAAAACGAGAGGCGTGTTGCCCTACGGGTTATTCGTAGCCCAGTGTCTGGAGCATTTGCGCGCTGTCCGCCCAGCCGCTGCGCACCTTGACGAAGACTTCCAGAAATACTTTTCCGTCAAACAGCTTTTCCATGTCAAGCCGTGCCTGGGTGGCGATTTCCTTGAGTTTTTCGCCCTTTTTACCGATCAACATGGCCTTGTGTGCTTCCTTGTCCACCAGAATCGCGGCACTGATACGGCGCAGCTTTTTGTCCATTTCAAATGCCTCGATCACCACGCTGACCGAATAAGGCAGCTCGTCGCCGGTGTAGCGGAAGACTTTTTCGCGCAGCAGTTCTGAAGCCAAAAAGCGTTCGTTGCGATCGGTAATATCGTCTTCTGCATAAATCAAATCACCTTCCGGCAGGAAGCTGCGAATCGCTTCGCGCAATTCATCCACTTTTTTGCCTAGTTTGGCGCTTACCGGGACGATCGCGGCGAATTTGAAATCCTTGGCAATTTGTTCAGCAAAATCAAACAATTGGCCTTTATCGGCGATTTCATCAATCTTGTTTAGCACGAGAATGACCGGCTGGTCTGCCGGTAACAGCTTGAGCACTTCCTGGTCGCGCTCGTCGTAGCGCATGGCTTCCAGCACATACAGCACCACCTGCACATCGCCGAGGCTGGTGGTAACGACACGATTCATGCCGCGATTCAAGGCGTTTAGGTGTTTGGTCTGAAATCCCGGCGTGTCCACAAACACGAACTGCGACTGTGCATCGGTAAAAATACCGTGAATGCGGTGTCGCGTGGTTTGCGCCTTGCGTGAAGTGATGCTGATTTTTTGCCCGATCAGACGGTTGAGCAAAGTGGATTTACCCACGTTGGGACGACCGACGATAGCGACATAACCGCAGCGAAAAGGTTGATTCTGACCATTTTCAGGGGTGTTTTCATGCGATGTTTCAATCATTTATTATTTCCAATCAATTCATAGGCTGCCAGAGCGGCTTGTTGTTCGGCATTACGACGGCTAGTACCTTTGCCGTAGGTGGTGATTTTAAGTGACGGAATAGCGCATTCCACCTGAAATAGCTGAGCGTGCGCCTCACCCTGCGTTTCCAACATCGTATAGTTTGGCAAGGCGAGATGCTGGGCTTGCAGATATTCCTGCAACAGGGTCTTGGCATCCTTGCCCAGGGTGCGCCTGTCTACTTTTTCGAGGTAGGGGATAAACAAGTTCAGCACCACCTGTTCGGCAGCCGGATAACCGCCATCCAGAAAGACGGCGCCAATCAGCGATTCGACAGCATCTGCTAGGATGGAAGGACGCCGAAAACCGCCGCTTTTGAGTTCGCCCTCACCCAATTTCAACAGACTACCCAAGTTGAGTTGTTGCGCGAAAATAACCAGCGTCGCTTCCTTGACCAGATTGGAACGCAGGCGCGACAGATCGCCCTCGCTCAACTCGGGAAATTCGTTGAATAAGTATTTGGCTATCGCACACCCCAGGATGCTGTCACCCAGAAACTCAAGGCGTTCGTAATGCTCCGACGAATAGCTGCGATGCGTGAGCGCGCGTTGCAACAGTTGAGGCTGTGTAAACACATACCCCAGCTGTCGGCACAACTCGGGCTGCCCCTTACTTGCCCGCACTGCGAGGATTAAATTCGAGATATAGACTGATATTGGCGACCAGCGGCACTTTTACCGAGTAGTTGGCACTCAACACAGGCGTACCCGCATCACTTTCGACATCAATATCCTGCGACGTAATAACGGTGACATCATCTATCGAGGCGCGTTTGTCAAAGGAGTTACGAATCTCGCGCGGCGAAGCCTTTTGCATGTCCGGGTCTTGTGCAATAGCGAGGAACAGTTTATTGATGGTCGCATTTTGCATATACACCGGAATCATTTTAAGGCCGGTGATGCTCAACAAAACTAACACAAATGCGCCAAAAATAAATCCTGAGAAACTTAAACCACGCTGACGGATGGGCATCGTTACGTTCATATTATTTTCTCCTGTTCAGTTAAATAGACAGACCAATACGTTTCAACTCGGAAAAATTCATCCACACGAAAAACGCCTTGCCGACTATCTGATTGTCCGGCACAAACCCCCAGTAACGGCTATCGCGGCTGTTATCGCGATTGTCACCCATCATAAAATATTGATCGGCGGGTACGGTGCAACGAATAACATCTTGATTATAAACACAATTTTCTTTACCCTTGAACTCAGCCACCGAGCCTAAATGCACGTCAGGCATGTCAGGATTTACCAGTAAACTGTGTTTACGTTCGCCCAGGGTTTCGAGGTATTGCTCGGTATGCACGAAGTTCAAACCACTCTCGACATAGTTGTAATCGCCTTCGGCTTGTTGCACCTGTTCTACCCCATTGATAGTCAGACGTTTATGGCTGTACTCGACCACATCACCCGGCACACCCACTACGCGTTTGATGTAATCCACCGAGGGGTTTTCAGGGTAATGGAACACCATCACATCGCCGCGCTGTGGGTCGTTAAGCGGTACAATTTTCCGGTTAATGATAGGCAGACGAATACCGTAGGTGAACTTGTTCACCAGAATAAAATCCCCCACTTGCAAGGTCGGAATCATCGAACCGGAAGGTATCTTGAACGGCTCGACCAGAAATGAACGGATGCAGAACACAATCAGGATGACTGGAAAGAAACTCTTGGCGTATTCCACCCACCAAGGTTCTTCTACCCCGTCCGCACGCTTGGCGGCCAGAGCAAAGCGATCCAACAACCAGATACCGCCGGAAACCAGCAGCAATACAAACAAAATCAGAGCAAAATCCATCGTTATCCCTTATCCAGCGCAGTCTCTGCTGCGCCTAAAAAATCTGGTCAGAGCCATGTCTGGCACTTGCCAGACATAGCCCAACCTACCGCTGCTAATCATCCACTCGCAAAATTGCCAGGAAAGCCTCCTGGGGAATTTCCACATTGCCCACCTGCTTCATGCGCTTCTTACCGGCTTTCTGCTTTTCCAACAGTTTTTTCTTTCGGGAAATATCGCCGCCATAACACTTGGCGAGCACGTTCTTGCGCATCGCCTTGACGTTCTCGCGGGCGATGATGTTCGATCCTATGGTCGCCTGTATCGCCACGTCATACATCTGGCGCGGGATCAGTTCACGCATTTTGGCGGCCACTTCGCGTCCGCGATACTGGCTGTTGGCGCGATGCACGATAATCGCCAGCGCATCCACCTTGTCGCCGTTAATCAGCATATCCACCTTGACCACATCCGCCGCGCGATACTCCTTGAACTCGTAGTCCATCGAGGCATAGCCGCGCGATACCGATTTCAGACGGTCGAAGAAATCCATGACAATTTCCGCCATCGGCATCTCGTAAATCAGTTTTACCTGTTTGCCGTGATAGCTGATGTTGATCTGTTGACCGCGTTTCTGCGTACACAGGGTAATCACTGAACCCACATATTCATTGGGCATATACAGATTGACCGTAACGATGGGTTCGCGGATCTGCTCGATTTTGGACGGGTCGGGCATTTTGGAGGGGTTATCCACCAGCACCACCGTGCCGTCGCGCAGCACCACTTCGTAAATCACGGTCGGCGCGGTGGTAATCAAGTCCATGTCGAACTCGCGTTCCAGACGCTCCTGCACGATTTCCATGTGCAGCAAGCCCAGGAATCCGCAGCGGAAACCAAACCCCAGCGCCTGCGACACTTCCGGCTCGTATTGCAAGGCGGCATCGTTCAGTTTCAGTTTTTCCAGCGAGTCGCGCAACGCCTCGTATTGGTTCGATTCCACCGGAAACAGCCCGGCAAACACCTGCGGCTGTATCTCCTTGAAACCAGGCAAGGGTGCTGCCGCCGGTTTGAGCTGGTGGGTAAGCGTATCGCCCACTCGGGCATCCTTTAAATCCTTGATACCGGCGATGACGAAACCCACCTGTCCGGCGGCGAGCGACTCGCGCGGCTGGGATTTTGGCGTAAACACGCCAACATGCTCGGTCAGATGCTGCGCGCCGGTCGCCATAAAGAGGATTTTTTCCTTGGGCTTTAGCGTGCCATTCTTGACGCGTACCAGCATCACCACGCCAACGTAGTTATCGAACCACGAATCCACAATCAACGCTTGTAGCGGCGCATCCACATCGCCCACGGGAGCGGGCACTTTGGCAATCAGCGATTCCAGTACATCCGCGACCCCAAGCCCGGTCTTGGCTGAACACCGCACCGCGTCATGCGCTTCGATACCGATCACATCCTCGATTTCGGCGATAGCGTTATCAGGATCAGCGGAAGGCAGATCTATCTTGTTCAATACCGGCACCACCTCGACACCCAAATCCAGCGCGGTATAACAATTGGCTACGGTTTGCGCTTCTACCCCTTGCGAGGCATCCACCACCAGCAACGCTCCTTCACAGGCCGAAAGGGAGCGTGATACCTCGTAGGAGAAGTCCACATGCCCCGGCGTGTCTATCAAATTCAGGTTATAGGTTTTGCCATCGCGCGCCAGATAACTGAGTGCGGCAGTCTGCGCCTTGATGGTGATTCCGCGTTCGCGCTCTATATCCATAGAATCAAGCACTTGCGCATCCATTTCGCGGTCTGACAGCCCGCCACACAGATGGATGATGCGATCGGCCAGCGTGGATTTGCCGTGATCAATGTGGGCAATAATGGAAAAGTTACGGATTAGCTGCATGAAATTCCAAATAAAAAGCGTTACACCGCAGGGCGACATCCGCACGCTGATGGTAGTGGTAGATATACCCTATCACGCTTACGAGAGAAAACTGACCGATTGGCAAAGCGCGGATTCTAGCCTATTTGGACTTAATACGCAGGACTGTAATGACTTCAAAATCACTTCTCATCCAGTTTGATGGCCACATAAGAAGCATTATCGCCGCGCCGCACCAGCAGGGCGACGTTCCGCCCCTTGGGTACATGTGCAATCATTTCTTCGAACTGCCTGAGCGAACGTATCGGCATATTGCCGATTGCCAGCAACACGTCGCCGTGCTGCAATCCAGCAGCACGCGCAACCTGGCTTTTGACATCCTGTACCAGCAAACCACCATTGCTTTGCAATTCAGACAATTGCTCTCGACTCAACTCGCTCACGGCTATCCCCAAGCGGGCTATCAGTTTGACGGTCTCGTCAGTCGTGCTTTTGACCGTCTGAGCCAGCTTGCCATCTTCAGACATGGCTGCCACCACAATAGTGACTTCCTTTGCAGCCCCCTTGCGCCACAACTCAACGCTTACTTTATTTCCCGGCTTGGTCGCCGCGACGATGCGGGGCAAATCTATGGAATCCGTGACCAATCTACCGTCAAACTTAATAATCACATCACTGACTTCGATGCCTGCCTTGTCAGCTGGCCCACCCTTTTCGACACTGCTGACCAACGCACCATTGGGCTTGGTCAAACCAAATGAATCGGCCAATTCTCGGGTGACTTCCTGTATTGACACACCGATGCGCCCGCGCGTCACCTTGCCGGTGGTGCGCAATTGATCCGCCACTTGCGTAGCGACATCAATCGGTATGGCAAAAGACAGCCCCATCGAGCCGCCCGAACGCGTATAGATTTGCGAATTGATACCGACCACTTCACCACTCATATTAAACAATGGCCCACCTGAATTACCTGGATTGATGGCCACGTCGGTCTGAATGAAGGGCACAAAATTATCCTGTGGCAAAGAACGCCCCTTGGCGCTGACGATACCGGCAGTCACGCTACTGTCAAAGCCGAACGGCGAACCGATTGCAACCACCCATTCGCCTACCTTGAGTTTATCGGGATCGCCTACCGTAATTTTGGGTAAATTTTTTGCATCAATTTTCAGCAACGCCACGTCGGTACGTTTGTCCGCACCGATCACTTTGGCAACAAACTCACGCTTATCAGTCAACCGCACGGTAATTTTATTCGCGCTATCAACCACATGTGCGTTAGTCATGATGTAGCCATCAGCACTGAGTATGAAACCCGAACCCAATGATTGAGATTCCTGCTCGCGCGGCATGGGCGGGGCGAAACGACGAAAAAATTCAAACAAAGGATCACCCTCCGGAAAATTGGGGCTGCCCTGTGCATTGCGGATGATTTGCGTGGTGCTGATATTGACCACAGCAGCAGCCTGTTTTTCCACCAGGCCAGTGAAATCGGGCAAACCGGCAGCATGTACCGAAACACTTAAAATAATGCCGAAACACAACACCATCGAATCAATAAACCTTTTTAGCATGTAGACCTCCTCATAGTAAAAAATTTTATAAACACGAATCGTTGCACTACTCGCAACTTTGTCTGGCAATGTAAGGTTGGTTCTGCTGCTGTATCTGGCGCGCTGCAATCCATTTGGCAAAGATAAAGCCGACGATCAAACCGGACAAGGCACCGAGTGCTGCATAACCATCACGCTGAACTTCCTGAACCGCAAAACTGCCCGCCAGCGCCGCACCCGCAAACAACAACACCAGCGGTAGCAAATAAACCAGACCGATGCTATGCAACACCGCACCCTCCATGACCGACACCACCACCTCATCGCCGACTCTGGCATTGATGCGGTTATCTACTTTAAATTGGCGCGGCTTGCTACAAAACATCTGGGATAACTTGCTTGCCCCGCAGCCTTTACCACCACATTGCCCGCAGCCTCCCCCCTGGCTGGACTGAACCAGCACAAAAGGTTTTTCCAGCAACTGCACCACAACAGCTCGCGTCTCAAGCATGATTATTTACCGTTATAACGCACTGAATCAAGCACTTGCATAACCGTTAGCGAGGGAACTTCGCCAACCACGTTCAACAAAGTCTTGTTCACCACCTTGTGATAAAGATTAACAGCGCCTCGACTGGACAAGCCTTCGTTGTCATCTTCATCGGAATCAGCAGGTTCAATAAAAATGGAAATGGCACTCAGCCCATCAGTAAACACCATCTGTAACACGGGCGCATGTTTGCCGTGCATCGGTCGCAAAATCTCCATGGTTTTCTTGAAACCACTCGGCAAGGCATCTGCCACCCAACCACTGTTAACGTTCTTGCTGGTTGAATTCAAAGACGGCTTAACCTTATCCTTAATGGTTGCCCCCATTGCGTTACTGGACACAATCCAGGAACGATCCACCTCGGAGCCAATTTTCAATTGTGTAAAGGTATATTGCTCGACGACCTGATTCTTGTCATTCAGCACCTCCGATTTCAACAGCAAACCAGAATCGGTATGTACCCATATTTTGTGGCTGTAACGCAGATTATCTTTGGGCTGAAACAAAATGACCTGGGTGTTATACCCAGCCACTCGCCCAGTGCCCGCCTCTTTAACCTGATAGTTTTCACTCAGCGTGGACAATTGATCCGGCAGCAAAGCAGGAAACCTGATTTTTGTCTGCTGGCTATCTGCCTGCACCATTTTATGATTGCCGAACAACCAAACTTGACCATGATGACGGATGATTTCATGTTTGGGACCATCCATACTCTCGAGTTTCTCGTACTCGCTGTCTTTTTCGGTAACGTGCACAATCCGTGAAGTCTCGACATGACTACCATATTGATAAACAAACACCCCGCTGTAATCAGTTTGATGACTGGCAAAAGCGACTGTCTTCAGCCAGTCCAGTTTGGACTGCATCTCAGCAGCACAGGCATTGGCCGCCAGCAATAATCCGCAAACCCCCAACCACAACTTCATTGAGGTTTTTCCTCAGCGTTATAGATTACGGTGCGCACATAGGATGCCCCGCCATTCATGTCATTGCTGGGAGAAAATTCCTGATGCGCCATCAGATAATCGTTGGACCTGGGTTGTATTTGCAAATTAACTGTGCGTATGTCGGATGGCTTCATTGCCATCAGCGGGGCTGCCTCCGGATTGATCTGCAATGACATCCATGCCACTACGCCGACTGCCAAGACAGAAGCAGCGGCCGACAGCGCGAACATGCGAGCTTTTTGCTTCAGTAACCGTCCACGCGGGGCAAGCACGACCGGCTCGTTCTGCATACGCTCCCTCACCCGGACTCCTATGTCCTGATGAATATAATCAGGCTGACGCAGCACATCACCGATAAGGTGATATACCGCCCAATCACGTTGCGCATCGGGATCGCGTTTGATTTGATCGAACAGAATATCTGTTTCGTCTTCAAACAGCTCGCCATCCATCAGTGTTGAAATCTCATGTTTCATTATTACCACCTATTCCCTTTACTGGTTTCCAACAACGGGCGCAATTTTTCTGCTACCGCCTCGCGTGCCCTGAAAATTCTTGATCGCACCGTGCCGATAGGGCAGTTCATCACACTGGCGATTTCTTCATAACTCAGCCCCTCAATTTCACGCAAAGTCAAAGCACTGCGCAAATCTTCCGGCAACTCCTGCAATGTTGCCTGCACCACACTGACAACCTGTTTGCTCATGAGTTCATTTTCTGGCGTACTAACTTCACGCAAAAGTCCGGCCTCATCAAATGACTCGGCTTCTTCTGCATCAAAAGGGGTACTGGTCGGCGCTCGGCGCTTGCCTGCCAACAGATGATTTTTGGCGGTATTGATACCGATACGGTATAGCCAGGTGTAGAACGCACTGTCGCCACGAAAACCCGGCAAGGCACGGTATGCCTTAATGAAGGCTTCCTGAGTCACATCTTCAGCTTCAGCCGAATCACGCACGAAACGTGAGATCAAACGCCCAAGTTTTCTCTGATATTTCGTAACCAGCAAATCGAAGGCGCGCTTATCCCCTCGCTGCACGCGTTCTACCAACTGTTGATCAACATCCCGATCTACCATCCCCGATGATTCCATTGACTATTTTATTGTACGAAAACTAGCAAGGCGCGCAGTATAACTGCTAGTGGCTCTGCTCGTCAGCCAGACTGGACAACCCCAACACACTGAATTGTCATTCAGCGGTTAAATTGACTCCCCAGTGTCAACAGTTTTGCTATAGTCGCAACCTTGCAATGAACATAACAGGAATCCAATTGCTACACTTCGACACGCTCATTATCGGTAGTGGTCTTGCCGGACTCACACTGGCG
>Ga0210049_1001157_pt1 | contig 24331 bp, 23 predicted proteins | sample CryGeyCG2014_300_2_FD_183964 | JGI IMG/M metagenome (GOLD analysis project Ga0210049, IMG submission 183964) | Groundwater microbial communities from aquifer - Crystal Geyser CG06_land_8/20/14_3.00 (SPAdes) (version 2) | ecosystem: Environmental > Aquatic > Deep subsurface > Groundwater | place... | reverse complement strand
CTTGTCCAATTGTGAAGATAAATACTCGTCAAGGAGGTTCTCGATGTTTGATCTTTCGCCAAACTTAAGAAGAGCCTTAGGCTGCCCCATCCTTTTTGATTCGCCTGCGCTTAGAAGGACCCCACTAACGTCCAATTTTCTTCTCCTCTTTGCTTGCTTTTTTAACAGCATTAAATATTTTTATGTAGCCTGTACACCTGCACAGGTTGCCTGATAACGCCTCGCGTATTTCTTCCTCAGTTGGTTCAGGGTTCTTTCTTAAGAGAGAATAAGACGATACTACCATACCGGGAGTACAAAAACCACACTGGACTGCACCTTCTTCAACAAAAGCCTTTTGAATTGGATGAGGTTTGTCTACACTGCCTATTCCTTCGATCGTTGTTATCTCAGCACTATCGACCTGGGGCGCAAGGATAAGGCAGGAATTTGCAGTAACACCGTTAAATAAAACTGTACAGGCACCGCAATCTCCTTTATCGCATCCCTTTTTTGTGCCAGTTAAACCAATTGTCTCACGTAAAATTTGAAGGAGCGTCATATTCGTTGGAACATTAAAGGAGTAATTTTTTCCATTTAAGTTAAAAGAAATATTCATCTCCTTCAAAATAAATCACCTCTTCTCTATAAAATAATGAATTGAATCATCAAGTTTTTCTCTCATTTTGATAGCATCAACAGGGCAAACCTGCATACACATTGAACAACCCGTGCATTTATCTTCATCAACAGAAGGCTTTCTTTTTTCAGATTCCCATTGAATTGCCATGTGACCACCATCAGAGCACGCAACATAACAAAGACCACAACCAATACATTTTTCGGTATCAATTTCAGAGCGCACATAGAGCTCTGGTAATTCCTCATTAGTTTTTATCTTTCCTAATGATTTACCCATGATATCCAGAGGACTATCAAATCCCATGTCTTCAAGATAATGGGCAAGTCCACTCTTCAAATCCCTTATTGTTCTAAAACCATAATGCATAGGCAAAGTACAAAATTGAACATTCGATGCTCCCAGAGCCATAAACTCAACTGCATCCTCCCAGGTAAAAGCACCTCCGTTCCCAGATATTACAATATCTACATTTTTGGCAATTTCCGCTATTGTTCTTAAAGTGATTGGCTTTATTGCAGATCCGGAAAGACCCGAATAAGAACTTTCGCCAAAAAGTGAAGGATATGGCTCAAATGTATTAATATCAATTCCAAGAAGCGATGGAATGGTATTACTTGCAGTAATTCCATCTGCTCCGCCTCTTTTCACTGCCCTTGCAACTTCAACAATATCGGTTACCTGAGGCGTAATTTTTATTAAAATAGGTATTTTATCGGCTGCCTCTTTTACCCAGGTTGTAACTTTCTCGGTAGCTTCGATGCTCTGAGCAAGCATCTTTCCTGCTTCCTCGCCCATACTTCCCTGAGGGCAGCTAAAGCTACATTCAATAAGATCCGCCCCGGCTTTTTTAAGCCTGAGGACAAGAGACTGCCAATCTTCTTTCTTTGCTCCCATTATTGAAGCGGCTATTATTTTGTTTGGAAACTCTTTCTTAAGATACCTAACTCTTTCTTCTATATCGTTTATGTGGTATTTAGATATAAGATCAATATTACCAAGCCCTACAACTTTTTCGCTCATCGAACCAAAGGAAGACATCATCGGATTTTTGAGGTTTACTACATTTTCTTTAATAGAAGTAGTTTTAAGTATCACTCCAGCCCAGCCTTCTTTAAGCCCATTATAAGCCATCTCCATTTCATCTGTCGCAGGTGATGCAGAAAGTACAAAAGGAGAATCAAGATGTATGCCAAGGAAATCAATTGAAATATCTTTTTCTTTATACATTTTCCCCTCCATTCGAAAAATTTGAAATGCTCGAAGCAGCCTTTTTGCCATCGGCAACACTTTCAACAATTGTGCTTGCACCTCTTACAATATCTCCTCCTGCAAACACGCCTTTAGTGGAAGTCATAAGGTTATCATCTACTTTTATCAAACCTCTTTCGGTCTTTTCAATTTCCGGGAAATAATCAGCCAGTTTTTGTCCAATCGCTATAACAATTGTGTCAAAGGGAATAAAAAAATCCGAATCTGGTATTTCCTCAAAATTCCTTCGCCCTGAAGCATCTGGCTTAGAAAGCCTGGATCTTCTCACAACAATCCCTTCAACAGAATCTATTCCTTTTATTTCCACTGGAATTGCGAGAAACTGCATTGTAACACCAACGTTGACTGCTTCGTCAATTTCATCTTTAAAAGCTTTCAATTCTTTCAGACTTCTTCTATAAACAAGCTCCACATCCCTCTCACTATTTTCCTGTTTAAGTACAGTCGCAACTTCTACTGCAACATTTCCCCCACCTATTACTCCTACTCTTCTGCCAACAGGCGTTTTAATAGATGCCCTTGCAAGTTTAAGAAGTTCCGAAGCATTGTATATGCCTTTAAGATTCGTGCCTTTTACATCAAGATCCAGCTCCCCTTGAAGCCCCGTAGCAATAAAAATCGCGTCAAAACCATTACCGATATCTTTTACCGACTGAACTTTCTTGTCTTTTACCTCTGTTACAAAATTATCATTTATAAACCTTACTTCTCTTTTGCCTATTTCCTCAGGGAACCTTACGTTAGAAACTTGCTGCATAGGAATGCCACCAAGCTCCTTTTTCTCAAATATCACAGTTTCAAAACCCAATCTCCCGAGCTCCCTTGCACACGACAATCCTGCAGGCCCACCTCCAACAATTGCAACTCTTCCTTTGTTTCTGACGGGAATAATAAGATTTCTAGAAGGTTCTGTATTATCCGTGACATACCGGTGCAGTTCCCTTATTTTAATGGGTGAATCAATTTTTACACGAGCACAAACAGACTGACAGAAACTTTCCTCAGGACATAATCTTCCGCAGGTTTCGATTAAAGGATGGGCAACTTCAATTATTTCTCTTGCACCCTGAAGATTGTTAGTTTTAATCGAATGAATAAATTCTGGGATTGGGACATTTGCCGGGCATACCTTCTCACATGGAGCATCAAAGCAATAAAGACATCTTTCGGCTTCAAGAAGTGCCTCTACTCTGCCTAATGGCTTACCGGTTTCTTCCATACCTGCCTCCTAAATATATTTCTAATTATTATACACTTATGGCAAGATTCAAAAAATTTAAATTAAATATTACCTACGACAATTACTACTTCACCCTTGATTTCTCTATCTTTAATCGCTTCAAGAATTTCTGAAGCCTTTCCTCGCAAAACTTCTTCATGAATTTTTGAAATCTCCCTTACAAGCGCTATATATCTATCTCCAACACCTTCGATGAACTCATTGAGAAATTCCTTTACTCTGTAAGGAGATTCAAAATATATAACAGGCCCACGAAAATCTTTAAAAGATTGTAATATCTTAATTCTTTTTCCCTTCTTCCTTGGAAGGAAGCCATAAAAGATAAAATGATCCGGGGGAAGGCCTGAAAGCAACAAAGCTGGAAGAAACGAAGTTGCACCAGGTAGAACCTCTAAATGCACGCCTTTGTCTATACTGGTTTTTATAAGTTTAAAGCCTGGATCAGAAATGCCAGGAGTTCCTGCTTCCGAAACGAGTGCAAAATTTTTGCCTCTTAAAAGCCCTTCCACGATTTTTTTGAGTTTATCTTCGCTTGTATAGCTGTGAAAACTTATAAGTGAGGTTTTAATCGAATATTCATTTAAAATGATACGAGTTTTCCTTGTATCTTCTGCAAGTATTGCATCAACGCTTTTCAGGATTTCTAAAACTCTTAGGGTGACATCCTTTAGATTGCCAATTGGCGTAGGGCAGACATAAAGTGTCATTATTATTAGGTACTTTCTTCGGGGATTACAAAAACCTCAATTTCATCGTCAGTTTTTATATCGTTGAAATTCTTGAGCCCAATTCCACACTCATAACCTTTGGCAACTTCTTTTACATCTTCCTTAAAACGCTTTAGCGACGAAATCTCTGTTGTATAAATAACGGTATTATCTCTTATTACTTTTGCCCTTGCATTTCTGACTATTTTACCTTCATTAACAATGCATCCCGCTATTGTTCCAACACCAGAAACTTTGAATGGCTGTTTAACGGTTGCCTTACCAATAACAAGCTCTTTCTTTTCTTTGACTTCCATACCCTTGAGCAGCTTTTCGAGCTCATCGTTGAGTTCGAATATAATATCGTATGTCTTTATCTCTATGCCTCTTTGTTTTGCTTCTTGCTTTGCTTCAGATGTAGGCCTCACATTGAAACCGAGTATGAAACCTCTTGAGGCACTTGCAAGAAGTATATCGCTCTTTACAATACCCCCGACTCCTTCGTGTATTATTTCTAGAGGAACGGGAGATTTTATTTCTGTTATAGCGTGTTTTACGGCTTCAAGCGAGCCCTGTGTGTCAGTTTTTAATATAATAGAGAGCCTTTTTTCCTCTTTTGTTTCCATTTCCTTAAGCAGCTCTTCTATAGTTTTTGGCATAGCGACCTGTGAGGTTTTAACGGTTCTGGCTTCCTCTATTTTCTTCGTCTCTAATTTTGCTTCCTCGGGATTATTGAGCTCATAGAATATTTCTCCTGCATTTGGAATGTCCGAGAGTCCCCCGACTTCCACAGCAGAAACTGCAACTGCCTTATTGAGTCTTTTACCAAAAGTATCTGTTAAAAATCGTATTCTTCCTACAACATTTCCAGCCCTTATAAAACTTCCGACTTTCAATACACCCGTTTGAACAATAACCGTTGCAAGTGGTCCTATACTTTTATCAATTTCTGACTCAATAACTGTACCTGAAACGATTGTATTCGGGTTAGTGCGCAGCTCAAGGAGTTCGGCTTGCAATTTTATTATTTCCAACAAGTCATGAACACCTTTTCCAGTCTTCGCGGAAACGGAGACATAGGTAGTCGAACCACCCCATTCTTCAGGGAGAAGCCCTCTATCTGCAAGCTGTTGCTTAACTTTTTCAGGATCAGCGCCAGGTTTATCCATTTTGTTTATTGCTACAATTATTGGCACTTTTGCGGCTTTTGCATGATTTAGAGATTCTATTGTCTGCTCCTTAACACCTTCGTCTGCTGCAATAACAAGTATTACGATATCAGTTACAATTGAACCCCTCAATCTCATTTCAGTAAATGCTTCATGCCCTGGAGTATCTATAAAAATAATTTCGTCATTATCAACCTTAACGGTAGATGCACCGATTGCCTGAGTTATCTGCCCTTTTTCTTTTTCGGCAACTGAGGTTTTCCTTATCGTATCAAGCAATGTTGTCTTGCCATGGTCAACATGCCCCATAACCGTTACAACAGGCGCCCTTTTTACAAATCTTGAAAGAAATTCTTTACTCTTAAATTCAGGTACATCAAGCCCAAATTCATACGCAATATAATGAACCTCATCTTTTGACAATTTAAGCTCGGTCTTATAAGGCAGCCCAAGTTTCATTATTCTTTCTCTAATTTCTTCAAAAGGTATACCAAATTCGTGAGAGAAAGTTTTAATAGTTATACCGCCTGTAATTCTTAAGGTTTTGCTTTCTTCTTCTTCATGCTTTTGTTTAAGCTCTTTCACATAATCCTGCATCATCACTGCAGTTTCATTATCAATTATTGAAAGAGTGCCCTTTCCACGGATACCAAGTTCCTCCATTATCTCAATCAGTTTCTGAGATTTCACTCCAAGGGATTTAGCAATCTCATAAACTCTTATTTTACTATCCTTCTTCATTCTCAATCACCTTCTTTGGGCTCTACCAGGTGAATAAAAAATCCAGTAAGTTTGGTAGCAAGTGATACGTTTACTCCATTTGCGCCCATCGCAGTTGAATATTCTTCCTTCTTTGCGTAAACGTTCGCCCCTTTGCCATCGGAAAGCATTTCGACTCTCTCTACTTTAGCAGGACTCATGGCATTTTCAATATACATTTCAGGGTTTGCATTATATCTTATTATGTCGATTCTTTCATAATTAATTTCCTTTGAAACATTATTTATTCTAACGCCTCTCTGCCCAATGCAGGCACCGACAGGGTCTACATTTATGTCTTTTGATGCCACTGCAACCTTGGACCTTATACCAGGCTCTCTTGCAATGCTTTTAATTTCAACAATTTTTTGGGTTATCTCAGGAACTTCCATTTCAAGTAGTTTCGCAAGAAACTCAGTGCAGGCTCTTGAAAGAATAATAAGAGGACCACCATCTGTCATTACTGTTTCTTTTATATAAGCTTTTATAAGCCTGTCCCTAAAAAGCCTCTCATTAGGAATCTGTTCTTCAGGAACGATAAATCCTTCTATGTTATAGGGCTCAATATTGACGCCTATGTTCCCTTTGCCTTTCATTCTTGTTACTCTTCCTGTCACCGTCGCTCCAATCCTTTTTGAAAATATATTATACGTAATATCTCGCTTCTTTTCCATTATTTTCTGCTGAAAAACTTGCTTTGCGCTTGTAATCGCCGAAGCAGAAAGCGTTTTTAGAGGAATTTCAATAAGTATATTGTCACCAATTTTCACATCAGGTTCAAATTTTAAGGCCTCTTCAGGACCAATTTCAAGTAAGGGGTTATTTACATGTTCAACAACCATTTTCTCAGCATAAAGCTTTACCTCACCTTTAGCGAGGTTTACTTTTACCACAGAGTTTGCTTCCTCAAAAGTTTTTCTATATGCAGCTTTAAAGGCCGCATTTATGACCTCTATTAAATAATCTTTTGAGACACCTTCCTCTTTCTCAATATTTTTTAAAATATCTATATCTATCATTTTCTAACCCTCCCTTTTTTTCTATCTTTAAATTCGCCTTCAAAAAGGGCAACTTTACGCAAATTAGCAAAAGGCAGCAACTTTAAACCTTCTTCTGTATCAAAAGCAACATTTTCACCTTCATTTCCCTTCAACATCCCCGTTTCAGTTTTTACTACATCATCCAAAACGTATGAAAACTTAACGATTTTGCCAGAAAAAATATCAAGCTCACTCCTATTCTTTAACACCCTATCAAGACCTGGTGAATATAGGTTTATACTGTATCCTTCTTCTAACCCAATCCTCGCAAGGTCGTCCTTAATTAACCTGGTCGCGTTTTCTAAATCATCGACTGTTAGTCTACCATTTCTTCGATAGAGAGTCGCCTCCATTTCCTCTCCCATTATACGCATATCGAGGATAATTAATCCAAGTATTTCTGCACTTTTTTTTACAATCTCTTCAATTTTTTCCATATCTCATCTATCAAAACAAAAAGTGGGTTTTTCTACCCACTCCCTTCCATAAAATCTCAATTATATTGTAAAGGAAAATTCAATTTTTGCAAATGGAACTTTTTAACTACTTTTGTAGTCTAAATATAATGTACTGTGAAGATCGTATATTACAGAAGATTAAAAAGGGGAGGTACAGAAATGGAAAATTTTTTAAAAAGAAACAAAGTTCTAGTCGTTGTATTAATTATTTGCGTTTCTCTCTTAGCAGGTTATTTCTCTTATTCATTTCTACTCAAAGGCAGTTTATTCTCACAATTTAGTTCAGCAATACCGCAATTAGGAAGTTCTCAACTTTTCCAGGATTTGCGTTTATCATCTCAAAAAAATGAAGGCACCTTTAACCCACTTCCAGAAGAATCGACTAATGAATATACAATATCAACAGAAACTAAAGGAGTAGTTTCCCCGGGCAATACATCTTCAACCCAGTTCGGCCTCAAAATTATGAAGAATGGAAACATGTCAATGCTTGCCGATAGAGGAAAATTTTTTGAAACATGGCAGAAAATTATAGCGTCAGCTCAATCAATCTCAGGAACCGTGGCAAACTCAAGCTATCTTAAGCAAGGAGATTATTATTCTGGCTTCATTACAATCATAGTTCCAACAAATTCGTTTGATGGTTTTAACGAAACAATTTCCAAACTTGGAAAAGTAATAAGTCTTAATGTTTCAACGCAAGATGTAACAGGCGAGTACGTGGACCTATCCTCAAAACTAAAAGTGCTTGAAGAGCAAAGAAATTTACTTCTTTCATGGCTAAAAGATGCAAAAACCATAGACGAAATGCTGAAATTGAGAAGCGAAATTCAAAGTATTGAAACGGATATAGAAACCATCAAGGGGAGGCTTAACTATATTGCCTTTCATACAGATTTTTCAGAAATTACAATAAACCTCAGCGAAAAAGAAGAAAGCTTCAAACCCGCAGGATTTTTCGAACCTCTGATTGAGGCACTGAAAAAACTATACGAAGCATTAATATTTTCGTTTTTCGGTCTACTCATTATAGTTGTATTCATTCTACCCTGGGGGCTTGCAGGATTTGGGATTTATAAATTTATTTCAAGAAGAAAAAGCCATAAATAATTATCGTGAAAATTTTTCTTTTGTTTTTTTGGATTAATTTATATAATTTTGATATGGGCGTTAAACCTGATAGGTGGATTAGAGAGCAAGCAAAAAAGGGAATGATTGAGCCATTTGAGGAGTCCCAGGTTTCCAATGGAGTAATTTCATATGGGGTTTCTTCCTATGGGTACGATATGCGCATTACAGATGAATTCAAGATTTTCACGAATATCTATTCCACTGTGGTTGATCCAAAGAATTTCTCAGAAAAAAGCTTTGTGGATTTCAAGGGGAAGGAGTGCATTATCCCCCCAAACTCCTTTGCCCTTGCAAAGAGCCTTGAATACTTTAGAATACCGAGAGATATACTTTGTATTGTCCTTGGCAAAAGCACCTATGCAAGAATGGGCATAATAGTAAATGTAACACCTCTTGAAGCGTGCTATGGTCCTGATACTGAAATATTAACTTTAAATGGTTGGAAAAATATTACAGAAATAAAAGATGAGGAAAAAGTTGCAACTTTGAACACAAAAAGTGAACTGGAATATCAGCAAATAACAGCAAAGCAGAAAATTCCATTTCGAGGAGACCTAATATCTGTAAAAGGACGAAATTTGGACCTCTTGGTAACTCCTGAACACTTTTTATATGTAAAATCCCGATATAGAAAGAACTTTGAATTTTTAAAAGTAAAAGATATATATGGAAAGTATAATTTTGAAATGAAACGGGATGCTATATGGAAAGGAGAAGAGCCCAAGTTCTTTGAATTGCTTGCTGTAGAAGATGATTCTTATAAAAGATTAAATATTACTGCAGAGAGAATATTTGAAATGTTTAAGAATTCTAAAGAACTCTCTACAAAAGAAATATATAATAAGCTAATTGAATCTGGAGATGAGATTGCCTATGAAAATTTAGATTATTTGCTATCTTTGCTTGCATCAAAGTCTAGTCTTTCTGTTGAAAAAAGAAGAATAGGTAAAACTACTAATAAATTCTATAATTTGAATAAAAAAATTGCTCTTGGAGAATTTACAAAGAAGCAGATTCCTATTGAGGATTGGGTCTGGTTTATTGGCTTCTGGTTGGCAGAAGGTTCTGCTTATTCACAATTAAAGAAAGGTAATTATGAAATTAAAATAGCTCAATTTAGAAAGAAAAATAAGGAAATAATCAAGGAGCATTTATCAAGACTTCCTTTTAATTTTAGAGAAATAAGTACTGGTTTTGAAGCAACGAATAAACAGTTATCACTTTATTTACAACAGTTTGGACACAGTAAAGAAAAATATATACCGGATTCGATAAAGAAACTTTCTCCCAGGCTATCAGGAATCTTTTTAGATGCTTATATTTTAGGTGATGGGAATAAAGAAACCAATGTGATAACTACTGCTTCAAAGAGAATGGCTGATGATCTCCAGGAAGTTATATTAAAATCAGGACATGCTTCTATTATTAGATATATCAAAAGTAATAGGTTTCACTTTTTAGAAGGCAGAAAAATATTTGATGGAAATACATATAAAATAAGGGTTTCTAAAAGACAGCTTACCCCTAAAATATATAATAAGTCTTTTTCAAAAGTTCCCTATAATGGTTTTGTATATGATGTAACTGTCCCAAATCATACTCTATATGTAAGAAGAAATGGGAAGGCTTGCTGGTCTAGTAATTGTTGGGAAGGTTTTGTCACGATAGAAATCTCTAACACTACCCCTCTGCCAGTAAAAATTTACGCAAACGAAGGCATTGCTCAGGTTGTATTCTTAAGTACAGATAAAGAATGCGAAGTTTCTTATAAAGACAGAAAAGGTAAATACCAAAATCAAACCGGGATATGGCTTCCGAAAATAAAGTAGATCAAAAATTTCTTCGTTTTCTTACATTTCTCTTCGATGTGCCTATAATAGCCCTGCTTACTGTTTTAATTATTTTCAAAAGAATAAGGGACGCCAGAGCAATTATGATATTCCTAACTTTCTTCAGCATTATTCAAACTTCTGAATGGTTTTACTTTATTAAAACCGGAGACTATCCAAAATATAGAAAATTCTCGTTTTTGGTAAACATGATTAGTTACACAAGCGGCTCTCTTTTGCTAATACTCACAAAATCGAACAAAATATATATAGCAATTGGGCTATCCTATTTTTTAAGCGGGGCTTTCCTTGCTGTGATTAATAAACTAGGATATAAAATATCAGGACACGCACCTGGGATTGCAGGTCCTGGGACTGCGATTGGAATAATTTATGGAGCTATTGGTTTCCTTTTCTTATTGCTACTAATTCCTGCAGGTTATGCAAAAATCAGGATAAAAGACCACACTTTTATGGAATTTGCTTCAGGTACTGTTGCCACAATTTTAATAACATATCTGTCATTCTATATTATGGGGATAATATGATAAAAATTATTACAGATTCAACAGCCGATGAAATTATTTCAATGCACATTTCTTCAACGCTTTCCGGAACTGTAAATCCCGCAAACGTTGCCAAAGAAATCCTTAAAACAGATAAAGTCACGGTGATTAATTCAAAATAAGAAGATCAAAAAACACTTTGAAAAAGGAACTCATAGAAATCATATCATAAAAAATTTGATAATGAAAAAGGGCGGAGTAGAGAAAACTAATACAATATACTGAGCAAACGCAGAAGAAAGCGAAGAGTTTAGAAAACATGTGGAACAGGAACTTGAAATAGCTGTTAAAACTTCAAGGATCGGTCCTGTGCCTGGATCGCATTTAGGGCCCAGGGTAGTTGGGTAGTTGGCATAACATTTATAATCCACTGGAAAAAAGTGTGGATTTAATCTTCTGTAACCTGCAATCTTCGTGAGCAGGTTCCAAAAAAGTAACAAAGGAGGCGTAAGATGGAAAAAGTAAATCCACTTGAAAAAAGTGTGGATTACAAAAAAGTAAAAATCGTAACAGATTCAACTTGTTATCTACCGCAAGATGTAATCGAAAAGTATGGTATTATGGTGGCTCCTTTAACCGTAAGGTTTGGGGAAACAACATTTAAAGAGCACGTAGATATTGATGACGTAGAATTGTACAAAAGGCTAAGAAAAGGAGAACTTCCAGATACAACACAACCCTCGCCAGAAGACTTTTCAAGCATTTATAAACCGCTTATTGATAAAGGATATTCTATAATTTCAATCCATATTTCATCTGGTATAAGTGGAACAGTAAATTCGGCAAATGCTGCAAAAGAAATGCTTGGGAGTAACGATATCTACATTTTCGATTCCAAATTTACCTCAATGGGGCTGGGGTATCAAATTATGGAAATTGCCAGAATGCTTTACGATGAAAAGAAAAACCTTAAAGAAGTCCTCGATGAAATACCAAACCTAAAAAACCACATGAACATATTTTTCCTCGTAGGAGACCTCTTTTATCTTGCAAGGTTAGGGAGAATTGGTAAAGCAAGGGCTGTGGTGGGAAGCATAATAAAGGTAAAACCTATTCTATACTTCGACGATGGCTTTGTAAATGCTCTCGAGCAGCCAAGGACGATGAAAAAAGGAAAAGAAAGAATGATTGAGCTTGTAAAGGAGATAATAAACAAAAAAGGGCTGAAGTATATGACAATAACCTGGGGAGACAATAAAGAAGAGGCTGAAGAGTATAAAGAACAATGTGAAAAAGAGTTCGGAATAAAAATACCTCTTACAAGGTTAGGTCCTATTATAGGAACTCATGTAGGACCTGATGTTCTCTCCATTCATTTCTATACAGAAAAATAAAATACCTCTAAGGAGGTTTAAAATGAATTTAAACGGAAAGTATATTGACGGAAGCCTTCTTGTATCGATTGGAGTTGCTTACATTCTGAACAATACATACTTAGTTACGTCCTTTTTCTGGTGTTTTGTTGGAATTTTTCTTTTCATGCTTGGAATTTACAGTGTAACTACTGCCATCGTAAAGAAAGAGAAAACTGACGTAACTTCACACTTCTCAATTTTATTTATAGGGATTTCTATTCTACTTTTCGTGTTTTCAGTTCTTGGATTTTCAAAGACAATACTGTTCTCAACGATCTTCGCATCATTTGGCTTAGCGTATATTTTATCTGGATGTTTCTTTAAATACTCTACAGGGAATATAATTGCAGGCTTTATTCTGCTCGGGATTGCAGTGCTTCTGTTCCTTCTCCTTGCATTCAATGTATCTCACGAAGTTTACTCATTGATTAAAGATTATGCCTTAGGAATTTTGCTCGTTATACTTGGCATTATAATTTTCTTGCCACATAAAAAAAGAAAATTAAAAAAATAGCAACGATAGCACAAAAACATAAATAATAAACTTTGAATAAGTTGTGGAGGGTAAAATGGAAATAATAAAGGGCGTTGAGAGCTATTCATTTGATGGTAACAGTGATATAGGAGTATTGGTGCTTCAAGGATTCACAGGAACTATATACAATTGCTTTTAAACTTCATGTTTATATAAATAATGTAAGTTTTAAAATTAAATGGAACTTTTTCAATATTTGAGGAGTCTAAAATACAAATGGAGGCGAAGTATGAAAAAGAAACTTTTAGTACTTATCGTAACGTTAGCTTTTTTGAGCGTTGCAGTGGTTGGCGGTCATGCTCTTCCAAAAGGGACAGCAGTTGCTGATGTAATTATTACAAATGAAAGAACTATTTCTGTTTCTGGAACTGGAACAGTACAGATTGCACCTGATATTGCATTGGTAAACTTTGGGATAAGCGTGGATAATAAGGATGCGTCTCTGGTAATGACGATGCTATCTCAAAAAGCAAATGCAGTCCTGCAATCGCTTTCAAAGATTGGAGTAAAAAAAGAGAATATTCAAACAACAAATATAAGTCTTTATCCTGTTTATAGTTACGACAAGGATACCGGAAAACAAACTCTCGAGGGTTACAGGGCAACAGAATCCTTTAACGTAAAAGGAGCAATTAATAACGCAGGCAAAATCCTCAGCACGGTTTCAGCAAATGGTGTAAATGAGATAAACAGAATAAGTTTCGATGTTTCTAACAAAGACCAGCTAAAATTAGACGCCATAAAGCTTGCCATGAAAGATGCCAGAGCAAAGGCTGATGCATCAATTGATGGAACCGGGTATAACATTAACAGCATTAAAACAATTTCTATTGAAGCTTCGTCACCTGTACCTATGTACAAAAGCTTTGCTGGAGCAACAGAAAACCTTCCTGTCGAAGGTGGAACAATCAGTGTACAGGCGAATGTGAGCGTTGTATTTACCTTTGAGTAAAAATTTATTTTAGAACATTTTGGCCGGGGATGGTAGAATAAAAAAGAATAAATATATAATAATACTTATTTTGATTACTGCAGCTTTTGCTGGCACTGCATTTATATGGAAAAATAATCAAAGCAATAAAATTGAATCTATTAATATAAATGTATATGGCCAGTCAATCATCGCAGAGATGTACAATAAGGCCTTGAGTATTGTAAACAAAAATAACGAATACCACCTCACTTATATTTGCAATACAAAAGAGCCCGGAAAATTCTGTAACTGCAGCAATTTCGAAAAGACAGTATTAAACGAAGAATTAACAAAATTCATAAAAGAAGTAGAAAATTTAAAAGACGAAGGCGAAAAAGCCAAATGTTGCGACCATCCCTGGACTGAAATAACAATAAAATATATGTCTTCAAAGGAAAAATCATTAATCTTTTCAATGGAACCGATTGACATTGAAAAAACCTTTAATATTGATTGCACAGTTACAAATTGATAGTTTAGTGCCAGATACTGTGCTCTAATGTCTGGACTTGACAAAAATAAAAGTTTAAATAAAATTTATTTGCTCTGGTCTCGTCCCTTGGCGGGGCTTTTGGACCCTTATACTTTCCTATCCTTATTAAAGGAGGGGAAGAAGAGGACAGACCGGGGCATTATTTCTACTTAAATGATTCTTCAAATTAAATTGTTCACTATCTCATATTTACAAGATAACCGTTCTCAAGCATCCAGTCAAAAATCCTTGATATCTTAGCGTATGTTCTATCCTGTGCAATATCTTTATAACCTATTTCCACAAGGTTATTGTCTTCTATAAGGAACAGATATTGAATAATGATGTTACCACCAAATGGTGCATCTCTATTTTTATCTATGTAGAGATTCAGGATATCAAAATGGGGAATCCTGTTTGGGTCAACCCTACCTTCTCTGGTAGAGTTCATAATCTTTTCATAAAGAGTGTTTGTATCCTTAAAGTCTTTTATAATTACCATAGCGACATCAGCATCATATTCGATATCCCCGCCACCAGTAGAGTTAAACATAGTTGGCCTTTGCAAACTTTCTTCTGAATCTAACTTAGAACCTTCTTTATCAAAGGAAGATATGGCAAATATAGGGCAATTTAATTCAAGAGAAAGGCTGGCAAGACCACCCGAGACCTCGTCAACCTGCTGAGCTAAGTCCTGGTATAAAATCGAAGTTGGAATCTTTTGAAGATAATCTACAAAAATAGCCACCTTGTCTGTTCTTGCTTCCTGCATTATTGAAAGTGCATGGCTTCTTATCCTGTTCATAGTGTCTTCCCTTCTTCCTTCAATGAGATAGACATAGTTCATAAAGCTTTCAACCTTTACGTACCCCTTATCGTACCTTTTAGAAAAGGTAGGGTCATTTAATACATTTTTAGTTTCAAGAATATATGGGGGAATGAATGTTTGCTGTGAAAGAATCCTTAAAAACAACACCCTCGCCGTTTGCTCCCAGGAATAATAGAGAATCGGAATATGGGCATTATCAGCAATTGCAGATGCAGTTTTTAGCATAAGGTTAGTCTTTCCTCTTCTTGGAGCCCCTGCAAGCGAATAGTAAAACCCTTGTCTTGCTCCTGAAAGAGATTCGGTCAATAACGTAAAAGGTTCCATAGAATAGCCAAGAATAAGGTTTTCTTCTCCAGTGCGCGATTCAAGTTCTGCAGTAAAAACTATGAGGTTAAACCTCATAGGATCAAGCCTTCTCTTTACTCTGCCCTGGACTATTCCCCTGAGTTCACCGATAAGGTTTCCTGCAAAATCCATTATATTTTCTTTGTGCGCTTTTAATTCAACATATGATTCTATCTTTTTGCCTATTGATAAAAACTCCTTTTCCGCATATTTACGTTTAAGCACGTCCATATAACTTAGAAGCAACTCAAGGCTTAGTGGCTCTTCATTGGCAATTTCATCAATAAGCTCCCCGACTTTGAGAGTAAACGTTCCTTCCTCGGTTATCGCTTCCTTTAACAAACCTACATCCACAAAAAGTTCAGACTTGCTATAATTCTTAAGCACGTAATCGACAATAATCTTTTCTTCCTGAGATTCAAAAAGATCTTTACTAAGTCCTTCGGCAATGGCTCTTGAAAGTAAAAATCTGTCCTTCATAGCCGAAGAAATTACCTTTTTTGTTATGTCATCCATATAACCTTCCCTCCTAAAATGGCTGCTAAAACACTATTACCTATATTATCACTAAATAATGATTTTTCTAAAATCACAAAATCTGCTAAATTACCTTTTTTAATCTCCCCGGTTTAACCCTCAGAAAAAGTAGCGTAGAATGAATATTCATCAATATAGAGAGAAATTCCTTTAAATATCTTTTTGTTATCTTCCAAGGATAAAGCTTTCCTCTCCAATGGTTAATTTTACCTTTCGAACTTTGGGAAGCTCCGTGAAAGAAAGTGCAATTTGCCGCTTTAGAATTTCAAGGTCATCTCCATTTATATTCCCGATTTCGACAATCATTTCAATGGTGTCCCCGTTAAATTTATAAGAGATAAACTTTGCGTCTTTCGCAAGCTTCGTCGAGTAACTACCAGACGTTTTAAGAAGGTTAAAAAGATCATCAGGGGTAAACTTATTATACTTGAATAAGACAGGCATATAGAAGGAATTGTCATTAAAATTATAGACATAATAGGGAACAAGGTAGTTGTTTAAATTTACCATAAATCTTGTCAGTGGCGCAGAAATATCAACACTTCCAAAAAGAGTTGGGATAACTTGCCCCTGCACAGTTATTTGCACAGCAGTAATATCGGGAAGTTCCGATAATGTGTCTACAATAGAGAACACAAACAAGGATTCGATATGTGCACCAACCGGATTTTTAAGGATATCTGCTTTCAAGTCTACAATTCCTATCCCTCCAGATTTTATAGAAAAATTATTTAAATAATCTCCCTCTATTAACTGCGGCAAACCGTACATCGATCCATAAAAAAGTTCCTTCAAAACATTATTTCCAAAAACTACAGGGTCATCGGTATCTACAGCCTCTCTTTTTTCGACAACAAGCGTATTCAAATCCTGCGTTGGAAAATAAAAATTTACCTCTTTACCCTTTGGAAGCACTGAGTCAAAATGGATAAGGGGCTTATCAACCTCTATATAATGGTAAAAATACTGTGAGGGGTTGCCGTCTATCAATATCTGAACTTCTGAAATGCCATTTAAGCCGGTTAAAGTATTGACGAGTCCATAAACAGCAGCTGCTTCTCTGCTTACAGAATAAAGCCGTGGCTTACCCTTTTGGAAAGTAAAGTCTACCGTGCAGAGACTGCCTGAAATTCTAACAGCCCTTAAATTGCAGCTGCTATCGAGAAGAGGAAAAAGTCTACTGCTTTGAGGGTTTTTAAGCATATCAACAAGCATATAAACATTGGAAACATTATCCTCCTTAATAGGCACGTCCTTAACAACAGGAACGATTTCTTTGGTAACAGGGTCATAGTAATAAAGCATAGATGATGCAGGTTTAGAAAAATTCTTTGAACGAAAATTAAAATAAAGCACTACAAATGAAGCGACAATTATAAAAATAAAGAAAACTACGAAAATTTCACGGTTCTTTTTAACCATTCACCCAGACCTTTCTTAACAATAACACAATAAATTTTAACAAACTTTTTAATTCTTGCAATAAAGTCCATTATCCCTAAAATATCCTTGAACCTGGAGATGGACAATGTATGTAATTTTTGGATTAGGAAATATTGGCGAAGAGTACAAAAACACAAGGCATAATGTTGGTTTTATAGTTATTGACTACCTTTCAAAAAAGTGGGGCATAGCTCTTAAAAAAGCTAAGTACTCTACATTTTTTGGAAAGGGAGAGGTTTCATTTGAAGAAAAAACGGAAGAAGTAGTACTTGCAAAACCCCTTACATTTATGAACCTCTCGGGAAGAGCCGTAAAGCCTGTTTCCAAATACTTTATGGTACCTCCTTCAAATATTATAGTTTTGCACGACGATATAGACCTTCACCTCGGAAACATCAGAGTAAAAATAGGCGGAAGCGATGCAGGACATAAAGGAATCCACTCCATTTCAACTCTTTTAGGCCCTGATTTTATAAGGGTAAGGATAGGCATAGGAAGGCCTGAAAATAAAGAACAGGTAGTCGATTACGTACTATCAACTTTTGATAACGACGAGAAATCACTTATCACCGATTCAATAAAAAGAGCAACAAAAGCAGTAGAAACAATCATTTTCAAAGGATTAAACGAAGCACAGAGACAACTTAACAGATGAAATTAAAGTATATTTTTAACGATTATAAAACTTTAGAAAACACAATAAAAGAAAAGAAAAACATAAGCATCTTTCCTAATTCAGGTATTATTTTAAGTGGAATTATTGAGGAGTTAAAGGAAAATAAAATCCTTATTATCGTAAATACCCAGGAAAAGGCACAGAAAATTCATGAAATATTTCCTCATTCATTACTAAATCCTGAGTTTGGGCTGTTCCCGTTTGAAATAGATTTTGCTCACGATAGCACCGTACAGTACAAAATACAATTCCTTAAAGATTTCTACGAAGGAAAAAATAGAATAGCCATTTCAACACTTAAAGCCCTATTTGATCCTGTACTTCCTTATGAGTCTATAAAAATATTCAACCTCGCAAAAGGCGAAACACACAAAGTGAGTGAGGTAATAAAAACCCTGGCAGAACTCGGTTATAAAAGAGTAAAAGAAATTTCAGAAACAGGCGAATTTGCCGTAAAAGGAGACATAATTGATATTTTTACAAGCAAAGAGGAATTCCCCATAAGGATTACATTTGGCATTGAAGGTGAGATAGAACAAATTCGACTTTTCGACCTCCAAACGATGAAATCTTTTGAAAAAAAAGAAAAAATATCGATTTTGCCAAACACATACTACCTTTTCGAAAAGAACGACTGGAAAAAATTTCAAAACAGAATTCAGGAAGAAATCAAAAAAATCGATGACGAGTATATCAGGGATTCTATTTTAAGAGACCTTCAAGAGATAGAAAAAGGTAGCAATTTTGGCATAAACTATTACTTCAAATTTTTCAAAAATGGCAGGATTATGCCATTCCCAACGCTTATCGAAAACATAGAAGAATTTACAAAGATTTTTGTCGAACCAATAGAGCGAGACAAATTTCTCAAAGAAACAGAAGAGATTTACAAAAGGAGTTCGGAAGCTTCAGAAATATTAGAAGACAGAAAAGATATCCTTACCAGAGCCCTTAAAAAACTGAACGAAGGAAGAATTTTTACACTTAAAAACGTGCCCGACGAAGATACCATAGAACTTCCTGCAATCTCAATACCTGAAAACTTCTCATTCATTTCAAACATAGAGGAATTTATATTAACCTCGGTAAAAGAAAAAAGCGTAATTATATTCACCGAACAGTTTAACAGGATAAAGGAACTCCTGAACATATACGAATTCACGGGAGAAGAAACACTCAAAGAATTGCAGGGGCTTTACATACTGAAAGGCTACTTTGAAAAAGGCATAGAAACAGACAGAGCAATTGTCCTCACCGATAGAGAAATCTTCCCAAAATACACTCAACAAAAAGCCCGCAAAAAACCAATGCCAACAAAAAGCATAACAACGGTAGAGGAGCTGAAAGATGGAGACTACGTTGTCCATAGAGATTTTGGCATAGGAATATTCAGGGGCCTCGTAAAACTTGAAGAACATGGGACCAAGGAATACCTGCTCATTGAATATAGGGATGGCGAAAAGCTCTACGTTCCACTTGAGAGGATCGGATTTGTTGACAAATACATTGGAGATAGAGCATTTACAAGCCTTAACAGGCTTGCAGGAAACGAATGGAAAAACACCAAAGAAAGAGCAAAGGAAAATGCAAAACTCCTTGCAAAGAAACTCCTCCTCACACAGGCAGAAAGAAGGCTGAACAAAGGATTTTCATTCAGCACGTTTTTAAAAGAAGAGCGAATCCTTGACCTCTCTTTTCCTTACGAACTTACAGAAGATCAGGAAAAGGCACTTGAAGAAGTATACAAAGATATGGAATCAAACGAACCAATGGACAGGCTTATATGCGGAGATGTTGGTTACGGCAAAACAGAAATTGCAATAAGAGCATCCCTGCGGGCTGTATTAAGCGGCAAACAGGTCGCAGTGCTTGTGCCAACTACAATCCTTGCAATGCAGCACGAAAAAACCTTTATGGAAAGGCTAAGAGCATTTGCCGTCGAAGTAGCCACTCTTTCAAGATTGACCGAGCCAAAAAGAGAAAAGGAGATCCTCAACAAACTTCAAAATGGCAGTGTTGACATAATAATAGGCACTCATAGGATTCTTTCAGAGGACATAAAATTCAAAGACCCCGGCCTCATTATAATAGATGAGGAACAGAAATTCGGCGTGAAACACAAGGAAAAATTAAAAGAAATGAAAGCAAATGTTGACGTACTGACGCTTACTGCAACCCCGATACCACGAACGCTCCACTCGGCAATCATCAAATTAAAGGCGGTTTCACTGATAAATACACCTCCCATCGGAAGAGTACCAGTTAAAACATTTGTTTTCCCCCGAAACTTTGAGATTATCAAAAAGGCAATTGAATTTGAACTCCAAAGAGCCGGCCAGGTTTTTGTGGTGCATAACAAAATTGAAGACATTTATTCTTTTGCAATGACTGTAAAACAGCTTGTGCCAGAGGCTAGAGTAGATGTCGCTCACGGCAAAACGAGAAAAGATGAAATAGAAAAAATAATGCTTTCCTTCTATGAGGGAGAGACCGATGTGCTTGTATCTACTACGATAATCGAGAATGGCCTGGACATTCCAACTGTAAACACACTCATAGTTGATAACGCTGAAAACTTTGGACTTTCACAGATGTATCAACTGAGGGGTCGTATTGGAAGGTCTCACATAAATGCTTTCGCTTACTTTTTGTATACTGCAAACAAAGACCTCAAATCAATTGCAGAAGAAAGACTTGAAACAATAAAAGAATTCTCAGGACTTTCCTCTGGCATCAAAATAGCCCTTAAGGATTTAGAGCTAAGGGGTGCTGGAAACCTGCTCGGTAAAGAACAGCACGGGCACATAGTTTCGGTTGGATATAACCTCTATGTGACACTCCTCGAAGAAGCTGTAAGCGAACTGCGCGGCGAGAAAAAAGTGGAACTAAAAGGCATTCCAATAAGGCTTAACGAAACATATTATATACCAGATACCTATGTATCGGTTAATACAGAGAGGATGGATTATTACAGGCGCATAACAACAGCAGACACGGTACACAAAATAGACGAGATAAGGAGTGAACTTTTCGACAGGTTTGGGGGGTTGTCCAAAGCAGTGGACAATTTGCTCCTCATTGGAATAATGAACTATCTTGCAAGAGAATCAGGTGTCAGAGAGATATACCAGGAAGGGTCAAGAGTATTTATATCAATTGAAGATGGGAACAAAATCTCTTTTGAGGGATTGGAAAAATTGCTAAAGTCAAATGTAACAGCAAGGTTTGGAGAAAATTACATATCTTTTGAAGCAAATAATTCTCCCCTCAAAGAAACACTTGAAGTTATGAATTTGTTGAAAGGAGTAAACCATGCTGGTATGGATTCTAAAAAATAAATTTGCCATTTCGGATTCAACAAAAGAAATAACCAAAAATGACAAAATCAGAGCGGTTTTATCGACCTCTAAAGTAAAAAATAAAATCACCAAAAATAGTATTGAGGTAAGAGAGTTTAATCTAAATAAAATCTCGCTTTTTGAGGCAAGAGAGTTGATTCTGAATGCTCAATTTTTTGAAAAAATCGGCTTCCCATTTGTAATATACTCCGCTGACACTATTGCAAAATCATCTCTTCTTGCAGTTATCTATTTAATTTGTAGAGACAAAGATGAAAAAAATGCAATAGCCCTGATAGAAAAAAAGACGGGGCTAAAGTTCAAAGCATTGGATAAAGAATTTGTAAAAAGCACTGCTAAAAATGTTGAACTTTTTGCATTGAACAAAACTCTTGATGCCTTCTTTACTATAAACGAGCTTATCAAAATCCTCAGGCATCAGTGCCCGTGGGACAGAGAACAAACCCATTCTTCGCTAATCCCGGAAATCATAGAGGAGCCCCTTGAACTCGTCGAGGAAATTAATAGAAGCAATTCAGAGGGTATAAAAGAAGAACTTGGCGATGTTTTGCTTCAAATACTACTTCACAGTATAATTAGCGAGGAAGAAAAGAAATTTAACATTGTAGATGTGATTGATAAACTTTACGAAAAAATGTATGAAAGGCATCCACATGTGTTTGGGAAAAGCAAAGTAAAGGAAAGCAAGGAAGTGCTTGAACAATGGGAAGATATAAAGAAGAGGAAAAATGGAGATAAAACTCTGAATATTGCAAAAATTCTTGCAAGTTTTATAACAACAGTAGATGTGCAGGAGGCTGCAAGAAAAGAAGGGCTGGATTTCATATCGGTAGAACAAATTGAAAAGAAAATATCAGAGGAACTCAAAGAGCTTAAAGAGGCCAGAGAATTGGGAGAAGGAGTATCTATCGAAGTTGGGGACCTTCTTTTTTCAGTAATAAACCTTGCTCGCTTTCTCAAAATTGACCCTGCTCATGCGCTATTTCTGTCAATGGATAAATTCAGCGAGAGATTCGAAAGTTTAAAGAAAAAAGGAGGGAACCTCACGAGTATTTCTAATAACAAGAAAGATAAAATGTGGGAAGAGATAAAGAAAAATGGATGATTTCAATAAAATAAGCAAAAAAACAATTGCAAAAGAAACTCTTTTTGCGCTTTTTGCCGGATTGATTGGAATTCTTCTTATTTCGTTTCTGACCCACAACTGGAATTTTATTTCCCTTATAAAATCATTTCAACTTTCCCTTCTCCTTATCTCCTTTCTCATGATGATTGCAAACTGGTTTCTGGAAGCATATGTTTTAGAAATCATCACGTCTATGCTCAACTATAAAATATCATTCAGGCAGTGTCTCAGCACTTTTCTTATCGGCGGATTTTTCTCAAGGATAACGCCTTTTGGAGGAGGCGGTGGAGAACCGGTCCAGGTGTACGTTCTTTCACAAGAAAACAACGTCAAGGCAGGAGATTCCACTGCAATAATAGCAATCAAAACATTTATAGGCACTTTCGTAAGGTTAGCTGTTTTTCTCCTTATTCCATTCTGGTTTGCCCTCACAAAACCAACCTGGACAATATCACGACCCGTTAATATTCTTATCAATTCAGGGTTAATACTCACGTCATTGCTTTTTCTATTTCTCATAATTGGCTTACTAAATCCGCACATAATTGAAGGTATCGCAGTTAAAATAATGCAAATAAGATTCTTCAAAAAAATATTCAGAGAGGATAAAATTAAAAAAGGAGTTGAGTCGCTAAAAAAGATTGTAGAAGATTTCAAAAACGCAAAGAATAAAATTTTTCAATCCAATTCTAAAAAAATTTACTATGCTTTCTTTTGGAGTTTTATATCATGGGGTCTGGTGCTTTTTACCCCTGTGGTGCTGATGAGAGGTCTCGGCATAAACTCTCCCTGGCCAGAAATTGTTATTACTGCAGTTATCTTTTATATATCATCTGCATACATACCCACGCCCGGTGGCAGTGGAACTTCTGAGATAGAGATACTTGCTCTTTTTGCAAGACTAATCCCTCAACCTCTTATAGGAGTTTTCGTGATTACATGGCGACTATTTACACACTATTTCTTACTGTTATCTGGCGGACTTTTGACTCTGAGAAAATTCAGAAAAGGAAAATCTAAAACCCCATAAATAACCGTTCCCCAAGGAATGGGGGCAACCCCCTCCCGATAATCTTGTTATACACTTTCTCTATGTCATACTTAAACCTTACAAATTCAACATTCAATAACTCGCTGTCAAATATTATAAAAGAACCCAGAGGAATTCCATCCCTCGGCTGACCAACGCTCCCCACATTAATAAGGTATCTATAATCGTCTTTTAAATCAATTCTTTCGTGAGGAGCACCCCTTACATATTCAATCTTTTTATCCTTCCCCATAGAGAAAACGCCCGGAATATGTGAATGCCCAAAAAAACCTATGGGTGTCTTAAGATTATCGAAGCTCTCTATTGCATCACCCTGAGATATAATATAACGAAATGGGTTTCGTTCACTCAGGCTTCCATGAAACATTGTAAAATGCTCTTTTTCAACAAACAATGGAAGTTCTTTTATAAAGCTCTTTGTCTGTTCAGAAACTCTGTTCCTTGTCCATCTTATCGCATCTCTTGCATAGGTATTGAAATAATTTTCATAATCAAGGGAGTTCAGGCCAAAATCGTGGTTTCCCATGACAGAAACAATGGATTTGCTCATTATTATATTAACGCACTCTTCAGGGTCAGGCCCATACCCCACAATATCGCCGAGGGCAACAATAATATCAACCTGTTTCTCAGTGAGATTGCTCAGTGCAACATTTAATGCCTCGATATTGCTATGTATGTCAGATATAATACCGTATCTCATGGCTTTATTATAGCAATTATCAATAATTTAAAAACGTACTGCTATATGACCTTGTGAAAGCTATTCGACAATCTATTGAGAAAAAAGTGTGACTATAAAATTTTTTCTATAGGTATTTGATGAGACAATTTGAGGTA
>Ga0210049_1001148_pt1 | contig 24364 bp, 20 predicted proteins | sample CryGeyCG2014_300_2_FD_183964 | JGI IMG/M metagenome (GOLD analysis project Ga0210049, IMG submission 183964) | Groundwater microbial communities from aquifer - Crystal Geyser CG06_land_8/20/14_3.00 (SPAdes) (version 2) | ecosystem: Environmental > Aquatic > Deep subsurface > Groundwater | place... | reverse complement strand
GCCACGCGCCCGCTGCGCGAGCCGCGCGACAGCGACCATTGCAGTGCAGCGCTGCGCACTTCGTCGGTCATGCCGCCCGTCCATCCGTGATGTTGCAGCCAGCGTGCGGCAATGGCGAGGTATTCGTCCTGACTGAAGGGATAGAAGGAAATCCACAAGCCAAAACGCTCGGACAACGAGACTTTTTCCTCGACGCTTTCCGCCGGGTGTATTTCATCGCCGACATATTTCGTATTCAGGTTGTCGGCCATGTAGTCCGGCATCAGGTGGCGGCGGTTGGAAGTGGCGTAGATCAACAGGTTGTCGGAAAACGCCACCAAATCGCCATCCAATGCCGCCTTGAGCGTCTGATAACCGGCTTCGTCGGCATTAAAGGAGAGGTCATCGCAATACAGGATGAAGCGTTCAGGCCGCCCCTGCACCAGACCGACGATGAGCGGCAAATCCACCAGGCCCTGCTTGTCTATCTGGATCACGCGCAAGCCGGATTCGGCATATTCATTCAGCAGCGCCTTCACCAGCGACGACTTGCCCGTGCCGCGCGCGCCAGATAGCAGCACGTTGTTGGCCGTACCGCCTCGCACGAACTGCTGGGTGTTTTGCGCGATGCGCTGTTTCTGGTCGTCTATGCCGAGCAGGTCGGAAAGTGAAATACGCTGAAAATTAACCACGGGATGCAAACTGCGTTGCAGATGATCCCAACGAAACGCGGCTGCCGCCTGCCAGTCCGGCGCGATGGCGCGCGCGCCGGGCAGGATGCTTTCCAGACGGTCAAGCAGCCCTTCGACGCGAGCAAAAAAATGATCCGATTTGTTCACTAGCTGCGGTAGCTGGCGTTGATTTTGACGTAATCGTAGGAAAAATCGCACGTCCACAGCGTGGCGTTCACCGCGCCGCGATTCAGCACCACGCGGATAGTGATGTCGGTCTGCGCCATCACGCGCTGGCCGTCTTCCTCGCGGTAACTCGCCGCGCGCCCCCCGTTTTCGGCGACCAGCACCTCGTCCAGATAGAGTTGCAGCGCCGCCACATCCAGATCGTCCACGCCCGCATAGCCGATCGCGGCGAGGATACGCCCCAGGTTCGGGTCGGAGGCGAAGAAAGCGGTCTTGACCAGCGGCGAGTGGGCGATGGCATAGCCGATGCGTTTGCATTCGGCTTCATCCTTGCCGCCCTCCACCTGGAGGGTGATGAACTTGGTCGCACCCTCACCGTCGCGCACGATTGCCTGCGCCAGATAAATCGCCACTTCCGCAACCGCTTCCAGCAAGGCGTTGTAGGCAGGGCTGCCCGTCACGTTAACTTCAGGCAGAGCCGTTTTCCCGGTGGCAATGAGCATCAGCGAATCATTGGTGGAAGTGTCGCCATCCACGGTGATGCAATTGAATGAGCGGTTCGCAACGGAGCTGACCATGGCCTGCAATGGCGCTGGCGCAATTGCCGCATCGGTGGCGATATAGCCCAGCATGGTCGCCATGTTGGGATGAATCATGCCCGACCCCTTGGCGATGCCGGTAATCGTAACCGTTACCCCGTCCACCACGACCTGTTGGGAAATTGCCTTGGCGACGAGATCGGTGGTCATAATCGCCTGTGCCGCATCCGCCCAATTGTCAGCAACCATATTGCTCACAGCGGCAGGCAAGCCAGCGACAATTTTCGCCACTGGCAAGGCCTCCATGATGACACCCGTGGAGAACGGCAGAATCTGCGCCGCGTCACACCCCAGCAAGCCCGCCAGCGCGGCACAAGTGGTGCGAGCGTCCTGTAGCCCCTGTTCGCCCGTGCCGGCATTGGCGTTACCGGTATTCACCACCAGGGCACGAATGCCCTGCGCTGCGGCCAGATGTTCGCGTGCGACGATAACCGGCGCGGCACAAAAACGGTTTTGCGTGAAAACCCCCGCCACCTGTGCGCCCTCTGATAGCTGCATCACCAGCAAATCCTTACGGTTTTCGCGTTTGATATTGGCTTGTGCGATGCCCAGAACGACACCCGCAACGGGCAATAACTGCGCCGCCACGCGCTTATTCAGATTTACCGACATAAGGGATACCTCTAGTAACGTCCGCCAGTTCTGTAAATGTAATTGGACAATTCGGCGGATTCGCTGTTAACGCGCCGCACGATGCCATGCATGTTGCGGATGATGCCGCGCATGACGCGATAGACGATCATCGGATGGGAGTTAATCAGGGTTTCAAAGCGCGCGCGGGACATGCTCACCACCTTGGTATCGCCGACAGCATACAGCGTTGCGCTGACATGGCTGGCCGCACCGCCCGCGAAGGTAATCATGCCGGCCAGATCGCCAGGCTTGAGGATGTGGATGGTGGACTGCTCACCGTTGCTTTCAATCTTCACATCAATATCGCCCGATGCGAGAATGTACAGATTGTCGGGCTGGTCATCCTTGGGCTCTACAATCACATCGCCCGCCTTATATTCCTGCACTTCAAACAATTCAGCCAGAATTTCAACTTCCGCTTCACTTAATTCTTCTGTCACCGGTGAGGTGCGCAGTGTATCAATGACTAACGACATTGCCTTCTCCTATTCTTTGGTTAACTTAATTGCCCATGACATTGCTTATATTTCTTGCCCGAACCGCACGGGCAGGGATCGTTGCGCCCAATCTTCCTGCCGTCGCGCACAAACGGCTGTTGCTCTTCGCTGCCTGATGCGCCGGATGGCTCCAGCGCTTCTTCGTAATCGGCGTGGTGATACTGTATATTCTCGGCCTGCGGGGCGGCTTCAACAGGAACAACCTCCTCCTGGCTACGCACCTGCACGGTCATTAACACCTGAGTGACTTCGCGCTTGATTAAGTCCAGCATCATTGAAAACAGTTCAAACGCTTCGCGCTTATATTCCTGCTTGGGATTTTTCTGCGCATAACCGCGCAAATGTATGCCCTGACGCAAATGATCCAGCGCGGCCAGATGCTCGCGCCAATGCACATCCATACTTTGCAGCATGATGGCGCGCTCGTAATGGTGCATCGCATCCGCTCCGACCAGATCAACTTTCCCTTGATATAGCTGTTCAGCCGTTTCTGCAACGCGCCGGCGCAAACCCGCCTCATTGAGATGCTTATCCGCTTCCAGCCAACTCGCCAAGGGCAATTCCAGCCTGAAATCAGCGGCTAACGCTTTTTCCAGACCCGCCACATCCCATTGCTCCTCCATACTTTCCGGGGTGATATACAGGCTGATGGCATCGTCCATCACACTGTTGCGCATCGCCGAAATAGTCTCGGAAATATCTTCCGTTTCGAGCAATTCAGTACGTTGCTGGTAAATCACTTTGCGCTGATCATTGGCCACATCGTCATATTCGAGTATCTGCTTACGCATATCGAAGTTGCGCGCTTCGACCTTGCGTTGCGCATTCTCGATAGCGCGATTCACCCAGCTGTGTTCAATCGCTTCACCTTCCGGCAATTTGAATTTGTTCATGATCGCGGCGACACGATCGGAAGCAAAAATGCGCAGCAGCGGATCTTCCAGCGACAGATAAAAACGGCTTGAACCCGGATCACCCTGACGCCCCGAACGACCGCGCAACTGGTTATCCACCCGGCGTGACTCGTGGCGCTCGGTGCCGATGATGTGCAGCCCACCGCTACTGAGCACCTGCTCGTGCAATTCCTTCCACTCCTGCTTCATTTGTGCGATGCGCTGCGCCTTGCTGGCCTCGTCCAGACTCTCGTCCTCTTTAACCTGGTCAACACGTTTCTCAAGATTGCCGCCCAACACGATGTCGGTACCGCGACCTGCCATATTCGTCGCGATGGTGACCATTTTTGGCTGCCCCGCCTGTGCGACGATCTCTGCCTCATGTTCATGCTGTTTGGCATTTAACACCCGATGTGGCAGTTTTTGTTTATCCAGTAAGCCGGACAGCAATTCCGAATTCTCGATGGAAGTCGTTCCCACCAACACCGGCTGCCCGCGCTTATAGCAATCCTGAATATCCACGATGACTGCCTGATATTTTTCTTGTGCGGTGAGAAACACCTTGTCCATCTGATCGTCACGGATGGTTGGGCGGTTAGGCGGAATGATGACCGTTTCCAGATTGTAAATTTGCTGAAATTCAAACGCTTCAGTGTCAGCCGTTCCGGTCATCCCCGCCAACTTGTCATACATGCGGAAATAGTTCTGGAAAGTGATCGAGGCAAGTGTTTGATTTTCTTTCTTTATTTCGACACCTTCCTTAGCCTCAACCGCCTGGTGCAGCCCATCCGACCAGCGACGACCCGACATTAGACGCCCCGTATGCTCATCCACGATGACCACTTCACCGTTTTGCACCACATAATTCTGGTCGCGATGGTACAAGGATTGCGCGCGCAAAGCCGCGTACAGATGATGGATCAGGCTGATATTGGCGGCATCGTACAAACTGCCATTCGGCGGCAGCAACCCCGCCTCGGTCAAAATATTCTCGGCATTTTCATGACCGATCTCGGACAACAGAATCTGGTGATTCTTCTCGTCAACATAGTAATCTCCCGGACTCTCTTCCCCGGCCTGGCGAACCAGCTTCTTCGCCAGATCATTGATCGCGACATAAACGTTGACATCGCCTTCGGCCTGTCCGGAAATAATCAGCGGGGTACGCGCTTCGTCAATCAAAATTGAGTCCACTTCATCCACAATGGCGTAATTCAACTTGCGCTGGAAGCGCTCATTCATCTGGCTTGCCATATTGTCGCGCAGGTAATCAAAACCAAATTCATTGTTGGTACCGTAGGTAACATCGGCAGCGTAGGCGGTCTGCTTTTCATCCGAGGGCATCTGCGAAACGATCACGCCCACACTCAGCCCCAGAAAGCGGTACAACCTGCCCATCCATTCGGCATCGCGAGCCGCCAGATAATCATTCACCGTGACCACATGCACACCGCGACCGCTGATTGCATTCAGGTAAACGGGCAAAGTTGCCATCAAGGTTTTACCTTCACCGGTACGCATTTCGGCAATTTTGCCGGAATGCAGCACGATACCGCCTATCATCTGCACATCGTAATGTCGCATCCCCAACACACGGGTACTGGCTTCACGCACCACGGCAAACGCCTCGGGCAACAGCGCATCCAGCGTTTCACCCTGCGCAAAACGCTGTCTGAATGCGTCCGTTTTCTCACGCAATTGCACATCGTTGAGCGCAGCGATCGTATCGCCCAAGCCATTGATGGTTTTGACAGTCGTACGGTATTGCTTGAGCAAGCGGTCGTTACGACTACCGAAAATATTTTTAAGTGCCTTTGAAATCATGTTTTTTGTCTTTTCAACCACAAATTAAGGGTGAGACAGCTACCCGCCATCTCACCCTTGTAACAGGAAACCACAACATCATCGTCATGAATAAGTTAGCGCATATTACCACACTGGCAATAGGTATCCGTACACCTCCACACCCTGCCATCTGCACATGAAAGTCGCCTTTCTCCCCGACAGTGCAAGCCATTTCCGCACACATGGCACCATTTTCGGCAAGCGGTTCACAGCGCCAGCCCACTAAATGACCTTAAAAACCCTGGCAACCCCTCGGGATTCTACCCGGTGAGCATAAACTGGAATAATATTCACGCCCCAGTCTTTTTACGAAATCATTAAACCCGTGCCTCAACGTCTAAAATCTCTGATGAGCAACAACGAGGAATTGCGTGTCCTGTTTGGCACCGTACAAGCATTAACGGCACTCCAGCAGCATTTTTCCCGTGTCGCACCACCCCATTTCGCGCAATCCAGTCAAATTTTAGGATTACGCAACGGCACGCTAAGTATTGCCATGAGCAACGGTGCACTCGCTGCAAAACTGCGCCAACTTGCACCGGAAATCGTGACCAAACTGCAAAATCGCGGCTGCGAGATCAGTAGCATCAGGGTCAAGGTGCAAGTCAACTACACCCCCATCAAACCCAAGCCAGTCGCGCGCCTGCTCACCCAAACGGCACAGCACCAGCTGCTGGAACTCAGCGAGCATCTGGGTGATACGCCGCTCAAACATGCGCTGGAGAAACTCGCACAAAAATAGCCGTTACAACAACACCCGCCATCCCACCAGCACATAGCGTTCCAGTACGAACAACAAGGCAAAGATAAGCAACAACAAGACGGTAAATCTGACTATTTTCCAGGAAAAATTCAGATACCAGTGCTTGCGCGTGAAGACATACATTGCAACGTTGAGTACCAGCAGCAAGGTGGTCAACACCAGATATATGCGCATGATCAGCATCGTGAACCCCCTGAGCGCCGGGCAACCAGACCGTTAAGCTGTCTGCAATTGCGGATGCAGGAAAGCCGGCGCATCCGCCACATTATCAAATGAGACAAATTCCCACGCCTGTTCGTCGGCCAGCAATTCCCGCAGCAGCGCGTTATTCAATGCATGACCGGATTTGTAGCCGGAAAAAGCGCCGATCACCGGGTAACCCAAGAGATACAAGTCGCCGATCGCGTCCAGCACCTTATGTTTGACAAACTCATCCTCGAAGCGCAGTCCGTCGGCATTCAGTACGCGGTACTCGTCCATGACAATGGCATTGTCCAGACTGCCGCCCAACGCCAGCCCCTGCGCGCGCATGGCTTCAACATCCTGCATAAAACCGAAGGTACGCGCGCGACTGATGTCACGAATATAGGAATGCTCGTCGAGATCTATCGTGACGTGTTGCTGGGTGTTGGCAAACACCGGATGGGCGAAGTTGATGGTAAAGGTTAATTTGTAGCCGTTGTACGGCTCAAATTTTACCCACTTGTCGCCCTGTTTTACCTCGACCGTTTTTTTGATACGGATAAATTTTTTGGCCGCCGACTGTTCGATGATGCCTGCGGATTGCAGCAGAAAAATAAAAGTACCGGCACTGCCGTCCATGATGGGGACTTCCGCGCCATCCATTTCAACGAAGACATTATCTATGCTCAGCCCCGCCAAGGCCGACATCAAATGCTCAATCGTGGCGAACCGCACCCCGTTTTGATCCATACAAGTGGACAGGCGGGTGTCATGCACCAAATCAGCGCGCGCCTGGACATCCTCGACTGGCTTCACATCAACGCGGCGGAACACGATGCCGCTATTGACGGGGGCCGGGCGCAAAGTCAGCGTGACTTTCTCGCCGCTGTGCAGACCGACACCAGTGACGGTTATCGGGCTTTTCAGGGTACGTTGCCTGACCATAGGTTTTTTAAGCGCAGGTATCATGAGCGGATTCTAACATAGCTCATGATTAGCGCCGCCACTGCTCCTGCTCACCCGATTCACCCATCAATCCGCCTGTTTGCGCAGGAAAGACGGGATGTCGTAAGTATCCACACCGGATTTTTCCATCGCGTCCACTGCGGCGCGGCGACCGCTACGCATGATAGTAGGGGTATCCAGCGCAACATAATCGAGGTTGCTGTAGGGCATGTCATGCGTACCGGTTCTCTGAAAATCCTGATTCTGATAGACGATTTCCGGCTTGGCCATCTTGTGGCTCACGGGCGAGCCCAATCCTGTCGCGACCACCGTCACGCGCAACTCATCCCCCATGGATTCATCAAATACCGAACCCAGAATAACGGTGGCTTCTTCGGCGGCAAATTGCACACAAGCCATGACTTCTTCCATTTCCCTGACCTTCAGGGAGCTGGTTGAAGTGATATTGACCAGCACGCCGCGCGCACCCGTCATATCCACATCTTCCAGCAACGGACTGGCAATGGCGCGTTCGGCCGCTTCCCTGGCACGATCAGGACCGGATGCCACCGCAGACCCCATCATCGCCATGCCATTTTCCGACATCACGGTGCGCACGTCGGCAAAGTCCACGTTGATCAAACCGGGTACGTTGATGACTTCGGCGATACCCGCTACCGCGCCTTGCAGCACGCCGTTGGCGGCTTTGAAGGCTTCCGGCACGGTGACATCATTACCCAACACTTCCATCAACTTGGCGTTAGGCACGATAATCAGCGAATCCACATGCTCGTTCAGCGCCTTGATGCCTTCGGTGGCGTAACGCATACGGTTGCCTTCGTAGATAAACGGCTTGGTCACGACTGCAACGGTCAAAATATTCATTTCGCGCGCGATTTGCGCGACGATAGGGGCGGCGCCCGTTCCTGTACCGCCGCCCATTCCGGCGGTGATAAACACCATGTTCGCCCCGGCAATCAGCTCCTTGATGCGTTCGCGATCCTCTTCCGCTGCCGCTTGCCCCACTGAAGGTTTGGCACCTGCGCCCAATCCCTTGGTAATGGCCACGCCAATCTGTAACTGGGTTCGCGCCTTGCTGCGACCCAATGCCTGCGCGTCAGTATTGATGGCGATAAATTCGACCCCTTGCACACCTTGCTCAATCATGTGATCTACCGCGTTGCCGCCGCAACCACCGACACCGATCACTTTGATTACCGCATCCTGAGTTTGTGCTTCCATGATTTCAAACATCGCCGTCTCCTTAAAAAATATTACCAAAATTAATCTGTCTAAATCCGCTTGCCAACCCACTAAAAATTATTCTGAAACCAGGACTTCATCATCGCCAGCACATCACTAAATGAGTTCGACTGCTGGCGATTTTCCTCATTGTTTTTGTAACTTGCCAAACCATGCAACAACAGCCCCACCCCCGTTGCCATGCGTGGCGTTTTCACTACGTCCGACAACCCCCCTACATATTTCGGGATACCCAATCTGACCGGCAGATGGAAAATCTCTTCGCCCAGCTCGACCATGCCTTGCATCGCGCTGCTGCCGCCAGTAATCACAATCCCTGACGACAACAAATCCTCAAAACCGCTACGCCGCAACTCGGCTTGCACCAGCGAATACAGTTCCTCGACACGCGGTTCGATCACCTCGGACAAGGTTTGCCGCGACAACATGCGCGGCCCCCGTTCACCGACTCCCGGCACTTCAATCGTGCCCGCATCCGCCAACTGTCTGAGCGCGCAACCGTGGCGAATCTTGATGTCTTCGGCATCCTGCGTGGGCGTGCGCAACGCCATCGCGATGTCATTGGTAATCTGGTCGCCGGCAATGGGAATCACGGCGGTGTGGCGTATCGAACCGCCCGTAAACACCGCGATGTCGGTGGTGCCTCCTCCGATGTCCACCAGACACACGCCCAACTCCATCTCGTCATCCGCCAGCACCGCACGGCTGGATGCCAGCGGTTGCAGGATCAGCTCGTTCACTTCCAGACCACAGCGGTGGATACACTTCATGATGTTTTGTACGGCGGCCACCGCGCCCGTGACGATATGCACCTCGACATCCAGCCGCATCCCGCTCATACCCAATGGCTTCTTGATACCGTCCTGTCCGTCTATGCTGAATTCCTGTTCCAGGATGTGCAGAATCTGCTGGTCGCCAGGCAAGCTGATGGAGCTCGCCGTTTCCAGCACCCGGTCTATATCGGTTTGCGTGACTTCCTTTTCCTTGATCTTCACCATACCGCGCGAATTCGTGCTGCGGATGTGACTACCCGCAATCCCGGTATAAACCTCACTGATTTTGCAGTCCGCCATCAACTCGGCTTCTTCCAGCGCACGCTGAATCGCGCTTACCGCCGCCTCGATGTTGACCACCATGCCCTTCTTCATGCCGGAAGACTCGTGCATTCCCATGCCGATCACTTCCAGCACTCCGTCAGGTTTGACCTCGCCTACGATGGCCACAATCTTGGACGTGCCGATATCCAGCCCGACCACCAGATTTTTTGCTTCTTTATTCCTGCTCATCGCTTGATCTCCAACACCTTGTTTCGATTTAATTTTCCGCCCGGCTTAGCGCTAGGCATTGCCGTGTCGCATGCGCACGACAAAACCATTCCGATAACGCATATCCACATATTCCACTTTCAATTTTTGCCCGGTCACAGGCATAACCGTTTTGCTTTCTGGCGAAGTTGTTTCACGCATCTCGCCCAGACTGTAGGGATAAACCGCCACAAATCTCGCGAGCCGTTGCTGCAATTCTGCACGCCCCAACTCCACCTCCATGTCATTGCTCAGATGCATCTGCCAGGCATGGCGCGGCGATAGAGCCAACTGCGTCACCCGCAGCCCCAATACGGCAAGCTGCTCGCTGAATTTTGCGTATTGCTGCACCATTTCTGCCGAACTGCCCGCGTAGCCGATAAACTCCGGCAACACCTGCCCTGTCTGTGCCTCAAACACCTCGCCTTGCACATTCACCAGCGCCGCGTCGTTCCAGCGCGCCAAGGGCTGATGTTCCTCAAACTGCAAGATAAGACTGTCTGGGAACTGGCGGCGGATACTGACCTTGCGCACCCAGGGCAATGCCTCCAAGGATTTGCGCAAATGCTCGATGTCCACCGTAAAAAAATTACCCCGCACCTCGCTCTTCACTCGCGCCAGCACATCCCCCGCCACCAAACGCTCGGGCGCTGCGCTCAGCTTCACTTTGTTGATCGGCAACAAACGCGGCAGATGCACCGCGTAATCAATCGCGCCATACAGCACCGCCAACACACTGAATGACACCAGTGCGCTGCTGATACTGCGTAGCAGGGGCGCGTTATCCCACATGCCCCAACTCCAAAACCCGCAACACCAATTCCTCGAAACCGATTCCCGCCTGACGCGCCGCCATCGGCACCAGGCTGTGATCGGTCATTCCCGGCGAGGTATTCGCTTCCAGCACGAACGGCTGACCGTCCTCACTCATCAGAAAATCAACCCGTCCCCAGCCTTGCCCGCCGATCAGCGCGAAAGCCTGTTTAGCGAGATCTTGCATCCTGGCTTCCGATGCCGGGGTCAGGCCGCTCGGACAGCGGTACAGCGTGTCGTTGCGCAGATATTTCGCCTCGAAATCGTAAAACTCGTTGGCGGGTTCGATCTTGATGACCGGCAAAGCCTGCTCGCCCAGAATCGCCACCGTGTATTCACCGCCACCCACGAAACTCTCCGCGATCACCAGCTTGTCGTGCTGCGCCGCGTTCAGGAAAGCGGCCTGCAATTCGTCTTTGCTTTTGACCTTGCTGATACCGACGCTGGAACCTTCATTGGCGGGTTTCACGAACAGCGGCAAGCCCAGTTGTCCGACCACTTCCGTGCTCTCGCTTTTATCGTTAATAATCAAAAACTTAGGGATAGGTAGCCCGCCCGCCTGCCAGACCAGCTTGCTGCGCCACTTGTCCATGCCCAGGGCGGAGGCCATCACGCCGCTGCCGGTATAGGAAATGCCCAGTAGTTCCAGCGCACCCTGCACCGTGCCGTCTTCGCCGAAACGACCGTGCAGGGCGATAAAGACGCGCTCAAAACCCTCGTCCACCAAGGCCTGCAAATTCCGCTCGGCAGGGTCAAAGGCGTGGGCATCCACGCCGCTGCGTTGCAAGGCTGCCAGCACTGCCGCCCCGCTTTTCAGCGACACCTCACGCTCGGCGGAGCGCCCGCCGAACAACACCGCCACCTTGCCAAACGTGTTCGCCGCTTGTGGCTTGTAGCCCACTTCGTCGCGCGGGGTATCGTTCATCTCGTTCTTGCTCATACTTCTCTCGCTTCTCCGATGATTTTCACTTCGGGATGTAAATCCACCCCGGTTTGTGCGGCGACGGTCGCGCGCACTTCCATGATTAAATTTTCGATGTCGGCCGCCGTCGCACCATGCGTATTCACAATAAAATTCGCATGTTTTTCAGATACTTGCGCGCCACCGCTGCGCACCCCTTTGAGGCCGCATTGTTCGATCAGCCGCGCCGCATAGTCATTCGGCGGATTGCGGAACACCGATCCGGCATTGGGCAGATTCAGCGGCTGAGAGCGGATGCGTTTCGCCAGCAAATCCTTGATTTCCTGCCGCGCGATGTCCCCATCGCCCGCCTCGAATGAAAACCACGCACCGACGAAAAATTCCTCTGGACACAGACAACTTTCCACCGACCACTTACTGCGTAGCGCCACGCTCCGATAGCCGATCTCGTATTCTGTCGGCGTACGTTCGAGCAACTGCCCCCCTCGCGTCACTACTTGCACCTTCACGACATGCCGCCAGGTTTCGCTGCCATAACACCCCGCGTTCATCGCCAACATGCCGCCCACCGTGCCGGGGATACCGGCGAAAAACGCAGCACCCAGACAGCCGTGCAAAGCGGCGAAACGCGCGAGCTTGGCTCCCGGCACACCGGCCTGCGCATAAAGGCTACCCTCCGCCTGCAAACTCAATTCGCGCAACGCGCCATGCATCAGCAACACCGTGCCGCGCAGCCCGCCGTCGCGCACCAGCAAATTACTGCCCAGTCCCACCGCCAGCAGCGGCTCATCAATGGGCAGAGCGCGCAGAAAGTCGCACAAATCGGCCAGGTCGGCGGGCTGATACAGTCGCTGGGCAACGCCCCCCGCGTGCCAACTGGTGTGGCGGCTCATCGGCTCATCCAGACGCAACTCGCCCCGCAACGCTGGCGTGCTTTGCGGCTGTCCGAATTGTGTGGGTTCGCTCATGATCATGTTCGGCGTTGTGACAACTTGACGATTTCAGCCGGTACATTGCCGATGCTGCCAGCGCCCATGGTCAACACCACGTCTTTGTCGCGCGCTACCTGAATGATGGACTGCGGCATATCGGCGATATTTTCGACAAACACCACTTCGCTTTGCCCCGCCAGACGCAGCGCATGCATCATCGCCCGGCCATTGGCGGCAACGATGGGCGGCTCACCCGCTGCATACACTTCCGCCAGCAACACCACATCCACGCCGCGCAACACCTTGACGAAATCCTCGAACAAATCGCGGGTGCGCGTATAACGGTGCGGCTGAAAAGCCAGTACCAGCCGCCTGCCGGGGAATGCGCCGCGCACCGCCTCCAGCGTCGCCGCCATCTCGACGGGGTGATGACCATAGTCGTCAATTAAAGTAAAACTACCGCTTGCGGCAACGTTTGCCCCCTCGCCCTGTAAGGGAGAGGGTTGAGGAGAGGTTGAACTCCCAGCTCCACTCGACAAAGAAATCTCACCGTAGCGTTGCAAGCGCCTGCCCACACCCTGAAAGCCGCCTAGCGCTGTGACGATTGCCTCGTCCGATACGCCCACTTCCAGCGCGACCGCGATAGCCGCCAGCGAGTTCAGCACATTATGTTTGCCCGGCAGATTGACAGTGATGTCCAAATCCTTCTGTGTCTTGTCGTTGCGGCACTGCGCGGTGAAACGCATTCTTCCGTTCTCGGCGCGCACGTTGACCGCGCGTATCTGCGCGTCTTCGCTGAAGCCATAAGTCGTCACCGGCTTGGTGATGCGCGGCAAAATTTCGCGCACGTTGGCATCGTCCAGGCACAACATCGCCCTGCCGTAGAACGGCAAATGTTCGACAAAGTCTACAAACGCCTGTTTGAGACGCTCGAAATCATGGCCATAGGTTTCCATATGGTCGGCATCTATATTGGTGATCACCGCGAGTATCGGCAGCAAATGCAAAAAGGACGCGTCTGACTCGTCAGCTTCCACGACGATAAATTCGCCGCTGCCCAGCCTGGCATTCGTGCCGCTGCTGTTGAGCCTGCCGCCGATTACAAAAGTCGGGTCGAATCCGCCCTGCGCCAACACGCTTGCGGTAAGCGAAGTCGTCGTGGTCTTGCCGTGTGTGCCGGCGATAGCGATGCCCTGACGCAAGCGCATCAGTTCCGCCAGCATCAGGGCACGCGGCACGACTGGAATAAGACGTTCGCGCGCGGCCAGCACCTCGGGGTTATCGCCGCCTACCGCAGTGGAGGTCACCACCACATCGGCATCGGTGAGATGCTGCGCGGCGTGACCGATAGACACCGTTACACCCAGTTGTTTGAGCCGCTGGGTCGCAACGTTTTCGCTCAAGTCCGAACCGCTCACCTGATAGCCCAGATTGAGCAGCACCTCGGCGATACCGTTCATGCCCGTTCCGCCGATACCGATAAAATGTATGTGCTTGATTTTATGTTTCATTTTTGTCTACGCGGGCGCGATAAATCACGCCCCTACGCCTCTCCTGTCTCGACTATTTCGGTGCATAGCGCAGCCACCGCAGCGGCCGCATCAGCGCGAGCCAAACCGCGCGCCTGCTGCGCCATTGCCAGCAATTTTTCCCGACGCTGTTCGCCCAACCACTGCGCCAACTTTTCCGCAGTCAACGCAGTCTGCGGCAACACCACCGCCGCGCCCCGCTCGCTCAAGAAACGCGCGTTATGCGTCTGGTGGTCGTCCACCGCAAACGGGAAGGGGATCAGCAAGCTGGCGACCCCGGCAGCCGCCAACTCGGCGACGGTCAGCGCACCCGAACGGCAAATCACCAGATCGGCGGCGGCATAACTTTCCGCCATGTCGTCTATAAAAGCGCGGATGTCGGCCTTTACGCCCGCCTGTTGATACATCTGCACCACGGCGGCGTGATGCTGACGGCCAGTTTGGTGAACCACGTTGGGGCGCACCTCTTCCGACATCAGCGCGAGTGCCAGCGGCACGGCCTGGTTTATCGCCTGTGCGCCCAGACTGCCGCCCACCACCAGCACATTCAATTTGCCGCTGCGCGCGGCATAACGCTGTTGTGGTTCCGGCAAGGCGGCGATGCTGCTGCGCACCGGATTGCCGCACCAGATAGCCTTGGGCAGCACATCGGGAAAGCCGCTCATCACCCGGCTTGCGACGCGCGCCAGCACCTTGTTGCTCAGCCCCGCCACCGAGTTTTGTTCGTGTATTACCAGCGGTCGGCGCAAAAATGCCGCCATCATGCCACCCGGGAAAGTGATGTAACCGCCCATGCCCAGCACCACATCCGGTCTGTGTAGAAAAATTGCCACGGCACTCTGCCACAGGGCGATCAACAGATTCCAAGGCAACAGCAGCTTGCGCAGCCAACCCTTGCCGCGCAGCCCCGAAAATCGCACCAGCGCCATCTCATAACCTTGCTTGGGCACCAGTTCCGCTTCCATGCTGTCAGGCGCGCCCAACCAGGTGACTTGCCAGCCCTGCTCGCGCAGCCTGTCGGCAACCGCCAGCGCCGGGAAAATATGCCCGCCTGTGCCACCTGCCATAATCAAGATACTGCGACTCATATTGGCAGCCCCCGTTCGCTGCGGCGATTCTCGTAGTCCACCCGCAATAACAACGCGGCGGCGATACAATTCACCACGATGCCGCTGCCGCCGAAACTCAGGAATGGCAAAGTCAGCCCCTTGGTAGGCAGCACGCCCACATTCACGCCGATATTGATCACTGCCTGCACCCCTATCCACACGCCTATGCCTTGCGCCATCAGCGCCGCAAAATTCCGTTCCAAAAACGCAGCAGCGCGACCGATTTGAAAAGCGCGTATCACCACCAGCGCAAACAGCACGATCACCGCCGCCACGCCCAGCAAGCCCAATTCCTCAGCGATCACCGCCATTAAAAAATCGGTGTGCGCTTCGGGCAAATAGAACAATTTCTCGACGCTCGCACCCAAGCCCACACCCAACCATTCGCCACGCCCAAAAGCGATCAGCGCATGACTTAACTGGTAGCCTTTACCGTAGGGGTCGGCCCAGGGATCCATAAATCCGATCACGCGCTGCAAGCGGTACGGCGATGACAATATCAGCGCGGCGAACGCCAGCGGCAACGCCACCAGCAAGGCGATGAACACTTTGCCGTTAAATCCGCCCAGCCAAAGCGTACAGATGGCGATACACAACACCACCACGAATGCGCCCATATCCGGCTCAAGCAACAGCAAACTTCCAACCACCACCATCACCGCAAACATCGGCAAAAAAGCCTTCATAAACAAGTGCTTAACCTTTGCTTTGCGCGCAGTGTAATCGGCGGCATACATCACGGCGAACAGCTTCATCAGTTCGGAAGGCTGCAAATTGAGCCCTCCGAACGAAATCCAGCGACGGCTGCCGTTGACCTTGTGTCCCAGATGCGGAATCAAGACCGCCACCAGCAGCACCCCACCGATCAAAAACAGGTAAATCGAACTGGCTTGCCATACTTTGACCGGCACCTGAAAAGCCACCAGACCCGCCAAGGCACCTAAGGCGATAAAAATTGCGTGGCGCATCAGATAATAAGTGGCCTGATGCCCGGTAAACTTACCCCCTTCGGCGATAGCGATAGAAGACGAATACACCATCACCAACCCTATCGAAAGCAGCGCGACAAACACCCAGGCCAGCAATTCATCAAACTGCGACTGGGGTGGCGGGGTGCGCGTCTTGACTAATGAGACCATGACCCCTCCTCCCGCAACGCTTTACCCAGCTCATTCACGGCCTCATTGAACACGGCAGCACGATGCGCATAGTTGCGATACATATCGAAGCTGGCACAAGCCGGAGACAGCAACACCGCATCCCCCCTTAGTGCCAACTTTGCCGCCAGGCGCACGGCCTGATGCATATCGGCGGCGTGATGCACGGCCACCTTGCCGCCCTTTAGCGCAGCTTCGATAATCGGCGCATCGCGGCCTATCAGCACAACCGCGCGGGCATGGTGTTTTACGGCATCACACAGCGGCGTAAAGTCCTGCCCCTTGCCCTCTCCTCCGGCGATCAACACCGCTTTGCAGCCCAGGCCTTCGAGTGCCGCAACCGTCGCGCCGACATTGGTTCCCTTGGAATCATCGTAATACGTCACGCCTTGCAACTCGCTCACCCGCTCCACGCGATGCGGCAAACCCTTGAAACTGCGCAACCCGGCAAGCAGTGCCGCCATCGGCAAACCAACCGCGCGACACAGCGCCAGTGCGGCCAGCGCATTGGCCACATTGTGTAAGCCTGCTACTTGCAACTCGCGGGCTTTAAGCAGGCACTGACTGCCCTGCGCCAACCCTATCTCACCTGCCTCATTCAGAATGCCAAAGTCCGCTTCTGTTGGCGGGGCATTCAAGCCAAAACTCACGCATTCCCGGGCAGGATTTCTCATGCCCCAACTACGCGCATCATCGCGGTTCAGCAGTTGCACGCCGCAGCCCTGAAAAATTCTCTGTTTGGCCGCCACATACCCATCCATGCCGTCGTAGCGATCCAGATGGTCTTCGCTGATATTCAATACGGTGGCGACATCGGCATTCAGGCTTGTGGTCGTCTCCAGTTGAAAACTGGACAGTTCCAATACCCAGATTTCGGGCTGTTTTCCCCCGCGCTGCATCACCACATCCAGCACGGCTGGCGAGATATTGCCTGCCGCGACCGCATCCCGTCCGGCCGTTTTGCACATGTGTTCCACCATGCTGGTGACGGTCGTCTTGCCGTTTGCGCCCGTTATTGCGATCACTTGGGGCTTGGCGCGCGCGCCACGGAGCGTTAGTTGTTGCGCGAACAACTCAATATCGCCTACCACCGGGATGCCGCGCCCTACGGCTTTTGCAACGTGCGGCGTGCCAAGTGGCACACCGGGGCTAATCGCAATTAAATCAATGCCATCAAACAACGAGGCGGTAAATTCACCGCAAAAAACCTGCCCCGCCCCGACCAAGCTCATCACTTCAGCCAAACCCGGCGGCGCATCGCGGCTGTCCGCGACACGCAGGTGCGCACCGTGCACGCTTAGCCAGCGCACCATGGATAGTCCGGTCTCACCGAGACCGAGCACCAATACCTGTTTGTTTGACCAACTGTTCAATGTATCTCCCTTGTCCGGCGGGTACGATTTGTATCCACCCGAATTAACGACTCACTACTACCTGAGTTTCAGCGTCGCCAAGCCCAGCAATACCAGCATCATGGTGATGATCCAGAAGCGCACCACCACTTGCGTCTCTTTCCAGCCTTTCAGCTCGTAGTGATGATGCAGCGGTGCCATGCGGAACACGCGCTTACCCGTCAATTTGAACGAGGCCACTTGTATCATCACGGAAACGGCTTCCATCACGAACAAACCGCCCATGATGAACAGCACTAACTCCTGGCGCACGATTACGGCGACCACGCCGAGTGCAGCACCCAGCGCCAACGCGCCGACATCGCCCATAAAGACTTCGGCGGGATAAGCGTTGAACCACAAAAATGCCAGCCCTGCCCCCGCCACGCCGCCACAAAACACCGCCAGCTCGCCCGCGCCCGGAATGTAGGGAATGCCCAGATATTTCGCGAATACCACGTTACCTGCCATGTATGCGAACAGTGCCAGCGCGCTGCTCACCATCACCGTGGGCATAATCGCCAGCCCGTCCAGCCCGTCGGTGAGATTCACCGCATTGCTGGTGCCGACAATCACGAAATAAACCATCGCGATGAAACCCACAGCCGTCAGCGGGAAAACCAAAAATTTCATGAACGGGACGATCAGTTCGGTATGTGCGGGTAGCGTGGCCGTGTTCCACAGATACACCCCCACCAGCAGGGCGATGATGGACTGCCAGAACATCTTGGCCTTGGCCGACAAACCCTTGGGGTTGCGGTGTACGACTTTGCGGTAGTCATCTACCCAGCCAATCACACCGAAGCCCAGCGTGGTCAACAACACCACCCACACATAATGGTTGTGCAAATCGCCCCACAACAAAGTGGTAATGGCGATTGAAGTCAAAATCAATGCCCCGCCCATAGTGGGTGTGCCTGCCTTGACCAGATGGGTTTGCGGTCCGTCCGAGCGCACTGACTGACCTATTTTGTAAGCGGTCAGCTTGCGTATCATGGCCGGCCCCACCGCAAAGGACATGAGCAGCGCCGTCAGGGTCGCCAGTACCGTACGCAAAGTGATGTAATTGAATACGCTGAAAAACCGTATGTCCTCGGCCAGCCATTGTGCGAGTGCTAGTAACATTAGTGATTCTCCTTGATCAAGGAAGGGAAAAAAGCCAAGGAGGAGGGAGAAAAACCCGTAGCCCCCCCCTCCTTCTTACTTCCCCCTTCTCCCTTGTCGGCCTCTACGCAATAGGCCACCACACGTTCCATTTTCATAAAGCGCGAACCTTTCACCAGTACGGTGGTATGCGCATCCAGTTGTTTTTCCAGCGCAGCTTGCAACGCCTCAAGACTGGCAAAGTGCTGTGCGTTGCTGCCGAATTCCTGTACTGCATTGCGGCTCAGTTCGCCCAAGGCATAAAGCTGTTCGATGCCCGCCTGACGTGCCGCCCTGCCTATTTCCGCGTGGAAGTCGGCAGCGTTTTCACCCAATTCACCCATATCGCCCAACACCAGCAGACGACGGCCTTCAGCCTGTGCCAGCACGCTGATGGCCGCGTGCAATGAAGCCGGATTGGCGTTATAGGTATCATCTATGACAATCGCGCCGTGCCGGGCAGACTTGCGCTGCAAGCGTCCCGCCACACCAGAAAAGGCTTCGAGTCCGGCGACGATGCTTTCCAGCGGCAAATTCAATGCGATCGCCGCAGCCGTTGCCGCCAGCGCATTGCGCGCGTTATGTTCGCCGGGCACCTGCAAGTCCGCCGTAAAGTCGCCCAGCGGGGTCTGTACATCCAGGCGCAAACCTGTTGTGCTTTTATGCCACACGCCACTGACATCGGCCTGTTGATTCAAGCCGAATTCCAGTAGCGAATTCGCCCCCGCCAACTTGCGCCAAAGCGGGGCGTGCTCGTCGTCGGCATTGATGATCGCGCTGCCGCCCTGTTGCAAACCCGCGAAAATCTCGCCTTTGGCAAAGGCCACCGCCTCTACCGACCCCATGCCAGCCAGGTGTGCGCCGCTGGCATTGTTGATCAGCGCGACTTCTGGACGAGCCAACATCGTCAGGTAATCAATTTCGCCGGGATGGTTCATGCCCATTTCAATCACGGCATAACGATGTTGCGCATTCAGTTGCAACAAGGTGAGCGGCAACCCGATGTCATTATTGAAATTACCCCTGGTTGCCAGCACCGCATCCTCGCTACCCGCAGCGACCCGCAGAATCGCAGCCAGCATTTCCTTGACCGTGGTCTTGCCGTTGCTGCCGGTAATCGCCACCAAAGGAATATCAAACCGGGTGCGCCAGTAAGCCGCCAGTTGACCCAGGGCAAGTCGCGTATCCGGCACGATGAGCAGCGGAATAAGCGATTTCTGATCCCTGATTCCTGCCCCCTCATTCACCAACGCGGCGACAGCACCGCTTTGTGCGGCCTGGGCGATAAAATCTGCGCCATCAAAATGTTCGCCGCGCAACGCGACATACAAATCCCCCTGAGCCAATTTGCGTGTATCGGTGGAAACCTTGTCAAAAGTCACCTCGCCAACGTCTGCAAGCAGACTTGCGTGCAATACCCGTGCGGCTTCTGCAAGTAACATCATTGCATGCCTCCCTCATTCCGAACATTCAGCGCAGACCATTCATTCAGGGCTTGCACAGCCACAGCCACATCACTAAAAGGGTGCTTCACACCGTTAATCTCCTGATAATCTTCATGCCCCTTGCCCGCCAGCAGCACGGTATCGCCATGCCGCGCAAGCGCAATAGCGCGCGCGATAGCCGCCGCACGATCAACAATAATTTCGTGGCTGCCTGTCACCATGCCGGACACCACATCGGCAACGATGCTCTGCGGCGCTTCGCTGCGCGGGTTGTCGCTGGTGACGATGCAATGATCCGAAAACTTTTCCGCGATGCGCCCCATCATGGCGCGCTTGCCTTTATCCCGGTCACCGCCGCAACCGAACACACAGAGCAATTGACCACCCTTGCCCACACAGGCCTCGCGCAGCGCCAACAATACTTTTTCCAGCGCGTCCGGCGTATGCGCATAGTCCACGACTACCGCAGGCTGCCCCAGCCCGCCTAACTGCTGCATTCTTCCTGCAACCGGCTGCACGGTGCTCAATGAGTCCACGGCAGCGTCGAGGTCAATATCGCTCACCAGCAACACAGCCAGCACGCCCAGCAGATTGGCTGCATTGAACCGCCCGACCAGCACGCTGCGCAATGTTGCCGCCCCCCAATTCGAGCGGACTTCCAGACATATTCCCTTACTGCTCATTGCCAGCAACTTCCCATGCACCATGCGCATACCGCTGCGTTCTGCCAGCCTTAGCGCGTTATCGCTCAAGCCGTAACCCACGACTTCGACCTGCGCATCCCGCCATTGCGACACCAGTTCCGCCCCGAACTCATCATCCAGATTCACGACGGCAAATTTGAGCGTTGGCCAGGCAAATAATTTACGTTTGGCAGACGCGTAGTGCCGCATGTCGCCGTGATAATCGAGATGGTCGCGGCTCAAATTAGTGAGCAACGCCACATCGAAATGAACGCCATTGACACGCCCTTGCTCCAGCGCATGAGAGGACACTTCCATCGCCACGGCTCGTGCGCCCTGTTGCAGGTAATCGGCCAGCAGGCCATGCACCCGAATCGCATCCGGCGTAGTGTTCGAGGTTGCCTGCAAGGCATCGGAAAATCCGTTGCCCAGCGTGCCGATCAGGGCACATTTCTTGTTTGCGTCACCCAGAGCCCGGGCAATCCAGTGACAGGTCGAAGTCTTGCCATTCGTGCCGGTCACGCCCACCATCCATAAATGTTGCGAGGGTTCGCCATACACCGCATCGGCCAGCCAACCCGCCTTGTGACGCAAATCCGTCACCGCCAGACTGGGAACTCCAGCGTATTGCGCTTCCCGGAAATACCCGGACTGTTCGTAAATCACGGCATTCGCACCCTGCGCGATGGCCTGAGCGATAAACCGGCGACCATCGGTTTTTTCACCGGGATAGGCGACAAAAGTATCTCCGCCACGCACCTCCCGGCTGTCAGTGACCAACCGGCTTACAGCAACGCCGAGTTGCTGCATTTGCCGAATCAGCATCTTGTGCAGGTCTGAGTTCATATCTCCTCCCTGCTGTTCTCTGCATCATCGGGCGGCGTAATGACATTTTCCATCGGCGCATCATTCGGCACATTGAGCAAATGCAAGGTTTCATTCATCACCAGACTGAATACCGGTGCCGCCACCAGCCCACCGTAATATTCGCCCGTTGGCTCATCTATCATCACGGCAACAATCAGGCGCGGATTAGAGGCGGGCGCGAAACCGACAAATGAGGCGACATAGCGGTTGACGTAATGCCGACCGTCTACCTTATGCGCCGTACCGGTTTTACCGGCCACGCGGTATCCCGCAACTCTTGCCTGTGTTGCCGTGCCACCGGGCAAGACCACCGATTCGAGCATGACGCGCATTTCTGCCGCCGTTTTACTGGAAAAAACCCGATGCCCGATGGCGGGGGTATCGAGTTTGAGCAAAGAGACCGGCTTAATCTCACCGTCGTTGGTAAACACGGTATAGGCGCGCGTCAATTGCAGCAGGTTGACCGCGATACCGTTACCAAATGCCATGTTCGCCTGCTCGATGGGTTTCCAGTTATCGGCAGCACGCAACAGCCCCACCGCTTCGCCGGGGAAGCGACTGCCGGTATGCGACCCGAATCCGGCATCCGAAAAACTTTGCCATAACACTTTGGGCTCCAGCGACAACGCAATCTTGGCAGCGCCGACATTGCTGGAATGTTGTATTACCTGAGCCACGGTCAGCACCGGAAAAGCATGGGTATCGTGTATTTTCCGGTTGCCTACCGTGAATACACCGTTTTCGGTATTGATCAGCGTGTCGGGTTTCACTTTGCCTTGTTCCAGCCCCGTGGCAACGGTAAACGGTTTCATGGTTGAGCCGGGCTCGAAGACATCCGCCACGGCACGATTACGCATCGCTTGCGGATTGGCGCGGCCGCGATTGTTGGGATTAAAACTGGGATAATTTGCCAACGCCAGCACTTCCCCGCTCTTCGCATCCAGCACCACCACCGCCCCTGCCTTGGCGCGATGTTGCTGCACGGCCAGCTTCAATTCACGATAAGCCAGATGCTGCACCTTTAAATCCAGACTGAGCGTGATGTTGCCGCCTGGCTTGGGTGGCAACAAACTGCCCGCATCTTCGACGATATGACCGCGCCTGTCCTTGATTACCCGCTGACTGCCGTGCTTCCCGGTCAACTGCCCTTGCAGCACCAGCTCCAGCCCCTCCTGCCCGTTATCATCCTGCCCGGTAAAGCCCAGCGTCTGGGCAATTTCTTCGCCAGCGGGGTAATAGCGCCGATATTCGCGTTGCAGGGAAACCCCTGGCAAATTCAGGCGAGTCACACCTCCCGCCTGTTCTGGCGGAAGCTGCCGCTTCAAGTACACAAAATCACGCGAAACATCCGCGAGACGTTCGCGCACTTCATTGACCGGCATAGCCAATGCCTGCGATAAACGATTTAGCTGATTTGCGTCAATCCTGGCGTTCTTTGGGTCACCCATTTGAATATCCGCAGGACTAGCCCAAACCGATTCGACGGGGGTACTGACAGCCAACGGCTCGCCATTGCGATCCGTCATCATGCCGCGATGCGCGCTAACCTCAATCACCCGGCTATAACGCTGATTGCCTTTTTCCTGCAAAAATTCGTCGTGTATGCCTTGCAAATAAACCGCCCGAATGACCAAACCAAGCAGACACAACAGAATCAACCCGAACAGTACAGCCGCACGCCATCCCGGCAATCTCGCCGCGACTTTGTCCCTTGTGCTGTTCATGTCATTCATGGTTGCCCTGCCCTGACTTTAGGCTCTATGCGTATAAACCTGACTTGCTCTTTCTGCGGCAAGGTCATTTGCAAACGCTGCGACGCGATGCTTTCCACCCTTGCCGGAGCAGCCCAGGTGCTTTGCTCCAACTGCAACTGCCCCCACTCGACTTCCATCTCGATGGCGTGATCTTTTTCCTGCTGCATGGCGATGAACAATTTGCGCGCCTGGTGCTGTAACGAAACGATGCTTAACGCGCTCAGCACCACCAACACCAGCAGCAACACATTCCATAAACCGCTACGCCGCATCACTGCGTTCCGCCACCCGCATCACTGCGCTGCGCGCACGCGGATTAAGCTGTAACTCGGTTTGACCCGCACGCACCGCTTTACCTACACCGCGCAATTTCCCCTGCGGCACTTCGCTGGCGCGAATCGGCACGTTGCGCGGCAGTTTGTCTGCCTCAACCATGTCGCGCACGAAATGCTTGACCATGCGATCTTCCAGCGAATGAAAACTGATCACCACCAGACGCCCCCCTGTTTTCAACCGCGCGACACACGTCGGCAAAACTCGCTCAAGCTCTGCGAGTTCTTGATTGATATAAATCCGTATAGCTTGAAAGGTGCGCGTGGCGGGATTTTTTCCTGGCTCGCGGGTACGCACCGCTTGGCTAACCAGCTCGACAAGTTGCCCCGTGGTCTCGATGGGCTGCGTCTCCCGCGCCGCAACAAGCGATCTTGCAATCTGCCTAGCAAACCGTTCTTCGCCGTAATCATGTATCACCTCCGCCAACAAACTTTCTTCTGCCGTTGCCAGCCACTGCGCGGCAGTCATGCCTTTGCTTGTGTCCATGCGCATATCCAGCATTGCATCAAACCTGAAACTGAAACC
>Ga0210049_1001146_pt1 | contig 24379 bp, 15 predicted proteins | sample CryGeyCG2014_300_2_FD_183964 | JGI IMG/M metagenome (GOLD analysis project Ga0210049, IMG submission 183964) | Groundwater microbial communities from aquifer - Crystal Geyser CG06_land_8/20/14_3.00 (SPAdes) (version 2) | ecosystem: Environmental > Aquatic > Deep subsurface > Groundwater | place... | reverse complement strand
ATGCGGTGAAGTCGCAAATCTGGATCGCCGTTTCGGTTTATGTGCTCGTCGCCATCATCAAGAAGCGTCTCAATCTGGACGCTTCGCTCTATACTTTGCTACAGATTCTGTCGGTCACTCTGTTCGAAAAAATGCCCATTCAGCAAGCCTTGCAAGGCATCAGTGGCGAAGCAGAAAACACCGATTTCAGCAACCAACTGAATCTATTCGATTCTTAACCGGACACTAGTGAAGAAGTATCTATATATCGGTCTATATATCGGTCTAGATATTTTTTCTCATTGACCTTCCGTTTATAAAGGGGCGGATTCAAGTTCGAAGTGCAACAGTTCATGGTTTTTTTGTGTACCGCATTTCCACGCCGAAGAATACCTCATGCGGGGTTTTATAACCCAGCACCTTTCTGGGGCGATGATTAAGCCGCTCTACCGCCCGCTGCACCTGCGCATCCGTGATCTCCAGCAATTCCATCTCTTTGGGGAAATACTGCCGTAGCAGCCCGTTGTCGTTCTCATTCAATCCGCGCTCCCACGAACAATACGGATGGGCAAAAAAGATTTTCGTTTCCAGTGCCGCAGCCATTCGTTCATGCTCGGCGAACTCCTTGCCGTTGTCGAGGGTGAGGGTGTGGCAGTTGTCCTTGTGTGGCTTCAACAAGCGCGTTATCACCGTCCTCACGCCCTTGGCATGTTTGCTGCGAATACGTCCTGCCAGGGTATAGCGCGATTTCCGTTCCGCCAAGGTTACCAACCCGCCTTTGTGGTGTTTGCCAATCACGGTATCGCCTTCCCAGTCGCCAATTCGACTTCTCTGTTCCACAATCGGCGGGCGCTCCTCAATGCTGACGCGGTTCTTAAGCACGCCGCGTCGTTCCTGCCCGCTGGCATAGCGCCGGCGTCGCGGCTTCTGGCAGCGCAGATGCTGATGCAGGTCGCCACCACCCCCTTTGTCTGCGTAGATGTGCCGGTAGATGCTTTCTGGGCTGATGCGCAAGTTGCCTTCCAGTTCAAGCCGGTTAGCGGCCTGCTCCGGACTGAGATCGGCTCGAATGAGACGTTCAACTTCAGCCCATTCGGCGGATGAGAACTGTTTGCCATTGATACAGGCTTGCTTGCGTTCATCGCGCAGGTGTTGGGCTTGCCCGGGTCGCCAGCCACGACGGCCTTGGTTGCGGCGGAACTCTCTTGAAATTGTGGATTTGTTCACGCCCATCTCTTCTGCAATGCGTGTTTGATTCCAGCCCGCCTTGTGTAGTCCATAAATCTGGTATCGTTGCTCTTGGTTGAGCTGTGTGTAGCGCTTCATCCGTGCTCCTTTGACTTGGTCGTTTAAGTGGCTCCGATGCTACCGCAGCTCGCCACCTAAATTCACTTACAAAAGTTGCACTTCAGAGTTGAATCCGCCAGGCTATACAGTGCGCGGCGCAGTAACTGCATGAGCAACAAAATGCAGCAACAGGTGCTGATGGTTTCAAGAAAACATCCGGCGTTTTGCCGTCGAAATATTCGCACAATAAATAATCGGGGCACCTCGTTCCGAAGCAAAATCAAAGGGGAAAGCAGTGAATCGAATGAATTGCTGGATCAGCCATGTGTTATCTGCGTTCTTATTCCTGATTACCATTGCACCTGCCCACGCCGTAACAACACCTCCGACGGAAGTTCTCAAAGGATTAACTTGGCTGCAAGCCCAAGTGCAAGTTTCCGGCGTTCTGGCAAATGAACCGATTTCGACTGCGACACCTATTCAGAATCGCTCTGAAGCGCTCCAGTCATTCAAGCTCCTAGCTAGCATCCCTGCGGCCCTGACCGATCAACTCGTCGCGGACAATGAAAATAACACCGAGTATTTGGCACGCCGTGCCGTCGCACTGAGTCTGGCTGGACGTGATGCTTCTGCTATCACTGCACAGCTTGTGGCAAGGCAAAACATTGATGGTGGTTTTGGAGGCGCGATCGGCTATGCAAGTAACGCGCAAGATACTGCCTTGGTGGTGCTGGCTTTGGCGCAGAACGCGCAATCAGCATTGACAGTAGCGCAAAAAGCACGCAGCTATCTGCTGGCCGCTATCCAAGCCGATGGCGGAGTAGGCGTGGGTAGCGCAAGTGCTAGGATAAGTGCAAACGCTGTCGTTCTATTGGCATTGCAGGCCTACGCAACTGACCTAAACACGGCCAATGCTATCAAACAGATCAACGCTTGGCTTCTCCTTAAGCAAGGCACAGACGGAAGCTGGCAAGGCGATAACTACCTGACTGCGCTGGCATTGGCCGCCGTGTCACCTCAGGTGAGTGACCCGGCGATTCGTACATCAGCCCGAACCTATCTAATCGGGTTGCAGGCTACGGACGGCAGCTGGGAAGCAGATCCCTTCCTGACCGCTGTTGTGATACGTGCCTTGGCCTACGAGCCAGCTGCCACTCCTATCGTTACCACGTCGATCATTGGGCAAGTGCTCGACCAGAATACTGCGACTGCACTTGGCGGCGCGACTATCGCGTTAAGCGGTGCATCTACCGTGATATCTACCACCACAATGGATGGCAAGATAAGCGTCCAAAATCTGGTGGCTGGTAACTATACGCTGCAAGTTACCAAAGCTGGTTATGTCACCTACAGCAACAGTATTCAACTGACAGCAGGGCAGTCACTCGATATAGGCTCAATTGCTCTGGGACAGCTGCCGACCATGGGCATTGTGCGCGGACAGGTAACTGTGGCTGCCACTGGGATACCGCTGAGCGGTGTGACCGTGCAGTTGAACGGAAGTGCAACGGCTAGCACAGTGACTGATGCGAACGGATTATATGAAATCGTTTCAGTTGCTCCCGGCTCAGTGACTCTGAGTGCATCACTTGCCGGTTACACGATGGCAAACGGGACGGGTAACCTGTTGGCTGGACAGACACTGGTCTTTTCGCCAGCGCTGATTACGAGTAGCGTGACTGCGCCGACGACTGGACAATTTACGGGTGTCAGCGTGCATGGACAGGTAACTGCTGCCGCAACTGGTGCCCCTTTGAGCGGTGTCACCGTACAGTTGAGCGGGAGCACAACTGCCAGCGCCACTACTGATGCGAACGGACTTTACTCGTTTGTTTCAGTCCCGCCAGGGGCTGTCAATCTGAGTGCGGCCATCGCTGGCTATGCGACGGCAACCGGTTCGGGCAACCTGCTGACTGGACAGACACTGGTATTTTCGCCAGCGTTGTTAGCCGCACCGACGAATGGTCATTTCACCGGTAAGGTCGTCGCAACAGGTGGGGCTGGACCTCTGGCAGGTGTCGGCATCGACTTAAATGGCGTGAACGTAGGTGTAACTGCTACTGACGGCAGCTTTGACTTGGTCATGCCTCCGGCTTCTTATAACGCTACCTTCACTTTGGCTGGCTATGGAGCTGCGACTTCTGGCTTCCTGCTTACAGCTGGTGCTGTCGTTGATGCAGGCTTCATAGAATTGTCTCCACAACTGACCAGCACGGCCATCAGCGGCATCATTAAGGATGCTGTTAGTGGCAATCCTATTAGCGGCGCACAAGTTCAGCTAATCAATGGGGCGGTCGTTCAGACTGCAGCAGATGGTAGCTATTCACTGAGCGGACTGATAGGTACCAGCTTTGTGTTGCGCGTGAGTGCGGTCGGGTATGTCGCGCAGTCTATTCAATTTCAGGCCTCCCGGCCGACCACCATTGTTCATGACTTCTTGCTGCCGGTTCAGAGCGGTGCCGGCCTGAGTCTTGATCCATTATTGGTGAGCCCCGGCAGTACTGGTAGCAGGGCCGACATTAGCATTGGCGCAACGGTGACCAATTCCGCGAGCGGAACACCAGTATCAGCTGTGCTAGCAATGCAGGTGCTAGACGCACAAGGAAAAGTGGTCAGTAACGCAATAGCCTATGACAAAACCGGAACGAACTTGCTTGGCCAATTCACACTGAATTCTTCGCAACAATTGCCAGTGGTATTCCACTGGAATAGCGGTCAATTCCCTGCTGGAACCTATAGCCTGATTGCACGAGTGGTGGAGGTGGATAGTATGAGTACTGCCACGCCTTTGGGCCGTATACTGACTGAGGCTCAGGGAAGTGTGACCATTACTGCCGACCAGCACTTCGGAGGGGCGATAACTGCTGATCCGCCTGTACTTCAGATCAATACCAACACTCCTGTTCATCTGTCTGCAATCTTGACCAACGACGGCAACTCTGCCCTGCCAGCACAGGCATATCAGCTACAAGTAGTCGAAGAGAAAACCGGAAACGTGGTTGCCACTCAGCAGGCAAATGGAACAGCATTCAGTCCAAGCGAACTTCAGACTCTAACTTTTGCAGACTGGATGCCTGGTGCTGGAGGCGGTAACTATCGGCTAGAGCTTCAGGCGGTGAACAGTACTAATTTGGGCAAGGTCACCGGTAAGGTCTATGTCGGTGACGCAGCGACCGCTTCATTCACCGTCAACAAGCTTGTTGTCCCCGCTGGGACGCAATCAGTGAAGGGTTCGATCAAGGTAACAGGACAGGATGCGACGCAAGGCACGATTAGCGATCCACTGGCTCCCCTCATCAAGGCTGCGATTCAGAAGGCGGTCACATACAACGACGCACAGGCATCTAGCTGGTATTCAAACAATCGTTGTTTGGGGTGCCACGTGGTCACACAGGCGTTGGTGGGTGGCGAACTGAATCGCAGCATTACGACATTCAACGCAACGCAGCGCAATACACTGTTCAACGCGCTGGTGAACAGCCAGAAGAGCGATGGCTCGCTGGACATGAGCCACCCGATGTATGCACGGACCCAGACCATTCTGGGCCTGTGGGCGCTGAATTCCTGGCACAACAAGAGCGAGATTCTCGCACCTGCCCTCAAGGCCGCGAGATATCTACTGGGACGGCAAGAGGCAAGCGGGCGTTGGACAGCAGATCACGCCTCTGGATGGTGGAGTACGCCGGTCGGCAACACTGGACTTACCACAAAGAGCTTGGTCGAGGTTGACGAACTAATCAAACAGACGCCTCCATCCGCGCTGCCTCTTGAGTACAGCTTCAACATCCACGGAAGCACCTCCAGCGTGCCGGGTAGGTATAAGGGAGCTGCTGCGGATGCGGCAGGTAACATCTATCTGACGAGCAACTCTGCGGGTACCTTGACCCAGGTCAAACCGGACGGAACCACTAAAGTTCTGTTGACCGGGCTCATTGATGCACGGCCGCCGGTCTTTGGTTCTGACGGTGCCTTGTACATTCCAAGCAATCCCGGAGTCTATAAGTACATACTGAGCAGTGGGCAGAAAACGACCGTCAGTACTACCGGTGCGACCAATCTTGCATTGGGGCCGGACGGAAACATCTATGCGGCCAACTATTGGCATAGCAAGATCACAAAGATCACTCCTTCTGGAGTCGCAAGTGATTACATAGTCGGTGGACTGTTAAGAAATCCACATGGAATTGGCTTCGACCAAGCTGGCGATTTGCTGGTGGCCAATACCGGTGCTTCGCAGATATTGAAATACGCTGCAGGAAACACAACTTCGCCGACGGTCGTTGCCAACGTTTATGCGCTAAGCATGGATCGTGTTGGGACTGAGATGTTTGTTGCTTCAGGCTGGAACGGGGTAATTCGCTACGACAGTGCGTGGCGACAACTCGGAATAGAGAACTCGGGGAATTACTCTTGGTCGTTGGCGAAGGCGCCTGATGGAAGGATTATGGTTGGTGATTATTTGTCCAACTTCCGTGTGGCACTAGGCACACCGATTCAGTTGCCAACGCTTGGAGCTGCCATTACCAAGGCTACCGACTGGCTGTTGGTGGATGGAAATATCACAAGCTCAAACAATCTGGACTTGGCACACCGGATAATCGGCCTGGGCAGTGCGTTACGCTATTTTTCTGGCACGGCGAAGGCAGCGACCATTCAGAGCAAGATGGATCAGGTGGCTGCTACATTACGCGGACGGCAGCACGGCGATGGTGGCTGGGGTTGGATGAGCAGCTACGTCGTGAGTGATTCGATGGTGACTGCGCAGGTTGGATTTGCGCTTGATTACTTGCATCCCTCACCCAAGGATCCAATCGTCCAGAACGCGATCAAATTGCTGCTGAGCAGGCAGCAGGCGGATGGCTCTTGGAGGAGCGAGCACGGGATATTGAGTACGCGGCTTGCCGCCACGACTTGGGTTGCGATCTGGCTGCCTATCGCTTTAGATCGGATCGGCGGCATCGACACTGACCTTACGGTTTCCATGCCGGCAAATGTCAGCCTGTCTAACCCAAGTTTGGTACCGACCACCAGCATGCCCAACGCCATTGGCGGGACAGACTATGTATGGACGATGCAAGGCGTGACTTCAGCTGGTCGTGACATCAACTTCGACCTTACCTTGGCGAATATGAGCTTGGACGAAAATCGTCCGGTGGCGGCAGAGAGTTACCTGACCTTCAACAACTCGTTCACTCAGGCACAGGTAAAGGCGCCGGTCGCCGTGCCGCGCGTCACGGCTTCTGCCTTCTTGAACCTGGGCGTTACTACGGACAAGACCAGCTACAGCGCCAACGTGCCCGTTAACATTACTGCTGCCGTCAATAACACCTCGACTGGCACGCTTGATGGTGGCGTGAAACTGGAAATATACGATTCGAACAACTACCTGACGGCTGTTGTTGGAACACAGTCTTTCATGGGTTTGCCGGCGGGCGCTCAGCAGTCTCTGAGTGCGGTGTGGAATACGGGCGGCACTATTGCAGGCGGTTATTACGTGTTGTCCACCTTGTACGATTCACAGAACCGGCAAGTGGGTACAGCCAAGTCCGCCTTCGATATCGTCCCAAGTGGTACCGCAGGTGTCCCCGGCACCAACGGGGTCGGCGCGACAGTCACCGTGGACAAGATTAGCTATCGGCCCTTTGACGCGTTGCGGGTGAATGGGCGGGTGACGAACCTACTCCAGAATCAGTCGCAGAGTGACTTGATGGCGGCTGTGTCTATCTATCGGCCCGACGGCACCCTGTTGTGGACTCAGACTGGCCTGTTGCAGCAGCTTGTGGTTGGCTCGTTCCTCGATTTGGGCTGGGGTTCGCAACTCACTGCTGCGGCGGTGGGTACGTACCGTGTAATTCTCTCCGTCCAGAATAGCGTCACGGGTCTCGAGGTCGCCGTCGCGCAAACATCCTTCGTCGTTCTCTCGAGCGATGTGACGGGCAGCGGCCTGAAAGGCCAGATCGCGGCCCTGCCCAAGATCGTCCCGCAGACCGACCCCGTCATCCTGGACGGCGCCATCGACAACCTGGGCAATGCCGACCTCACCGCCTTGCCGGTGACCGTCCGCATCGTCGAGCCGGTCACCCAGCAAGTGATGTCGCAATGGAACTACAGCGCGAACGTCGTGGTTGGCCAACCGTTCCAGACCGCACTCACCTGGGACACCAGCACCGCCACCATCGGCACCACCTATGTAGCGGTGCTGAGCGCTACGGTAGCCGGCAAGGAAATCACCCTCGCCCAGGACAACTTCACCGTCACCGACCCCCCGGTGAAACTCGACGTCATCCAGAGCGGCACGCGCGAGAACCGCGTCCTGGTATGGCTCGCCTGCGACTCCGAAGAATCCCAGGACAAGAAAGAGCACAAGGACGACAAAGGCCACCAGGACCAGAAAGCGCACAACGCGCATGCGACTGACCATGCAGACCATGGCGACGATGACCATGCCAAGCCCGTGCCGCTGTGCCTGCAGAAGCGGAGCGCCTACCTGCAAGGCCTGCTGACCTCGTACACCGTACCGTACCTGATCACCACCCACCGGAACGACTTCCGCAAAGCCTTCCGCAGCGGACGCTACAACGTCTACTGGATCAGCGGCGCGGTCAAAGCGGAAGGCGAAGGTGACCACGAAAGAGAGGGAGAAGGAGAAGGAAACGACGACATCCTCAAGGAAGTGCGCGAAGCCGTGTACCGCGGCGACAGCCTGATCCTGGACGGCGAACAGGCCGAGCACAACGAAGCCCTGCTGGAGGCTGCCGGCGTGGAATACCGCGGCAAACTTCCCGCCAAGGACAGCCCGGTCACCACCAGCGGACTCATGTTCGGCGCAGCGCAGATCCAGACCGTGGGCAAGGCGAACAAACTGCTCCTCACCACCGGCATCGTGCAAGCCCTGTTCGACAAGCACACCCCGATCGGGGATCACGACGGCGGCCATGACGAGCACGACGGACACGATGGACACCCGGACGAGCATGACGACACCCATCCGGAGAAACCGCAACCGGCCATCGTCGGCAACGCCTATGGTCGTGGCCAGGCACTCATCTTCGGGTTCGACCTCGTCGACAACCTGCAGAACGGCGCCGGCATGGCCGCCTGGAACGGCATCCTGCTGACCGGCCTGGCCAACCTCATGCCGCCCGTCCCGGACAAGTACAGCGCCGGCGCCTACGTCAGCCTGACCACCCGGATCCAGGAACTGGCCAAGCGCACGACTGACCTTGCCGTCACGGCCCACCTGCCAACGGGCGCGACCCTGCTGAACACCGCACCGGCCGCCACCCTGGATGCCAATGGCCAGCCGGTATGGAACTTCACCCTGCCGGCAGAAGCCAGCAAATCGCTGCTGCTGACCCTGCGCCTGCCGCTCCTGTCGGGCAACCATGTACTGCCGCTCACCGTCGACAGCATCCGCAACGGCAAGAGCAAGCGTTATGGCGAATACAGCTACAGCTGGACCGTCACCGCCAGCGATTCGCTGCTGAGCCAAGTGACCGGCGACCTGCAACTCCTGGTGCTCAACGATGCAGAAGAACGCAAAGCGCGCGACAAGGCCGTGAGCAAACTGCAACAGGCGACCACCTTCATCGCCCGGAAGCAGTATGGCGAAGCCCTGGACGCCCTGCTCGAAGCGGTGGACAAACTGCGCAAGATCCGCAGCGTCGACGTCGGCAGTTACCGCCTGAGTCTGGACCGACTGTTGCAGGAAACCGGCTGGAACTGGCTGCGCGCCGCAGGGTTGTAGGAAGCGGCGCACCCATGCATAACGACCACCACGTCATCGACTCGAACCTTCCCGGCCCGAGTGCCGGGAAGGGCATGACGTCAAACAACAAGAACCAAATCACCAGCGCATTCAAGGGAGCTTAACCGTCATGTTCACCCCGCAGACCACCCGCCGCATAGCACTCACCGTCCTGGTCACCTTCACCAGCCTGACCATGCAACCGCTACAGGCCGCGATCCAGCTGCAAGACAAGATAGAGCAGGGCAATTCCCTGCTGACACGCCAGCAACCCAACCGCTATCAACCGCAGGCCCCGGCGCAACATGAGGACGCCCTGTCGCGCACCCTGGTCGAGATGGACAACCTAGTGAAGGAGATCGCCCCACGCGCCGGACAGGCAGTACCCGTCACGGGCAAGACCAAAGCGGACAAGCGCGGTAAAACCGCCAAGGGCAAGGCCGCCAAGACACGCAAAGTCACGCGCGCCTTCGGCCCCAACATGCGTGTCGTCGTCGAAGAAAGCGACCAACCCTTGCCAGGCGTGGACGTAGCCGCCAACATCCGGCAACTGCGCGCCAAGCACAAACAACTCGCCGCCCTCGCCGCCCAGGCCGAACAAGACTTCGCCGCCACCGGCCGCCACCTCAAAGACAAGAACCTGCCGCCCGAGATCCTATCCCGGCACGAAGCGGCCATTGCCGAATTTCAGCGTCGCCAGAGCGAGTACAACAGTCTGCTGACTGCTGTCGGCAGCGCTTACGACAAACAACAAGGCCAGACCCTGCAGACCGCCATCAACGACCTGGCGCGCTTCATGGCAGCCCACCCCAACCAGAAGACCCACACCCCGAGTGATCCGAACAAACTCCCGTTCGGCACCCCGAGCGGCAAAGTGCGCGCCCCGATCCAGACCGAGAAGGGCTTCAAGACCAGCCTGTTCAAACCCGATCCCCTCGCCAGCATGCTGGCCGGCCCCATCCCCAACGGCTTCACCCTGCCGACCACGAACCTGCCGCCCACACCGACCGCAGAAGACTTGGCCGCCACCGAAGACATCGTCCTGACTCCGGCAATCAAGGCCCAGGCCGCAGCCCTCAACAACAACCCGGTGCAGATCTACAACTGGGTGCGCAACAACATCGAATACCTGCCCACCTACGGCTCCATCCAGGGTGCGGACATGACATTGCAGACCAAGCGCGGCAACAGCTTCGACACCGCCAGCCTGCTCATCGGCCTCCTCAGGGCAGCCAATATCCCCGCAAGATACGTCTACGGCACCATCCAGGTCCCCGCCGACCAAGCCATGAACTGGGTAGGCGGCGTGACCAAGGCAGAAGCCGCGCAACAACTCATGGGGCAGGGCGGCATCCCCAACATCGGCATCATCTCCGGCGGCACCATCAAATACATCAAACTCGAACACGTCTGGGTCGAAGCCTATGTGGACTACGTTCCCAGCCGCGGCGCAGTGAACAAGACACCCGACAGCTGGATCCCGATGGACGCCAGCTACAAGCAATACACCTACACCCAAGGCATGGACCTCAAGACCGCAGTCCCCCTGGACGCGCAAGCCCTGGTGACCCAAGCCCAGGCCGGCGCCACCGTCGACCCAAGTGGATGGGTGCAGAACGTCAACAGCACCGCGATACAAACCGCACTGACCAGCTACCAGACCCAGGTGCAGGACTACATCAACACCACCAAGCCGAATGCGACGGTGGGCGACGTGATCGGCAGCAAGACCATCGTGCCTGAGAACCACAGTATCCTGATGGGGACATTGCCGTATATCACCATTGCTACAGGCGGGAAGTTCGCAGCGCTACCCAATCATGTACGGCACCAGTTCGAATACGACCTGTACGCCAGCGCAATGGATCGCGCCATGGGTAGCCCCACCATCAGTCTCAAGCAAAGCTTGCCCAGTCTGGCAGGGAAGAAGATCACCTTGAGCTTCGCTCCGGCTACACCGGCAGATGCCAACCTCATCGCCAGCTACCTGCCCGCACCGAACGCCAACGGCACACCCATCTTGCCCAGCCAGTTGCCGACAAGCTTGCCGGGCTACCTCATTCGGTTGACAGCGGAGATGCGCGTCGACGGGCAAGTCGTTGCCACGGGCGGCACCTTTACCATGGGAGAGGAATTGGTAAGCAGTGCTGGGCTGTTTGATCCGGTGAATGGTTGGGACTTCGCAGAAGACAACCGACCGATCGCGGGTGAGTACATCGCGACGCATGTGGATCTGCAGGGGGTGTCAACGGCACAGCTTCAGACTTTGAAAGATAGGATGACGGCTACTCAGGCAAAGCTTACTGCTGGTCAATATACTGGCATTAGCAAAGAAGACCTCTCGGGAGATATTTTGTATAGCGCCGTGCTGGACTACTTTGCGACCAGTCAGGCGTCAACTGAATTATCTCAAGGTGAGAGCGGCATGGTCGTATACCGCAAACCTTCCTTTGGAAAATTTGAAACAAGCGCCAAGATGCAGTACTGGTTTGGCATCCCAAGAAATATCAGCTTTCCTGGGTTAGTGATGGACATAGATCGCTATGTAAGCATTGTTGTGGCGAAGGAAAATAGTTCGACGGTCGGGTATATGAAACAAAGTGGTTTGCGACTGTCTGCCAATGAACATCTGATTCCGGAGAAGTTGTTTACTAATCAGCTTGATCCCAACCGTCCGCAAGGGGTGAGTGCGGTAAAGGCTTTGGCATTGGCAAGTAGACAAGGGCAGAGGATCTTTACCTTAAACCAATCAAACCAAGCACAGCACCAGACTTTGCTGGCGCAGGTCACCATCGATCCGCAAGCCATGGCGGAGATTCAGAACGGCTTGGCCGCAGGCAAGGAAGTGACCTTGCATCAATCGCCCATCACGCAGAGCGGGTGGACGGGATCAGGCTACATCATCACCGACCCGGGAACAGGAGCAGGTGCGTATAAGATCGCGGGGGGGGCGAATGGTGGGACTTTGATAATATTCGCATTTGCATTCGTATTAATGGCAATCGCAATTATCATTCCAGCGCTGGCCTTGCTGCCGATAATTGCAGGTGGAGCAGCAGCTGTGATGACTGCATTAAGTGGTGCTGCCATTTATTTGATGCTGGCATCACTAATTTTGGCAATTGATAATTTCTTAACATTCATTGCAAATATAAATAAGGCTAATGACTTCCAAAGCTTTAATAGGGCTGCTGCCGCTGCATCTGTTGACGCGATGCTTGATATTTTTGTCGCCTCCAAGTCAAAAGATCTTCTTGAATTTGCAGCTGCAAAGATTGAGTTAATAGCTTTATGGGCAGCTATTATGTGTGGACAAATTGCTAAAGTGATGGGGTGAATCCACATAATTTCTTATCTGATAAGTTAAGCAGGAGGGTGAAATGGTGAGGGTTCTTTGCGTAATAGCTTATTTTGGACTTATGTGTTCAATTGAGCCGCATTTTCACAAAGAACATAACGTGATAACTGCATTTGCCTATGCTTTTTTGGAAGTGGCAAAAGTTTTTGGCTTTTATTTCATGTGTCGCATGGTTTCTGTTCAGGCCCGTTATTGGTCTACCTCTTGGTTGTTCTGGTTTATTTTTGAAAAATTATTGCTGCCGATTGCCATAGTATTTTCATTACTGAAATATTTGGATTCTTCTCTATTAGTAATGATAAGTCTCGGCGCATCTGTATTGATACTAGTTGACCCATTGGACACGATTGGTTTAGCAATGCGGGCATCATTGGTTGGTAGTGAAAAACAACCTACTGCCGGAGTTGCAGTAGGTGGGGGGAAGACTTTTTTTGATTATTTGCCAGCATTGATTTTGGCTGCTGTCATGTATCTCGTTATTATTTTCTAGCCGTTTCCTAGGAATCCTCATCGTTACTTGTGTTGGCGAATAGTCTATGTTCAACCCGCAAATTCTTCGCTACATCTCCTTGGTCGTCCTGGTCACGTTCACCAGCCTGACCATGCAACCGCTGCAAGCGGCGATCCAGATGCAAGACAAGATGGAGCAGGGCAAAGCGAATTCCCTGCTGACACGCCAGCAACCCAACCGCTATCAACCGCAGGCCCCGGCGCAACATGAGGACGCCCTGTCGCGCACCCTGGTCGAGATGGACAACCTCGTCAAAGAGATCGCCCCGCGCGCCGGACAGGCAGTACCCGTCACGGGCAAGACCAAAGCGGACAAGCGCGGTAAAACCGCCAAGGCCAAGGCCCCCAAGACCCGCAAAGTCACGCGCGCCTTCGGCCCCAACATGCGCGTCGTCGTCGAAGAAAGCGACCAACCCTTGCCAGGCGTGGACGTAGCCGCCAACATCCAGCAACTGCGCGCCAAGCACAAACAACTCGCCGCCCTCGCCGCCCAGGCCGAACAAGACTTCGCCGCCACCGGCCGCCACCTCAAAGACAAGAACCTGCCGCCCGAGATCCTATCCAAAGCGAGAAAAGGGGACGGATTTATTTCTCCGTAACGATTTGCAGGGCATATGGATTCCATGAGGTGATGATTTATGCCAAGGACGGAGAATAGGGGTCGTAAACACGTCAGCAACAATGATTCAGAGTGCCGCTTGATTTGAGCAATACAAAGGGGAATACCGTGTACCAATTGAACCGTGGGATTGTCCGCACGTTTGCTGCGGTGTTTTTCTTGCTTCTTTCTAATGGCGCGGTTCACGCTGCCACGGCACCTTCCCTGGAAATCACTAAAGGTCTGACTTGGCTACAAGCCCAAGTACAAACACCGGGCACCTTGAAAAATGAAACGCTGTCCATCGCCACCCCGATCCAGAGCCGAACCGAAGCACTGCAAACCCTCAAACTTCTGGCCACACCGCCAACGGTATTAGCCGATCTTCTTGCTGCCGAAACAGAAAACAATACCGAATACCTTGCACGTCGTGCAGTAACCTGTCGTGTCGTTGACAAAATGTGACTAAATGATCGTGCAATCCATTTCCCTGAAATATCTCTCTTGGCATCTGCGCCGTTCATTGGAGCGGCTCGGCCTGCTTGGCGTGGCAGGCTTGGGCATCCTTGCTTTCTCCGCAATGTTCTATTTTTCTGGATTGCGGTCTGAACAAGACGAACTGGCAGCATTGCGGAGTGAGCTTGTTGCAATACAGACTTCTGTGGCAAGTCGTAAGTTGCCGCAGGCCGAGGATCAATTGAATACGTTCTACGAGTTCTTCCCTGCAGTGAGCACAGTGCCGGATACATTGCTGGCAAAACTGCATGAGGCAGCGTTCGCGAATGGTGTCATGTTGGATCAGGGGGAGTATAGAGTGGAGCGAAAAGAAAGAGAGAAGTTGGTTCGCTATGGTGTGCTGCTCCCGATTAAAGGAGATTATGTGCACATCCGAAAGTTCTTGTCACAAGCGCTGGTAGAGATGCCCTATGCGTCACTGGACAGCATAGAATTTCAGCGGCAGCAAGTCAGTGACGCGACATTGGAAGCTCAGGTTAAAATGACATTCTTCTTAGCCAACCAGTAGCGATATGATGAGCCGCAGTACGATATTTCTGGGCTTGATGCTGACAGGATCACTTGCCTTGGCTTCGTTTATGGGGACCTCTTCCTCAGACGAGGTGGTATCGCCGGTCCCTAGGGTTTATGTTGCAAAGGGACATGACATCGCACCGTTAGAATCGGAGGCTCTGCCTCTTGAGAAGCTGGTTCGAGAGGGGCTGAGCGAGGCTGCCAGTAATCCTTTCGCTGGTAGGTCGTGGGATCCCGCACCAGCTCTCCCACGAGCCATTCCTTCCCTTGGCGAAGTTGACGATAAGCCTTCCGCACCTATTGTGCCTTTCAGGTATATGGGCAGAATCAAGGAAGAGGGAGGGCGTCCGGTAGTGTTCTTCACTCAGGGCTCACAGTTATATGCAGTGCATGAAGGTGAGGAGATAGACGATTCCCACCGTTTGGAACGCATTTTACCCACGAAATTGGTGCTGTTCCATCTGCCCTCCAAAACCAAACAGATTCTCAATGTCGGTTCCCTTGATACGGACTCTGACGAGGGCGTGAGTACTCTGGCTGAACTCGGTCCCGGCGCATCGTTAGGGGTGACTGATGCAAGCGCGCTCGTGGAAAGAGAGCTGCAATGAGCTACAAGATGAGAATTTTGATCTTTCTTCTAATTCTGTTTGGCTTGTCAGCTTGTTCGGCGTCAAAACAACTGAATCGTAGCGGGCTGGAAATGATCTCAGAAGGTCGGTATGAGGAAGGTGTTGCCAAGCTGGAGCAGGCCGCCAAATCAGACTCGTCAAATTTGCATTACCGCGCAGAGTTCTTAAACAAACGTGAAGAGGTGGTTAATCAACTTCTTGTCAGTGCAGACCAGAAGCGGGCAGAGGAGCGTGTGGATGAGGCTGGAAAGATCTACCGTCGAGTGTTGTCCATTAGCCCAAACAACGTTCGTGCTGCATCCGGGCTTGCTGAGCTTACACAAGACCAGCGGCATATGGATCTGATTGACGAGGCGCGCGTTCTGTTTGAAAAGTCGGACCTTGACGGTGCATGGGGCAAGTTGCGTACAGTCGCCACTGAAAACCCGACCAACTCTAGGATGGTGGCGCTACGGCGCGAGATAGAAGAGAAAGAGGCACAGAACCTCTTTGCTACACCTACACTCAAGTCACTTTATAAGAAGCCAGTTTCACTGGAGTTTCGTGATGCAAACCTGATGATGGTGTTCGACGTGCTATCGCGTACTAGCGGTATCAATTTTATCTTTGACAAGACCGTGCGCTCAGACCTGACTACGACATTGTTTGTGAAAAAGGCTTCGCTGGAGGATGTGATTGACCTCTTGCTGACCACAAACCAGCTCGAGAAGAAACTGTTGAATTCGAATAGTGTCCTGATCTTTCCCAACTCGCCAGATAAAATTAAGGAATACCAGGACTTGCTGGTAAAGAGTTTCTACATCGAGAATGCAGACGTGAAGCAGACAGCGAATCTGGTAAAGACGCTGCTGAAGTCGCGCGACATCTTTGTGGATGAGAAGCTTAATTTAATGATTATGCGCGATACGCCAGAGGCAATCAAACTGGCGGAGAAGTTGGTGGTGATGCACGATCTGGCCGAGCCGGAAGTCATGCTTGAGGTTGAAGTGCTGGAGGTGAAGCGTACTCGTCTGCTCGACTTGGGTATCAAGTATCCTGAACAATTAACCTTGGCACCATTGGCTGGTGCCGGAGGCGCAGCGGTGACACTTGGCGACCTCAAGACACTTAATGCGAGCAAGATCGGTGCAAACCTGTCGCCGGTGTCCATCAATGCCAAGAAGGACGATTCGGACGTGAACCTGCTTGCCAATCCGCGTATCCGTACGCGCAACCGCGAAAAGGCGAAGATCATGATCGGCGACCGGGTGCCGGTGATTACCACGACCTCTACCTCCACCGGTTTCGTTTCAGATAGCGTGCAGTATGTGGATGTCGGCCTCAAGCTTGAAGTAGAGCCCAACATCTACCTGAAGGACGATGTCGCAATCAAGGTGTCTTTGGAGGTGAGCTCCATCGTCAACCAGGTGGCGAGCAAGAATGGGACGCTGACCTATCAGATCGGTTCACGAAATGCATCGACGGTGCTACGCCTGATGGATGGCGAGACTCAAGTGCTGGCTGGTCTGATCAGCGACGAGGATCGCTCTACAGCCAACAAGGTACCGGGAATGGGCGACCTGCCGATCCTCGGTCGGCTGTTTTCATCTCAACGTGATGACAAGCAAAAGACCGAGATTGTGCTGTCAATTACGCCACACATAATCAGGAGACTGGAACGCCCGGATGCAATCGCCTCTGAGTTCTGGTCTGGCAGTGAGGTGAGCCTGAGGGCATCTCCCCTCAGTCTGCGACAATGGAAACCGTCTGAGGCAGAGGCGGCCGAACTGGGGCGCAATTCAGGCAATCTAATTCATCCGTTTGAGATTTCCAAAGTACCGGATGCTGCGACAGAGGCAGGCCTATCTTGGCAAGGGCCAAAAGTGGTGAAGCGAGGGGAGTCGTTCCAGTTGATACTCAACCTTGCGGCGAAGGGAGGGCTACGCAGTTTGCCCTTCCAAGTGGCATATGATCCGGCTGTGCTGAAGGTAGTAGAAATTGCAGAGGGAGATTTTTTTAAACAGGATAATGCCCAAACAAGTTTCGCGAGTAATGTTGACGTGGACAGCGGCAAGATATTTGCTGGTGTGACACGTTCAGGCAAGGATGGGGCGAGTGGTGAAAACACCTTGTCTAAGTTTACTTTCAAAGCTATGGCGGATTCGCCGAGAACAGAAGTGAAATTGCTTGCGGCGACGCCGGTGGGAGTAGGAAATAAAGTGCTCAACTCCGGGTTGCCTGATGCCTATGTGATAACGATTGACCAGTGAGCACAAAATATTCATGCACAGCCACAGAGGATTTACCCTGATCGAAGTGGTGGTGACGGCGGCCATCATCGCACTGCTAGCGGCAGTAGCGTTCCCAGTTGCAGAAATGTCAGCACGGCGCAACAAAGAGCAGGATCTGCGCACTGCACTGTGGCAAATACGCGGGGCACTTGATGCATACAAGAAGGCGGTAGACGAGGGGCATATACCGCGCAAGGTTGGTGAATCTGGCTATCCTCCATCGTTGCAAACACTCGTTGATGGCGTCGAAGATGCTAAGAATCCAGAATTAACAAAGCCTAGGATATATTTCTTGCGCCGCATTCCGCGAGATCCTTTTAATACCGAATTAAATATCCCGCCAGAGAAAACGTGGGGCCAACGCAGCTACGATTCTCCCGCCGATCATCCGAAAGAAGGGGCGGATGTTTTCGATGTCTACTCTCTGGCTGCCGGCAAGGGGCTTAATGGGATTCTGTACCGTGATTGGTAAGCGCGGCTTCACCTTGGTTGAATTGTTGGTGGTGATGACCATTATTGCGCTGCTGCTGACCTTGGCAGTTCCACGCTATTTTGGGAGTGTGGACAGAGCAAAGGAGTCTGTCTTGCGTGAGAACTTGGCTTCATTACGTGACTCCATTGACAAATACTACGCAGATACCGGCAAATACCCCGCCGAGTTGGAGGATCTGGTTACACACCGCTATTTGCGTAAGGTACCAGTCGATCCCGTTACGGACAGCAGCGCCACATGGGCAATCATTTCTCCCGGCGATCTGAGGATGGGGAGTGTATATGACGTTAAGAGTGGTGCCCCAGGAAAAGCTAGAGATGGAACACAGTATCGTGACTGGTAGACAGTACAGGTGTTTTAAACAAAGTGGTGTTACCTATCTGGCTGTGCTTTTCCTCGTTGCAGTGATGGGGGCTCTCTGGGCTGCAGTCGGAGAAATCTGGAGTACGGCTAATCAGCGCGAGAAGGAAAAGGAATTGTTGTTGATTGGTGCCCAATTTCAGGACGCCATACGACAATATTACGAACACTCTCCCGGTATTCAGAAGAAATATCCTGGTACTTTAGAAGACTTGATGAAGGATGAACGGCAGCCCGGTACGCAACGTTATTTACGCAAAATATTTATTGACCCGATGACTAAAACGAATAATTGGGGTTTGGTAATGTCACCCATGGGAGGGATTATGGGCGTACACAGCTTATCTGATGTTCACCCAATCAAGGCTGCAAATTTCTTGGAAGCTGATTCTGATCTAACGGGGAAACAAAAGTACTCGGAATGGCTGTTTGCTTATCGTTCAGCACCATTGGATGTTCCAGTGCGTTGAATCAGAACCTCAATGCGGTGCAGTTGAATCAGAACCGTAGCTAGGGAGATAAGGGGGTAGGTGATGGGCTGTCGCGAACAACAAAGTGGCACATTCATCTCGTTCATTTTTTCGATACGGAGTTCAACCGATTTCGAACAGGCACGAGCCGAAGCTAATCAGCATCGGTCTCGTCGCTGGTGATTGGCAGCAGCTTGCTGGCGTTGGGGGCTGGGGAATCAGAATCTATCCATATGGAGCAATAAATTCAGAGCATGGTGTTTTTCATGGTATTTAACAAACAGCGTCATAGAAATATCAATAGAATCAAAACGCCTAAATGTCTGTAAATAATAGAGTGGGAGTAGGGACCCCGCCACGAATAGGTGACTTGCACCAAGGCGCGATTTATCTGAGTGGCGTGGTACCGACACGGTGCGGCGTAGCCGGCCTGATCTGTGAAATGAGCCGCTTTTCCCCATTTATTCGATGCATACCTGTCCCCGCTGACTGTTAATTTAGCCTCGTGTCCGTTTTGGGCCTTTACTGTAGAACGAGGTGAAACATGTCCGCACTCAACAAGATCCGTCTGGTTTCTTTCCGCGACGATGAAAATCAGGCGGAAAACGCTGCCATTCTCGAATCGCGTGACCGGGTTGAGGCCGAGATCGATGCGCAGCTCGCCGCACAGGCGCGCTCCCGCGCCGAAGCACATGCCCGTGCCATCGCTCAAAATAAAGCCCAGCACGAAAGCGAGATCGCCGGACAGATCGAAGTGCGTAACCGCGTCGAGGTGCAGTTTGTCGAGGAAGTACGCGCCAGGCTGGAGCAGGAACGCGCACTGGCCCTTGCAGCACAGGAGAAATTGGCGGCGGAAGCGCGCCTGACGGAGGCCGTTCGCAGCAGGCAGCACGCCGAGCAGGCGGCGCAACAAGAGCTGGCTGCTCGGCTGACCGCCGAACAGGAATTGCACGACGAACAACGCCGCCGTGCCGAGGCAGAACACCAGGTCGCGCTCATGGTGCAGGAGCAGGCTGGTAGTGAAGCGGCACTGACCCAGGTGGCTGCGGAAAAATTGAAGAAAGAAAGGGAAGTCATTGCCCTGGTCAACGCCAAGTTGGCGGCAGAGCGTTCGGCGCAGGAGGCGATGGTGGCGCGCGAGCGCAGCGAGTCACTCGCGCTGGCGGAGGCACAGGCAAGAATCGCTGCGGAGCTGGAAGCCGAACGGGCTGCTGCAGCCCGCGCCGACGAGGAGCGCGCACTGGCCGAGAAGGCCGAATTGCGCAGACGTATCGAGGCACAGGCGCAGGAGGAAGTGGCTGCGCGCAATGCAGCCGAATGCCGGACGGCAGAGGTGGCACGGCAGGCGTTGAAAAAAGAACAGGAAGCGAAGATCGCGGCAGAGCACAATTTGCAAACCGAGCAGGCGGCGCTGAAATCAATGGCAGAAAGAGCCGAGATCGAACGACAGGCGGCGCAAGAGCGGGAAGCGGCCAACCGTCTGCTGCGCAAGGCCGAGAACGATGCGCGCGATTTGCTGGTGGCCGAACAACAGGCGCAGCGCGCGGCAGCGGCGCGTGTGCAGGCGCAACAGGAGTTGGTCAGCCAGGCGCAGCAACGGGCAGAGGCCGAAATGTTCGCCGCGCGCGCGGTCGAGCAACAACTGGTCGCCGAACAGGAGGCTATTGCAGCCGCCATCAAGCAACAGGAAATGGCCGAATTGGCCAGCGAGCTGGCGCGGCAAAATCTGGAGTCCGAACAGCAGCTCTATCTGGCTGCACAGCAACAGGCGGCGAATGAAAAAATAGCAGCACAGTCACTGCAGCGAAAGCTGGATGCCACCAACGGCCAGTTGGCTGTTTCAGAAAATGCGATTCAACTGGCGCAGTCCGCGTGCCAGGCCGAGGAGGATCGGTTGGCTGCGGAATTGGCAACGCAGAGCGCCATGCAGCAACGTATCGAAGCAGAACAGCAGGCTGCCGCTGTGGCGCAACAACGCGTTGCACTTGAGGCCGACGCGGAGCGGGCCGCCCGGCAACGCGCGGCCTCCGAACAACAAGCAATCGACGCGATCATCGCGCGCATGGATGCCGAATTGCAGGCCATCGAGGCGAATAACCAATGTCTGGAGCGCGAGGTGCGGGTGCGGGAAATTGCTGCGGCACGACTGGCGCAGGATACGGCCATGCTGGAAACGATGCGCGAGAAAGAGGAGCTTGCCCCGCGCGCACTGAACATGGCGCAATTGAAGACGGAAACCGAGCGACAGGCTTTGGCGGCTGAAGAGGAGGCTTTGCGTGCCGATGCGCGGGCGGTGGTGGCTGCGCGCCAGCGCATCGCAACGGCACAAAAAGCCGCGCAGGCGGCGGCACGGAAAGTGACTGAAGAAAATGCCGCGCTACAGGCAGAAATCATGGAAATGGAACAATCCGTCCTGCAGCGCGAAGCGCAAAAGAACGAGAAATTGAGGGCCATGCTGCGGCAGACCCATGCACGACTTGAAACGGAATTGCTGCTGGGTAAATTGCGCCGGAGTATGCGTTTCAACCGCGGCGCACAGGGTGCATTTGCGCTGACGTTCATGCTGGCCGCCGGTCTGTGGTGGTTGCAGCCGTCTGCAATCACACAACCTGTATCTGCCATCAATAACACGGTGCAAGCAGCGCAACCCCGGCCAGTCAGTGGCAGGTTGGAAAGTTTCAAGCTTTCGACAGAGTTGAGTCATCCGCCTTTAAGGGTTGCGGCGGTGGAGTGAATGCCTGAAACAGAAAGCGGTGGCGTCGCCACCGCTTTCTGTTTATCCGAAGCCGGATTTAATGCGTTACGCGCACCACCCCGGCACTGTCGATGACGCGCACTTTATCGCCCACGGCAAAAGCCTCGTCGTTGACCGACTTGGCCTGCACCACCGAGATGTGGCTGCCGTCTTCCAGCAGGATGGCGAACTCAAGCCCGTCCTCGCGCGTGTAGCCTTCTTCCGCAGCCGCACCGACCACACCGCCCACCACCGCGCCGATCACGCGCGCGACATCACTGCCCTTGCCGCTGCCGACCGTGCTGCCGGCAACCCCGCCGACGACCGTGCCGGCAGCGGTGCCAATCGGCGTCTTGGTGCCCTCGATGCGAATTGCGTTGATCTGCTCGATGACGCCGACGCGGTAAGTCTGGATCTGCCGCACCTGGTCGCGCGTGTAGACATCACCGGATTTGCCGCTGGCGCACGCGGTCAGCAATGCGGCGGCGCCGAGGGCGAGAATGAGTTTTGGATTCATGATGCGTGCTCCTTGTCTGGATTAGTCGGACGGTTCGATTGTCCTCGCGCGATTTGGTTCAGTCGGCTGCCAGCGTTTGAGCAACAGCGCGTTGCTCACCACCGAGACCGAACTCATCGCCATGGCCGCGCCCGCAATCACCGGGTTGAGCAGCCCCAGCATCGCGAGCGGGATACCGAGCACATTGTAGGCGAAGGCGAAGAACAGGTTCTGGCGGATATTGCGCAGCGTCGCGCGCGACAGCGAAATGGCATCGGCGACGGACATCAGATCGTTGTGCATCAGGGTGATGTCGGCGGCTTCCAGCGCGATGTCGCTGCCGCTCTTCATGGCGAAGCTGACATCCGCCGCCGCCAGCGCGGGCGCATCGTTGATGCCGTCGCCGACCATGCCAACGATGCCGTCGGCGCTCTTGAGCGAATGCACCAGTTTGGCCTTATCTTGCGGCATCACTTCGGCGCGGAAATCGGCGATGCCCGCCTGCGCCGCGATGGCTTGCGCCGTGGCGTGATTGTCGCCGCTCAGCATGACGACATGGATGCCCATGCCGCGCAGTTGCACGATCGCTCTGCGGCTGCTGTCGCGCAGGCGGTCGGCGAGCGCGATGGTGCCCAGCGCAACGCCGTTGCGTGCCACCACGATCAGCGATTTCCCTTGTTGCTGCAGCGCGGCTTGAGTACGGTCATCGAGCGCGACACCCTGTTGCGCGGCAAAAGCGGGGGAGCCGAGCAAGCAATCGTCGCCGCCGATGCGGGCGGATACGCCTTGTCCGGCCTGTTCATGCATTTCGCTCACTGCGACGGGCGGTTGCGCTCCAAGGTGGTCGAGCAGGGCGCGCGCGAGCGGGTGGGTCGAGTGTTGCGCCAGCGCGGCAGCGACGCGCAGCAATTTATCCGCAGCCACCGCAGGCGCGGGCAAAACATCCGTGACAGCGGGCTTACCCTCGGTCAGAGTGCCGGTCTTGTCCAAAGCCAGTACCGAGAGTGAATGAGCACGTTCCAGCGCGGCGGCATCCTTGACCAGAATCCCCGCGTGCGCGGCGCGGCCGGTGGCGACCACCACCGCGGTCGGCGTGGCGAGGCCGAGCGCGCAGGGACAAGCGATCACCAGCACCGACACCGCGTTGATGAGCGCCGTGCTGAAATCGCCGCCGAACCCCCACCAGCCGATAAAGGTGAGCGTGGCGATAACGAGCACCGTCGGCACGAATACCGCCGAGATGCGGTCGGCCAGGCGCTGGATTGCTGCCTTCGAGCCCTGTGCCTGTTCCACCAGGCGGATGATGGCAGCGAGCTGGGTGCGCGAGCCGACCGCCAGCGCACGGCAGCGCAACAGGCCTTGCTGATTGAGCGTGGCGGTATAAACCCTGTCGCCTGCCTGCTTGCTCGGCGGCAAACTTTCGCCCGTAAGCATGGATTCATCCACGCTGGAACTGCCGTCGAGCACGATGCCATCGACCGGCATGCTTTCACCGGGGCGCACCACGAAAATCTCGTCCGGGCGCAAGGAACCGGCCGAGACATCAAGCAATTTGCCGTCGCGCTCGGTATGCGCCATCTTGGGTTGCAGATTGATCAGTGCTTCGAGCGCGGCAGAAGCCTTGCCTTTGGCATTCGCTTCGAGCAGTTTGCCCATCAGCACCAGGGTGATCAGTGTCGCGCTGGCCTCGAAATACACCGCTTGATCGAGGCCAAGCAGCCACACCGCGCAGCTCATGAAGTAGGCGGCGCTGGTGCCGAGGGCGACCAGCACATCCATATTGCTGCCGCCGGAACGCAGCGCACTCCATGCGCCGCTGTAAAAACGCGCTCCGGCCCAGAACTGCACCGGCGTGGCGAGCAGCCATTGCAGCCACAGCGGCAGCAGGGCAGGAATGCCGGCGAACATCAGCAGCATCTCGATGATGAGCGGCAGGGTAAGCAGGAGGGCGATAAAGAATTGCCGGCGATCGCGACGCAGCACGGCTTGGCGCGCCGCCTTTTCGGCGGCGAAGTCGCGCGCCGGGTGGGCATCGAACCCGGTCTTGCGCACGGTCTCGATCAGGGTGTCGAGATCAGTCACGGCAGGATCGAAGGTGATGCTCGCTTTCTCCGTGGCGATGTTGACCACGGCGGTGACCTGCGGGAGTTGATTGAGGGATTTCTCCAGGCGCGCGGAACAGGATGCGCAGTGCATCCCGGCGATCTGCAATTCGGCGTGTTCTGTCGTTTCAGTCATGGCACGCCGAATTTAACACGATTTACAGCCGGCGTTTGATACTCACTCCGCCGCTGTTAGCCCCAAGTAGTAATGTCCGGTTTCTCCCAAATAGAAATGTCCGCTGGTGATTAAACTCACGCCTGTTAAAAACAGCGGCGGATATTTTGAAGATGGACATACTCATGAGTCAAAAAGAAGT
>Ga0210049_1001144_pt1 | contig 24382 bp, 23 predicted proteins | sample CryGeyCG2014_300_2_FD_183964 | JGI IMG/M metagenome (GOLD analysis project Ga0210049, IMG submission 183964) | Groundwater microbial communities from aquifer - Crystal Geyser CG06_land_8/20/14_3.00 (SPAdes) (version 2) | ecosystem: Environmental > Aquatic > Deep subsurface > Groundwater | place... | reverse complement strand
TGACATATACTCTATCCTCGCATTGAGGATGTGTTCCTGAAGAGCCGTGTGAGGGCAAACCTCAAGCACGGTTCTGTGAGGGGCATTAACAACCAACAAAGGAGGTTGAAAAGATGTCTACTCGACAAAAAATTCAGATCCTCGGTACAGGATGCCCCAAGTGCATAAAACTTACCGAACACGCTGAGAAAGCGGCTAAAGAGGCGGGGGTCGCCTACGAAATCGAGAAAGTTACGGACATTAGGAAGATCATGGACATGGGGGTTATGATAACACCGGCGCTCGCCATCGAAGGGGAAGTGAAGAGCGTGGGCAAGGTGCTCTCCATAGAGGAGATAAAGAAACTGCTGTAAGAAGGCTGATGATTTATAGGAGGGAAAATGTCGAAAAAAGAAGCAAGTCTAACTACAGAAAATGATACGTGCTGCGGGGCGGAAAGCAAGGCAGTAATCCTTGGTTGTTCGGGCGGCTCCAACGTGGGACAGATCGCCAACAATCTTATGATCGAGCTAGATAAGAGCGGGGTGGGAAACGCCTACTGCCTGGCAGGGGTGGGCGCCGGTCTCTCCGGTTTTGTCGAAACGGCAAAAGCTGCGAGGACAATTGTTATCGACGGCTGCCCGGTTGCCTGCGGGAAAAAGGTCTTCAAGAATTACGGCATTACGCCCACGCAGTATTTTGTCGTCACTGAGATGGGTATTGAGAAGAACCATGTCTTTGAGGATCTGAGGGAGGAAATGGCACAGGCACTGAGCTATATCATGGAAAAGATATAACTTAAGACGAGGTAAATGTGATCAATAACGCCGTTATCTTTATCATTGTTTCAGTTGTGCTGACTGTGGTCTCTTTTGTTTTGGACCGCCGAAAGACAATCATGGGCATGAAAAAAGGCTTGAACATGTTTCGGAATATTGCCGTTCCTTTTTTAAATATCCTGATTTTAGTAAGCTTGGTATTGTACATTGTGCCTCCCTCATTGATCGTGAAATACCTGGGTGCCGGATCCGGTTTCTGGGGGTTGGCTATCGCCGCCCTTGTCGGTTCAATAACGTTGATCCCCGGATTTATTTCCTATCCGATTGCCTCCGTCTTAATCAAACAAGGTGCGTCATACACCACAGTGGCTACTTTTATGACGACCTTGATGATGGTCGGTGTTGTTACCTTACCGTTGGAAATCAAGTATTTTGGTAGGAACGTAGCAATATTAAGGAATGTTTTGAATTTCATCACCGCTATCGTTATAGGTGTATTCGTAGGGTTGTTCTTATGAAAAAAATCCTGGCAAAACATAAACAGTATATCTGGTTGGCGGTCTATCTCGTGGCGACTGTTGCTTCTTTCCTGGTGGGTTTTAAGCCCGGCAAGGAAGTGTTCAGTAATTTTACGGAGTTTTTTATCGAGATGATTACGTTCATCCCCTTTTTATTCATTATTGTCGGCCTTTTTGATGTTTGGTTTCCCAAAGAGAAGGTTGAAAGGCACATCGGGCAAGAATCGGGATTAAAAGGCATGTTTCTGGTTATCATTTTAGCGATGCTTCAGGCAGGTCCACTGTATGGTGCGTTTCCCGTCGCCTATATTCTCTACAAGAAAGGCGCAAGCATCAAAAATATTTTTATTTATCTGGGCGCCTTTTCTTCCTTGAAAATACCCATGCTGGGCATAGAAATCGGCTATCTGGGCATTCAATTTACCATGGCAAGAACACTGGTGTCACTGCCGTTATTTATCGCCGTCGGGTATTTTATGGAATGGTATTTAAAGGACAGAAATTTTAAAGTTAATCAATTATAACGCACCCGTAAAAAATTTACATGACGGCCAATCTTATCACCCTGGCGCTTAATCCGGCGGATGGGGGTGGCGGTCCTGTGGACAGAATGTCCAGAGTGCGTTCGGAGGCGAGAATGAGCTACACGGATAAAAAGGCGGTATTGAGTTTTGAGACAGAAGATATCTATCATGTGAAGCGGATCCTTCTGGACTCTGACGTTAAAGGTGCGATGGAATTTCTCAAAAAACTGGAAAAACGGCTTGACGAAGCCATGAATCCCAAGTGACGTCCGATCTTTGAGCTCGGTCTGGGAGCTCGGCCGAACATACAAGGATTCTAAAGAAGGAAGTATGCCATACCGTGATGATATAGCCTGTACTAAGGCCATGGGAGAAAGGATAACTTCTAAGTATCTTTAAATTCTATTCGGGCAACAGCCCTTAAAGGAGTAAACTTATGTCTGTATCTGTAACCAAACGTCTTTCTTTTCTCGACCGATTTTTGACATTATGGATATTTCTTGGTATGGCAATAGGGGTTTTCGGGGGCTATTTGTATCCCGGAGTGCGGGATTTCATCAACATCTTTCAGGTCGGCACTACAAATATTCCCATAGCTATAGGGCTGATACTGATGATGTATCCGCCTCTGGCCAAAGTGCGTTATGAAAAATTGGGATTCGTCTTCAGGGACTTCAAGATACTCGGTTTGTCGCTGGTACAAAACTGGATCATCGGTCCGATTCTGATGTTTCTGCTGGCCATCACTTTCCTTTCCGGACACCACGAATACATGGTCGGATTGATCATGATCGGTCTGGCGCGCTGTATTGCCATGGTGTTGGTCTGGAACGAGCTGGCCAGGGGAGACGCCGAATACTGCGCGGGCCTTGTGGCCTTCAACTCCATATTCCAGGTGCTCTTTTTCTCGGTTTACGCATGGTTCTTCATTACAATCCTGCCGGGATGGTTCGGAATCGAAGGCGCAACCGTGGCCGTTACGATCGGGCAGATCGCTGAAAGCGTCTTCATCTACTTAGGTATTCCGTTTATCGCCGGCTTGATCACCCGCTTTATCGGGCTAAAGACCAAGGGAGAAAAATGGTATAATGAACGCTTTATTCCCAAAATCAGCCCGATTACCCTGATTGCCCTGCTGTTCACAATCATTGTGATGTTTTCCTTAAAAGGCGAGTATATCGTCAAACTGCCTATGGATGTGTTACGGATCGCCATTCCGCTGTGCATCTATTTTCTGATCATGTTTCTGATCAGTTTTTTCATGTCCATGAAATTGAAGGCCACCTATGAGCAGACTGCCACCCTGTCTTTTACAGCCGCCTCCAATAATTTTGAGCTGGCCATTGCCGTGGCCGTGGCTGTCTTCGGCATCAATTCCGGCGAGGCTTTTGCCGCAGTTATCGGTCCTCTGGTAGAAGTGCCGGTACTCATCGGTCTGGTCAATGTTGCTTTGTGGTTTAAGAAGAAATATTTTCCTTATGCCGTGGAAACGCCTACAGGGGTTTGTCATGTGACCTGCAAGCCATGATTGAGAAACGCTATGTTACTTAAATTTTGTGTGAATTAGAACCTCAATGGAAAATCACGTCTTGACTCAGCCCAGTAAGAATGAGAAAATAAAAAAGGAGTTTACGTAAATGTCGCTTATAAAAGCAGAAAACATCAAAAAGGACTATCAAGTAGGAGAACTAATCATCACCGCACTGGACAGGGTGAGTTTTGAGATTGCGCCTGCATCCTTTGTCTCCTTTGTGGGCCCATCCGGGAGTGGAAAGACCACGCTCCTTAACCTTATCGGGTGTCTTGATAAACCAACAAAAGGAACGCTCAAGGTCGCTGGCGCTGATGTAGCATCCCTGGACCGCAAAGAGAGCGCTGCCTTCAGGGGGACTAATATCGGCTTCATATTTCAGGACTTCAACCTCATCCCCGTATTGACGGTGTATGAAAACATAGAATACCCGTTGCTCATGGTGCAGAATACACCTGCCGTGGAGAGGGAAAAGAGGGTTATGGCCCTGTTAGAGGCTGTCGGGATGATTGAGCAAAAAGACAAATACCCCGACCAGATTTCAGGAGGTCAGAAGCAGAGGGTTGCGATCGCAAGGGCATTGGTTACCAATCCCAAGCTTGTGCTTGCGGATGAGCCCACCGCCAATTTAGACCATAAGACAGCCTATATGGTCATTGAGCTTATGAAAAAGATGAGGGATGAATTCAGGACAACCTTTATATTCTCAACCCATGACCAGAAGATTGTAGGCGAGGCGGAGATCATATTTACACTGGAGGATGGGAATCTGTTGGACAGACATCTTGAAGGAGGTAAGCAGAATGGGTAATCTCTTCAAGATTGCGATAAGAAATCTTTTGAGATACAAGAGGAGAACCTTGCTCACCGCCTCGCTGATAACGGTAGGAGTAGTCTTTGTACTTGTGTTCATCTCTGTTTCAGGCTCATTCAAGAATATGATGATAGGCCAGATAACAGATTCCATGATAGGGCATATGCAGGTGCACAGGAAAGGCTATGTCGCATCCATAGAAAACCTTCCCCTTAACCTCAATCTCAAGGCAGGAGCCATTGCACGGCTCGAAAACATATTGGATAAACAGCCGGAGATAGTGGCATATTCTCCGAGGATAAAGTTCGGCGGTATGTTCAGCAATTTCGTGGAGACCACTAATATAAGGCTGAACGGCATCTATCCTGATAAGGAATTAAAGAGTGTCCCGCTCCTTACCTCAAGGGTAATAGAGGGCAAAAAGATCCTCGATAAGGGGGGAATCTGGATACCCGCACTTCTGGCTAAAGGCATGAAAGTAAAGGTCGGCGATACGATAGTGGTTGTTGCCACCAATAAAGACGGCTCTGTCAATGGAAAACAGTTCATTGTGGCGGGCGTGCTTGAAAGCGCAACGGGACCCGGAGGCAGGGACGGCTATATCCACATAGACGATGCCGGAGAAGTCCTCAGGATGGAAGGGATGGAAATAAGCGAGGTTGCCATCCGGTTGAAGGACTTCGGAAAGCTCAATGCCTTCAGCAAAAAACTGGACGGCTTGCTTTCAAAGGAGCTTAACCAGCAGGACAAGCCCATCTTTGAGCTTCACACATGGGAAAAGCTGTCTCCCTTTTACAACATTGCCCGCATGATAGATGTAATGACTTTCTTCGTTAAGCTCATGCTCATCGCCATTGTTTTAATCAGTATAATGAATGTGATGATAATGGCTGTGTATGAAAGGATAAGGGAGATAGGCACAATAGCAGCCATAGGCACGCTGCCCGGAAAGATACTCAACATGTTTGTGATTGAGGGCTTCTGTCTTGGTATTGTAGGCGCAGTCATCGGTAACATTGTCGGGATTGTCGTAATCCTTATGCTCAACATGCTGAAAATAAGCTTCAACTTCGGCCAGCAGACGGGCTTGATCCTTTATGCAAATGTAAATCCGTATGACCTTGTCGTCATATCGGTAACCGTAATAATCGTCTCTATAATTGCCAGTCTCCAGCCCGCGTTCAAAGCCTCGCGGATGGAGCCAATCAAGGCGCTGAGGCATGTATAAATAAAGAGTTAAAAGTGAGGACTTAAGAGTAAAGAGTAAAATAAATAATGCGTTACACAAAAACAGGAGGATTCGATGCTTAAAATAATCGGCTTAGCCATTGTATTAATAACCGCCCTGCCCGCGCACGCAATAGACGGGACAGCGCTTCTCAAAAAGGTGGACAGGAACCTCAATCCTGAATCTTATGAGTCTTACAGGAAACTTATAAATATAGAGCCTGACGGCAGGAAAAAAGAATATACCCTTTTTACGGTCAAGAAGGGAGTAGACAAAGTTGCTTCATTATTCCTCGCACCAGCAAGCGAGAAAGGCAGAAGCACCTTGCGTCTCGGTGACAATATGTGGCTTTACATACCCAATGTAGGCAAACCCATCAGGATAACGAGCATTCAGTCCGTTGTAGGCGGCGTATTCAATAACGCAGATATTCTTCAGCTTGATTATGCTGCAGAATATGATGTGGAGAAGGTTGAGGAAAAGGGAGGCGAATACCTGCTTTATCTGAAGGCAAAGACAAAGACCGTAGCGTATGACAGGCTGAAGATATGGGCGGACAAAGGCAAAAACCTACCCACCAGGATCGAATGTCTGACGGAGGCCAACCTGCTCATCAAGACCCTTTATTTCAAGGACATCAAGGATTTTGGAGCAGGGTTGACGAGACCGGCCGTCATCGAAACGGACAGCCCCCTTTACAAAGGATACAAATCGGTAATGATCTTTGCAAGGATCAAAAAGAAAGATTTCAAGAACGAGGTCTTTACCCTGACCTTTATGCCGAATATGGAATCACTGAGGTAGAGCAGCATGAATAGTTCGGGACCGGGTATCCGCTGTAATGTTTGTACCCTTTACATGCTGTTTGCTGCCTGCTGCCTGCTGCTTACTGGTCTGACTCCAGCCTTTTCGGAAGAAAATACTGCCGAGGAATACAAGTTCGAGGTCTCGGAGACAGAAAAGAAACCGTACCATCTCGGCGGCTATATTGAAGCCATGCCGATCCTCTTTGGGCTTGACAAGAATGCCTCCCTCTACAAACTCAATTTTTACAACCGGACCATAGGCGGAACCACACCGGAATACGACGGAACTCTCCAGTTGGAAGGGAGCCTGGAGAAAGGCATCTCCCGTTTCTACATCAAAACAAATACGGCATACACCAACAACTATGCGACGGAGACGATCAAAACCACTGTTTTTGAGGGCAACGTCTCTCTCAAGCCGTCACCGACCTTTATTACAGAGTTCGGCAAGAAAACGCTCAACTGGGGCAAAGGGTATGCCTGGACCCCGGCTGCTTTTCTCGACAGGCAGAAGAAACTCCGATGATCCTGAACTCGCCCGGGAAGGGTACATAGTGGCATCCTTAGATTATACCAGGAGTTGGGAGGGACAAGCCCTCAAAACATTCTCTTTTACGCCTGTGCTGATCCCCGTGTACGGCGGTCTGAATGATGATTTCGGAGAAACAGGACATCTGAACGCGGCCGCAAAGTTCTACTTTCTCCTTTACGACACGGACGTTGACTTCATAATCCTCACAGGCGGAAGCAAAACGACGCGGTACGGAGCGGACTTCTCACGGAATATCACCACAAGCTTTGAGATACATGGAGAACTCGCCTTTATAACCGATTATAAAAAGAAATTTATAGACAGCGACGGAAATAACTTTGAAAAAGAGTACGATGCCAAAAGTTATCTGATAGGGATACGCTATCTCACGGAAAAGGACACCACATACATTGTTGAATATTACAGAAACGGCACCGGCTTTACATCCGGAGAGATGAGGAGTTATTTTTCATTCATTGACAAAGCTTACAATTCTTATATTTCATCCGGCAGCGATGCATTGCTGAAAAAGGCATCAACTATAACCGCAGGCAATTACGGCATGCCAAACCCGACGACGGATTACCTTTACTTGAGGGCGAGCCAGAAAGAGCCCTTTGACATCCTCTATTTTACGCCCTCGGCTACATGGATTTTCAATATCAATGATAAAAGCTTCTCTCTTTCACCGGAATTGGTTTACACGGGTATCACCAACGTGGAACTGAGACTCAGGGGCACGGTCCTATCGGGAGAGAGACTCAGCGAATACGGTGAAAAGCAGAATGACTACCGTATAGAGCTGAGAGTGAGATACTATTTCTGAGCCCTGATGTCTTAGCCTTCCTCGCTTTTGCCCTTTCAAAACTCATAGCTCAGCAAACAGTCCGTCCATCCCATCTGCAACTGCATCAAGCGGCACAGCGTGGATATTATCAGTCAGGGCATACCGCCGCGTCCCCGGATAGACCACGGCAATCCTTTCCAGCTTCAGGTCTTCCCGGGCAATCCGCATTGAGGGGGTCAGCCGGGGTGCATCCACCCTTTTGCATTCCACGCCCAGCATCCGTCCGTCCTTTACCATAACGAGATCGATTTCCGCGCCGTTATGGGTGCCCCAGAAATAGGTCTCGTTGGGTTTGACGGCCTTGATAGTCTCTTCGATGACGTAACCTTCCCAGGAAAAGCCGCATTTGGGATGGCTGAAAAGTTCCAGGTCCGTGCGAATGCCAAGCAACTGATGCAGGAGACCTGTGTCCCGGAAGTAAATTTTCGGCGCCTTTATCTGCCGCTTTTTGAGATTGACGTGCCAGGGCTGGAGCTGCCGGATCATAAACACGCCTGTCATGATATCCAGGTAGCGGCGCACCGTTGGCTGACTGACGCCCAGGGATCGCGCCGGTTCGGCGGCATTCCATATCTGTCCGTGGCAATGTGCAAGCATTGTCCAAAAACGTAAAAGCGTAACAGACGGGGCGATGATCCCCCATTGGGGGAGATCCCTCTCCAAAAAGGTCTGAATGAAATTTCTTCGCCATGCCTGACTATCTTGCTCCGTCTCCGCAAGATATGAAGGGGGAAAGCCGCCTCGCATCCAGTGGCGCTGCTTAGTTGACGTTCCCAGCTCCGCAAGACTGAAGCCGCTCATCGATACTATTTCAATCCGTCCGGTGAGCGATTCCGATGCCTGCCGGAGCAGTCTCTGCGAGGCGCTGCCGAGGATCAGGAAACGGGCCGGCAAAGGACGGCGGTCCACCAGGACACGCAAAACGGGAAAGAGATCGGGTCTGCGCTGGATTTCGTCAATAACGACAAGCCCCTGCAGAGTGCCGAGCGCTGTCATGGGTTCGTCAAGTCTGACCAGACTGGTGGGATCTTCAAGATCAAAATAGTTATTTGAATCCGGGGCGACAAACTCTCTCGCGATGGTGGTCTTGCCGCACTGCCTTGGGCCGACCAGAGAAACAACTCTGCTGCGGTGGAGAGATTCCTTAAGTTGCTGCATCAACTCATTTCGCGGTATCATGAATACATAATTACCATGAAAATAGAAAATGTCAATTCCTAATTTCGTGGAAGACTATCTTTAAACCTCACATCCTTGGCCGCAATCTCTTAAATACCACCTGCCGGCCTGTTCAAAGTCGCCTGTGGCCAGGGCGGACAGAAAGGCGAGCCGGGCCGCCTCAGGGCTTTTCTTAAGATGCCACGATTTTCCGGCATGGTACACGGCAGCAGGGATGTCTCCGTTTACAAGGCTTTCTTTACTCAGAAAAAGTTCCTTTTCGGCCATCCGGGAAATCATTTCCAGGATAGAAAGCTCGCATCCGCAGCGGGGGCATTCCATTTCATCGTTGTTTTCCTTGCCGCAGGCTGGGCAGATAATACTACTCATCGTAATTGCTCAGGTGGATAGGCTGTTGGCAAGTAGGCTATAGGCTGTAGGCTGTTAGCCTGTAGGAGGTGACTAACAGCCTTCAGTCTACAGTCTAAACAACCTGAGTAATTGCTACTCATCAATCCTCCAGATAGAACAGCATATCGGACAGCGATTCATTCAGTCTGGCAACGGTTTCCCAATCCTGTGCGGCGATGGCATGCCGACTCTGTTCCAGGATGCTGGATAACTCTGCCGCGTCTTCCTCGTTTACCGTGGAGAGAAGCCCTTCCGCCCGTTTGCGGAGCCCCTTGGCCCTGACAATCAGGTTTTGCTTATCTTCAATGTCCGATGAAAAAGCATCCGCTTCACCCCCGGCATCCTCATCCTCCTCAAGGAAGGCGGCGATATTGCGGCGCCTTTCCTCCAGATTTGAAACATTCCCCTTTTTTGTTGTATCCATCGTCACAGTTTTGGAGAGACCGGTTGTTTTTTCCTTCGCCGTAACCTTGAGAATACCGTTTATATCCAGTTCGAGGTTGAGGAGGATGGGGCTCCCCGCCCTGGCCTTGCTCAGACCCTTGATCCAGAAATCACCGATGAAGATATTATCGGAGGCAAGGGGGTCATCCCCCTGGAATATCTCAACCAGGATTTTCTCCTGGTTGTCATGATATGTGTAAAACAATTCTTCCTTGCTGACAGGCAGGGAGGAATTGCGTTTAATAACCGGGACGAACATATCATCGGTCATCATGCCCTCGTGTTCGCCTACAGCGCGCGTGCCAAACGTATAGGGTGTGATATCCACCAGGATGGATTTCGTCTTGACGCCGCTGATTGCTGCCCCCTGAATGGCGGCGCCCATGGAGACAATGAGATCGGGGCTGATCTCATGATGCGGCTCTATACCCATATCCTCCTGGAGCATTTGACTGACAAGAGGAGTCCGCGTAGCGCCGCCGACGAGGATGATCTTGTCGATCGCCTTAGGAAGAAAGAGAGAGTCCGTGAGGCAGGCGTGGACGGTATCCATGGTCTTGCGAAGCATTGGCCGGATCGTCTCCTCGTAATCATCACGAGAGATTTCCATGTCAAGGTGGTGATTCCCAACTATGAATTCCTCCCTGATACCGGCAAAGGGCCGGTCAGACAATGTGCATTTAGCCTTTTCCACTGCAACCCAGAGACGGTTGGTCGCCCGGAGGTCGCTTTTCAGGTCAACCCCGTGCTGCTCCTTAAAGCGTTTGGTAACATAATCTATCAGCAGCCGGTCGAAGTCATCCCCCCCGAGATGGGTGTCGCCGTGGCTGGCTTTTACTTCCACGATGCCGTTTTCCACCACTACCAGGGAAACATCGAAGGTTCCCCCGCCCAGATCGTAAACAAGAATCCGCTGGTTTTCCTCATGTCCGGCTTCGTAGGCAAGGGCGGCAGCGGTAGGTTCATTGATAATCCTTACCACATCAAGACCTGCTAGAACCCCGGCATCCTTGGTCGCATTCCGTTGGGCATCATCAAAATAGGCGGGCACGGTAATCACGGCTTTCGCAATCGGATGTCCCAGATACTTTTCTGCCTCGCTTTTCATCCTGGCGAGGATAAAAGAGGATATTTCCTCCGGGCTGAAGGACTTGCCGCCAAGAGTCACGGTGGCGTTTTCACCCATCCGGCGCTTGATGGACAGGACGGTATTCTCCGGATGGGAAACCATCTGGTTTTTCGCCGTTCTGCCGACAATAAGCCTGCCTTCGGGATCGATGCCCACGCAGGAGGGCATGATCATCTCGCCTTCAACAGGGATCACCTCCGGCTTGCTTTCATCTCTCAGGATGGCTATTTCTGAATTTGTCGTTCCCAGGTCTATGCCTACGATAATTTCCATGCTTATAGTTCCTTTCTTTTTGTTACGGTAACCTTCGCCAGTTTAAGAACATGTTCCTCATAAAGATAACCGCCGGAAATCTCTTCCCATACCGTATTCGGCGGGAAGGCATCCGTCTCCACGGTTCCCACGGCAATCATGACGGAAGGATCGAACGCTGTCCCTGTCGCTTTTATCCGGGCAACCCCCTCACCGGCCAAAAACTCCTCAAAATGGGCAAGGGTCAAAAAAAACCCTTCGCTGATGCTGTCGAGAATACCGCTTTCGGCTTTCTGCCTGCCGGCAAATAACCGTTTAATCCTTTCCCTGAAAACAGGCATGAACCCTTCCGTGGCTTGCCGGGAAACAGTTCTGATTTCCTCCAGTTTTTTACCGAACCACCTCAAACGTTCGAACATTTCCACCATCTGCACCAGAACCCTCTGCCGGGCAAGAATATCCGTGCTGTCCCGTTCCTGGGAGAGTATATCAAGCCTCTGCGAAAGAGTTTCAAGGACTGCCTGAAATTCCTGAAGATGGTCGCCAAACTGGCTGAATGTCTCATGGCTTCTCCGCGAGTTTTTCCTGAACTCGCTTCTTAAAATGCATAACTGCTCATAAAACGAGTACAGATCGGGTTCATCTTCTGTTACGGAAACATTGGGCAAATCCTTAAGATTCTCGATCCAGAGACGACAATTTCCGACGATTCCATCCTTCCAGGAAAACATTTCCTCCGGTTGGCTTTCCGGTAATACAAATAAATCATCATCATGCCCGTTTTCCGCCTGATTTTCTTCCCCAGCGCCGCCGCCTGCGGGATTATCTTTCAGCTCTTCGCGCATTTTCTCAAAAATTCCTTCATCTGGTCATAGTTCATCGGTTTTGGCTTTTCATGGTAGGAAACGTGCCGCAGAAAGGCCTGAAAAGGGGTGTCCCCGGGCGTTTCCCTGTTAAAAAGGTAATGTCTGAGGCGTGATTGTTCATCCTTCACCTTCTCGTATGCCCCGCTGATCAACTTAAATGCCTCAGGATCAGTATCAGGAGAAAACCGCCGCACAAGCTCGATATAGACCTTCCTGATGGCGTCATCATCAGCGTTCGGAGACAGGCCTAATATTTCATAAGGGTCCATAATTATCCTTATCCTGTAGCTATTCAGGTGTTTAGGCTGAAGGCTGAAGTGTCCTAACAGTCTTCCACCTTCAGTCTATCTACCTGAATAATTATCCTTAATCAAGATCGTCAAAAAAGGATGTCTGTTGCATATCGGACTGGATTCTTTTTCGCCGGGAGGATGAATTTTTCACATCCTTTAATTTCTTCACAGTCTCCTCGAAGATATTCCTGAAGTCAATGGCTTCCTCACTATCTTCTTCTTCATCATCGAATTCCTCATCATCAAACGGCAATTTCATTGACAGGGAATCCTCGATTTTGCGGAGTTCCCTGTTAATTGTATTGACCAACAAGCGCTCGTTACGTTCCACGGCGAGGGACAGGATGTCCTTTAACCTTTGCCGGTCATTTTCCGTCGGAGGCCGGAAATGTTTGCTTCTGTCGTACATGTATTGGAAGTAGAGGAAGAGAGGATGCCGTGGATCCTGGGCAAGGATTTTCTCGACATATCTCTGAACAAGTTTATCACCCCTCTTTTCCTGCTCAATGGCATAACGGACGATCTTTTCCGCTTCAAGGGGAGTGCAGGCATTATCAGCCGCCTTCAAAGCGTACCTGTTTAAACGGTGGAACTCATTGTCAAGCCACGGCTTGGGCAGAGCGATAAGGTTGACGTATCTGATGACCTCCGTAAGAGCTGCGGCAGCGGCAGGCGTTGGGTTTCGGAAGATTGTATTTATTTGTTTTTGCAGTTGTGAGAGGCAAGGCTCCGGAGTGCCGTATGCCCGGCCGACCAGGTAGGCAAAATAAGATAACCGTAAATCGTTGTTGCCGTTTCTGATAACGTCCGCTAATAATCGATTGCCTTCGTCTTCACAACCCCCGATCCATTCAAAGATCGCCAGGCGCACCTGGAGATATGGCCGCCCCAGGTTCATATTTTCGAGGCCCGGTTCGCCCATCTCTATTGCATTTCCCATGAAGTCACGGTAACGCAGGTGGGTTCCCTGTTTGGCAAAATGCTGCGATGCCTTTATATAGGCGATACATAGAGATTCCCTGTTGTTCCGGTCAAGGGGATCAAGCGCTGCTGCCCTTTTCAGAAACTCGATTCCCTTGAGGAATGCCTTTCTCTCGATGCAAAAGTTGCCGTTTTTTGCCAGGCTGTCCTTATCGTCAGGGAAAAGCCTTATAATTTCATCGAGTTTTTTATTCCTCTTGCTATTATCACCGGCTATTTCATAGAGGCGCAAAATTTTGAGATGGACATCCTTGTCGTGCCCGTTAAGCTTCAGGCTATTTTCATAGGCATCTTCCGCCAGCTCGAAATTTCTTATCCCTGCTTTCTGTTTTTTTCGTTCAAAAATGAACGCAAAGGGATCGCTATCTTCCTCCCTGGCGAAGATATCTCCGAGGTGGGCATAGACAAGGGCGCGGAGCTTGCTGTTTTCTCCATGTACCTGGTGATAAAAGATGAGAAATTCTTCCCATGTCCTCAAATAATCATGGTCAGGAACTTTAGGATTATTGTCAAAATAAAGATTTCTCATCCTGGTAAAGAAGAGAAAATCAATTGAGGCATTGTTCTTTTTGCGGAGGACGGAATGGATGCCTGTGAGATATTTGTCCGCCTGCCAGGGATCCATGTGTGAGATAGCGTTAAAATAGAACAGGGAAAGGGTGTGCGAGAGACCTGGTTCTTCAGAGGGAAAGCCGTTCAATGTCTGGGCTACATGCGCGTATGAGTCGGCATAACGCCTGAGTCGCCAGAGGTACTCGGCCCGCGGCAGGGCAGTAGCCATATCGGACATGTTGAGGATCCGGCAGACCTGCTGCAGCAGTGGTTCTTTGACCTCATCCCTGGACGTCAAGCGGGTATCTTTATCAATGATTACGATAAAAGGCCGGGCCGCCCTGGAAAGAAGAGATTCATTCCCGAGACGTTGGAAGGCCTCCCTGGCCCTGGAATTTTCTCCTGTATAAAATGCGCACAGTCCTTTGATGAAAAGCCTCCAGCCGGCAAAGACGGACTGCAAACGAATATGTTTAAGTTCACTCAAGGCGTCGGTAAAACGCCCGGCGCAGACATGCTCCAGCGCCCTTCGAACAGCCGTCAATTCCCCATATAATTTCGGGTTTTCCTCCTTGAGCAGGGGAATGTCCTCAAAGGCAACAACCAGTGCATCGGCCATACCCCTGCCATCCTCTGTATTCAGAGGCTTATTGCCGTCGCCATACCGTCTGATCAGCACTTCCGCGGCGGCAAGATAATCTCCAGATCTGGTTGCCAGCTGAGCCTCTGCAAAAGGGTCTACTTTGTCCCCGGCTAAAAACCGGATGTGATCGAAAATGATTTTTGCCTCGGCGGTCTGGCCCTTTTCCAGCATCTGTTTGGCCAGTCCATTGTAGCATTCGATGAGCTGGGGCAGATATTGTTCCTTGCTGCGCTTGCATAGCTCTTTCAGCCATTCCTTTGCCCGGCGGTAATTCAATCGGGCAAGGTCGGATTTTGTTTTTTGCTCCAGCACCTCCGTAGTCAGGAGTTTAGGAGTTTTATCACCTTTTGTTTTGTTTTTCTTGAACTTGCCCATGAAAGCCTTAAAAATCGAATAAAGGGTAATAAAGAACTCGCTTTTCTGTTTGAAAAGTATAAGGAAAAGTGAGTTGTGTGTCAAGAATAAATGGCCATAAGATATGGGGTCGCTGACGAGTGTCTCAGACGGTAAGATGAGGGAATGTACTCCTCGGTGGGTTTCTTTCAGGAGCGGCCCTGCTGATCGAGGATTTGATCCCTTTCTGTTTTTGAAAAAGCTACTGTTCCCACATCACCCGCCCGCAATCCCTTAAATCATAACCTCCTAAGGCTTTTACTGCCTGATGAAAGGCAGGAGAGGTCATTACATCTAAAATCCGCTGGATATAGGGAGTATCCCAATATTCTTTCAGTATACAGAGATCGTACCTTTCCTCTGTCACGTAGACGAAGTCCAGTCCCAAAGCATAAGCAGCAGCCCGTATGCCCAGGCCGGCATCAGCAGAGCCCCCGGCTACCGCAGCAGCTATTGCCATATGGGTAAACTCTTCTCTTTCATAGCCCTGGATTTGTCTGGCATCCAGACCAAGTTCTTTCAAGCGATAATCCAGCAATACCCGGGTTCCAGCTCCCCGCTGCCGATTAATAAACCTTACCTCAGAACGCACCAGATCTTCAATCCCATGGATATTTTTAGGATTTCCTGCCCCCACTATCAGCCCCTGCTCACGATAAACCAGATTTACCAGCATTACCGGCCGGTCAGGCAAAAATCTTTTAATATAAGAAATATTATACTCACCTGTCTCCTCATCCAGGAGATGAGTTCCTGCACAGTGAGCCTCCCCCCTTTTTAAAGCCATCAGACCACCCAGGCTGCCTACATGGGAAGATGAAAGGGTTGCAGATGGGTATTTCTGGCGCAGGTAACTGGCCAGTACATCCAGAGCCACATCATGGCTGCCTATAATTACCGTTGTTTCTTTAATTTCCTTTAGTGGCCGAAGCAATTCAACCGCTGCTTCAGTGCCGGCCTCCATTCCCTCAGATAAACGAGGGAGACGCAATATTCCATCAGCCTTAATCAGCGAGGTAATCAAGCCAGCCCCCCGCGCCAGAGGGGTAGCAACAATCCTATTCCCCACCTGACCTAATTTAACCCTTAGGAATTCTTCCATCCCTAAAGCAGAGACTATCCGCTGGGAAATAACCGCCGTTATCTTCTCCCGCTCTGGCAGAGTACTTCCCTGTTTCATATATATGATCGGTTTTACAAAAAGCTCTGCAGACAGTATAGCAGAAACCGGATAGCCGGGAATACCAACTACCGGTTTACCATTCACAGATCCCAAAACCACCGGCTTACCAGGCCTGGTGGCAACCCCGTGTACAAGCACAATTCCCAACTCCCGAATTAAGGCAGCAGTGAAGTCTTCCCGTCCTGCAGAAGAACCCGCGTTAATCAAGACCAGATCAGCCTCTTTCAGAGCTTCGGCCAGGGCTTTTTTCAGCACCTCAAAATTATCAGGAACTTGCCCTTTTCTAATGGCCAGCCCACCCCATTCGGCTACTAAAGCCCCTAAAACACGGGTATTGTATTCAATAATGCTGCCGGCTATTAACTCTCCTCCAGGCTCTACCAGCTCGTTTCCAGTTGCCAGCAGGGCTACCCGCGGGCGGGGATGAACCTTTATCTCCGTTACCCCACCGGCCAGTATTCCACCTAAATCAACAGGGCGAATCCTGTGGTTGGCAGGCAAGATCATTTCCGTAGCCACTATATCTTCCCCAATTGGACGTACATTTTGCCAGGGAGAAAAAGCGCTTATAATTTCAAAGGCATCCTCACTTACAAAATGGCAATCTTCGATCATAATAACTGTATCGTATCCTTCCGGCAGAGGCTCTCCTGTGTCTATCAATACAGCCTGTTCCACAAGCTGCAACTTCAGCGGGGCGGCATCAGATGCCCCAAAGGTAGAAGATGCCCTAACCGCCACTCCGTCCATAGCAGCAGCGTGGTAATGGGGAGATGAAATGCAGGCAAATACCGGTTCAGCCGTTATCCGTCCCACTGCATTCTCAGCAGAAACTTGCTCCGGCAGGCCAGGTTTTAATGCCCCCTGTTCTTCCAAAAAATCAAGGTATTTTTTCAGCGCCTCTTCCCAGGGCTGGTCATCCAGGTAAACATCCCTTTTCACTTACTTCTCCCTTTGTTTAAAATACTTTAACCTCTACCTCTTCTCCAGCCTCAATTCCTTCCCGGCTGGCCGGGATTTTTGCCAGGCCATCTGCCTTTACCATAGTAGCAATTAAACCCGACTTGCCCAGAACCGGTTCTGCATAGAGTCTCCTTTCTTTCTCAGATAACTTAACCCGTATGTAATCTTCCCGCCCAGCCGCAGAACGGACATTTCTGGTAAGGTAAGCTCGCAGTGGGAACTCAAGATTATTTCCTTTTTCATCAGGATAGCAATTATATTTAATCAAGGGTTTTACCAACAGATCGAAGACCACCATAGCTGAAACCGGATGCCCGGGCAAGCCAAAAACCGGTTTACCCTCAACTACTGCCCCAATAGTAGGCTTTCCCGGACGTATAGATATACCATGAAACAAAACTCCCGGTTTACCCAAAGAAGCAATCACCCCTCTTGCAACATCCCTTGCCCCCACCGAACTGCCACCGGAAATCAATACCAGATCGTTTTCCTCTAAAGCCTTTATCATCAAACCTTGTAAAGCAGTAAATTCATCAGGAACAACACCGTAGAGGATTGGCAGGCCTCCGTTTTCTATTACCAGACCATAGAGTGTATAAGAATTTACATCCCTGACCTGTCCCGGCTGTGGGGTCTCCTTAATATCCACTACTTCATCACCGGTAGAGATAATACCTGCCCGTATCGGGTTTCTTACCTCTACTGCTGCTATACCCAATGCTGCCAGTAACCCAATATCCTGAGGTCTCAGCCTATGACCCGACCGGAGAACAAGTGATCCATTTGACACATCTTCGCCCCTGCGAACAACGTTTTCACCTGGGGCCACCGGCCTGGTAATACCAATTGTATATTCATTCAGATCTTCAGTATATTCCAGCATCACAACTGCATCTGCCCCTGAAGGCAGCATACCACCGGTAGGGATTGCCCAAGCCTTTCCTGTTTCAAGAAAACCAGCGGCATCCTGCCCCATAAGAGTTTCACCGGCCACCTCCATATAAGCAGGCAGGCTTACGGACGCCCCAAAAGTATCGCTGGCGCGAACTGCAAAACCATCCATTGTAGAACGATCAAAGGATGGAATATCTTCCGGTGCCAGAACGTCTTTTAAAAGGTATCGTCCGTAAGCTTCATGGAGAAACACCTTCTCTCCCTCCTGCCTCCATTTAAGGTGCTGCTTTAAGCATTCTCTTGCCTCTTCAACTGTAAGGGTTTGAAAAAGCTCCATAATTATCCCTGCAAAACATACCTGACAGCCAGGAAGGTTATAATCAACCCCAGCATCAGTTTGATGAATTTCTGGGGCACGAATTTCTGTAATCGCGCCCCGCAGTACATCCCGGCAAACCCGCCGGCCCCAAACAGGAAACCCAGGAGCCAGTCCGGTCTTGTAGAGAAACCTGTCTCTATTGGGATTGCGCTGTAAAAGAAGACACCGGCAATAGATGTCAGAAAGGTGCCCATCAGGGCGGCACCAGCCACCGTATACACAGGCAGATTAAAGACCGCCACACAAAAGGGTGCGATAATCGCCCCGCCGCCTATCCCATAAGTCCCTCCAATGATGCCAACAATGAAGGCCAGTATAAACATGCCCACAGTATTGAAGGAAAAACAATGACCCCAGAATTCATATTCCACCCGGGTGGGGGAAAAAGATATGGTCTTGACCACAGCCTCTGCGGGGAGACCCGACGAGATCCTGGTCTTCTGCTCCTCTTTCAGCCTTTTTACATGCTGGTTGAATTTCTCATCCAGGGCATTCATCTCCTTTTTTCCTCTTTGTGAGTGCGGGGTCATCTCGTAGAGAAGACGTCCCCCGATATACAGAAGCACACAGCCGACAAACAGCTTAAAAGCCCTTGGATCAGGCAGGTAAAAGACCCTGAGATAGTAGCCTATAAATACCCCAGGCAGGGTCCCCACGATCACAACCCAGGTCAGCGGCCAGGCCATGCGCCCTTCTTTCAGGTAGCGATAAACCCCGCTTGGTATGGCCACGATGTTAAACACAAAATTGGTGGCACTGACAGATGGCGAGGTAAAATGGAGAAAGCTGACCTGAAATGGTAAGAGCAGAAACGCCCCGGAAACACCGCCCATAGAAGTGAAAAAAGAGACAATGAATGCCACCAATGGAGGCACAAAAACCCAGGTATCAACACCGGAGACAGGGAAGTGGATTTTTAGAATATCCATAGGATTCGGGGTCAGACCCGTAGCAATATAACTCAAATGTCGGGTCAGACCCCATTCTCCTTGTTTTATCACCGACATAAGTCCTGATAGTATCAGTGATCAGTGATCAGTGATCAGTGATCAGTGATCAGTGATCAGTGATCAGTGGTCAAATTTCTTTAATTGCTAATCTAACATATCTCCTGGGTAAAAGTAATAAAAAAGTTAATCAAAAAATCCTTGCAACCTTGTATAATAAAAAGGTAATATATAAAAACCTTTGTAACGGTGAATAGTGAACGGTGAACGGTGAATGGATAAAAAGGGGGATCTTTATGGAGGATAAGTTTGAAAAACTCGCAAAGGCATACAAAGAGGGAGCGAGTCGGCTTAAGACCTGGTCAGGATTTGAGGTAAAAGAGGTCTATAAACCTGAAGACATGGAAGGAATTGATTACAAGAAGGATATAGGCTCACCGGGTGAGTATCCTTTTACACGGGGTATCCACTCCGATATGTTCAGGGGTAGAATCTGGACCAAACGGGAGGTCTGCGGCTATGGTACTCCTCAAGACGTCAATAGTAGGGTTAAATACCTGATTGAACAGGGGCAGACAGGGTTGAACGTGATCTTCGATCTGCCTACAAATTTTGGAATTGATTCCGACCACCCCTTTGCTGAAGGGGATGTTGGAGTGCTGGGCATGCCATACAACTCATTGGCCGATATGGAAAAGCTGATGGAAGGTATCCCCATGGAGACAGTAAGCATGTCTCTCATCGCATCATCCTGCAGCGCGCCTGTGGTAATGTCTCAGTACGTGGCACTGGGTAAGAAGAGGGGATTAAATATATCCAGGTTTAGAGGTACTATTCAGAATGATCCGGCCCATCACTATTACAGCGGCTACAGGGACAAATTTTTACCCATCGATGTTATGGTTGAAAATGCCATAGATATCGTAGAGTACTGTGCGAGATACATGCCATCATGGTATACGATGAATATAAATATGTATGACCTGCGTGAGCAGGGGATAAATGCTGCCCAGGAGATAGCCTTTGGCTCAGCTTTTGGTATTGATTATGTGAAGAAGGGTTTAGAGCGGCGGCTGGATATAGACAGTTTTGCTCCAAGGATTGCCTTTTACTGCTCTGCTCATCTGGACTTCTTTGAAGAGATAGCAAAGCTTCGGGCTGCCCGGAGGGTTTGGGCAAGAATCATGAAGGAGAGATTCAGTGCAAAAGATCCCAGGTCATGGAAGTTCAAATTCGGTGTTCATACTGCCGGCTGTTCACTTGTCCCTCAACAGCCTTTAAATAATATAATTCGGGTAGCCTACGAGGCGATGGCTGCTGTCCTGGGAGGGGTGCAGTCCCTGCACTGCTGTTCCTATGATGAGCCTATCTGCCTGCCTACGGAGCAGTCTCACAGACTGGCATTGAGAACCCAGCAAATCCTGGCCTATGAAACAGGGGTAGCAAGCGTGGCAGACCCCCTGGCAGGTTCATATTATATAGAAAACCTGACTAACAGGATTGAAGAAGAGGCATTGAGCATTATGAAAGAGATTGAGGAGATGGGCGGTATGATAGAGGCGGTAAAGAAGGGCTGGTATGAAAAGGAGATAGAAAAGGCATCCCTGGAGTATCAGAAAGAGGTAGAGACTAAGGAACGGGTTGTAGTCGGGGTAAATGAATTTACCATACCGCCTGAAGAGGATACAAAAGAGGAGGTTCATGTAACCCCGCCTGAATCAATCACAAAACAGATAGCCAATGTGAAGGAGCTTAAGAAAACAAGGGACAATGAAAAGGTTAAAAGGCAGTTAGACATTTTGTATAAAAAGGCACAGGAGAAAGAGAAAAGGGAGAATCTGCTTCCCTTAATAATAGATGCTACATCTTCCTATGCTACTATAGGTGAAATCTTGGGGACTATCAGGATGGCTAACGGTCTGAATTATGATCCTCTTGGTATAGTGAAACCGCCGTTTTAGGCAATAGACTAGTTGAGGAGTAGAAGAGTAGAAGAGTTACGATTTACGAATTACGATTTACGAATTACGAATTGAGGAGCAAATAATCGCTATGAATTCAAAGAAAAAGATAAAGGTCTTAATTGCCAAGGTTGGTTTAGATGGTCACGATAGGGGAGCCAGGGTGATAAGTCAGATGTTGAGGGATAAAGGAATGGAAGTAGTCTACACAGGCACTCTTCAAACGCCCCACACGGTTGTCAAAACTGCTGAGGAAGAAGATGTGGACGTTATTGGGCTAAGCTTCTTAGCTGGCGGGCACATTACCCACACTAAAAGCATAATAGACCTTCTTAATGAGAAAAAGCTGGATGATATTCTTATAATACTTGGAGGGGTAATCCCAAAACAGGATATTCCCATTCTTAAAGAACTCGGTGTAAGTGAGGTCTTCAGGGCAGATTCGGGGATAGAGTCCATTGTTAAACATATACATGACTACACGTAACCGTTCACGGTTTACAGTTAACAGTTTACGGTAATTACAACAGCAGGCATCACAACAGCAAGCATCACAACAGCAAGCTTAAGCTTGCTGTTATTATACAAAGCTTGAAGCATTTTTGCCAACTGTTAACTGCAAACTGCAAACTGTTAACTGATACCCCTACTCATGGACAATAATTCTATCGCCCCCTGATTGTTTCGCAGTGTACATCGCCTTATCCGCATGTCTAACGAATGTTTCCAAGTCATATTCTATGCGGTATTTTATCAAACCTATACTAAGAGTAACATCAACCAATCCAGTATTATTAAAGGACGTTCTTATCCTTTCAGCAACTGCGAATGCCTGATCTGTACCGGTCTCTGGCAAAATAACCACAAATTCATCTCCGCCATATCTGTATCCTGAATCAACATTTACACGGATACTCTTAGAAACTATCTCTCCTACCTCACATAAAACTTTATCACCTCCTAAATGGCCATACGTATCATTGTAATATTTAAATCTGTCCACATCGAACAATAACAGGGAAAGGGGATGGTTTAGCCGCTTAGACCTTTCTGTCTCTCTCTTTAATTCATTATAGAAATGCCTCTGGTTATAGAGCCCTGTTAAGTTATCTGTTATTGAGAGCTTTTCTAATTCTTTTTGCAGCCTTTTATTTTCAGTGATGTCTTTATAAATTCCAAGGCTGCCTATAATTTCTCCTTTATCATCTCGTAAAAATGAGATAGAAACACTTATAGGGATAGTGCGACCATCCTTTGTTATAAGGGCAGTTTCGTAATTTCTCAATTTCCCTTCTTTAAGTACCAGCTTCATTATCTTCCTTGCTTCCCCCATTCCCCCAACATAATACCCCGATATATGAGTGCCCAGGATATCTTCCCTCTTATAACCCAGCATTTCCTCTGCCCCTTTACCACTGAAGGTAATTCTACCATATTTGTCTAATACACTAATACCATCAATAGACCCCTCAATAACACTCTCTAAAAAATCCTTTGTCTTTTTTAATTCCTCCTCCAATATCTTCCTCTCTGTTATGTCCTTATAAATCCCCAGAGTCCCTACAATTTCACCTTTATCATCCCGTAAAAGTGATACAGAAACACTTATGGGCACGATGCGACCATCATCCCCTACTATAAGGGCTGTCTCGTAATTCCTCAAATTCCCTTCTTTACGTACCAGCCCCATTATCTTCTTTGTCTCCTCCATCCCCCCAAGATAATACCCCGATATATGAGTGCCCAGGATATCTTCCCTCTTATAACCCAACATCTCCTCTGTCCCTTTACTAACGAAAGTAATATTACCTTTGTTATCCAGTGTAGTAATCCCGTCTATTGAACCCTCAACGATACTCTCCAGAAAACTCTTTGTACTCCTCAACTCGTCTTCCAATCTCTTCCTTTCCGTTATGTCTTTGCATATCCCAATCGTTCCTATAACTTCTCCACTTTTATCACTCAGCAAAGATATGGAAGCAATGGCAGAAAACAGGCTGCCATCCTTTCTTATAAATTGCGTCTCATAATTACGTACAGCGCATCCCTCCTTCAGTAACCCCATTAGCCTCTTTGCCTCCTCCATCCCACCAGAATAAACAATGGATATGTGCTTGCCGATTATCTCTGTATTATAACCAAATACCTCCATCATCACGTTGTTGACATATGTAACTATCCCCTTTTTGTCCGTAGTCACCATAGGGTCCATGATGCCTTCGATAAGACTTTCAAGGGAGTCTTTTGTTTGCTTTAACTCTTTTTCCATCTTGTTCTTTTCTGTTATATCTTTACCTACTGCTACTATCCCAATTATTCTACCCTTGTCATCCCTTAAAAGATCATAGGACATACTGAGGGTGATTATTGTCCTGTCTTTTTTGAAAAAGTCTAATTCTCCATAATGCAACCTGCCCTCGTTCTTGATAATATTACCGACCCTTTTTGCCTCCTCCAATCCGCCAGCATAATACTGGGATATATCGGTCCCGATTACCTCCCCTTTTCCATAACCGAACATTCTCTCTGTCCCACTATTTGCAAAGGATATCTTTCCATCTATATCAGTGGTAACTATGGCGTCCGTTGAACTCTCTAAGATTCTCTCCAGAAAATCCTTTGTATCCTTTAAGTCGTCCTCCAGCCTTTTTATCTCTGAGATGTTTTTGGCTATCCCCAGCGTACCTGTTATCTTGCCTTCAGTATCCCTTAAGAAGGATGCCGAAAGCAGGGAGGGGATTCCCCTCCCATCCTTGGACACAAAGACCGCCTCATAGTTCTTCAGTTTCCCGTCTTTCTCCAATGCCATCATTATCCTTTTTGCCTCTTCTTTACCATCTTTGTAGCATAGCGATATATGTTTCCCAATCATCTCTTCGCTCGTATAGCCCAAAAATTCTTGCACCCCTTCCCTGAAGGAGGTTATTATCCCTCTTACATCCGTAGTCACCATAGGATCCACCAGACTATTTATCATGCTTTCCATGTACTCTTTAGTCTGTATTGACTCGCTCTTTTGTCTCACTTATACCCTCCAGATAAATAAAAAACCCTAGACATCACAACTTGACATCTGGGGTTAAAGTCTTCTATACAAAGTAAAATCACCTTCGGTGGAGAAATCTATATGTCTATGTATATATATAAGAGAGAGAGAGTGTGTGTGTAGCAAGAAACACGCCAATGTTTGGCATAACCATATCCTTTTTTGAAATTTACCCTGCGGCATCATAGTTCAGCAATCCTTATATAGTGAAAGTCATAAATAAGTTGACATAAATCAAACTCTAAATTCTAATATCTATATATGACGACATATTAAATTGCCGTATTATATGTACCGCTCATGGTAGGGGAGGGGTTTATCCCCTCCCG
>Ga0210049_1001143_pt1 | contig 24383 bp, 28 predicted proteins | sample CryGeyCG2014_300_2_FD_183964 | JGI IMG/M metagenome (GOLD analysis project Ga0210049, IMG submission 183964) | Groundwater microbial communities from aquifer - Crystal Geyser CG06_land_8/20/14_3.00 (SPAdes) (version 2) | ecosystem: Environmental > Aquatic > Deep subsurface > Groundwater | place... | reverse complement strand
AGATTCTTCGCTTCGCTCAGAATGACAACTGGGGACTTTCGTAATGTCATTCTGAAGAGCCTGTCCTGAGCGTAGTCGAAGGAAGCCCTAGCGACTGAAGAATCTCGCTGTATTTTCACCGAGAATTGCTGTCAAGAAGGCCGTTTGCAGATGATTGTCGTCGGGGATGGCAGTTACATTCCTACCTATTTCTACGATCTTCCATTCCACATTGGTGAATTTGAAGTCTCGGCGCCAATTGGATTCTCGGAGCGCCTCGGAATTGGATTTAATATCCTTGGTCGCAAAGGCATTTTCGATCAATTCCAGGTCTGTTTCAATGATCATACCCGTAAAGTAACTTTTCAAAAACTTTAAATTTTCGTAGCCGAAACGCATTACCCACAATGCCGGCCAGTACAAGTTCAGACCTTCTTCTTTATTTGATCGTTCCTATTTTTACCACAAAAGGGCTGCATGGTAAATGCTATTTCCTGACTTGACGTCGATACCGTATCCCTTTATATTTGTTTTTATTGAATTTCGAAAGGAGAGCCTATATGAGGAAAATGGTTTTGGTTGTCTCAATTCTTTTTGCTTTATCTTTTATTCATCTTGCTTATGCTCAGTTTGGAAAGACGTCCGGGCCTTCATTCCATGGGGAATTCAAACCAGTGGTCGGCGGATGGTCTGAGTATCAGATGACTACAAAAGAAAATCCTTCAACAAAAATGAAGGTGGCTGTGGTTGGAAAGGAAGGAGATGCTTATTGGTATGAAACCGTGATGGAAGGTGGACGGGAAAAACGAACCATCATGAAAATGCTTGTCTCCGGAAACCCGGAAGATCAGAAAAACATAAAGAGGATGATCGTCAAACAGGGAAACGATCCTGCCATGGAGATGCCGGTTCAGATGATGCAGCAATCATCGAAAGGTCAGGGACAGAAGGGGAAAATTATTGATAAGGGGGCAGAGACGATCAAAGTTCCTGCAGGGACGTTTAAAACCCAACACATGCAGTATCAAGATGTGGAGACAATGGATACCTGGGTTTACAAGGATGTTTCTCCCTATGGGATGATCAAGTCCCAATCAAAGGATATGGAGATGGTTCTTCTCGGATACGGAACCGGGGCAAAGACACAAATTACAGAGACGCCCCAGAAGTTTGAGATGCCCCAGGTCCCCGAAAGACGCCCAAGAAGAAAATGAGTTTTGAGGTATCAGGCCTATACAGAAGTGTAGGCCTGATACCTTCTTAGCAATCTTCCCAACCTTGTTAAGTCGGCCTAGGCTACGAACCGTTAGGAAAACGACTTAAACATATTTGAATTTCTCGAGTTTTCCAGTCACTCTGTCTAATCTCCTTCAATCAAAAATCCTTTTCAAATCAAAGGGTTAAAATTTTTTCTTCCTTTTGACTTAGATCAAGGAAAAAGATTTAAGAGTGGGTTAACTTTAAATTAAAAGAACGTGACCGTGTCCGTGGTTCGTGTCCGCAAATAATCAAGAGAAAAAAAGGAGGTAAGAACATGGCAACGAGAAAGGTTGTTAAGATTGATGAGGAGAAATGTACCGGTTGTGGTCTTTGCATACCTAACTGTGCAGAAAGGGCTCTTCAGATTGTAGATGGTAAAGCAAAATTGGTCAGTGAAAAATTCTGCGATGGTCTCGGAGACTGTCTTGGACATTGTCCTGAAGATGCCATTACCGTCATTGAAAGGGAGGCAGAAGAATTTGATGAAAAGGCAGTAGAAGCTTTTCTCCACAAAAAGGAGGGGTCTAAGCCTCAACCTCAACCTGAACCTGTATTTATGGGATGTCCTTCTTCAAGGGCAATGCATTTTAAAGTTACAGAACCCAGGACCGATTCCGCTCCATCCACACCATCTGTCTCCATGCTTACTCAATGGCCTGTTCAGTTGAAACTGGTTCCAATCAATGCTCCCTATTTTCAGAACGCCGACCTTCTCATAGCGGCTGATTGTGTTCCGTTCGCCCATCACAATTTCCATCAAGATTTCCTGAAAGGAAAAGCCGTGGTGGTGGGTTGCCCAAAGCTGGATGATGTTCAACTCTATAAGGAAAAGTTGACAGAGATTTTCAAGACGAATTCCATTAAGAGCGTGACTGTTCCTTATATGGAAGTTCCTTGCTGCTTCGGGTTGGTAAAAGTGACAGAAGATGCGATTGCAGCGTCAGGCAAGAACATCCCTTTCAAGAAAATAAAGATTGGCATCCGGGGAGATATTAAGCCGGAAGAAGAAGCCCGGGCTTTTGAGCGTCCCAGAACTTTTGCCTATCCGCATTAATTAATAAAGGGTTCGAGGGATCTAGGGGTCAAGGGTTCAAGTGAAGAATACAAAGTTCGAGGATTCAAGGGTTCTAGGGTTCGAGTGGAAATAGTTTGTATTCATATATCACGCTATAAAGTTAAACCACTTTATCCATAGATTTTTTCCTAATATTACCTTAATTTAGCGATTCCACTGGACCACTTGCACCCTGGATTTCTTGAACCCTCTGTTTTTGGTATTCCACTAGACCCCTGGAACCCTCGACCCCTTGAACCCTTTTAATTCTTGGGTTAATTAAAATCTGTGCATCTCCCGTTTCAGATAACTAAAAACATCACCCTTTTGGGGAGCGAACTTTTTAACCTTTACCTGGTAAAAGGAGAAACCTATGCCATTGTCGAAGGGGGCGTCAGTGGCATCACCTATCCTTTCTTAGAACAGTTAAGCCAATTAAATGTTCCCCCTGAAGCTATCTCCCACCTTATTATCCTCCATTCCCATTTTGATCATATGATGGTTTTTCCTGTTCTCAAAGAAAGATATCCCTGGATGAAAATTGTAACTTCTGATTTGAACCGAGCAACTTTTTCAAGCGAAAAGATCATTGCCAAGATTTTTGATTCCGACCGAAAGATAACTCTCGCCCTCCAAGAGAGAGGAATGATTTCAGAGGCTCCAAACCTTCAACCCCCCACTTTTTTCCCGCTGGAAATCACTGTTCATGAAGGATCGGTCCTCGATCTAGGCAAGGGAATGAAGATGAAATTTTTTGAGATTCCCGGTCACTCTGCTGACTGCTTAGCTGCTTTTCTGGAGGAGGAAGAGCTCCTTTTCTGCTCGGATGGGGCGGGCTTCTATACCCCACCTGATTTTTTTCGGCCAAATTATTGGTACCGACTGGATGAGGCTGAAAAGTCACTCGATAAGATGAAGGCGATCGATCCTGAGATTCTTTGTAGAGGCCATTATGGAGCCATGATAGGAAAGGACCTCGCCAGGAAACATCTACAAATGAACCGTCAATCCATTAAGGATTTTAAGGCCTATGTTTTGGAAAAGATCAATGGAGGTTATTCGGTAGAAGAAATCACCCAAGATGTAACGGTGCGGTTCTCAAAAGGGTTTCTCGAGCTTTTCCCCGCTGAAGAAAATTATCGTCTCTGGAAATTATTGATTCAAAGGACGCTGGAACATTTCGGGATCGAGATGGAAGAAAGATGAAATACAATGCCAAATGCCAAAATCCCTGCCTACGGTAGGCAGGCAAAGTTCAAATGAGATAATCACAGAGTCTAAATGTCACCCTGAACTCGTTTCAGGGTCTCTCATGTTGAGATTCTGAAACAAGTTCAGAATGACAGTACACAAAGGACATTAAGATTTTGACATTTGAAATTTTCTTAAAAGTTTAACTTTTTCTGGAGGTTTTTACCTGGAAAGTGCTAATGAGTTGTTCCAGTTTTTTCCCACCACATTTTGGACATTTCGCCTTCCCAGCATCGTGCTCTCTGAAGCTGAGCATGGCAGTAAATTTCTTTTTACATTTCGGGCACCGATAGTCGTAGCTGGGCATCCCTTCTCCCTCCTTTCTCTTTCCAATTTATTTAATTTTACCAAAAAGTAACCGTTTATTAATATAGAAATTTGGAAGAGCCCTGTCAATAGCCAACTTTGCATCGAGCCTCATTCAGAACCTTCTTCTGTTCCAATCTTCGTTTCCTGTGTTGGAGAAGTTCGATCTCCTTTTGTTGATGGGAAGGGGTAAGCTCTAATGCCTCATCCACATAGGACATTGCCCTATCCCAATCCTTGAGCCGATGCTCATGAAATTTTGCCAGCTCAATGTAAGGGAAGGCATCCTTTTTGTAAGGCCAGCCCAGCATCTCTTCCCAGAAGGATCGGGCCTTCTCGCCCTGCCCTGTCTTCTTAAAAGCCATGGAGAGCCATTTCATCACTTCCCAGGAAAGATTGTCATCACACCGTTTGAGAGCAATTTCAAAGCAAGGAATGGCTTTCTCCCGCTGACCATGTTCCCAGAAGAGTCTCCCCAAGGCGAAATGTTCGACCCCCTTTCTCGGTCGGGCTGCCTGAGGGTCGTGATAGACGAGGTGAATTCTCCCGGCCAAGGCAACCATGGAGAGGATATCCATCTGGTTGTGGTAAAAAACTTGATGAATCTTCCGTGCATCTCCAGTCTGGATATAGTCAAAATAGAGATAGGGAATCCATTCCGATGGAATATCATCCGTTCTTTCTACACCCAAAAGTTGGGATTCCAGGGTGACCAGTCGGCAGTTCTCGTAAGCCCCTCTCCAAATCTTCCTCGAGGGATAGAGGAGATCAAAATTAGGCATTTCCCTTACCTTTGAAGCCTTACGAGAGAGAATGAATCGGGTCTCGAGCAGCGGGATATCATATTGACGCCCATTGAAGGTGACTAAGAATTGAAAGGATTCAAGTATCTCTTTGAGCAGAGAAAGTGAAGCCTTCTCCTCAGAATAGTCTCTCATGAAGAATTGATGAATTGAAAATCTGTCCTCTTGAAAAAAACCCAATCCCACCATAAAGGCGAAGGTTCCAGTCCCACCGGTCAGACCGGTTGTTTCGGTATCGAGAAACAGAGCCTTTCGGAAATCCAATTCCTTAAGCCGCTCATCTTTTGAAAGGAGATGGGCAGGATAAGTGGGAATGTTCAGGATATCCGCCAGGGCCATCTCTCCATATTGAAAGTGAGGTGGAAAGTGTTCTTTTGTCAGGAAGGTCTCCCCTTCAGGGGTTGAAATGATCTCTCCCTTAACCAGTTGTTCGATGGGAAAGATCGCCGTCTTGCGATAGGCCCTTTTGGGTTCGAGAAGCCGATCCAGCCTCTGTCTCAAATCCCCCCCTCCCTCACCCTCCCCTCTCCGAGCCAGAGGCTCTTCTGAGCCGGAGGCCTCGAGGGGGGAGAAATGGGTGGGGGTGAGTTTTGAAACCGAGGTAAGTCTGTTCAGTCTTTCTTTGAGGTCCATAATCAATAACGATAGGGTTCAAAGATTCGAGGGTTCATGGGTCCGAGTGTAAGATGCATTTCACTTGACCCCTTGAACCCCTGCCTACCGCAGGCAGGCGTGACCCCTTGGACCCTTTTTCATTTTAATATTTCTTTGAGCAGCGCCAACGCTACTTCTTTTGATTTCTCACCGACCTCCTTCGTGGGACCCACGCAGGATGGACAGCCGTAGTGACATTCACACTTGGAGATGAGCTTCATCGTTTTTTCAAGAAGCACCCGTGTATCATCGAATAGTTGGGGACTGAACCCCATTCCTCCTGGATAATTATCGTAGAGGAAGAGAGTAGGTTCAAAGAGGTCCATCCCCTCAAGAGGAATTTCATCCGGGGTATTGAAGGAGGAATAAATCCCTTTTGAATCCCTCGAAAGTCTCAGGAACCACTTTGCCCCCCGATCTCCTACACAACGGTTGAGGTCATGGGGATCGCACATCAGGTGAAGCGCTGCCATGGAATGAAGGGCATAGCCGAGTCCCAACACCCCGTCGATGACGTCCAAGCGAGAGTAAGGAAGTCTCTCTAACAAACCTCTCGTAAAGGTAATCCAATAGGAAGTGGTGTGAAATTGAAGATCCGGAAGTTCAATCTTTCCGTAACCTAAATTTTCGAGGGTATAAAATTTGATCTTTTTATATCCGACCACACGGGTGGCTATTTTCACCTCACCATGTTCGAAGAACGTGTCCCCTTCCTGCTTTCTCTCAAATCCCTCCAGGATGGAGACATCCGTATAGTCAATCGCATCGGTGTAGTAATCCCCTTCGGTCTTCTTGACGTAGGCCCTGCGGTTGGGGTAATCGAGTTTCTCCACCGTAAAGAGTTCTGATTCACAGAGGTAGACCGCTCCTTCATAAAGAGTTGTATGGGCACCGGTAAAATCGACCTCTGCAATCACCTCTTCTTTTTTCTTCGTGGCATCAATCACTACAAAATTTTCCTCCGATGCAGACCGGAGGCTGACCTTCTCTGCAGGATAGGCGTCTTGAGTCCAATACCAATTCTGGCCCACATGATGAAGGGTTCCTTTTTCTTCCAGGTACTTCAACATCTCTCCCAAATCTTCTTGCCCGAAGCGTTCCCCATCCTTAAAGGGAAGCTCAAACGCAGCGCACTGAATATGGCTGAGCAGGATGAGGAGATTATCGGGATTGATCAATCCATGCTCAGGTGATTGTCCAAAGAAATAGTCCGGGTTTTCAATGATGAATTGATCCAGAGGTTGGCTTCGTGCGATGAGAACCGCCAATGATTTCTCTGATCGCCTTCCAACTCGTCCTGCCTGCTGATAGGTGCTGGCAATGGTGCCGGGATAACCTGTGATCAAGCAAACTTCAAGATCTCCAATGTCAATCCCGAGTTCAAGGGCGTTGGTGGATACGACCGCCTTGACTTCCTTCTCTCTCAATCCCTTTTCAATCTCCCGTCGCATCTTTGGGAGATAGCCTCCACGATATCCTCTAACCTTTCCTTTATCTTCCAGCTTTTTCTCAAAACGATCCTTTAAATATTTAGTCAAGACCTCCACATAGAGCCGACTGGTAGCAAAGAGAATGGTCTGAATCCCTTGCTCGATGAAAGGCGATGCCAACCGCCTGGCTGCATGAATATGGCTCCCACGAATCCCCAATTCTTTATTAACGATGGGTGGGTTATAGAAGATGAAGATTTTCTCCGGCGAGGGAGCGCCATTTTGATCAACCAAGAAGACATCCCTTTCGAGAAGTTTTTCGGCTAACTCCTTAGGGTTGGCAATCGTTGCTGAGCAACAGATAAATTGAGGCATTGATCCATAAAAACGGCAGATACGATCCAACCGTCTTAGAACATTGGTCACATGAGAACCAAAGACCCCTCTATAAGTGTGGAGTTCGTCAATCACCACAAATTTCAGATTCTGAAAGAAGTTCATCCATTTTGTGTGATGAGGAAGAATACCTGTATGAAGCATGTCAGGGTTGGTGATCACAATATCCCCTCGGGTGCGAATCGCCTGTCGAGCATCCTGAGGTGTGTCTCCATCATAGGTGAAGGTGGTGATTGGTTTTTCGATCCTTTGGATGAAGCTCTGGAGTTCAAACATCTGGTCTTGGGAAAGAGCTTTCGTAGGGAAGAGATAGAAGGCTTTTGAAAAAGGCATCTCCAGTTTCGTGTTCAACACAGGAAGGTTATAACAAAGTGTCTTCCCAGAAGCGGTCGGGCTAACGACTACTATATCCTTTCCTTCATGAACCGCTTCGATTGCCTCAACCTGATGAGAATAGAGTCGCTCGATTCCTTCTGTTCCCAAAGCCTCTCTGATGATGGGGTGGATGAACTTCGGAAAAAGGCGATATTGCCCTTCTCTCTTTTTAAAATTTCGCAGATCCGTGATACAAGGTGAGATGGCACGGGACCGTTTCCAGGACTCAATAATCTCTTCAATCGACATCCAACGCTCTCCACAAACAACGGCTATAAGTCATGGGGTTAATAGGTAATTGAGTTATTGAGTTATTAAGTCATCGAATTCTTAAATTCCAATTCCGCAATCCGCAATCCGCAATTCGAATTGTTTTATATTTCTCCTCTTCGATAGGCCTGAATGAAAGCCTCTACCACTCCCTTGTCAAATTTTGTTCCAGAACACCTCTTGAGTTCTTCGATCGCCGCCTCCTTCTCCATCGCCTTCCGATAAGGTCTGTCTGTAGTCATCGCATCGTAGGTATCAGCGACAGCCACAATCTTTGCAAGGATTGGGATTTCTTCTCCTTTCAAGCCATCGGGGTAACCTTTGCCGTCCAGCTGCTCATGATGGTATTTCACCCCAGGAATGCTTTCTCTGAGCTGCCGGATATGCTCGATGATCTCCGCTCCCATATCCGAATGGCGTTTGATTATATCAAATTCCTCCGGACTCAGCGGTTCCGGCTTTCTAAGAATATGATCCTCAATCCCGATCTTTCCAATATCGTGAAGCACAGAGGCAATTTTTAACCATTTCTTCTCCAAAGGTTTCAATTGGAGGCGCTTTGCAATGGCTTGACTATATAAAGTCACCCTCTGGGTATGCCCTCCTGTATAGGGATCCCGCTTTTCAATGGCATCGGCCAGGGATTCAGCCGTTTGGAAGAACATTTCCTCCAATTCCTGATAGAGTCGGGAGTTGTCCAGTGCAATGGCTACCTGATCGGCTAAGGAGTTGAGAAGGGAAAGGTCCTCTTTATCAAATTTCCCTTTTCCCTGTTTATTGATCGCCTCCAAGACCCCGATGATCTTCTCTTTGACCCTTACAGGAACACAGATGATATTCCGCGTCTCAAACTCTGTCCTCTCATCCACCCCCTTAAAAAAACGAGGATCTTTTCCAGGGGAATTCACAATCAGTGGTTTTCCGTGCTGAGCAACACATCCTGCGATCCCTTCTCCAAAGTTGAGAGAGATCGTTTTAATATCCTCCTCCCTGTCACCCAGTGCCACCTCAAAATAAAGTTGATGCTTCTCTTCATCAACGAGAAGAAGGGAGCCCACCTCCGCTTTCATCAATCGAGTGGCTGCTTCCATTGCCCTCCTCTGAATCTCTTTATGATCCAATGTGGAGTTGAGAATTTGACTTAATTGGGAGAGCAAGGCGAGTCGTTCAACTTTCTCCTCAATCCGTTTCAATTTATCCAGCCATCGATTGATATCAATCTTCTTCGTTGGCATTTCTCACCTTCCATTCACGGGGTTAACCAATTTTACTCTCTTTGTCAATAAAAATTTACATAAAAACAAGTTAATATTCAAAACTATTCCTGAGAATAGTAAATGAAGAAAGGAGAAACCGTATGCCTTTGCGGACCAATAAGGAACTGCTAAACCTTGCTAAAAAAGGAGGCTATGCAGTGGGAGCTTTCAATTGAATTTGATTTGAGATTTGTACATTTGAATTTGACATTTTTGCTAGGGTTGATTCTTTCCGAATAAATTTCGAATTTTCTCTTTCCAGATCTCTATTCGCTCATGGTGGTGAGGATAACGCTCCTCAAGATGTTTCAAAAAACGCTTGATTATTTCACTTCGAGAAGAAAGGATCGCCAGCCCAATCAGAATAAATAGAATCCCCTGTAGAAAAGGGAGAAAAAGGCCAATAATCCCCAGGATAATGAAAAACCAGCCAATGATCAGTAAACCAACTTTTTTAATCGAATCCATTGATTCATTATTCCCCAAACAATAGCGGGTTAAACCGTGTGTCAGTATCAAAGACATCCAATCCTTCCCTTTTCTTGAGGAAGTTTACCAGTACATAGGTCAATGGGGTAATAATGGCTTCGTAGACTGATTTGGAGAGCCACTGAGCCACGATCGCACCTGCGAGAACGCTCAGAGGAATCGTCCCTATAAATGCCAGGGTCATGAACACCAGAGAATCCAATCCCTGACCGACAAGGGTCGATCCAATTGTGCGGGTCCATAACCAGCGTCCATTTGTGGCGATCTTCATCTTGGCCATGACAAACGAGTTAGCAAATTCTCCCACCAGGTAGGCCAGAAATGATGCCCCCAACAATCGTGGAGTGTAGCCCAGAATCCGTTCATAGGCTGCCTGCCCTTCCCAAAAAGAGGCGGCAGGCAGGATCTGCCCAAGCCAGATAGCGACCACAGCAATCAAGTTGCAGAAAAATCCCAGCCAGATCACCCGCCTTGCCTGGTGGTAACCATAAACCTCAGTGAGCACATCACCGAAAATATAGCTGATAGGGAAAATGATGATAGCCGCAGGCAATACCAAACCAAAAATATTCACTAACTTAACCGCTATGATATTGGAGGTAATCAAACAAGTGATGAAAATGGAGGCGACCAGCGAGAACCAATGGGAATACCGGCCGCGCATAGGTGTCTTTTTGTCCGGTGTTAACATCCTGTGTTAAACTCCTTAGAAAAGGATGCTTATTATTATACTGAAATTCCGCATCTTTCAATTAAAATAATAATGATGGACAATTAAGCTATAATTAATATAATTTCAATATTTGAATATTTTTGCACTGTTATCGTCTAAAAAGGTGAGAGATAGTGAATCAGGAAGAAACCGAGATGATCTCCAGATGTCAACAAGGAGATCAAGAGGCATTGAAGGAGATCTTCGATAAATATCATAATAAGGTCTATCGAATCGCCTACGGCGTGGTGAGGCATAGGGAGGAAGCTCTTGATATTGTTCAGGAAGTCTTTATTAAACTATTTCGTTCTATTAAAAATTTTAAGGGGAAGTCCCATTTCTATACTTATCTCTATCGAATGGTAATGAACACTGCCATTGACCACGCAAGAAAGACGGGGAAACAATTTATCTCAAGCCTCGATGAGGAGGGAAGTTTCGAACCCTCCGATGAACTTGAAAAGGGGCCGGAAAGAATCCTCCTCCAAAAGGAATTGGAAGAGAGGGTGAAGGGAGCGATGGAGAAACTCCCTGCTGAACAGAGGGCAGCCCTCCTCTTTAGGGATGTGGAAGGTCTTTCCTACCAGGAGATGGCAGAAGCAATGGGATGTTCTATCGGGACAGTGATGTCCCGTCTTCATTATGGAAGAAAAAGAATTCAAGAGTTGTTGAAGGATTATGTGGAGCTTCACGGCCAAAGCCGTAGCTCCTCCAATGTTTCAAAAGGGGGGAACCCGCCGAAGCTTTAGCGAACCCTGTTAGAAATTCCAGTCGTTGCGACTCGAAACCGAGCGGGGCATTATTTCTAACGGGGTAAAGGCGGGTGAAAAGAGGTGAGAAGGTGATGAAAGATTCCTGTTTCTCAATATCAAAACTTTTAGAAAAATATTTTGACCAAGAGGTCACGGACAAGGAAAGACTCCTTATAGAAGGTCATCTCCAGGATTGTCCAGCCTGCCAGGATGCGCTGAGCTCCATGGAGGCGATCAGGACATTAATAAAAGTTCCTATTGAAGAGGCTGCTCAGAAGGAGGATTTCCCTTGGGTTTGGCAGAAAATCGAGAGGGAAATTCGTTTGCAGGAAAAGCTAACCTGGTGGCAATCCCTTCGGCCCTGGCTTGACCTCTCCCCTCTCTTAAAAAAGAAGGTATGGATCCCTGCGGCAGCAACCATCATGGTCCTTCTTTTCATTACGGCCCAAATATTCTTTAAAAAAATCCCTTCCTATTCGGGGGCATCTGTTGTAGAATACGCCGAAAGTGAAACTAATAATATAATGGTTTACGACTTGGAAAAGGCGAAGGTAACGATAATATGGTTATTCGAGGGGCCGGAGGAGGAAGTAATCCCGTCATGAAAAGGGTATTTCCCCTTATTGCTTTTTTCTCCCTTCTTTTTCTTTTTCTCACTTCAGTAGCCTTTGGCCAAGCCCAGACCCGATTAAGGGTGATTCGGGCTTCGAATGTTGGACAAAGCATTGATCCTCCTTTAAAAGAGCTACATAATGAACTAAAGACTCTATTCAACTTCACTTCCTATCGCCTGCTGAGGGATGAGAATCTAAGCCTCTCCCTTAACCAACCTGTTTCAATCTCAGCCCGCGAGGGGAGGATAATCATGGAGATCATCTTAGTGGGACTGCATAAGAATGTGGCTGAATTAAGAATAAGAGTCAACCGTGAAGGAACAGAGATTCTCAACACCCAGGTCAGGCTTTCCCCTGGAAGGACGGTCTTAATCGGAGGGCCGAAGCTCCGTGAAGGCGTCATCATCTATGCCCTCTCTGCCCGCTTTTAAAATAACGTGACCGTGTCCGTCCCCCGTGTCAGTTTCTTACTTCCTATTTCCTATTCCCCATTTCTTATTTACTAATTCCCATTTATTTCTCCCTTCCCATTGAATAAATTTTCCGTTCCCCCCCGTCTAAAAAAGTGGAAAAAAGATAGATACACCCGAAAGGAGGGATCTTTTATGTGGAAGAAATTAGCATTGATGGTTTTGATTTTGGCCTTAATCTTTGTTTTCACCATCCCCTCTGCTGAGGCAGGATCTATGCATCACCGTGTGTTGAAAGCGCTTGCTTTAGGAGGCCTATTAGCCGCTCTTCCTCCTCCACCTCCAGTTTTCGTAACTCGAGCGCCAGAACCTTATTATTATCCTCCGCCACGGGAATATATCCCTAGCCACTGGGAAATGACTCGTGAATGGGTTCCAGGAACCTGGGAAAGAATGTGGATCTCAGGTCGTTATGATCGCTGGGGGCGTTGGGTGGCAGGGCATTATGAGAATCGCCAAACCCCAGGATACTATGCGGAGAGAAGGGTTTGGATCGAAGGGTATTACAGATCTTATTAAGTATTTCAACCTGAACTAACCCCTACTTTCAGGGCGGGGTTCAAACCCCGCCCTTAGCAGCATGCTTGCTGCACCCTCTTTAGCCTTCCGGTATAAGACTCCTTCCAAAAACCGGCAGATATTTTCACACTTTAACTAATATCCCTTTTGCAATATAATACTATGCGTCTCTGTTATAAAGAACTAAAACCCTTTAGAGGGACAGGTAAAAGGAATTATATCTTCACCCCGTAAGAGACCAGAGGTCTTACGGGGTTCATCCCCGCTGCAGAGCAGCGGGGCATTCTTTCTAACGGGGTAAATATGGGCACGATAAAAAACAATTCAGCGAAGAGGATAGATCGAAGAGAGTTTTTGAAGATATCTGGACTAACCACTGTAGGAATTCTAACAGGCTTGCCAAGCATTGAAGCTTCAACACCTACTGCTGATTTGGTCCTGACCAATGGAAAGATTATTACGGTGGATTCAAAGGATTCAATTGCCGAAGCAGTTGTGGTCAAGCACGGAAAGATACTTGAAGTAGGAAGCAAAGAGATGGCAATACAGTATGTTGGGAGTGGCACCAAGGTTGTTGACCTCAAAGGAAAGGCAGCGACCCCTGGCCTGATCGATTCCCATGCCCATCTGCCTGTATTCGGCCAGAGGGAAAATGGCTGGTTTGTGAAGCTCCATGGACTGCAGTCCAAAGAAGAAATCATGGAAGCTCTGGCTCAAAGGGCAAGAAAGACACCCAAAGGGGAGTGGATATCTGCATGGGGGGTGGAGGATCTTTCCCTTTCTTATCTCGATAAAGATGACCTGGATCGGGTGACAAAAGAACATCCGATGTTGGTGGTCCACACCACTGGCCAATGGGGCTTTACCAACAGTCTTGCATTAAAAGTAGCAGGTATAGGCAGAGATATGATGGCTCCACCGGGCAGTAAGGTAGAAATGAATCATTTTAAAAAAGAACCGACGGGGCTCCTGATACACTATCCCGCTTTAGACCTTGTAAGAAAATATATGCCTGTTCCCGACGATGAACAGGCCAAAGAGGCCCTCTCATTTGCTGCAAACCTCTATGCAGCCGAGGGCGTTACTACCGTTCACGATAATTTCTTTATGCTTGGTACGCCATATTTTCAGAAGGCGTATTTTGAACTCGTTCAGCGCGAAAAAATACCTGTTCGGATAAAGATATGGCCCTACTTTGCTAATTTTGACGTTGCCTCTCGGGTATTTAAAGCCCTATTTGAGTCTGAAGAACTACACCCAGCGTCAAGGATTAAGGAACTAATCCTTTTCAAAAAAGAATTCCCTCCATTATTTACTTCCCTTTGGGGTGGATTCAAGATGGCTGTGGATGGTGTCTCTCTCTGGCATGCCAACCCACAAGGCTTTCCGATGCACAAAACCGAAGAATTACAAAAAATGTTTAAGCTTTTTCACCGGGCTGATCATCAGGTCAGTATCCACGCCTCTGGAGATCGGGCAGTTGACCTCATCCTGGATGCCATCGAGGCTGCCCTTAAAGAACATCCCAGACAGGATCACCGTCACCGTATCGAGCATGCTATATGTCCTCAACCCATTTCTCTGGAGCGTATAAAGAAATTGGGAGTGGTCGTCTCCACACACCCTCAATGGTTTTTTGCCTGGGGGGACAAGTGGAGTGGCCTGAAAAACAGGAAAGGAGTAATACCCCTTAAGAGTTATTTAAAGAAGGGTATCCCTGTCGCTATCGGGGCTGACCCGCCTGCTTTTCCAATATATCAACCTCAAGTAGCGCTCTGGGAGGCAGGAGCCAGAATCACCCAAAATGGATACCGTTTTGAATCAGCAGAAAGCATCTCCATCCAGGAGGCCTTAAGAATCCAAACTATGGGGAGCGCTTATTCAGGTTTCCAGGAAAAGGAGATTGGTTCCATCGAGAAAGGAAAGTTTGCTGATATGGTCGTCTGGAACCATGATTTTTACACCATCCCCAAAGATCAAATAAAGGATGTAAAAGCAGTATTAACCATTGTAGGCGGAAAAATCGTACATGAAAAGAATGAAAGTTAGTCTCCCTCTATAACTTCTTTTGTAATTTTTTTATGCCTACCCTATCCTCCACCCTATCTTGCAGCTTGTCAAAGGAATGCGATTTTCCTATTTCCCAATCCTTTAAGGTTTGGTATGTTAATAATAGAAAAGGAGAGGATTGAGAAATGAAGGCCATGGTCCTAAAAGAAATTTCTCCGATGGAAAAAGAACCCCTGAAGATGATAGATCTGCCAGATCCTGTTCCTGAACCTAAAGAAATTTTAGTAAAGATTTCTACCTGTGGAGTCTGCCATACGGAGCTTGATGAAATCGAGGGAAGGCTTCCGCCAAAACTTCCAATTGTCTTAGGACACCAGATTGTTGGAAGGGTGGGAAAATTAGGTTCAGGGGCAACAAAATTTAATATAGAAGACCGGGTTGGAATTGCCTGGATCAATTCAGCTTGCGGAAAATGCCATTTTTGCCGAGAAGGAAACGAAAATTTATGTTTGGAATTCCAAGGGACTGGATGCCATGCCAATGGGGGTTACGCCCAATACATTGCTATTTCTGAAGACTTCGCCTATTTAATCCCTGAAAGATTTTCTGATGCTGAGGCGACTCCACTTTTATGCGCTGGCGCTATTGGATATCGCGATTTAATCCTTTCTGGCATTAAAAAAGGCCAAACCTTGGGGCTTTTTGGATTTGGAGCCTCTGCCCATATCGTCATTCAGATAGCAAGATATTGGGGTTGTGAGGTATTTGTTTTTACAAGAGGTGAGGAGCATCGAAATCTGGCTAAAAAACTGGGAGCCTCCTGGGCAGGAGGCCCAGAAGACCAACCTCCTAAGAAACTCCATTGTGCCATCGATTTTACCCCGGTCGGGGAAACAGTGCCTCACGCCTTGAGAGTTTTGGAAAAAGGCGGGAGGCTGGTATTAGCGGTCATTCGAAAGAGAAATCCTATTCCTCCTCTCGACTACGCTCAGCTCCTCTGGGATGAAAAAGAAATAAAGAGTGTTGCGAATATTACTCGAAAGGATGCCCAGGAATTTTTACCTCTGGCTGCTGAAATCCCAATCACCCCTGAAGTCCAGGAATTTAAATTGGAAGAAGCGAATCAGGCTCTCATCTTATTAAAGCAAGGGAAAATTCAAGGGGCGGGTGTCTTGAGGATGCCGGATTAAAAGATTTAGTAAGGAGGTAGAATCACTCAACTCAATTTCCATCCCGACTTTACATCTTCCTGTTGTGCTTTCTCTATCCGCCATTTCGTAAAGGCATCAATCTCATCATAAAATTGATCGCTTCTATCAGAGTTAGTCAATTCACAATTGAGATCGCAACAACCCCCTTTAAGAATACATTTAGAATCTTGATAAAATTTGCATGATTTCTCGAAACTCATAAACATCCCTCCTTTGTAAAAAATCCCCATAAATAAAAATTCCGTGGTGAAAATAGACCACGGGTTTGCAAAATTTCTTTTGCTTCGGCAACTCGGCTATCCCAGTAACCTGGGACCCGTGGTTTTCCGCCCTCCAATTGCTTGGAGTTTGGCTTTATCGGCAATTTAAATACTACACAGTATTATAGGCTACTTTAAATAATGCAATGCTTATGCCAATGTATTGAGTGTGGAACTTATTGAATATCAAGACATTTATTTAATGCTGAAATTCTAAAAATCTCAGAACTGGATTTTTTGTAACCAAGTGGCACAATTTTGAACTAAAGAATTGTGTTGTGGACCATTTAAAGCTAAATGGATAATAATGAGTTTTGGGCAGGCAATTTAGAATAGTAAGAGTTCTTCCTGAAAGAGTGATTTTTCAATTTTAACCGATAATGCAATATTTGAAACAGTAATCAATAGGATAAGGGGCGGTCAAGGGCGAATTTTCCTCCTCTGTCCTTAGACAAAATGTCTATTTGAATTTTACAATTTTCATATTTAAAGGACTTGTGTGTCCCCATATCTTCTGTCATTTTATCCTCATTAACCCAACTTTCCTCCAAATTCTCTAAAGACTTAAGGCATATTATTTGCAGGCTCCACACGGAGTTGCCAACCTTCCGATCTGCCTTAGACTCGGAGAGGAGGTGGCTTCTTAAGCAATACGCTAAGGGAGATATTCTGGGAGGGTATTCATTGCTTAAACTCAAATAAAAAAAGGAGGACATTGAAATGAAGAAAGTGTATCCGTTGTCGTTATTAGTTGTTGGAGTTTTGATGGTGATTCCAATCGTGGCGAATGGACAGATTCTGAATGGGGCAGTTGTGATCAAGGATACTTCTTGCACCGTATTGGGCACCGTATTCACGAACGGGGAATTCAATTTACAAACTTTTGATGTGTATGACAGCGTAAAGGTTATTACTCCATCAAAAAATTATAACAAGAATGTCAGTTGCCACGGAGACCTACCTTATGACATGGATCCGCCCGCTAAGGCCATTGTCTTGGATTTCGACAACACGAACCTAAAATGTTGTGTCAATTTCGATGGTCAATGGTTTTCCACCACCCAATGGCATGAGACGATAACCCCCAGTGGGAATGTTTCTCTCACGTGTCACTTCAAAGGCGATGAACAAGCGGACGGATGTGGTGGTGGCCCACAATAAACACTCACTTTAATTCTTAAGTCGTAACTCTTAAAAAAGGAAATCACTATTCAGTTGTCAAAGAGCGAAGGCAGGATCAAAGATGATTCTGCCTTTTTTATGCACATTTAATTCATAATCCTCAATCAATAGATGCTGATCGGACTGAATAGTAGGTGTAACAGTATTCAACTGAACACTATTGGGGAGGATCAAGACAGATTATGACAATTACTAATGAGTCCATAATTGAGAAGACATCTTCTGAAAATCTCCCCTAACCCCTCTTTGCCAAAGAGGGGAATTCCTCCCTTTTGCAAAGGGAGGGAGGAGGGATTTGGTTTCCAGTGTCCATACAATTATGGACTGATTGATAACTTACCTATTTCTTATCAAATTTCTGATATACTCTCTCGGTTGGAAAAATCGGGACAAACAAAGTGGGATAAGTGAGAGGAAGGGATTCATCCTTCCCAATGACCAGATACCCTCCCTCGTTTAGGCTTCTGGCGATCTTTTTTAACACATCCATCTGGCATTCTTTAGAAAAGTAGGTGAAAGCTAAGTTCCGGCAAAAGACGATGTCCATTCCAGAAAATGGTTCTTCATGGATGATGGAATTCTCGAGGAGGTTAAAAACTTCTTTGTCTCTGTAAAACCTTGAAATAGTAACGGTGAGGATTTTAGAGAGGTATCTTTGTTCTTCAGGGTCTTTTTGAACCTTTAATAAGTATTCATCAAAATGAGAAAGCCCACTTTCAATTATTCTTCGTTCAATCTTTCGCTTGACTCCTCTCCTTTGAAAAGGTCTCCATTGAAGACCGAATAGAGGTGCAACTTCTTTCAGAAATTCATCGAACCCCATGGGCTTTTTCAAAGTCCAGCAACTGCCTCTTTACCTTAATCCCATGACCAAACCCACCCAGGCCACCATTGCTCCCTATCACTCTGTGGCAGGGGATGATCAATGGAATGGAATTCTGACCATTGGCATTCCCAACGGCCCGGAAGGCTTTCGGATGGCCAATCGCCCGTGCAATTTCCTTGTAGGACCGTGTCTGGCCGTAGGGAATTTTTGCCAATGCTGACCAAACTTTTTTCTGGAATGGAGTCCCTTTGAAATCCAACTTACAATCAAAACGTTCCAATTCACCTTTTAGGTATTTTTTTAATTGGTACAAAACCTCTCTGTTCTTTTGATCATCCCTGATAATCTTTCCTGAAAATCTCTCCTTTAATCTTTTCAAAAAGGTCTTCTCTGATTTGAGAAAATCCACCATGCAGACCCCTCTTTCCGTCGAGGCGACAAAAACCTTCTTTAAAAGAGGCGATTGAAAATAAGAATAATAGATTTTTTCCATTTTCATCTCCGACCCTTTCTCACCCCCACCCTCACTCTCCCCCGTCCGGAGGGGGAGGGAGTGTTTTAAATTTTTCCCCCATCAAGAGGGGAAGGAATTATTTTAAACTCTATGCGCTATGCGCTCTGCTCTATGCTATTTAATTCCAAACCGGTATTGTCCTGCCCTCACCAGCCCCATGGGTCCTGTCATCATTGTATTTCCACCCGGGGCGGCATAGATAAATTTCAATGAAGTTTCCTTAAAAATGTCTCGGTTGGGACCTGTGACGATCAACGAAACCTCTCCATGGAAAGGTTTCAGGGTGATGGCACCGTGCCCATTCTCCTCAAAAACCTTTTTCCCACTTAACTCACCTCGAACGAGGAACCCCAAATCGTTTTCCAGTTTTTTGGGAGTCAATTCATGGGTGTGATGTTCATAAAGAGCTTCAATCTTTCTTTCCAACAACAAAGCAGCAATGGTATGGCCATTCCCTACATTGACGATCAGAGAGGGACCGGTGACTTCATCAAGGCAACCCAAAATGGCGGAAATGCATGTATCCATCACCAGCACCGGAACTGAGGAAGTTCTTTTCACTGCAGCCACTGCTGACTTCATCCGAAGGTAATAGTCTGGGATCGAATCTTCTAAAAAATAAAAAGTCTCTGGTCGGTTATCTTTTCGGAGCATTCTCTCAATATTCTCAAAACGGAAGGACCGGTCTGAAACTCCTTTCGGAGAAACGCCATGGTCCTGAACTGCGATCGCAATGACATCAGCCTTAAGATCCTCTCCAAAATTTGAAAGGAATTTTTCAAGCAGTGGCAGATTGACTTCCCGGATCTCCAATTCCTGAAAATGATTGGCCTCAGGCTTCTTCCCTACCCCAATCCCCATTGATTTGACCTCATCCAAATCATTGCGAATGGAATAAGCAGCAGACTCCTCCATCACCACACGATATCCCTTTTGAATGTGACGAAGGATTGCTCTGCCCAGGGAACCCCCTCCTATCGTGTCGCCATGGATGTAGATATGGTTTTCGATTGTTTTTACTTTTTCTGCAAAAAATTTGGATGGCGTCGGAAGGACGAGACTAATACAATTTTCAGTCTTTTTTTGCGAATCAAAAAGAAGAATATCCTGAGTGCCAGCACCAATATCTATAGCAAGAATCTTCATGTTGAAGTTATGAGTTCGGAGTTCAGAGTTCGGAGTATTTTTTTTGGACTCCGAACTACGAACTAATTGCTCCGAACTATCCATGCTATCCTTTAATCACTCCCATCGGGACAAGTTTTACGACCTTCCGGCTGATGCCAGCCTGATGGACCACATTCACGACGTCATTGACATCTTTATAAGCATCTGGAATCTCTTCCACAATGGTGTCCCGGCTTGCGCCTTTTACGATGATGCCTTTATCTTCCAATTCCCTTACAATCGCTCTTCCCTTTGCCGCTTTGATGGCTTGATGCCGGCTCATCACCCGACCTGCTCCATGGCAGGTGCTCCCAAATGTCTCCTCCATCGCTCTTTCAGTCCCCACCAATACATAGGAACATCTACCCATATCTCCTGGGATGAGGACAGGCTGGCCGATGGATTGGTAATCCGGGGGAATATCTGGATGGTTTGGAGGAAAAGCCCTGGTCGCTCCTTTTCTGTGAACACAGAGCTTCTTTTTCTTTCCATTCACCGTATGAGTTTCAATCTTTGCAATATTGTGGCAAACATCATAGATCAAATCCAACTTTAAATCTTTCGGACCCTTTCGAAAAACTTTTTCAAAGGTCTCCCTCACCCAATGGGTGATCATTTGCCGATTGGTGAAAGCAAAATTGGCTGCACAGGCCATCGCCTCAAGATATCGCTTTCCTTCTGGTGAAGAAACAGGAGCGCAACAGAGTTGTGGGTCTGGAAGTTCGATCTGATATTTCCTGGCGGCATCCAGCATGACACGGATGTAATCATCGCAGACCTGGTGGCCCAAACCTCTTGAACCTGTATGGACGATGATGGTGGCTTGATCCTTCCAAAGCCCTAACGTTCGGGCGACAGTTTCATCAAAGACTTCAGCCACATACCCCACCTCAACAAAATGATTTCCAGAGCCCAATGTCCCCAACTGGGCCCTGCCTCTTTCCACTGCCCTTTCAGAAACGCGGTCTGGGTCGGCTCCCTCAATGCACCCATGCTCCTCAATGTGGTCAAGATCTTCTGCTGAACCAAAACCTTTTTCTACAGCCCATTTAGCCCCCTTTTTTAAAACCCGCCGCTCCTCCTCCCGACTCAATTTGAGGTCTTTCCTGTGGGACCCCACACCTGAAGGGATGTTGACGAAGAGGGCCTCTACTAACTCTCTGATTTTCCCTTGAATGTCTGTGCGGCTCAACCCTGAGCGCATCAATCTAACACCGCAGTTGATATCGTAACCCACTCCTCCAGGGGAGATGACTCCTTCTTCCATGTCGAAGCCTGCCACTCCCCCGATGGGAAATCCATAACCCCAATGGATATCTGGCATCGCCAAGGAATGGCCCACAATGCCTGGAAGCCATGCGACATTGGCCACCTGGACCAAACTCTGGTCCTTTCGAATATCGGTGAACATTCTCTCATCGGAATAGATGATCCCATCGGTCCTCATTTTTCCTTCTCGAGGAATTCTCCACCGATAATCATCTATCTTCTGAATCTTGATTTTTCCTTCGGTCATGACTTTTGACTCCTGCATACCAAATATCCTCAGGTTCCTATAGACTCTTCGCTTCCCTCAGAGTGACAGGCACAACAATGTCATTCTGAACGTAGTGAAGAATCTTATTTTCGCTCAAATGTAGGGGACTGGAGGAAAAATCAGAGATCAAAGATGACCTGGGCTCTCCAGCGCCCATTCTCCTGCCGAACCTCTATCCGATGGTAGGTCACGGCTTTCACCTCAGTCTTGATTACATGGACTCCCTCCTGAAATGGCTCCCCTTTTACGACTGCCCTCAAACCATCCTCTCCAACAGACTCGACTTGAAACCCTTTAAACAGAAGATTTTCTACATCATGAAGATAAAGAAGTTCGCTCAACCAATCCACCATCAGGCGATCCAAACTCTCCCCACCAATATGTATCCGTCTCTCGATCCGGCGCCTCACCTTTCTCAAATCGGTGATGAGATGAAAGAAGGCTTCCCCGGCATTTTCAAAAAGCGCTTTGAGATTCTCACCATGAATGATGAGACCAATATCCGCTGTATGATTGAACACCTCAAAGCGCTTCATATCTGGTTCGGTCTCTTTCTGATTTTAGGTTATTCTGCCTTTTTCTTTCCTTTGACGATATTGACTGCTTTCTCCACCATGTCAGGAATCTTACCGAAGAAAGATTCTATCATGGCCGGCCCTCTCCTCAGATTGAGGATAGACACCTCTCCACCCTTGACCACCAGAAAGGCGATGGGCTCAGATCCCTCCCCCTCCTGCACCACCGCTTCCCCCAGAGGTCTTAATTTGTTCTGTTCCAGCGCCTGCCCCAACGCCTAAAGAAATCTTGGAGACAGGTAGAATAGTAAATTCCCCAGCTTTAATTCCTTCTCCGATGATGGTCTCCGTCTTTGCCACGGCTTTAAACCCTTCCAAAAGTGTCTTGATCAAATCAGTGGCTTCCATCACGATTCACCTCCTTTTCGCGGCTTCTTTCCCCTCATCTCCCGGATCAGAGAAAAGATCCAACTTCTTAAATGATGAAACAGTATTTTGAGGGAAAGGGTGACTTCACCTCTGCACCAATTCTCTCCCAAAAAATTGATAGTCACACGGATTTTTCGACCTGCTCTCCCTGTCTGGATGGCGCTCATCCATCCGTAAAGTATCCCATTGACCATCGGGTCTGGAAAAGAAAAAGTCCCCTCCGCCTTTTTAAGTTTCCATTTCGTGAGAAAGGTAAAAATTCTTTTCAAATAAACCCACCGCACGGGAAATTTCCCAGGGAGTTGGATCTTTTTCTTCTTCAAAGGGGGGAGAATGGATAGTCCGATAATTTTCGTTGAAATCTTTCCATTCTCCCATCCGGAGGAGATAAATCCATTCCATTTAAGCAAGACCGATCTTTTTTGAGTATCCCAGCTCAATGAAACCGGAATCATCCTGCCCTCTTTTTCTCCACCTTCTTGAGAAACCGTTCCTTGGACACGAGGACCCTCTCGTGTTCTCCTTCGGCCACCTTTTCCTTCTCATCGTAGGCGTCCACTAAGAAAAAAAACCGGTTCTTTTCTACTCCTTTCAGAAGAGCATTGGCAGTGACCTTCATGCCAAGAGGTGTTGCGGATAGGTGCTTGATCTTCACCTCTGTTCCAAGACTCACTTGATCCGTGGAAATAAAGTCCTGGGTCGCCTTGATGGCGGCTGTTTCCATAAGTTGAATCAACCTTGGCGTGGAGAGGACATCTACAGGAATGTCCCCCAGTTGGCTCACCAGATCTTCTTCTTTGACAATCATCTCAGATTTTCCAGTCAATCCGGCTATCATGTCACTTTACCTTTCTCCCGTGAACCACATGGGTGCAGGGCGGCTATCAGAACTCTGTTAAAATTTCTTCGTCGTAAATCTTCTCCAGTTTCTCTTTATGAGTCGATTCTTCTTGAGCAAGGATCAAAAGCAATTTTTTCAACTTTGGTTCTGTCACCATCTTTTCTGTGGAAAGATAAAGGCGTTGGGATTTCTCCTCATTCTTGATAGCCATCCGAAGAAGGTCGGCATAACTCATATCTGAGCTAATAGGGACATCCTCCATCATCTCACTCATTCCCAACCCTTTGGTCTTTTTCAATTTCATCTGACCAATCTTCTTCAGATCAAATCCTTCGAGTTTTTTCTTGTGCCCTTCTTCTTTTTTGGCCAATTCTTTAAAGGTTTTCTTGACACCCGGGTTGGAACGATCCGCTGCCATTTTGTAAAAGGCCGCTGAATCTGCCTCTTTCCGAATGGCAAACCTCAAAATTTCATCCATGCTGTCCAGTTTCATCTTCTTCCTCCTTTACAAAAATCTTCTTGACTTCGGAAATGAGCCTTTCCGCCTCTTCCCTATTCTTTTCAGAAACCATGACGACTCCCCATCCTTTCTGGGGAATATAGAGCCCGTCATAAGCCGTATCGAGAAAGGATTTGATGAGAAATGGAATCCCAGCTTCTTGAAGGGCTTGAGAAATCCTATCCCCTTCAAATCGATTCTCAACCGTCCCAGCCTTCACCCATTGGTCTCTTGATTCCATTATTTTCATTATATAATGAATTAAGCATAACCTAAAGAATATTTTTTCGATCGCTCTTTTTTATTAACAGTCTCATAATAATAACGACATTTATTTGCAAAATCCCTCCCTACCTCCCTTTTGCCCTCCGGGTCAGAGACCGCTCTGGGTCGGAGACCTAAGGGAGGAATTACTCCTCTTTGAAAAAGAGGGGCGAGGGGAGATTTTCCAATGCCGATGTCAAACCAATTCTGAGACCTTTTTTGATCCAGAGACTGGCGTGAAAAATTCAGTTGAAAAATATATAATTGAGATTATAATGAGACGGTAAAAATCCAATCCAATAGCAGGGAGGCGATATGGCCACAAAGAAGATCGATGAAAAATCCTTCGGGGCAAAGATGAAACAACTTCGCCAAGTGAGAAAGATATCTTTTGAACAACTTGCCAACAAAACGGGATTTTCACAGCGGTATCTGAAAGAAATTGAAGAAGGGATTGCCATCCCTCCTGTCTCCGCCGTGATCCAGATCGCAAAGGCCCTTGCCATTGACTCGGGTTCCTTCCTCTCTGCTGAAGAGC
>Ga0210049_1001142_pt1 | contig 24384 bp, 23 predicted proteins | sample CryGeyCG2014_300_2_FD_183964 | JGI IMG/M metagenome (GOLD analysis project Ga0210049, IMG submission 183964) | Groundwater microbial communities from aquifer - Crystal Geyser CG06_land_8/20/14_3.00 (SPAdes) (version 2) | ecosystem: Environmental > Aquatic > Deep subsurface > Groundwater | place... | reverse complement strand
ACTCTCTTTCCCTTTACTTTTCTTCTTAACCTCTTCTACATCTTCCATGGGTTCACTCCTTTCTCCCTCTCAGGAGTGTCACCCATTTTACCCTTCTTCTTTATCTCATGATCTGGTAGTTAGCGCAGGTAATAGACGAAGCCCATTACCTGAGGAATCCAGAGAGCCAGACAGCAGAGCTTGGCCAGCTCCTCCGGGCAGTTTCCGAGCATATAGTCCTGCTCTCGGCTACCCCACTCAATCTGAAGGACGATGACCTCTTTCACCTCCTCAATTTAGTCGACCCTGATACATTTGATATAAAGGAGGTTTTCCCTCAAGTTCTAAAAGCTAACGAGCCATTGGTAAAGGCGCGGCAAGCTGCCCTGAACATGGCTTCCGGTGCAAGGGAGATCATGGAGCATTTACTCCTTGCCAAGGAGCACCCTCTTTTCCTGAAAAATATCCAACTTGCCGATCTCATCAATACTGAATTGACTCCAGAGATACTTGAAAGCCGGGCCGAGCGAGTTAGACTGGCTAACCGAATCGAACGGATCAACCTTCTTCGCCATACAGTTAACAGGACTCGCAAGGTAGAGGTAACGGAGTGGCGTGTCATTCGTCGGCCTAAAACATTATTTGTCAACCTAAAAGAGGCAGAAAGGAATTTCTATCAAAATGTCACCAATGAAATCCGCCGCTATGCGAAGAATGCCGACATTAGCGAAGGGTTTCTTCTAGCCAGTCCCCAACGCCAGGTTTCCAGTTGCATGTACGCGGCGGCGAAGGCTTGGACCGACCAGATGGATGACTGGACGGAGCAGGTTTACGAGGATTTGGGGTTCGATGCGGAAGATACAAAGAAATTTTCTCCTCTCATCCAACATCTAGTGAAGTATGTACTCCCGACGGTCAATCTGGAGGCTCTCCGGCTTTATGACACTAAGTACGAAAATTTCCTTGAATTTATTCGAGATTATCTGCAGCAGCATACTAATGAGAAGATTGTGGTTTTTTCCTTTTTTCGGGGAACGCTGTCCTATCTGGCCGAGCGTTTGAATAATGACGGCATTAAATCCCAGGTGTTGGTAGGTGGGATGCAGGAGACCAAGCAGCAGGTTATTGACCGGTTCCGTGAGACCCCCGCCATCAAAATCCTCCTTTCATCCGAGGTTGCCAGCGAAGGTGTAGACCTACAATTTTGCAGGGTTCTAGTTAACTATGATCTACCCTGGAACCCGATGAAGGTTGAGCAGCGGATCGGACGTCTCGACCGTATCGGGCAGGCTTTTCCATCCATTACCATTACTAACCTATGTTATGCAGATACCATTGATGAGCGAATATTTATACGTTTATTCCAGCGATTGAGGATCTTTGAAAGGGCTTTGGGGGGGATGGAAGCGATCCTTGGTGAGATGATTACCGAATTGGCGACCGATCTTTTGCGTCACAAGTTAACTCCAAAGGAAGAGGAGGAAAGGATTGAGAAGACAGCCCTGGCCATTGAACGGATAAGAGAAGACAATGATGAGTTGGAGAGCCAAGCGTCCAACTTAATCGCCCATGGCGGTTACATTCTCCAGGCGGTACAATCTGCGCACGAATTAAAGAAGCGGATTACCGAGCAGGATTTGGTGATTTATGTCAGTGACTATCTCAATAAACATTGTCAGGGTTTCCTATTCCAAAAGGTTTTTACAGACCAGCTATTATTTGACATCCAGCTTCCGCGACAAATGGCTGTTGAGCTGGACGAGTTCATACGTCGCCGGAAGCTTTATGGGCAGACAAAACTCGCCACTGGTGAAAAGGTTCGGTGTGATTTCGTCAATAAAGTAACTAAAGGCCGTCAAAGGATTGAGTAGATCAGCCAATTACATCCATTGGTGCGTTTCATCAGCCAGGACCTGCAGGACCGTAATGAGGCATTCTATCCACTGGTAGCAGTTTCTCTCCTCGGAGAGTATGCTCATGATATCCCCCCAGGCCATTATGCATTTGCGGTTAACCGCTGGAGCTTTGAGGGTCTAAGATTGGAAGAAGAATTGATATCAAGGGTCTGCAGGTTAGGAACGAACCAGGGTTTGGACTCAGATCAATCATGGAATTTAGTCAACACTGTTCGAGTGGAAGGCAGTGACTGGCTCTCCGTCAACAACGAAATAGACATTATATCGATGAAAGAAGCTTTGGATTGGTGTTTGACTAAGCTGGAAGAAGATTTCCTCCAGGGGAAGAGGGATCGTGAAATCGAAAATCAGGATAGGGTTAATTTCCAGATCCAGTCGGCGACACGTCACAGAGACCGCCAACTTAAGACTCTCATCGAAGGTCTTGAAAAATATCGTCAGAGCGGTCGAACCCGAATGATTGCACCTCTTGAAGGGCGTATCGATCGACTTAAAGAACGTTTTGCTTTCCAAGTAGAGAGTTTACAAAAGAAAGCCCAGCTTAGAGGTTCCCAGACTGATGTTTGTTTGGGTGCAATTGTTATTCGGCCTGTTTCGTAAGAGGATAATATGTCGTGGTTTAATTCAATTCGGCGAATTCTAGGGTTAAAACAAGCCGATAAGACACCACCAGATACTACTTGTGATAAAATTTCCAAAACTTCCTTTTATAAATCCACTCATGCGTCCCCACCTTTGACAGGAGATCTAACCCAATTTCCTAGCACAAAACCCTCTGCACCCAAACAGCAAATTATCATTGGGCTTGATTTTGGAACAGCTTTTACTAAAGTGGTAATAGGTGAAGTTAGAATAAGTTATGCAGTTCCTTTTATGAGCGATAAATATGAAAACCCTTATCTCCTCTTAAGTGCCCTCAAAGTCGCTTCGAATGGCGAGTGTTCGTTTGGCCATGATGCGCAATCTTCCGGGCAGCTCTTAATTAACCTAAAAATGAAACTATTGGAAGGTAGTCCTTCAAAGGAGGACTTGGTCAACATAGTCGCATTCCTCGCTTTGGTTCTCCGTCATTGCAGATTGTGGTTGATGGAAAATCATCGCCTTACTTACGAAGGAAAATATTTGGATTGGTATGTAAATGTTGGGCTCCCTACCGACTCATACCATGACGAGGCGCTAACTGCGACTTACCGCAATGTTTTAACAGCAGCATGGGCGTTAAGTATCATTCCTGATGCTGTCACGATTAACCGCGCTCATAAAATACTCTCCTGTATAGAACGTGGGGAAAAACCCCTTGATGAGGATTGTGTAAATCTACATGACAGGCTAATTTGTGCGGAGACTATAGGTCTGTTTCCAGAATTCGTGGCTCAGGTAACTGGGTACGTCCGGTCACCCCTTCGGAAAGAGGATCTCCATCTGATAATGGATGTAGGGGCGGGGACTATAGATATATCTGTCTTTAATGTTTTTAAGTCGGAAGGAGAAAACCAGGGTGATTTTAAGTCGGAAGAAGAACACTGGTTTCCAATCTTCGCCAAGGCCTTGAGACCCCTTGGGACATATTACCTAATGAGGCATCGGGTTGAAAAGGTGCAAAAGGATGTTGTTTATAAGTGGAATTTTGAGGAACGAACTCCTTCACGGAATGAGTTCGCCAGTGCGGTGAAGATTTCAGTGGAAAAAGTTAAAGAGATCGATGAAAAGTTTTGTTCAACGATCGGCAAGACGTTAGGTGATTTGCTCAAATATTCAAAAGAGTGCCGGTACCCAAATTCTATTTGCTGGCGTGAGGGAATACCAACGTTTCTCTGTGGTGGCGGGGGGAAGGTTGATGTTTATATGGGCCTCCTTAAGAGGATTGAGCGGAATCGGGACCATTCCAGGAGGATAAGACTTGAAAAACTTCCAAAACCAGAAAGACTGATGGCTCCATACATATTGGATGATGGATACGATAGATTAATGGTGGCTTATGGTCTCTCATTTAATGCCTTGGATATTGGTGTGATTATTCGTGATAGCGAAATTGAAGATGTCAGGGCGCAGGAAAAAGGTATTGATCTATGTGATAGATACATAGATAAGGATATGGTGTGATTAACTACCTTTGTAATGTAATGGAATCACTTCTTAGTGCCGTCATCACTTCAGGACCAGGTTTACAATCATGCTTGGCACAGCGACCACTTTTATTTCCCTCCCAGAAATCCTAAAAGAACAGCGGCCAATCCCAGTAATCCTTGTAACTCCCAATTCGACTTGGATTTTCCAGCCTCGGCCAGCTTCGTTTAGAAAATAAGTGTCAGTGGCAGTGCCAGTGTCGGGTAAAAATCCGTTTTGATGACTCAATACCCGCTGCTCCAGGAGGGCGCTTTTCCGGTCCATTGCAATTGCGGAATACGGAATGCGGATTGTGGAATTTTAAATCCGAAATCTGAAATTCAAAAACGGGAGTGCTTTCTCTCAGAGTCTGAGCAATCGCTGGGCGTCACCCGTTCGGCAAGCTCAGGGCAGGCCCATTCGGCAAGACTCAGGGCAGGCTTTTGGGGAAGCACAATATCAATTGCGGAAGGCGGATTGCGGAATGCAGAATCGTTCGACGGAACTCACGACGAAGTCTGGAAACGGAAATCTTGAATCCAATATTATAAGGACACTACTCGCTTCTTGAATCTCTCGGCCAAAGCGTTAAGGCCAGTAGAAGGAGGAAGATTGGAAGCAGCAGCATTGAACTGGTTGGTAGCCCTGGAGGCGCTCATGCTTTCGAGAACTCTCAGAATCCATCCACCCTTCCTACTGCATTAGCTGCCTCTGCTTCCTCATCGTCACCCTTTGTTTTGACCTTTCTCGCCAACCGGCCAAGGATAGATCCCGATCCCCATATTAAGCTTCATATAGTAACGACACTGATAGGCAACCCTGGCCGGCGTCAAAGAGGGATCCTTCCTGATCCGAGTTTCCATCCAGAGATCAAGATCGGGCTTCATAGTAAAGCTCCCCCTTCGATAGGCTCAGGGGGAAAGCGGTCGGTCAGGGATAGATCTTTTCGGCAGGAGTCACCTTCCGGATAAGCTGTAAGTAGCCTTCCTTGCGGCTCTCTATCCTGGCGGGGGATCCAAAGAATTCTATCTTTAAAGGGATGAGAAGCATCCTGCTCTCGAATATATCCGCCTGAACCTTATAGGTCCTGCCTATAAACGACTCCCCTATATATTCTGAAAGAATCCCGGCCTCCCTCAGAGATTGAACGATCCTCATCAGAGCCCGCTCCCAAGCACCCAACCCATGATCTATCGATTTTCTATCGACGAAGACGTTAGAATTATTGCCAGAAGGAGAGGCTTTCCGGCGGGCGAATCTATCGACAATTTATCGACAAATCTTTAGAATCTATCGACAGAGAAAAGAACGATGTCCCGGATTCAGGGATCTTCCGATCCAGATTCTGCCTAGCATTGTTGGAATCGTCCCGATACCCGGCCCGAGATACCCGGTAGCCGACCAATGAGAAGTCGACCGATAATCGCCCGATTCGCTATGTTCTAAGCTCTCGGCAACCTTAAGAGGATTCATCGGAATCATCCGACATTCATCCATTGCGGGAAATAATCATTTGAAAATTGAAGAAAGGCGCCGTCATGCGAGCATGAAGGAGTTGCGCTTCAGCGCAGCGGATGGCGAATGGAGAGTAGCCTTTGCATTCGATACTAAACGCAAGGGAATCTTGCTCGTGGCGGGCGATAAATCGGGCGTCAGCGAGAAAAGGTTCTACCGAGAGTTGGCCCAGAAGGCTGATGATCGTTGAGCTCAGCCTCCTTTTGGGGTTTCCTAAAGACAAATAAAGTCAAATGAAGTCACCTCTCGGCCCAACCTTTTGCCTTTATATGACTTTATTTGACTACAAATCCAGAGGCCCCCGGCTTTTGGCCTCTCAGTACCTCCGATGAATTCCCGTCTTTGGCCCCAAAAGAGTAGTACTACTGTAGAGGGTAATGAGACCCCCGAAAAAACAGGTTGGTTACGGTCCGACCTCCCACTAAATAAAAATAATTTTCACATGGCAAAAAATTACTTGACTTTTTTTGAAGAGTTGACATAATAAGAACAATAGTATTTTCGGTAGATCGAAAAAATCGAAATTAGCTCATCCCAGTGCCTTGGGAAACTTAGTCAGCACTGGGTTGAGAGAAATGGTAGGAGCAGAACCCAAGCTTGCTCCGGCAGAGAAGGATTGATGGGATGGTTATGTTGGGCCAATCAATCCTTTTTTTTGCCCCATCCTCAGTCATGGATGGGGCAGGAGGAGGGCAAGAAACTCACCGATATGGAAACAGCCCCTAAAGGCGATTAGATGTGATTTGAGAGTAAGTTATTTTCAGTAGATTGAAATTGTTTCATTCCAGTGCCTTGGGGAACTTAGTCAGCGCCGGGATGAAGAAAAGGGTAGGAGCAGAACCTAAGCCTGCTCCGCAGAGAAGGATTGATGGGACGATTATGCTGTCGGGCCAATCAATCCTTTTTTTTGCCCCATCCTCAGTCATGGATGGGCCAAAGCGAGGGCAGAAGAAGCAGAAGAACCACCGATACGGAAACAGTCTGCATTCATCTTTGCGCCCTCAGGAGATGATTAGATGGCAATTGGCCGCAGCCATCTAATCGCATTAGTGGCGACTGCTTTTCTCAGTCGTGCCTTTGAGGTCAAGAGCATCAAGGGCAAGCTGGCGGCCAGGGGTTTTTCCCACCGATTCTCCCCAAACAGGAAAGGGTGGCGGTAAAACTTAACACACAATTAAATAAAGAAGCAATGCTCTTAAAAGGGGGAGGTGTGTCTATGTCCAGGTCATATGGTTTAAATTATGCCGTGGGTGTGTTTCTCGACAAGACGAACGGGATAGGTGAATCGAAACGAGCTGCCAAATTTGCCCATGGCGGGGTGAGCGATAAGATACACTCTTACGCAACCCGGGCCCGGTATTGCGGGATCGTGAAGGACTTCGTGGAGAAAATGAGAAGCGAGGGAGTGAGGCGAGTAAACCAGTTAAAGGAAGACCATGTCGCTAACTATCTCTGTGGTAAGGGGAGCTGGACGACTGAAAAAACCATGAAGGTCAATATGTCAGCTCTGAAAAAATTCTTCAAAGCGATGGGGCGGGAAGACCTTGTTGAAACGATCGAAGCTCACCGCAATTCCATTTTGACCAACGCGAAACCCTCGGGCCAGGCGCTACCGTTTTCTGATCCAGGGAGGGTAATAGAAAAACTCAGGAAACCAGAATTCAACGCGATTGCGAGGATCATGCATGGATGTGGAGCAAGGATTGACGACGTACCCAAGGTCGTCAATTCATTCATGGATAATGAGAGAAGCCCTGGAGCGAACGTAACCAGTATCACAATTAAGAAGTCAAAAGGGGGAAGGGATAGGGAGTTATATTACGATGATCGACCAGAGAGATATGAGGTTATCCGAGAAGCCGTAGTCACCCTTAACGATGCGATGAAGGAAAGGAATTGGAGGGACATTAAGGCTGAGTTCTACCAGGATCTTAGGGTAGCATCTGATCGTTGGGGGGAAACTTATTCAGGAGCGCACGCATTTCGAGTTTGCTATGCTCAGGAGCGGTTTGAGGAACTGATTGAGGAAAAGGGCATGCCGGAAAGAGAAGGGCTTCAAATCGTTACCGAGGAACTGGGCCACAATAGGATAGGGATGGCGTTAGGGTACATCAAGCGGTGATGGCACCCCAATCGGAATGCATACACCCGAATAGTCCAGAGTGGGAATGTGAAATTTGGTGAAATTGACTTCTATCAAAAATAATGATACGCTCTTTTCCCGACAAAGGGAAAGGAGTGATCTCTGTATGAAAGGCGGGATCTATACAAAGGAACGATGTCCGCTCTGCGGGGAGAAATTTGTCAGAACGGAGAATGATCTTCGATGTCCCATTCATCAGACTCGACCACGGCGGGTTTATTTGGTTCTCTATAGTAAAGAACTCGCCAAACATATGAAGCTCTACTCCGATTCTCATGGGATCCCATTCTCATCCTACGAACAAGCCGACCGTATCCTCACGAAGATCCGGGCTGAGATAGATGCGGGCTCCTTCGATCCGTCACGCTATGTGCCTACGAAGTTGAAACCCCTCCAGCTAACAAATTACGCGGAGAAGTGGCTGAAGGATCGAGAAGCCGAGGTTGAAAAGAGAGTTCTTTCTCCATCCTACCTCAAGGAGCTACGGCGATTCGTGAGGATCTTCCAAGAGCATTTCGGGCCTATGGACATCCGTGACATCGGCACACGCAGGGTGAAGGAGTTCTATTTATCTCTCCAGGGATCTCCCAAATACATATCAAATATCCTCTCGGCACTTCACAAGATGATGGCCGATGCCCTGGACTATGGTGATATTTCGACGATGCCCAAGTTCCCTGAGTTCGAGATCCCGGAGGCTGATTTCAAAATAATAGACCTGGATCAGCAGGATCAGATAATTTCATCTATTGAGAATCCGATGGACCGGGCATATATATTCTTCACGGCGAGGCAAATGGTTAGACCCTCGGAGACGAGAGCTCTGTTCTGGGAGGACGTTGATTTCAAATATGATCGGGTTACTATTCGGAGGCACTTCTCCCTTAACGTATTACGGGAAACGACGAAATCGAAGCGGATCAAGATCCTCCCATTGAATCTCGAAGTCAGGGAGGCCCTTATGAGGTTACCACGCCACATAAGATCGCCGTTCGTGTTTCAGAAGGATGGACTCCCTTATTTGGAATCTTACGCACGAAAATTGTGGAATAGGATCACGGCGGAGATGGGGATCGACATCTCCCTCTACCAGGGGACCCGGCACTCATCAGCGACAGAGGCCGTGAACCGAGTCGGGATGGATGTTGTTCAGGAATTCCTCGGGCACACACGGCGGACGATGACCAAAAAGTATGCTCGGGTTGATGTCGATAGCCTTAGAACGGTCTTCCGGGAGAAGAAAGCTTGAACATTGAGGGAGAATCGGTGAGGCACGTTCCCCAGACGTTCTCTTTGTAATTGGGCATTGTAAAAACCCTTGTTTTTACCTATAATTGGAAAGGTGGCCGAGGATTCGATTCCCGCCGCCTCCACCAATTTTAAAAGAAAAAGCCCCAATCATTTTGGGGCTTTTTCTTTTGAGATGGAAAAAATATACTTGGGAGCTTGCCAATAAAAATATTTGACAAAAAAGCCATTAAATTTTACAAATCACCTTTTTAAAATGGAGGGGAAAATCAATATCAGGAGTGTCATATGAAGTGTCATCGTTGTGGTAGTGTGATGGTCTATGAAAGATTCTACGGTTCCGATGAACATTTTTTGGGATGGAGATGCATCCTGTGTGGAGAGATTGTAGATCAGGTGATTTTAGAGAATCGTCAGGCGAAGACGGGCAGGCAGAATAGAGAAAGAAGGAGAGAATGTGATACCGGATGAGATGAGGTGAGACGGGGAATAAAATGAAAGAAATTTTGGGTCACCTCTTCGTGGGTCATCTATTTTTCTTGCTTTTATGTGAAAAGTAGTATATAATTTATTTGTTGCGTAGGGCCTTTTGGGCAGCCAGATGAAAACCTGTAAAGAACTCTAGACAACTTCTTTACGGGTTTTTTTATTAACGCTTTAGAAAAAGAAGTGGGGAGCATTCTCTCCGTCTTTGAGAAAGAGGTGACGATACTGAGTCTTCCAACCCGTTTCTCCGTGATTTAATCATTGCTTGCCAGCAAGTCGTGTGAGATCGTGGGAATCATTGGTTTGGTGTAAAAAAGGAAAGGGATAACTCTGTTCCATATCGACTGAGTTATTTAAGGATGAATGATGAAGTTTTCGGAATTAGATTTAAAGCCAGAGATTCTGAAGGTCCTGACTGAAATGGGTTATCAGGAATTGACGCCCATCCAGGAAGAAACCTTCTCTTTTATCCTGGACGGCAGGGATCTTTTGGCCCGGGCAGAGACCGGCTCAGGTAAAACAGCGGCCTGCGGTATTCCACTGGTTCAAATGATCGACCCTTCACTCAATGCCATCCAGGCTCTCATTTTGGTCCCCACCCGTGAACTGGCACTTCAATATGTGGAAGAGATCAATAAGATTTCGAAGTTTACCAATGTTGTCCCCTTTGCCGTCTTTGGCGGATTCTCGATGGAGATTCAAAAAGGCAAATTGAGGGACAGGGTTCATATCCTCGTCGCAACACCTGGACGATTGATCGATTTCCTTTATCATACCACGTCGATTAACCTCTCTTGTGTTCGCACACTGGTTCTTGATGAAGCAGACGAGATGCTGAAGATGGGTTTTATTGAAGATATAGACTTCATCATGTCCTGCCTGATCCACGAGCACCAGACATTATTTTTTGCAGCGACGATGCCCGAAGAGATCGATCGATTGATTAGGACCTATCTGAAAGAACCTGTCAGAGTGGAATTAAATAAGGAACAGGTGGCTCCGCAGAGCCTTGTTCACCATTTTCAGTATATGGGGCGACAGGATCGGCTCAAGGCCCTGATCGAGTACCTAAAAAGGGAGAAGATTTCCCAGGCCATCATCTTTTGCAATTCACGACATCACGGGGAGAAACTCATAAAGGAGTTGGAAGGAAAATTTAAATCGATAGAGTATATCCACGGAGGTCTGGAGCAATCGAGGCGAACATCGATCTTCGAGCGCTTTCGCCGAAATGAGATTACCTTCATGGTTGCCACGGATGTTGCCGGTCGGGGACTCGACTTCGGCCATGTCAGTCATGTGATTAATTATGACTATCCTTGCGGCCTGGAATCCTACATTAACAGGACAGGAAGGACCGGAAGAATGGGGCGGTCAGGCATTGCCATGACCTTTGTGACCGATCAGGAATTGGGGGACTTGAAATCCCTCTTTAAGATGAATCGTATTGATCCCATGTGGCATGGCAACATCCCTAACCTCCAGAATATCTCGAGACGCAAAGGGAGAGGGAACGGCAAATATCCTTTCAAGAAACACCCGAGGAGAGCGACATCCAATGTAACCCCAACGGTTCAGATAGGTAATTTTACGAAAGGGGACGAATGGCAGAGACAATTGATGAAATCAGCATAGATTGGAAGGATGACAATGGGCAATATATGGTCAAGCAGGTGAAGAAGGAAGTTCTCACCAGCGGGGCCTGGTCCACGGTCATGTTTATGTACCAGGATCTTGATAAAAAAACCGGCGAATTCGGACCCAAGAAGATTCGAGTAGTCCGCTATCAAAAACGGAGCGGAAAGTTTATGCCCCAGTCAAAATTCAATATTTCCTCCGCCAAACAGGCAAAACGGATCATAGAAATTATCCAGAACTGGCTTCCTGAGATGGATCAGAAGGTCGACTCTGAGGATTAGCACAGGAACCATTCGAGGAGTCCTGCAGAGATCAGCAAATTCCAGGCTGGATTGCAGATTTCACCTGACCGCTGCAGGCAGGGATTGAAAATATCCATCCTGTTAACGGACTTTGTTTATGAAACGCGAAGATTTGCGAAACATTGCTCTGATTGCCCATGTGGATCATGGAAAAACAACGATCATCGATGGCTTGCTCAAACAGTCAGGCGTTTTCCGTTTGAACGAGCAGGTCCAGGAAAGGGTGATGGACAATATTGACTTAGAGCGGGAGCGGGGCATTACCATCATGGCGAAGAATACGGCGATCGATTATAAGGGAGTCAAGATCAATATTGTCGATACGCCAGGCCATGCCGATTTCGGCGGTGAGGTGGAAAGAACGCTCAAGATGGTGGATGGCGTGCTGCTCCTCGTCGATGCCTCGGAGGGCCCTTTGCCCCAGACAAGATTCGTTCTGAAAAAGGCCCTCGAGTTTAATCTTCCTCCCATCCTTGTGATTAACAAGATAGACCGGGCTGATGCGAGGATCCAAGAGGTGTTGAATGAGGTCTACGATTTGTTTATTGACCTTGATGCCACAGAGAAACAACTTGAATTTCCGATCGTCTACACCAATGCGAAGCTCGGAATTGCAAAACTCCATCCTGATGAGAATACGGAAGACTTTCGGTGCCTGTTTGAACTCATCCTTCATGCCGTTCCGCCGCCCGAAGGGGATGAAGAAGGTCCACTGAAGCTCCTGGTCACCAACATCGACTATAACGATTACGTGGGCAGGCTTGCCATAGGGAGGATCTTCTCAGGCTCGGTCAAAGTCGGGGATTGGGTATCGATGATCAACGGCAAAGGAGAACCGATCAAGACAAAAGTGACATCGCTCTATGGATTTCAGGGGCTCGAAAGAACAGAGATCAAAGAGGCCCGGGCAGGCGATATCGTCGCCCTGTCAGGAATTGAAGGAATTAATATTGGTGACACCATCGCCGGTATTGAAAATATGGAGCCTCTTCCGAGAATTGCGGTGGATGAGCCAACCATCTCCACGGTTTTTTCTGTGAATACCTCGCCTTTTGCTGGCCAAGATGGAAAGCATGTCACATCGAGAAACCTGAGGGAGCGGCTTGAAAAGGAGCTTTTGTATAATGTGTCGATCAAGGTTGACTTTGATTCCACAGATTCTTTCAAGGTAATGGGGAGAGGAGAGTTGCAGCTTGCGATCCTGATTGAGATGATCAGGAGGGAAGGCTATGAGCTTTCTGTGTCTATGCCAGAGAGCATTACGAAAAACGTGGAGGGCATTCTTAACGAGCCCATGGAGCATCTTGTCATCGATGTCCCGGAGGAATTCATAGGGGTCGTGACCCAGCAGGCAGGGATCCGCAAAGGCAGGATGGAGAAAATGAGCAACAATGGCCATGGCAGGGTCCGCCTCGAATTCAGGATCCCATCCAGAGGGCTGATCGGCTTCCGTTCCCAGTTTCTCACCGATACAAGGGGGACAGGGCTCTTCAACCACATTTTCGATGGTTATGAGCCGTGGCATGGCCCTATTACAAAACGCTCTACCGGAACCCTTGTTGCGGACCGGCCAGGAAAGACGACCGCGTATGCGCTTTATCACCTCCAGCCCCGAGGGACACTCTTTGTAAAGGAGAACACCCCTGTCTACGAAGGAATGGTAATTGGTGAGAATTCAAGGGAGAACGATCTGGATGTCAATGTGACCAAGGAGAAAAAACTCACCAATATGAGGGCGGCAGGGTCGGACGAAGCCTTGCAGCTCATTCCACCTAAGCTTCTTAGCCTTGAGCAGGCCATTGAGTTTATCAAAGAAGATGAGCTGGTGGAAGTGACCCCAACCTCCGTGCGCATCAGAAAAAAGACCCTTGAATCGAACAAGAGGCCAAAGTATAAGACTTGAGATAACCCATGTAGTGGATGTCTATTTTTACCAATCATCGTCGACTTTCAGGGCAATGTTGTGCGAGCCTTTATAGATGAAGTCGCCAATCAGAAGTCAAGCTGGCAATGTTCGCCAAATCAAGTTTCGACCTTTACAAATCATTTAAACCTAATTGAATTCCTTCGAAGATCTTTTACACTCTTTGATACATTTATGAAATAAATCCTCATCGCAAATACAGAGGATTTGCTCAATTCCTTTAAGCAGAAGAGGCGAGCGATGTCAAGGAGAGATCCTATCATTTTCATTCTTGGCTTCACGTATCCCACAGGCGTGTGATCCGATAATTCTGTTCTCCTCGCACGCTACGAAGACCCTGTAAGATTCATACGCTTTAGCCCTAGCAAAAAAGTCAGGCGTATTCACGATAGACACAATGAGCTTTTTAACTTGTGGGCACTTTCCCTGCAGCTCTTGGAGTTGATCGTTATCCTCTGGTGTCGCTTGACGGATAATGATTGATTTATCCCCGTCTTGGAGAGGATGATAAAAAAGCCTACTCGTTTTGTATGAGGAAGTCAACCAGAATTAAAGCCATTTTTCCTTGTTATTCTGGATCGCAATGGTTATAAATGTTCTAAGGAGCTAAAAATGGAGTCAAAACATACGAATCGACTGATTCACGAAGCCAGTCCTTATCTTTTGCAGCATGCTCATAATCCAGTGGATTGGTATCCGTGGGGAGAGGAAGCGCTCAGTCGTGCAAAGAAGGAGGACAAACCCATTCTCCTTAGCATTGGCTACTCCTCCTGCCATTGGTGCCATGTGATGGAAAATGAATCTTTCGAAAAAGAGGCCATTGCAGGAATCATGAATGAGCGCTTCATTAATATCAAAATTGATCGGGAGGAACGTCCAGATCTTGATGAACTTTATATGAATGCGGTTCAGGTGATGACGGGTTCAGGGGGATGGCCAATGACCGTCTTTTTAACTCCTGACCTTGTCCCCTTTCATGCTGGAACCTATTTTCCTCCTGAAGATCGAGGGGGAATGCCAGGTTTTCCAAAGGTGCTCGTTACGGTTTCCAACTATTACAAGACCCATCAAGAAGAGATTATAAAGATGGAGGCACAGATGAAGAATGCCCTCCATCAGATCGTTGAAATTGTTCCTTCCCAGGAAACCATGAGCGACAAAGTCCTGGCGAAGGCTTTTAATGCCCTGGAGAATCAATTTGATCCAATTTATGGAGGATTCGGTAATGCTCCTAAATTCCCGAGCAGCATGACCCTTTCTTTCCTTCTCAGGTATTGGAAGAGTACAGGTTCAAAAAAAGCTTTAGAGATGGTGGAAAAAACACTGGAGAAGATGGCCAATGGCGGGATCTACGACCATTTAGGAGGAGGATTCCATCGCTATTCTGTAGATGAACGATGGCTTATTCCCCATTTTGAAAAAATGCTCTATGACAACGCCCTGCTTTCCCGAGCCTATTTTGAAGCCTATCAGGCGTCACAAAAAGAGAGGTATCGCCGAGTGGGAGAAGAGATTCTCAATTATGTTCTTCGTGAGATGAAAAGCCCAGAGGGAGGTTTCTACTCAACCCAGGATGCGGATAGCGAAGGCGAGGAAGGGAAGTTTTATGTCTGGACAAGAGACGAGATTAAGGAAGTATTGGGCAAAGAGAAAGGGACCCCTTTTTGTGCCTATTATGGGGTGGGTCTTCAGGGAAACTTTGAGGGAGGAGCGAGCGTACTCAGTATTGCCGCCACTTTAGAAAAGGTTTCTCCATTATATGGAATGTCCACTACAGATTTGGAAAAAGTATTGGAAGAGGGACGGCAGGAACTTTATGCCGAAAGAGAAAAAAGAGTAAGACCTGGACGGGATGAGAAGATTCTGACTTCCTGGAATGGCTTAATGATCTCTGGTTTTGTGGATGGATTTAAAGTGACGGGGAATGAGCAATATCTTAATGGAGCAAAAGAAGCAGCTCATTTTATCCTCCAGGAGATGAGGAAGAATGGTTCCTTGATGAGGGTGTTTAATAAAGGAAAGGGCCAGTTGAAGGGCTATTCAGAAGATTACGCCTTTTTTATCCAGGCCCTTATCGATCTTTATGAAGCCACCTTTGAGTTGGGATGGCTGAAGGAAGCGGATGACCTCAATCGGAGAATGATTCATCAATTCTGGGATGAGAGAAATGGAGGTTTCTTTTTCACAGGGAAGGAGAACGAATCTTTAATTGCCCGATCAAAAAACCCTTATGACAATGCCATTCCTTCAGCTAATTCCATAACCGTATTTAATTTGATCAGGCTTGGGTATCTGACCGGAGAAAAATCTTTGAAACAGAAAGCCGACCAGACCTTTCACCTCTTTTATAACTTTCTCGATCAACATCCTTCCGGATTTACCCAAATGCTGTCTGGCCTCTCCTTCTTTTTGAATCCAGAGGAGATTGGAGTCATCGGTCCAAAGAACGATCTTAAGACAAAATCTATGCTCAAAGAAATTTACCTCGCCTACCTTCCCAACAAAATCCTGAGTCTCAGGGATCCCCGAGAACCCATCGAAGGAAATTGGTTTCCATTTCTCATGGAGAAGGGAATCATAGAGGTTCCGACCACCTTTGTTTGTAAAGGATTTACCTGCCTACCCCCAATTAAAGATGAGAAAGAATTAAAAAAGGTCTTGAATTAGAGATTAGGGAGATAGGGTGATGGGGTGTTAGGGGGATCTTGACATCCGGAAGATATAGCGTTAAATTTCTTGTTGAAAATATTTTCATTCTCCTCTTAACTTGTTATGAATAAAGGACTTTTTAGAAACATTTTCAAGGATAAAAAACTCCGGCTGAGCCATCCGAGGTTTCTGATTTATCAGGAACTCTCCAATGGCAAAACCCCTTTGAGTCCGCAGGAGCTCTACCAGAGCCTTCTCAAAAAGGAGAAGAAGATTGGATTGACCTCTATCTATCGGTCTCTTGATCTCTTCGAATCTCTGGGCATGGCTTTTAAAATTATCAATGGTTCGAGTGTTAAATATAAACTCTGTGAAATAGAAGACCACCATCACCATATCATCTGCAAGGCGTGCGGGAATGTGGTCGAATTGAATTTTTGTGACATTTCTGATTGGTCCAAAAAGGTGACGGAATCCACAGGTTATCAGGTGACTGATCATCAACTCAATTTTTACGGGTATTGCAAGGCTTGTAAACCTTTAGTAGGAGGGCAAGGGGCAGATGGCTAAGAGCAGTGGGTTTGGTATTTCAGGGCTTTAGCCCTGACGGATCAGCCCTAAAGGGCTGTGTTACACGCTATGCGCCATGCTCTATGCGCTATGCCGGGTTTTTGAAGGAGGAATCAATGTCCCATATTCATTTCCCAGATGGGGTTTTACCTGTTTGGCTTTGGGGTTCAGGATTTATCGTTGCCATTCTGGTCGGGACAATTCTTTTTCGACTCACTAAGAAAGAAGAATTAACAAGACGGCTTCCTTTACTGGGAATGATGGCAGCGGTCATGGTCTTGGGTGCTGCCGTAGAAATTATTCCCATCGCCTACCATGTCAACCTGACAGTCATTTCAGGTATCTTATTAGGACCTTCTCTCATCTTTCTTGCCACCTTTGTTGTCAATGTCATCTTGGCTCTTTTCGGACATGGTGGGATTACCGTCATCGGGCTTAATACGCTCACCCTCTCGATCGAAGGGGTATTGGGATATTTTCTTTTTCGCCTCTTCTGGAAGGTTTTAAAAAGGTTGGCCCCTGCTACTTTTTTGGCCACCTTCATCGCCCTGCTCTTCTCCACCTTCGCCATGATCGGAGTCGTTAGTTTGGGAACATCTCATTATGAGGAGTTGATTCACAAAGAAGGGAGGGGCATGATTGGATTTCATCTTTCAAAGGAAAAAGGCGATCAGCATGAAGGAGAGAAAAAAGAGAGTGAGATAAATTTAAAACGATTCATAGCCATTGTCCTTCCTTTGGGTTTTATTGGATGGATCATGGAAGGTGTGATCACTGCATTGATCGCTCGGTATATTTATCGACTGAGGCCAGACCTATTGAGATTATAACGTAGGGCAGGCCTTTAGGCCTGCAAATGGCCTGCCCATGGAAGACAGCAAGGCTCCTGCGGCAGGGCCTTGCCCTACAAAAATTCATTTTAAATTGTGGCTTTCAACAGAAGAGTTGCTATGATTCAACTGTCCTATCTCGACTATCTGGCCGTGGAGGGAAAGAGTTTCCTTCATTGCCTTTCTCCAACCTTGAAAATCATCGGGATGGTCTTCGTTTTGTTAGGTATTGTCACGCTGAGAAACCTTCCCGGATTCCTTCTCCTTTACGGGATTCTGCTTGCTCTTTTTTCCATATCACGGATTCCGGTAAAAATATTTTCTTTAACACTCTACCCTCTCATCTTTGCCCTTCTTTTCATCTTTATTTCAGGGTTTCAAATCCATTTTATTCTTCTTATCTTTTTGAAGGTTCTCTGCGGTTCCACTGGAGTGGTTCTGCTTTTGGCCACCACTCCGTATCCCTCGATCTTTTCTGCCCTGGGGAGAGTCCTTCCCTCCTCATTGGTGACGGCTCTTTTTTTGACCTACCGATCAATCTTTATCCTTCTCAATATTTTCGAGGAGACACAGCATGCCCTCTACCTTCGCGGAGGATTTCAGTGGAGACATCCGTGGAGGAGCCTGATCAATATTTCCAATGCCTTCGGCCATCTGATCATTAAAGGAATCGATGCCAGCGAAAAGATGTATGAATCCATGGTGCTCCGAGGGTTTAAAAACAAGATTTATTACAGAGGAGAAATAAGAGGCAAGGGTTAATGGGTAACGGTAAAGATGCCCGTATCGTCATTCGGTTACGTTGTTCGTTTTCTAAATCTTTAACCGTAATCATTTTACGATTCACGAAACGGGCTTCGTAGCCCTAACCGATAGACCATTTTCATCGCTCATGGGAGCCCATGCGGCCATGAACAATTACAGAGGAGAATAGGGCTATGCAGCAAGAAGAAAGGATTGTCGAGGTAGATTGTATTACCCATGTCTATCCAGATATGACCAAAGTGCAGATTTGCGGTCTGGACTTTATTGTAAATCGGGGGGAGAGGGTTTCGATCCTGGGTTCCAATGGTTGTGGAAAGACGACTCTGCTCAAACATCTCCTGGGAGTGCTTGTACCAAAGGACGGAAGCGTTAAGGTGTTTGGGGTAGATCCTGGGAAGGAGTATTCCAAGATCAGAGAAAAGATTGGCGTGGTCATGCAGGATGTGGATGAGCAGATCCTTGGCCCGACAGTGTATGATGATATCCTCTTTGCTCCATTAAACTATGGCATTGAGAAGAAAAAGGCAGAGGCCATGGCGAAGGCTGTGATCGAGAAGTTGAATCTTGAATCGATCCAGAAGAGGATCGTGAATTACCTTTCGGGCGGAGAAAAGAAGAAAGTGGCTTTAGCCGGAGCCTTAATCATGGAGCCAGAGCTGTTGATCCTGGATGAGCCTTTTACAGGATTGGATCCTGTTTCCAGAAGAGATCTGGTCCAGATTGTGAATGAGTTGAATAAAGAGAAAGGGGTCACCTTCATCATGACACTCCACGAAGTGGATCTGGTACCAGAGATGACCGATATTCTTTACCTCATGCATGGACATGGGGACCTCAGCGAACGGGGGAGGCCAGATGAGATTTTCGGAAAATTTAAGGATTTAGAAAGTTTTAATCTGGAAGAACCCACCCTGACAAAGCTCTTCAAGGGATTAAAAAAGGAAGGCCTCGATTTTGGAGACCCCCTCCGTATTGACGAGGCAATTCAGTCGATCAAGAAGCACTGGAACGGAACCAAAAAATAAAAAATCCCCCCCCCTTTACTAAAGGGGGGCAAGGGGGGATTATTGTATGGAATAATAAATCGATATGAGACTTGGCAATCTTCAATTCGATCATCCTCTTTTTTTGGCACCGATGTCAGGGATTACAGATTACCCCTTCCGCCAACTGGCGAGGGAGATGGGATGTGGCATGGTCTTTACGGAGATGGTGAGTGCAGAGGGGTTGATAAGAAAGGGGGAGGCATTTTTACAAATCAAGAAGGATGAGTATCCGGTCTCTGTTCAACTCTTCGGTTCAGATCCGGAGGTATTAGCCGAAGCCGCTCAGATGGCTGAGTCCATGGGAGCAGATGCCATTGATATTAATATGGGATGCCCGGCAAAGCAGGTGGTGATAACTGGAGCAGGTGCTGATTTGATGCGGTTTCCAGAAAAAGTGAAAGGCATTTTGATTAAAGTAAGAAAGAAGGTAAAAAAACCGGTGACCATTAAAATCCGCTCTGGATGGGATGGGGAACATATCAATGCTCTGGAGATTTCTAAAATCGGTGAAGACTGCGGGATCAATGCAATCTCTATTCATCCTAGGACAAGGGAGCAGGGGTTTCACGGTCGGGCGGATTGGAACTTGATCGGTGAAGTGAGAAAGGCGGTCCGTATTCCTGTTGTTGGAAATGGAGATGTAACCACACCGTCTTTTGCAAAGAAGATGTTCGAAGAGACGGGTTGTGAAGGAGTAATGATTGGAAGAGGGGCATTAGGGAACCCGTGGATCTTTGGTTTTAAAAATTCCATGCCTCTGGAAGGAGAACCGGCGATTCCTCCTTCTCTGGAGGAGAGGAAAAACATGATTCATCGCCATTTTTTGCTGACACAAGCCCACTATGGTGAAAAAGGGGCGGTGAAAAAGATCCGGAAACATGTTTACTGGTATACGAAGGGGCTCCCTTTTTGTGCCTTCTTCCATTCGAAATTATCAGGCTTAAGAGAGAAAGAGGCTCTGTTTGAAGCGATCCATTCCTATTTCGATTTCGTTCAGGGGAGGAATCCATGCCAATCGCTCGAATCGACGGAAAGCAGATCAGTTACTGGACAGGGAGGAAAGGTCTTTTAGAGAAAAGGGAGACAATCTTCTTCATCCATGGAGCAGGAGGAGGACAGTACACCTGGAGTTATCAGAAAAGTTTTTTTGAGAAGCCATTCAATCCCATTATTATTGATCTTCCTGGTCATGGAAAATCCGGAGGAGAAGGAGAGCAAGAAATCACAAGATATGCTGAGCATGTGTACGCTTTCCTGAAGGCCATGGGTCTCCCAAAGGTCTTTCTCGTTGGCCATTCAATGGGTGGAGCGATTGTCCAGACATTAGCCTTGACTCATCCGGATGCTATTAAAGGGATCGTGTTAGTGGGAACTGGAGCAAGGTTGAAGGTTCTTCCTTTGATCCTAGATGGAATCAAAAATAACTTTGAGGAGATCATTCAGAAGATAAACCAATTTTCCTACTCTCGAAAAACCCCGTCAGATTTAATTGAAAGGGGCGTTTTCGGGATGCGGCAATGTCTGCCAGAGGTTCTCTATGGCGATTTTCTGGCCTGTAACCAGTTCGACCTCATGAATGAGGTAGAGAAAATCCTTCTTCGCACGCTTATCCTCTGCGGGAATGATGACCAACTCACGCCTGTAAAGTATTCCCAATTCCTTCACAGTCGAATCAGAGGCTCGAAACTGGAGGTCCTTCCTGATGCCGGCCATATGGTGATGATGGAATCGTCTCAGGCCTTCAATGAGAAGATTGGAGAATTTATATTAACGAAATAAGAGGATTCAAAGTCTTCTTTAGGGTTCAAGGATTATAGGATTCAAGGGGTCAAGTGATAGAACCTATGAAACGTTGGTTGGTCGTGGAACTTCTCATCCCAGAGGAATTAGGAGAAGCGGTCTCAAACTTCTTGATCGAGCAAGGAGCCACAGGCATTGAAGAACTCGATGGAGATTTGAAATGGGAAAGGCTGAGGACTTATTTCCCGCAGGACGGAAGAGAGGAGAGAATTCTTCATGCTCTTCATCGATATCTCAAATCACTACAGAAGATCGCCCCTGAAATTCCTCGCGCCAAAATTAAGACGGCCTCTCTTCCTGAACAGGATTGGGGTGAGAATTGGAAGAGGTTTTTTAAACCTGTTCAGGTGACATCCAGGTTTGTGGTAAAACCACCCTGGTCCAAGATTCGATTAAAAAGGGGACAGATCCCTATTGAAATCACCCCAGGAATGGCCTTTGGTACAGGAACTCATGCCACAACCATCCTCTGTATCCAGGCATTGGGGGAGGAGCTCCAGAAGAGGGGGCTATCCGTTCTTGATGTGGGAACAGGTTCAGGAATTCTTTCCATTATCGCCGCCAAATCAGGAGCTAAGGCGGTTTGGGGGATAGACATTGATGGCGTGGCTGTGGAGAATGCAAAAGAGAATGTGGAGAAGAACCAGGTTTTAGACATCGTCAAGATAAGAAAAGGAAGCATTGGTGATCTTCATAAAAAGTTTAATGTGGTGGTAGCCAATATTGATCTCAAGAGTTTAAGAAGGATGAGAAAGCCTCTTTTAAACCACCTCAAGAACCAAGGTTTTCTCATCCTGTCAGGAATATTGGAAAAGGAAGAAGAGAGACTTCGTGAACATTATTTGAAAACAGGACTCCTACGATGGATCAAAGTTGTTCAGAGAGAAGAATGGGTCTGTCTCACCTTTAAGAAGAAGTAGAGAGTTCCGGAAAGGTTGCTCTTCGCTGCTGTTTGTAGCAGACACGCGTACTTTTACCTGAGGGATGAAGCTATGTCGAGATTCTACGTTACTAATCCCCGGATTGAAAAAGGGATGCTCAGGATTGAGGGGAATGAGGTGAAACATATTCGAAAGGTTCTTCGTCTCAAAGCAGGAGATGAGATTATCGTCTTCGATGGTTTGGGTAAAGAGTATGAGGGGACAATGGTTGAAGAAAGACCCTCCTCTGTCGTGATTAAGATTGGGAATATTTTCTCCTCAAAAAGAGATTCTCCCTTAGAAGTTACTCTGGCCCAAAGCCTGCTCAGGGGTGAGAAGATGGACTACCTGATCCAGAAGGCTACGGAGTTAGGGGTTAAAGAAATCATTCCTTTTTTCTCCTTCCGCTCAGTGCCCCTTTTAGAAAAGTCGGGAAGGCTGAAACGCTATCATCGATGGGAAAGAATTGCCATCGAAGCCTCTAAACAGTGCGGAAGGGGAGTAGTACCCAAGATTGCACCCCTTCAAGACTATTCTGAAATGCTCCAAATTGCTCCCCCATACTCCCTTCGTCTGATTCTCTGGGAAAGAGAAGAGGTTAAGCTGAGAGAGGTAATAGAAAGATCAAAAGAAAATACGAAAATCTTCTTCATCATCGGGCCAGAAGGGGGATTTAACCAGGAGGAGGTTGAAGAGGCAAAAAGGGCTGAATTCATACCTGTTACTTTGGGGAGGAGGATACTAAGGGCTGAAACAGCAAGTTTATGCCTTCTCAGCATTCTTCAATATGAACGGGGAGATATAGGATAAAAAGAGGGCCGATTCCATTCAAGAACCGGCCCGACCAGAAAGGAGGGGTATGAAGAGGTAATTACGCCGCCTTTTTCTCTAAATTATCGACGAATTCCTTATAGGTCTTACATTCTTGTATAAGTTTACACTTTCTCCGGCAAACTTCAACATGAATTTTTGGACTTCCTTTCCTTTTGTCACAAATGAGATAACTCATCCTTAAATCCCCCTTTCTACCTATTGGCAGCCAGTCTAAACGGAAGTAGATATTCTATATTTAGAACTAAAAACATATTAAAACACAAAATATAGAAATGTCAAGAAAAAAATTCAATTTTTTGTAAAATAATTTATATATAATTTCACTAAGTTACATTTTTAAAGAAAAGTAGAATAATACTTTTTTAAATCATCTTAATGAAATTTAAGGGATATACCCTCATTTCTGCTATCTGGCGAAATATGAACAATAATGGAGATGGGAAGCTTTGTGAAAGGGTTTTTTAAAGATTGGGGGTAGTTGAAGAGGATTTCTCTTCGATCGCTATGCCGAGGCGTTCCACTCCTGCGGTTTTTGCCACATCAAGGACTTGAACGACCCGGTCGAAAACCACGCTCTTGTCCGCCCTGACAATCACAGGTCTCGATTTGTGAAAGGCTGTAAGGGATTCCAGTTCTGTCTTCAAATCTCTGAGGCTTTTGGGCTTGTTATTGAGAAAGACTTCATTTCGACTGTTGATCGTCACCACAACGGGCTCTTTCTGGTCAACAGGCATTTTGATATCAGCCTGAGGAAGTTTCACAATGATTTTAGATTCTCTTGTCGGGTTGAAGGTATAGACTAAACTGAATGCGGTGAAGAAGAAGATGAAGATATTGAGAATGATATCGGTGAAGGCAATGGATTCTAATGAGACTACCGAATCTCGATGGGTTTTAATTTTCATCCCACTCCTCCTTATTTGGTCCTTGTCAAAATATCGACCAGCTCATTTCCATAATAAGACATCTCCTGGGCATGGCTCTTAATTTTTCCAACGATAAGGTGATAGAGGATATAAGCAGGGATGGCGACGCTGAGACCTGCTGCAGTAGTAACCATGGCCTGATAAATTCCTGCTGCCAAGGCGCTGACAGTAATATTAGGTCCTAACTGTTCCCAGCTCATAAAGGCCCGAATGAGACCAACGATGGTTCCGAGAAATCCGAGCATGGGCTCTACACCGATGATGATGAGCAGTGCGCCTAAATATCGCTCCAGGTATTGGATCTGCTTATCACCTTCTCGTTCCATCATCGACTCTAATTCTTCTCGTTTCAGAGTCCGGTTGAGAATCCCCAGTTTAAACACATCGGCCATAGGATGTTTCACTTTTTCGCATCGTTCTAAGGCCTTCTGGAAATGCCCCCGTTCCAAAAAGAGGAAAATCTCCTGAGCAAACTGCTGAAAGTTGATTCGGATCTTCCAGAGGGTCCAAAATCTTTCTAAAATGATGGCGAGGGCGACGATCGATAAGGCGATGATGGGGACCATGATAGGTCCCCCCTTTATGATAAGTGAAATGAACATCCCATACCTCCTAAGATGAAAAAATAGGGCAATTGAAATTGCCCTAAAGTTGAAAGCAAAGTGCCGGGTCGCGGAATCGAACCACGGACACGAGGATTTTCAGTCCTCTGCTCTACCGACTGAGCTAACCCGGCATCCTGTGTAATTAGAAAATTTATATTACAACCCCTCCGATGTGTCAAGAG
>Ga0210049_1001140_pt1 | contig 24399 bp, 22 predicted proteins | sample CryGeyCG2014_300_2_FD_183964 | JGI IMG/M metagenome (GOLD analysis project Ga0210049, IMG submission 183964) | Groundwater microbial communities from aquifer - Crystal Geyser CG06_land_8/20/14_3.00 (SPAdes) (version 2) | ecosystem: Environmental > Aquatic > Deep subsurface > Groundwater | place... | reverse complement strand
CTACGCCCAAGAACTTCTTAAGAACAACTATCTCGAATTTTCCCACCCAAAGTTTAATTTGCAAGCAGTTCTTACTATCGGGGCTTGCCCCGTACTCAAATTCCGAAGGAATTTGTAGTACCGGGGGGCGCGAAACAAGGCGGCTGCAAAGGTTTGTGGCAATATAAAGTTCGGCGAAGCCGCCTACGTAAAACCCACGCGAAAATTATTACGCGCTATCTTTTTTGTGTAAGGGCACTATAGTAATAATTTCCCGATTATCAACTTTTTTCTTAAGTTTAATATGACTTCCTTTCCGAGAAACAAAATAAAAGCCGAACTCTCGGCATAGAATTTTTATCATTTGTTTCCCAGAAAAGATTTTAGGCATATTCCAATTCAATGGTGGTAACCAATGGCGCGCTCTTTAAGGAATATCTTTTCGCTCGGGGCTCATCTTCTAAATAAAGCTTAATTGCTTCTTTAAGATTTTTTTTAGCTTCCTCAATGTTTTTTCCCTGACTTACCACTCCCAATTCAGCGCAATGGGCAACATACCATCTACCTTCCCGATGAATAATTGTAGTAAATCTGTAGGTCATACTATTTTTAAGATATTTAAAAATTTAATCATTGTCAAATACCCTGATTTTTATTTTGCAATCTAATTTTTGTTTACCATTTAACAATTAAATAAACTCATCGCTTTTTGCACCCCGTCTTTAACCGCCACTTCAACTGCCTCAACGCAGTTTTTGATTGTCTTTTTCAGAACTTTTTCCTGCAAAGGAGTTATTTTTTGTTCAACCAAAAATTTGCCCATAAATTTCTTGGAACGGGAAGGAATTTTTGGACTTTTGGTTATTCTGGTTCCAATTCTAAATCTAACAAAATCTTTGGTTTTGAGAGCTCTCATTATTGATTCAACGCCTTTATGTCCGGCCGAACCGCGATTTTTGGCAATTCTAAATGTTCCCAATGGCAGGTCGGCATCGTCGTGAATCACAAACACATTTTCTGGTTTAATTTTATAATATTTAGTCAAAAAACCCACCGCTTTTCCGGAATTGTTCATAAAAGTCTGGGGCTTTCCTAAAACAATTTTTTCTTTGCCAATTTTTCCTTCGGAAATTTGAGCATTGAATTTTGCCTGTTCCGTAGAGAACTTGTCCTTCTTCGGGGATTGAAAATTGGCGGCGATTTTATCAACCGCCCAAAATCCGACATTATGTCGGGTTTTCGCGTATTGTTCTCCCGGATTGCCGAGACCCACTACCAAAATCATAAACCTCACAAATTTGCGCTAATTTAGGTGCGAATTTTTGCGAATATTATTCGCACAGACTCCGAAGCAATCCTTCGCTATCGCTCAGGATGCTACGGTGCGAGTATTGCAGATTGCCAACAACTTGCAGTACTCCTCGCCCCGCACTCAAATCCAAAGGATTTGCAGCGCTGGGGTTAGCACCCTTATTTGTACAAATTGGCGATATATTGTTGAATTTCCGAATAGTCAAACTTTCCGGCTTTTGGCCACTGGACATAGCCAAGATTGGCTGCACCCCCCGATGTTATAAGTCCGGTGGATGGGTCAATCACTTTGTAAATAGCATCTTCTTTTTTTAAATTTTGAGAAAGTTCCAAAATCCGGGCTCCCTCTTCTTTGGTTAAATTTGTTTCAAAATGAGAAGATAAGATTCTTTCAATTTCTAAAAAAGTGGATAAATCGGAAAGTAAATTCAGCTTTATTATTTTTTCTTTCAAAGCTTCAATTATTTGCTGCTGGCGAGCCATTCTGCCGTAATCGTCTCCTTTAACGTGCCGCACTCTTACATATTTTTTAGCGGTTTCTCCGTCTAAATATTGCCAGCCGCCGGGCATTATAAAAGTTTCGTAGGTTTTATCGGGTCCGGGGAATTGGGAATCATAGATTGGTTCTTCCACAAGGACCTTTACTCCGCCAGCGGCATCAACCAATTTTCCGAGTCCTTCAAGTTCCATAATCACAAAGTAATGGATTTTAAGGGAGGTAATTTCTTCAATGGTTTTTTCAAAAAGCTCAAGATGTTCTAAATTTTTTAATTTTTTTTTGTCCAGGATATAAAGGGAATTGATTTTGGTAACATAGCCGCCGGGAATCCTTACTAAAAAATCTCTGGGGATTGAAATTAAAGTCATTTTTGACTTGCTTTTTAAATTAAGAGAGGCGATAATAATGCTGTCGGTAAGATGGGGAGCCGGATTGCCGGCTCCGGGCATTCCCAGAATTAAAAAATTTACCCGACCATCGTTTTCTCCTTTTAATCTTTTGGTTTTGATGGTTGAAAAGGGTAAAAGATTGAGATTTTTGGCTGCTTTAGCTTTTGCGTTCTCCGGTTTTTCCAGCTTTGGGATGGATTTTTTTGGCTCCAAAACAGGCTTTTCTGATTCCGAAATCTCAACCTTCCCTATTTCCTTTGTCTCTTCTGCGGATAAGGACTCTATAGAACTTGCGGTTAAGGGAATTTTTAATTCGTTTATTTTAAGGGAAAAAGAGATTCCCGGCAGAGAAATAATTTTAGAGCTTATTGCCAGGATTAAAAATACTCCTATTCCCTGAGAGATTTTCAAAGAGAGTTTCCTAAAATTAATACCTTTCCCGTTTGGGGAAAAGTAAATAAGCTCTTTGCGAAGTGATTTATTGAGGTTGTGGTAAATATCCAACTTACTTTAAATTCTAAATTCCAATATCTAAATTCTAAACAAATTCAAATGCTTTAAATCCCAAACACGTTTTTGAATTTAGAATTTGGAATTTGCCTGCCCCGTAGGCCGAGCACTCAAGGCGTTGAGTGATCGGTCCTTCGGGGTTTAGAATTTCGGATTTAGGATTTTCTATCTTTATTATATCAAAAACTATTGCTAAAATCCAGAATATCGGGTATTATTATTTTAAGCTTATGACAAAGACGCTCCTTTTTATCTGGGAAGTTGCTAAAATAATTATTATCTCCTTATGTATTGTTATTCCAATACGTTATTTTTTGTTTCAACCCTTTTTTGTTAAAGGAATGTCAATGGAGCCAAATTTTGAAGATGGTGAGTATTTAATTGTGGACGAGATAACGCCCAGATTTAAAGAATATCAAAGGGGGGAAGTAGTGGTTTTTAAATTTCCCCAAAATCCTTCTCAGTATTATATTAAAAGAATAATTGGCTTGCCCGGCGAGACAATTGAGCTAAAAGAAGATAAAATAATTATTAGGGGTAAAGAAGATAGAGACAGCCTTGTCTTAGATGAAACAGATTACCTTTTAGTTAGTTTAACAGGTTCGCAAAATTTAAAAATTATTCTCAAAGAAGATGAGTATTTTGTTTTGGGAGACAACAGAGGCGCTTCGGCCGATTCTCGGAGATGGGGAGCGCTGCCGGAAAAATATGTAGTTGGCAGAGTTTGGTTAAGGGCTTGGCCATTTACGAAATTTGAGATAGTTGAAGCCCCCAGTTATTAGATATTAGATATTGGATATTAGATATTAGATATTAGATATTGGATATTGGATATTAGATATTGGCTTTTTGTTTTGTAATCCAAAATCCATAATCCAAAATCTAAAATTTAAAGATGGCAAAAAAATTTTTACAAACCCCTCAGGGGATGCCTGATATTTTGCCAAAAGAGCAAATTTTTTTTGAAAGAGTTTTGGCGGTGGTTAAGGACTTCGCTCATTTTTATGGTTTTAAGAAAATTGATACGCCGATTTTAGAATTTACCGAGCTTTTTGAAAAAGGAATTGGGTATTCTTCCGATATTGTTGAAAAAGAAATGTACACATTTGAAACAAGAGGCGGAGATAGTTTGACTTTAAGGCCAGAAGGGACAGCTCCAATTGCCCGAGTTTATCTGCAGCACGGAATGCAGAATTTACCTCAGCCCTTAAAACTTTACTATTGGGGTCCCTTTTTTCGGCACGAGCGACCCCAGGAGGGAAGATACAGACAATTTCATCAGTTTGGATTTGAGGTTTTGGGAGAGCAATCTCCTGCCATAGACGCTCAAGTCGTGCAGCTTTCTTACAGGATTCTTGAGGCGTTAAAAATCAAGCCTTTAACTATTTTAATAAATAGTATTGGATGTAATCTTTGTCGTCCCTATTTCAAGAAGGTTTTAAAAAATTATTATAACGCCAGAGCAGGTCAGATTTGTCCCGATTGTAAAAAAAGACTCAAAAAAAATCCTTTAAGAGTTTTAGATTGCAAAGAAGAAAAGTGTCAGCAAGTAAAAAATCAAGCCCCAAAAATAATTGACCATCTTTGCGAAGAATGCAAAAATCACTTCAGGGAGGTTCTGGAATTTTTAGACGAAGTTCACCTGCCTTATATTTTAGACCACTACTTGGTCAGGGGGCTTGATTATTATACCAGAACAGTTTTTGAAATTGTTCCGGTGGACGTTTCTGATTTTGGAAAAGGCAAAGAATTTGAGGCGGGAAGTCAGGCTACCTTGGTTGGGGGAGGGAGATATGATGATTTAATCAAGCTTTTTTCCAGAAAAGAAGTTCCAGCAATGGGTTCAGCCGGCGGAATCGAAAGAATTATAAAAGAGATGAAATTGGGCGGGGAAAGACTACCCCATTCAAAAGGCCCCGCCATTTTTTTAGCTCAATTGGGAGATTTGGGGAAAAGGAAAAGTCTTAAACTTTTTGAAGATTTTCAAAAAGCTAAAATTTTAGTTGCTGAATCTTTTGGTAGAGACAGCATTAAGAGTCAGTTAAAAATTGCCGACAAACTAAGGGTAAAATATACTTTAATTTTAGGACAAAAAGAAGCGCTGGACGGCACAATTATATTGAGAGAAATGGAAAGCGGACGGCAGGAAATAATGAAACTTGATAAAGTGGTTGATATGATGAAAAAACGACTGAAGAGATAAATTGCTAAATTGCCAAATTGTTAAACCGATTTCAATATGGCAATTTATCAATAAAGTAATTTAACAATGGAGCAGTGTGTTTTTTGTAAAATTGTCAATAAAGAGATTCCATCAGAAATTATTTACGAAAATGATAAAATTTGCGTTTTCAAAGACATTAATCCAAAAGCCCCTGTCCATATTTTAATTGTGCCCAAAAAACACACAGAATCTTTGAATGAATTGGATGAACGCGAGAAAGATTTGTTGGGCGAGATGGTTCTGGCGGCAAAAAAAACCGCCAAGGATTTTGGAATCTCAGATGGATACAAGCTCCTTTTTAATGTAGGCAAAAAGGGGGGACAGATTGTGGAGCATTTGCATTTGCATCTGCTGGGCGGCTGGTAAGCGCTCGCCCATTTGGGCTCGCTAAGATTAAAAATTAAATATTAAAAATAAAAAATAAGGAATGAGTAATCAAAATTTTCAAAAAGAAAATTTTGAAACAATGCAGCTTTTTTATTTTGTATAACATGGTTGAAGTTCGTAAAAAAGAAGGGGAATCGGCAGCAAGTTTGGTTAGAAGATTTTCTTACCGCATGCAAAAGAGCGGGATTTTGCTGCGGGCAAAAAAAATCAAACACCGTCAGAAGCCAAAGACAAAGAGAGAGAGAAAAATGGCTGCCTTGAGACGACTTAAGAGGCAATTCCAATAAAAAACAAATTGGAAAATAATTTTGTTTTTTGACTTTTGACTATGATTGAAATTAATAATTTAACCACTATCCCTCTTGATGAAAATTTTTTAAAAAAGGTTGCCGAGGAAGTTTTAGAGAAAGAGCTCGAAATATCGAAATATCGAAACATCGATTTATCTATTGCTTTGGTTGGACAGGGAAGGATAAGAGAGCTAAATAAAAAATATCGGGGAAAGAATCGGGTAACCGATGTACTCGCCTTTCCCGAGAGAGAAATTGGATTAGGGGAAATAATAATCTGTATTAGAGAGGTTAAAAAAAACGCCAGAAGATTTAGCTCCGATTTTAAAACTGAACTATCAAGGGTTTTAATTCATGGAATTTTGCACCTTTTGGGATATAATCACGAGGAGTCAGAAAAAATGGCAAAGAAAATGATGGAGAAACAAGAATATTACCTTGCCAAAGTCCTAAAATCCTAAATCCTAAATCCGAAATTCTAAACAAATCCTAAATTCCAAATTCTAAATTCAAAAACGTGTTTGGGATTTAAAGCATTGAAATTTGTTTAGGATTTAGATATTAGAATTTAGAATTTCAATAATGAAAGATTATCTAATTTCCGGGCTTGATATCGGGAGTTCAAATATCCGTTTAGCCGTTGCCCAAAAAATAAAAGGTTCTCAAAAAATAGAGATGTTGGGCACTGTAAGTTGTCCCTCTTCGGGAATTCGCCGAGGGGCGATTACGGATATCCAGGGGGTGGCAAGCAGCATTAAATCTGTTTTGGAAGAGGTTGAGCGGACAATTGGAAAAACCATTAGCCGTATTTATGTTAATATTGGCGGCAGCCACATCTTAACGATTAAAAATCGGGGAGTAGTTGTTATCTCTCGAGCAGATGGAGAAATTTCCCAGGAAGATGTTAACAGAGTGATTTTAGGAGCAGAAGCTATTTCCCTGCCCAAGAACAGAGAGATTATTCATGTTGTTCCCCAGGAATTTATTATTGATGAAGAAAGGGGAATAAAAGACCCTTTGGGCATGCATGGAATCAGGCTTGAGGTAGAGGCCCTAATAATTCATGGGTCTGCTTCATTTTTAAAGAATTTTAATAAGTGCCTGGAAGAAGCGGGACTTAAAATTGAAGACACGGTTATTTCGCCCCTGTCTTCGGCTCGAGCTGTTCTTTCCAAGCGCCAAAAGGAGTTGGGGGTAGCGATGCTGGATATAGGCGGTGGGACGACCGGAATGGCTGTATTTGAAGAAGGCGACCTTTTACACACCGCTATTTTGCCCCTCGGTTCTTCTCATATTACCAGCGATATTGCCATCGGACTTCAAATTGACATAGATGTTGCCGAACGGCTTAAAGTTGAATATGGTTCGGCTATGAGTTCAGAAATACCAAAAACAGAAAAAATAGAATTCTCAAAAGTTGACTCGGGAGAAGGAGAATTTTCAAGAAGGGAGATAGCCGGGATTATTGAAGCAAGGTTGTATGAAATATTTGATATGGCAAATAAGGAGTTAAATAAAATTGGTAAAGCCAGTCTTTTGCCAGCCGGAGCGGTGATTACCGGGGGAGGCTCCAAACTGCCGTTTTTGGTAGATTTGGCAAAAAAAGTTTTAAAACTTCCCTGTCAGATTGGTTTTCCTCAAGAATCAGAGTTTGGGGGAATAATTGACAAGATAAATGATCCATCTTTTGCTTCAACGGCCGGGCTTCTGCTCTGGGGAAAGGATGCTCTTGAAAGAGAGAAAGAAGGAAGATTTTCTTTATCAGGAGTTGGATTTGGCGCCAGGGTCAGAAAGATATTTAAGACATTTCTTCCATAGTATTAAAAATGACCCTTGCAAAAAATTTTTGAAAGTGTTATATTTTCAAGAATAGAAAGTTGAAGTCTTTTTGAAAATCAAAATTTAAAAATTAAAAATCAAAATTATCCCGGTAGCAGACCAGTCAGACTGGTCGCTACGGGGCATATCAAAATTCAAAATTTTAGAAACCCCATTCTATTTTTGATTTTTGCCAAATAAGACCTCTTCCTTGAGTGTGGGTGGCAGGGAGGGGCTGTGGCAGATATTTAATTTTTGATATTGACTGAGCCCGAGCGAAGCCCGAAGGGCGAGTGAGGGCGAAGAAATATGCCTAGAATTAAACCAGATATTGAAATATACGCCAAAATAAAAGTTATAGGGGTAGGAGGTAGTGGAGGAAATACCATTTCTCGAATGGCAAAATCAAAGATTCGGGGAGTGGATTTGGCCGCCGCAAACACTGACGCCCAGGATTTACATTATTGTTTGAGTCCCGTAAAAATCCAGCTCGGGAAAAATTTAACCAGAGGGCTTGGAGCAGGAATGAATCCGGCTTTGGGCGAGCAAGCTGCCGAGGAAAGCAAAGAAGAAATTTCCGAATATTTAAAAGGAGCCGATATGGTTTTTGTGACCTGTGGATTGGGCGGGGGAACCGGCACCGGAGCTGTGCCTGTTGTGGCCGGGATAGCTCGAGAACTTGGAGCTTTAACAATAGCTGTTGTAACAACTCCCTTTTCTTTTGAAGGAGCTCAGCGAGCTAAAATTGCCGGGTCGGGTCTTTCAAGGCTCAAAGAGAAAGTTGATAGTTTAATAGTTATTCAAAATGACAGAGTTTTAAATATTGTTGACAAAAAGGCAACCCTGCTTAAGTCTTTTTCTATTATTGATGATATTTTAAAACAGGGGGTTCAAGGAATTTCTGATTTAATAACCTCACCGGGTCTTGTTAATGTTGATTTCGCTGATATAAAAACGATTATGGAAAATTCCGGCCAGGCCCTAATGGGAGTCGGCAGGTCCTCAAATTCCAATCGGGCAGAGGAGGCTGCCAGGGAAGCTATAAGTTCTCCCTTGCTGGAACTTTCAATTGACGGAGCGCGGGGTTTGCTTTTTAATATAGCCGGCGGAGAGGATTTAAGCATGGTTGAAGTTAACCAGGCGGCAAAAGCAATTACCCAATCCGTAGACCCTGAAGCAAAGATAATTTTTGGCGTAACTCAGGATGAAAAATTAAGGAAAGGAGAAATTAAAATCACGGTGATTGCCACTGGTTTTAATAAAGAAGCTCAACCCACCCTTTTTAACAATAAAAAAGAAGAAAATTTTAATCCGGCGCCTTTTGCTGAAAAAAACGGGAGGAATAAGAAAAACAATTCAGAGGAAATTTTAGAAGAAGGGGGAGAAGAATGGGAGGTGCCGGCCTTTCTCAGGAGAAAGAAATAATTAAATATTATTTTTAGTATAGAATTGCCGTAAGTTTTTTGACTTACGGTAATTTTCATAAATTGGACTTGTTTCGGTTTTGGAATTTTGGTAAAATGGAGTAATACTTTTTAAATTTTTATATTATCAGCTTCATCTTATCAATCATGAAAAGTATCAAAATAAAAAACAAAATTACTCAAATTAAAAAACGGGATGGTTCAATAGTTGATTTTAGCCAGTCAAAAATTACTGAGGCGATTTTTAAAGCCATAACGGCCACCGCTCAGGGAGATGGGAAAAAATCAAAAAAGCTTTCTGATAAAGTAGTTAAAATTTTGGAACGCCGATTTAAAAAGGGAGAAATTCCCGGAGTTGAACAAATTCAGGACATTGTTGAAGAGGTTTTGATTTTGGAAGATTTAGTGGAAACAGCCAGAGCTTATATTTTATATCGGGAGCAGAGAAGGAGAGTAAGAGAGGTGGTTAAAGTCAGCGAAGAAGCGGTAGAAAGAATTGACCAATATTTGGAAAAACTTGATTGGGAGGTTCAGGAAAACGCTAATATGGGTTTTTCTTTGCAAGGATTAAATCACTACGGAGTTTCCTATATTGTCAAGAAATATTGGCTCAATAAAGTTTATCCAAAAGAAGTTAGGGAAGCCAATGAATCCGGAGATTTTCATATTCATAACTTAGATGTGCTCGCTACTTATTGTTGCGGCTGGGACCTTTACGATTTGTTATTAAGGGGTTTTGGCGGGGTTTTTGGGAAGGTTGAATCAAAACCAGCAAAACATTTAAGAACGGCTCTCGGGCAATTGGTTAATTTTTTCTACACTTTGCAGGGCGAGAGTGCTGGCGCTCAGGCGGTTTCAAATTTTGACACATTACTCGCGCCCTTTATCCGTTATGACAACTTGAATTATCTGCAAGTTAAACAGGCAATGCAGGAGTTTTTGTTTAATATGGCCATTCCCACTCGGGTTGGATTTCAGAATCCTTTCACCAATATAACCATTGATATCAAGCCATCCCCGACATTGGCCGAGCAGCCGGTTATTATCGGCGGAAAGGCGCAGGAAGAGAAATATGGCAGTTTCCAAACGGAAATAAACATGTTAAATCGGGCTCTTTATGAATGTATGATGGATGGCGATGCAAGAGGTCGGCCATTCCACTTTCCAATTCCAACAGTAAATATCACTCGCGATTTCAATTGGGATGACCAGAACTTAAACTCAATGTGGGAAGCAACTGCCAAGTATGGAATAAATTATTTTGCCAATTTTATTCATTCGGATATGAAGCCGGAGGACGTGAGGTCAATGTGCTGTCGGCTCCGTCTTTCCAATAAAGAACTTTACAAAAGGGGAGGGGGACTATTTGGCTCCAATCCATTAACTGGCAGTATCGGTGTTGTAACGATTAACATGTCGCGAATTGGTTATCTGTCAAAAACCAAGAAGGAGTTTTTTGAAAGATTGTCAAGAATAATGGATTTAGCGCGAGAAAGTCTGGAAATAAAAAGAAAGGCCTTGGAAAATTTTATGGAAAAAGGTCTCTATCCTTACTCTAAACATTATCTGTTGGGAGTTAAAACAATGAGGGGCAAGTATTTCGGAAATCATTTCTCAACTATCGGTTTGATCGGAATGAACGAGGCCCTGCTTAATTTCATCGGAGATGATGTCGGCTCAAGGCGCGGCAGAAAATCTGCCATTGAAATTTTGGATTTTATGAGAGAAAAGTTGGTTAAATATCAGCAGGAGACCGGCAATCTTTACAATCTTGAAGCAACGCCGGCCGAGGGAACAAGTTATCGCTTGGCCTTAAAGGATAAAGAAAAATATCCCGATATTATTACTGCCGGCAAAAAAGAACCTTATTATACAAATTCAACCCAGTTGTCAGTTAATTATACCGATGACCCTTTTAAGGCCTTAGAACTTCAGGATGAGCTTCAGTGTAAATACACGGGCGGAACGGTTTTACACCTTTTTTTGGGAGAGAAAATTTCCGATGTCCAAACTGTTAAAAATTTAATTAAAAAAGTTTTTAAAAATTTCCACTTGCCCTATGTTACCATCACCCCCACATTTTCAATTTGCCCGGTTCATGGTTATCTGTCCGGAGAACATTTTTTCTGTCCAAAATGCACAATTCAACAGCCCTGCGAGGTTTATTCAAGGATTGTCGGATATTTAAGGCCGGTTCAGCAATGGCATAAGGGAAAGCAGGAGGAATTTCGGCAAAGAAAAGAATTTAAAATTAGATAATAGATAAGGGCATCCAATATCTATGCAGATTGGCGGATTGCAAAAACTCACCTTAATTGATTACCCTGGCAAAATTGCAGCCACGGTTTTTTGTATTGGCTGCAATTTTCGCTGTCCCTGGTGTTATTCTCGAGAGCTTGTTTTGCCGGAAGAGATAACCCCCACACCAAAATTTGGTGTGGGGGCTGAAAAAGATTTTTTTAATTTTTTAAAAGGGAGAAAAGAATTATTAGAGGGGGTGGTACTTTGCGGCGGAGAGCCAACCATCCATAAAGATTTGCCCGAATTTTGCAAGAAAATTAAAAAAATGGGATTTTTGGTAAAGCTGGATACCAATGGTTCAAATCCCGAAGCGCTGAAGAATTTGATAAAAGAAAATTTAATAGATTATGTCGCTATGGACATAAAAGCACCCAAAGAAAAATATAATGGAGCCGCGGGAATAAAGATTGATACCGGAAAGATTCAAGAAAGCATAGATATTTTAAAAAACGGAAAAATTGATTTTGAATTCCGAAGCACAATATTGCCTCAGATTCATACGAAAGAAGATGTTATGAGTATAGCCAAATGGATTAAAGATGCTAAAGTTTACTACTTACAACAATTCAGACCAGAAAAAACAATCGACCCGGCATATGAAAAATGTAAACCATTTAGCCAAGAGGAATTAGAATCGATACAGAGAGTGTGCAACATATACGTTTTTACCAAATTAAGAATTTAAAATTATGTCAAATGAAATCTCGAGAAAAACGAGATTGAAAATCTACGATTTCTCTCTAAAATTGCATAAAAATAAAGGATTTAATCCGTATAAAATAACAAAAGCAATAAACAAAAACAACTCCTTATTGGAACATTATTGGGAGATGGAACATTGCGCTTGAGAGAACGAAATACAAATGCGGGATTAAAAATTCAACATAGCGAAAAAGATAAAGATTATCTAAAATTTAATCTTTTAGACACACAAAAATTAGCGAGAACTATCCAGCCTCACATAATTAAAGTTAGCGCGTAATAATTTTCGCGTGGGTTTTACGTAGGCGGCTTCGTCAGCTTTCCTGTTACTATAAAGTTTTGCAGCCGCCTTGTTTCGCGCCCCGGTACTACAAATTCCTTCGGAATTTGAGTACGGGGCAAGCCCATAGAAGTTTGTTCTGCGATTATTCTCGCCCCGTAGTCAAATCCGTCAGGATTTGTACTATCGGGGTTAGTTTCGCGCAAAGAACCTGCTATTCCTTATTACGCATCATCTTTAATATATACTTAGAGCAAGAAATAACTGAGGAAGAAAAAGCGAAAATTTTAAGAAAGATTAACGAAAGATTTTTCTCTTTTAAGGTAGCGGGAGAAGCAGTACTACTTTAAAAAATCATACAAGAAGGTGAAAAATGGAACGAGAGCAACTGGCGACAAAGCTGGCAGGGGCAGCATTTAAAGCATATTTTGGAGAATGTTTCGAGGGTAATTTAAGTAATCCTAAAACAAGACCAGCAATGTCAGAGCGAATGATGACCACCCTTCCCAGAACGAAAAAAGCCATTCTTAAAACTCTTGAAGAGTTGGACATCGGAGAAGAATAAAATTAATAAAAGAAGGTTAGTAAATTAAAGTGTCATTTTGACACTTTTTTATTTTCCATCTAAAATTTGCTTATGACAAAGTCAAGGATATTTTTATACTTTTGCCTGTCTTTTATTGCCGGAATTTTTATTGATTCTTTTTGGGGATTTCCCGCCCCGTTAGATGTTTACTATCTAGGGGGGTTAATTTTGGGAATTTTATTAATTTCGGTTTTCTGGCCCAGAAAAAAGATAGTTATTGCCGGTTTTTGCATTTTGTTTTTGGTTTTGGGAATTTGGCGCTATCATCAAGCAGAATCAATAATTATGAACGATGAATTGAAAAAATTTAATGATTTTGACCGGAAAATTACTTTGGTTGGAATTGTTGATGATGAGCCAGACATTGGAGCAAATACAATAAAATTAAGAATAAAGAGTAAAGAACTAAAAATCAATAATGAATCGATTGGTGTTTCCGGAAAAGTTTTGCTAACAACCTATCGTTATCCGGAATATAAATACGGCGACAAATTGAAAATTATTGGAAAACTGGAAACGCCGCCGGTTTTAGCCGCCTCAAAAGAGGCGAGCCCCGCCCCTTCGGGGCGGGAAGGATTTAACTACCAGGATTATTTAAAAAAAGAGGGGATTTATTCAGTGATGAGTTGGCCAAAAATTGAGTTAATTGGTTCGGGCTTTGGAAATTTCCTGAAGCGAATTCTTTTTTCTTTGAAAAATAAATTGGAAGAAAGTTTGAATAAAATAATGTCGCCGCCCGAGTCCGCGATTTTGGAGGCCTTGCTTTTTGGAGATGAGAAAAATTTTTCCAAAGACTGGAAGGATAAATTAAATATTACCGGCACGCGGCATATAACCGCGGTTTCGGGAATGAACATCACGATTATCGCCAATATCTTGATGGGATTTTTAATTTCAATCGGCTTTTGGCGCAAACACGCTTTTTACTTTGCAATAGTTGTTTTAATTTTTTATATTTTAATGATTGGCGCGCCGGCTTCGGCGGTCAGGGCCGGAATTATGGCTGGGCTTTTGCTTCTAGCCCAGCACCTTGGAAGGTTAAACAGCGCTTCGCGGGCAATAGTTTTTGCTTCGGTTTTTATGCTGGCGATTAACCCTTTGCTTTTACGATTTGATGTCGGTTTCCAGCTGTCGTTTCTGGCAGTGATGGGGATGATTTATCTTGGGCCGTATTTTTATGAAAAATTTAAAAAAGTGCCGGAAAATTTTGGAATCAGATTGGCTTTAACTTCAACCATTTCGGCCCAGATTTTTACTTTGCCGATTTTGATTTATAATTTCGGCCGGATTTCTCTTTTTTCAATCCCGGCCAATATTTTGATTGTTCCCTGGCTTCCTTTAATTACTGTTTATGGATTTATTATTGTTTTTTTGGGTATATTCTTTTTGCCTCTCAGCCAAATTTTATCCTGGCCCGCTTGGTTGATTTTAGCCCTTTTTACAAAAATCATTGATTTTATTTCCAGTTTAAAATTTGCCAGCTTGACTTTGGAAAATATTCATTGGACCTGGCCGATAATTTTGTATTTGATTTTGGGTTGGATAATATACAAAATAAATTTAAAATTTAAAATGCAAATCTCAAAATGAAAATTAAATATTTAAAATTTTATATTTTGGGAAGTTTGTTGGTTATCGCAGTTTTGGTTTGGATTACTGTTTTTACCGGCCAGGGGAGCGGGCTTTTGGAAGTTAATTTTTTTGATATTGGACAGGGCGACGCGATTTTTATTGAAACGCCTGAAAAGATTCAAATTTTGGTTGATGGCGGACCGGACGCAAAAATTTTGGAAAAATTAGGGAAAGAAATGCCTTTTTACGACCGGACCCTGGATTTGGTAATTTTGACCCATCCTGACCCCGACCACTTAAACGGAATAATTGAAGTTTTTAAACGATATAAAATCAAAAAAATTGTTTATACCGGAGTTGTGCCCGAAGATTTAAAACAAAAAGGAGTTGATATTATTGAAAAAAGCAAAGCGGAAAAAATAATTGTCAAAGCCGGTCAAAGGATTGATTTGGGTCAGACCCCATTAGACAGCAAGCATCTAACGGAGCAGGTTTACATTGATATTTTATATCCGTTTGAAGATATTACCGGTCAAAAATTCAGCGATTTTAATCAAACATCAATTGTTTGCCGTCTGGTTTACGGAAAAATATCTTTTTTGCTGACTGGCGACGCTCCAAAATCTGCAGAATATCAATTATTGGCAAAACAAGTTAACCTTGACTCCGATATATTAAAAGTTGCCCATCATGGTTCTAAGACTTCAACCACTAATTATTTTTTAGAAGCAGTTTCGCCGGCAATCGCCGTCATTCAGGTTGGCAGAGACAATAAATTCGGCCATCCGCACCGGGAAGTTTTGGATGACCTGAATCAGCAAAACATAAAAATTTTAAGGACCGATCTTTTGGGCGATATAAAAATATTGAGCAATGGAATGCGATATAAAATAGAAAATCCCGAATAAATCGGGATTTTATTTTTACACACCTGGTAGAAGAATTTTTTTTGCCAATTCTATTGCTTCATCAAGATTATCTACGATAAATCCGGATATTTCTTTTAGCATTGGATGGTCGTGAGGATTTCCCTCTTTTTCAATAACTAAAATAATTGGTTTTCTTTTGCTGTCCGCCCAGCCGGCTTCAAGAATTGTTCCAATGGAAACCTTTTTTGCGCCAATAAGATTTATTAGCATAGCATCACAGCGCATTGTATCAAATCGATCCCGGCAGGTAATACCCCTGCCAGACGAAAGCGGTATATCTTCGTAAGAGGCTTTAATTTGTTTTTCATTTTTCAAGTAGTCTTTTCCCCTCATCGGCGAGATGACCTTAATTTGCGGCGGCATTTTTTGGGCGACATATTTTCGCCAATCAGTTGAATTTCCATATGAAACATCGGTTATTGGCCCACTTAAAAAAAGATAAAACACTCCTTTCATTTTTCACCTCCTTAGCTATTTTCATCTAAGAAATTAAGAACCTGGAAAAATGCCTTACCGTTTTTCTCGGCAATTTCTTGGGCAAATTCATCTTTGTTTACAAAGACGACTCTCTTTTTGTAGCCAAGAATTCTTATCAGCATATAGGCAGCGCCCAAATCAAAGTGGATGCCCTTGCTTTCCTTTTGATACCAGACCTGGATTTCATCGGCTTCAAAAATTTTTTCCAGGTTTGTGTCGCAAATATTTATGCCTCCGCTGGGATCATCCTGCTTCGTGTCCCTTATCGGCAAGTGAACCTGATAACCTCTTTTTTCCAGTTTTTCCGCATATTTTTTAATTTTCTCGGTAATTTCAGGTTTGACTCCCCTGACCGGACAAATAAGAAATATTTTTTTCTTTTTCATTTCACCCTCCCATTTTAATTATCAAATAACTTTTTATCTAATAAAGCCTATATCCCAATAAGTTATTTGTCAAATTGTTTGATTGGTGGTATAAAGAATAAAGTAATCAGCGAATAACGAATCTATGCGAATATACGATAACTCATTTCATTTATTCATCAACGAATAACGAATCTTATATTCACCCCGTTAGATGTTTACTATCTAACGGGGCGGGTATATGAATCCTTCAGCGAGTTTGAGATGGTGAGCTTGCCGAATCCATTCGTAAATTCGTAACCGATTCGTAAATTCGTTGATGGTTATGTAAATTCGAAATTGATTCGTAAATTCGCTGATGGATTATGCATCCAAAAGAAGAAAAAACCGTGGTTATAATCAAGCCCGACGGCGTCAAAAGAGGGCTAATTGGCGAAATTATTGGCCGTTTTGAGAAGAGGGGATTGAAAATCATTTCTCTGGAAATGATTTGGGCGAATAAAAAACAGATTGACGGCCATTATCCGAAGGATAAAAAATGGATTTCGCGGCTTGGCGAAAAAACTTTGAATAATTATCAACAATACGGCATTGCCCCGATAAAGGAGCTGGGAACGGATGATGTTTATAAAATCGGAAAATATGTGCGAGGCTGGTTGATTGATTTTATGACCTCCGGCCCCATTGTTAAAATGGTGATTGGGGGAATTCACGCTATTGATATGGTTAGAAAAATTGTCGGAAAATCCTTGCCCTCTCAAGCAGAGATGGGAACAGTCAGGGGAGATTTTTCCGTTGATGATGCCACTGCCGCCAATCGCGACAAAAGGGCGGTTCATAATATTGTTCACGCTTCTGAAAATGTCCATGAAGCCGAGCATGAAATTGGCATGTGGTTTGCCACCGAGGATATTTTTGATTACAAAAGAGCCGAGGAAGATATAATGTTTTAGTACTTCCCCAAATTTATCAAGCCAAAAGGCGAAGAAAATTTGGTTAGAAGTACTTAAACCCCGCACTTATCTTTGGGCCAAATTCAAACTTTACGCTTCACAAAGCCGAAGGCGATTCAGCGGGCAGTGTTTTTGAATCAAAAATAAATGCTCGGGGGGATAAGCGCGGGGTAGAATTGGGCAAACCAAAAATCAGAAAGCCCAATACCTTGTATCTTGTTGTAAGGAGGGCGGGTGATGATAGAAAAGGAGCTGAAATTTAAGATTTCCGAGAAAGAAGCAGAAAGAATTCAAAAGAAATTGGGGAAAATGGGTTGTTGGCCAAAAAGACAAACCGAGCTTACAGCCATTTTTGATGATAAAAATTACAGCTTCCTTAAAAAAGGAAAAACCATAAGGATAAGAACGGTTCATTTAATAAATCCTCGAGGAAATGACATCCTGTTTAACAACACAGCCTTTTTGGTCTTTAAGGATGATTCTTTGAGTAAAGATTTTAATTTTAATAATAGAGAAGAAATTGAAATTCAAATAACCGATTTTCGAAACTCCTCTGATTTAATTTCTTTTTTATACCGATTGGGTTATCACTGCGTTTTAATTTACGAAAAAGAAAGAGAAAACTGGCTGGGCTTAAAAGTTGAAAAAGTTAAAGTTTCTGTTGACGGGGTATCTGAACTGGGATATTTTTTGGAAATTGAGGGAGAGGAAGAAAAGGTTAAAGAAATGGTTCATTTCTTGAAATTAAAGAAAAAGAAGTCAATCAGAAAAACCACTTATCAGTTGTATGGAAAATATCTTAAAAAAACCGGGAAATCTTTTAAGGGTATCTATATTTCAAATTTTAACTAAAGCGGCATATTAAAAGGCCGCTTTTTGCTAATAAGTTCTGGGGGGGGTTGACAAACCTTTTAGCTTTGCTAATATAGGAGTTGATATGAGAAGTTCAAGAAAATACTCTAATAAAGGAAGCGGTTAATTTCTGAGATTTTTTATGTCTTGGAAAAATCGCTTCTGAGGAAGCGATTTTTGATTGAATGGAGACGGAACAGAAAGCACATTGAAAAACGAATAATGGAAAAATGTTTCATGCCGCATATTATATGCTTCATGAAACAGTGATTAGTAATTGCTAGTCGAGGAATAAAAATTTAAGGGTATATGGTGGATGCCTTGGGAGATTGAGGCGATGAAGGACGTGGCGTAGCTGCGATAAGCCTCGGGGAGGTGCGTAGCAACCTTTGATCCGGGGATTTCCGAATGCGTCAACGCGTTCTGGCGACAAGCCAGTTCACCCGCCCAAATTTTTAAGCTTTTGATTTCTTTACTTTCCTGGACAATAAATAAAAGAAAAAGAGCGCAGCTTACTGTGCCCCTTCCGTCATCAGGTCTTTACCTGACAGCACCGCCGAATTTGGTAATTCAGCTTATTATTATAATAGCATGTTCAAAGAGCAAAGAGCTTTGTCAAGAGCTTTTAAAAATTTGGGCGGGAGCGAACCCGCTGAAGTGAAACATCTCAGTAAGCGGAGGAAAAGAAAAAAATGCTTCGCTTCGCTCATTGTAGCGATGCCAATATACGAATGCATACCAATGATACGAATAATAAAAATCCGTAGTCATTAGTATAATTAGCATCAATTAGTATATTAGTATCGATATAGCGAGCGGAGCGAGCGTATTCCCTTAGTAGCGGCGAGCGAAAAGGGAAAAGCCTAAACCGAGCACTCAATTTGCACCGCGCTTCGCGCGAAATTCTTGAAGACAGTGCAAATTGAGTGCTCGGGGTTGTAAGAGAGTAGCATCCAAATCGTTCGTGCCTCACTATTGTTCGGCACTCACTTGATAAAAATCTAAAAATTTAAAAATATAAAAATTTAAAACAAATATTTTTAATTTTTTAAGTTTTTAACAGCGAGTGGCGAGCGATAGCGAGGCGCGAGCGCATGGGGGAGAATAAAAAGATGGAACTTCGTTAGCCGAATATTACTGGAAAGAATAACCATAGGGGGTAATAGTCCCGTAGGCGAAAACGGTTCCATGCTCCAAATCGCTCCTCACTTTCGTTCGGAAACATCATGATGCAAATATGCGAATTTTATGCGAATGATGCGAACTGCTGATAATATATTCGCAGTCTGTAGATTTGCCCCGTTAGAGAATTGAGAGCGTTTATTATTCTGATAGAGCTCAATTTTTTTAACATCATTATTGATTTTGGATTACACATTGATTTCTCTAACGGGGTGAGCATTAGATTTGTAGATTTGCATTATGCTGGAGCAACGAGCGGAAGCGAGGAGCGATGGCTGCTTTAGGAAGTTCAATTTCTGGTTTCAGGGATTGAGCTTCTATTCTTGAGTACTGCGGGAAATGAAAGCCCCGCAGGAAGCAGGCCGGACTATTGGCCAAGGCTAAATACTCAATCTCACCGATAGTGAACAAGTACCGTGAGGGAAAGGTGAAAAGTAGCCCGGTGAGGGCGGTGAAATAGTACCTGAAATCATATACCCACAAAGACTCGGAGGTCCTGTCTACGACAGGACTACGGATTTACGCTGATAAATAGCCGATTTTCGCTGATAAAATCAGTGAAAATCAGTTTTTAATCGGTGGTAATCAGTGGTCCCGCCGTAGGCGGGACTGACGGGGTGCTTTTTGCAGAACGAGCCAACGAGTCCGAGCACTCAACTTATCTAAGTCTTTTTAGGATGAAGATATAGGGAAACCGAGTGTTAATAGCGCGTGCGGCTTTTGCCGTATGTTGAGTGCTCGGGACCCGAAGCCAAGCGAGCTTACCATGGTCAGGATGAATCTCGTCGAAAGGCGGGAGGAGGTCCGTACCCACCAGCCGTGCAATACTGGGGGATGAACTGTGGCAAGAAGTGAAAAGCTAATCGAGCTTGGTAATAGCTGGTTCTCCCCGAAATAGCTTTAGGGCTAGCGCTCCAATAAATTAAGATACCTGGGGGTAGAGCACTGGATGGATTATTTTGAGCTTTGCTTAGATAATCCAACTAAACTCCGAATACCAGAGTATCTAACGGAGCAGTCAGACTGTGGGGGCTAAGCTCCATGGTCAAAAGGGAAACAGCCCAGATCGTCATCTAAGGTCCCTAAATCTAAGTTAAGTGGTAAAGGAGGTGCTTCGACTTTGACAGACAGGATGTTGGCTTAGAGGTAGCCATCATTTAAAGAGTGTGTAACAACTCACTGTTCTATCGTTCGTGCCTCACTAATGTTCGGCACTCACTTGATAAAAATCTAAAAATTTAAAAATATAAAAATTTAAAACAAATATTTTTAGATTTTTAATTTTTTAAGTTTTTAACAGCGAGTGGCGAGCGATAGCGAGGCACGAGCGCAGATGTCGAGGCGCGCCTAAAATTTAGCGGGGCTAAACTTAGTACCGAAGATACGAAGCGCGCTTCACTTTCGTTCAGCGCTAATATCAAATATAAAATATAAAAAATAAAAAACAATTCAAAATTTTCTTTCAGAAAATTTTGATAGGAAATATTTTATATTTTATTTTTAATTTTTTATTTTAGCGCCGAGCGGTAGCGAGGCGCGCTGGTAGGGGAGCGTCCTTATTGCCGTGAAGTCAAATCGTAAGATTTGGTGGAGTGATAAGGAGTGAAGATGTTGGCATGAGTAATCGCAATCCCGATGCGATATCGGGACACCGTAAACCCAAGGTTTCCTTGGCAATGGATATCAGTCAAGGGTTAGGCGGGCCTAATCTTGTCAGTGAAAACTGGCGGGAAATGGACAGTCGGTTAATATTCCGACCCACCCGTTAGATAATTTTCAAAATGACGAAGAGTAGTACTTTGAGCGTATTATTGGATTTACGTTTGCAACATAAGATTTTTTCAAGTGTTGTGAAGATTTTTTCCTTCGGGAGAAGAAATTCAAAGGAGCATTCTTCCTAGAAAAGTTTTGATTATACTATCTAATGGGTTCCGTACCGCAAACCGACACAGGTGGGTGAGGCGAGTAGCCTAAGGTGAACGGGTGATTCCTCGTTAAGGAACTCGGCAAAAAAGCTAGGCGTAAGTTCGCAATATGCCTTCCCTGTCGTTCGCGCTTCACTATTGTTTGGCACTCACTTGATAAAAATCTAAAAATTTAAAAATATAAAAATTTAAAACAAATATTTTTAGATTTTTAATTTTTTAAGTTTTTAACAGCGAGTGGCGAGCGATAGCGAGGCGCGAGCGCATAGGGCGCAGCTAACGTTTCCTTAGCGACTGTTTATCAAAAACACAGGTCCCTGCTAACTCGTAAGAGGATGTATAGGGGCTGACGCCTGTCCAGTGCTGGAACCTTAACCTCGGCGGTGCGTTCCGCTTTCGCGTCACGACCGCCTCATAAATCCTAAATTCGAAATCCTAAATCCTAAACAATATTTAAATCACAATTTTCCAAATTCCAAACACGAGTTTGGAACATTTGAATTTAGAATCTGGAATTTGTTTGGAATTTAGACATTAGAATTTAAAATTTTGAGGTTAGTCGCGGAGCGACAGCGGAGCGTGCTAACCGAGCGAAGGGCCAGTGAACGACCGCGGTAACTATAAGCACACGGATTGTAGTTGTAAAATCTAACTATATGCGGGGAAATCTGGTAAGTATCTAGTGTTACTCAACTCCTTAAACGTCGGAGTATAGTAAAAATACACTAGTGCAGATTATCCGCAGGAAAGATTCCTTAAGTTTCCTAAAACTATGGAACAATGGCTTAAACAAGTGCCGTCCGAAATTGGTTATTACCTATCCGGTTTCGTAGATGGCGAGGGGAGTTTTAATCTCTCCGTACGCAAAGGCGAAGGATACAGATATGGATGGCAGCTTGGATTGAGCTTCAACGTATCCCAAAGGGATAATACGAATCTCTTTCTCCTGAAAAGATATTTGGGATGCGGGAGGCTGAAAACAAGAAAAGATGGAGTACATTCTTTCGTCGTTGAAAACTTCAACTCGCTGAAAGGACGAGTAATTCCTTTCTTCAAAAGGTTTAATTTTCTTTCTTCTCGGACAAAGACAAATTTCTCAATTTTTACAAAAATTGTAAAATTGATGGACGAAAAGAAACATTTAACATCCGAAGGATTAAAGGAAATTCTTGAACTTCGAGAAAAGTTAAATGAAGGACGAGGAAGAAAACAAAAATACAATTTAAAAGACGTTAATCTAACTTAAGGAAAATCCTCAGAGACTATACGTTAGAACCCTGATGAATTTCAGGATATGAGATAGTCCGATCTCACGAGCGATTGTGAGTATCAGCAAAAGCTGAAATAACAAAATGAACCGTGTTAAAGTAGCGTAATCCCTTGCCGTGTAAGTTACGGCCCGCATGAAAGGCATAACGACTGAGGAACTGTCTCAACGAGGAGCCCGATGAAAATGCAATGGGGGTGAAGATGCCCCCTTCCTGCGGCTAGACGAAAAGACCCCGGGAGCTTTACTATAGCTTTTTATTGTTTTAGTGTTTTGGATGCGTAGTGTAGATGGGAGGCGATGAATCCTCGCTTTCGGGCGGGGTGGAGCCGCCAATGAAACACCATCCTTTCAAAATGCTATGACTAACCGAGCACTCAGATATGCACTATCTAACAAGAAAAATGACAAGAAGAAGTTTTGGCAAAAATAATTGATTGTGATAGCGCATAACTGAGTGCTCGGGACAGTGGATGGCGGGTAGTTTAAGTGGGGCGCTTGCCTCCTAAAGAGTAGCGGAGGCGTTTATAAGGTCGGCTAACTCCGGATGGAAATCGGAGTGATAGGGTAAAGCTATAAGCCGGCTTGACTGCAAGGCGTATATGCCGCGCAGAGAGGAAACTCGAACTTAGTGAACCGACGGATTTTAATAGAAAATCCGAAGATCATCAGACAAAAGTTACCCCGGGGATAACAGGCTAGTAGGGCCCGAGAGTCCTTATCGACGGCCCTGTTCGGCACCTCGATCAGTTAGCCGATTGTCGAGGTTAAATCGACTCATAACGGAGAAAGCCATATATAAACCCCAGCAATAATTTGATATAATTTATATATGGTCAACACCGTGGGAAGTTGCGAAAATAAATATTGGAATAAGAAATGGATCCCAATTAAAAAAGCGCTTGCGTTAAATTTAAAGCAAAAAGCGTTAATTATTGGGTCTCTTCTTGGTGATGGAACAATGCGCTTAGGTAAAGGCGCAAGGAATGTTAACTTTAAAGCAGAACACGGATTAATGCAAAAAGATTATGTTAAGTGGAAGTATCAGATACTTAAACCATTTGTATTTACTGAACCAAAGATAAGTTATAGGTACAACGAAAACGGCGACAGATATGCAAAATCCTGGTGGTTTAGAACGATAAGACACCCCATATTTACGCAGATTTATAAAAAATTCTACAAAGGAGAAAAACACAGGAATGGAAGGAAGATAGTTCCATCAGAAATAAAGGAAGAAATAAATCCTTTTGTATTAGCTGTGTGGATAATGGATGATGGATCATACTCAAAAGGCAGAATTGATATTAGCACTTATTCATTTTCGTTAAAAGAAATAAATACATTGCAGGAACCTATTAAGAATGTTCTCGGTATTAGGGCAAATTATTATCGAGACCGCGACAAAGGATTCAGAATGTATTTTAATCAAGAAGATACCAGGAAATTAATTAAGGTAATTCATCCATACACCATTCCTTCAATGATGTATAAAATAGGCTTTCGCAACCCCGTAACGACTGGATTCCCGCTATTTGCCAAAAATACGGGATGAAGATAACATTTTATAATGTTATAAAACGTCGATATCTAGATTGGATAATCTGGGTAAAGGTATAGTCTATTCTATTAGTAATAATAGATTCAGTGGTCGGCTCAGCGCATCCTGGAGGTGGAGAAGCTTCCAAGGGTTGGGCTGTTCGCCCATTAAAGCGTTACGCGAGCTGGGTTCAAACCGTCGTGAGACAGGTTGGACTCCTATCTGCCGTAGGCGCCGAGTCTTGAGGAGAGTTCTGGGTAGTACGAGAGGACCCCCAGGAACTAACCTCTGGTCTACCAGTTGTCACGCCAGTGGCATTGCTGGGTAGCTAAGTTGGGAAAGGATAAGCACTGAAAGCATATAAGTGCGAAGCCTCCTTCAAGATTAAGACTCATAGATTGGTTGAAGACTACGACCTTGATAGGCTGCAGGTGTAAGCCCCGTAAGGGGTTTAGCCGAGCAGTACTAATAAATCATCTTATATACTCGACTAGCAATTACTGATCATTGTGAAGAAAATGAGATACATCGGTAACATCCTACTTCACGCTGATTAAACGCTGATAGGGCTCGCTTCGAAGGAGAAAGGAACATCCAGAGGTAAAAGAAGTCGCGAGCCCACGCTGATTACCGCTGA
>Ga0210049_1001137_pt1 | contig 24461 bp, 33 predicted proteins | sample CryGeyCG2014_300_2_FD_183964 | JGI IMG/M metagenome (GOLD analysis project Ga0210049, IMG submission 183964) | Groundwater microbial communities from aquifer - Crystal Geyser CG06_land_8/20/14_3.00 (SPAdes) (version 2) | ecosystem: Environmental > Aquatic > Deep subsurface > Groundwater | place... | reverse complement strand
GAGAAAAAAAACTCTGAAGTTACCGGAAAAGAAGGAATTATCAGTTCCAAAAATTCAAAGACCCAGGTCTGGGTCATACCGACCGACGAGGAAACAAGGATCGCGGTCGATACTTTTGAACTAACTAAATAAAGTCAAAAGTAATATTATTAATACAATTATTTTAAATAATCACTGTAATCATTAGTTGAAATCACCGTAATCATCGGAGGTAATAATGAAGATCTGCGTGTTCGAGGACGACAAGATCGACCAGCTTTACCCGCTTACGTTCCTGCGCCCGGTTTTCGAGCTGAGATGCGGGGCGACAAAGCTCTGGGAGAAAATAGCGAGGTTTTACGGGAAATGCGAGATCATTTACAGGATGCGGGAAGAACTGGTCCCGGTTTTCGGCAAAAGGTTTGCCGGAGCGAACAACGAAGGTGCGATTAACGACGACATCCTTTTCATTAACGGCAGGATGCTTGTCCTGGAAGGGAAGGCGCCGCCGCTTACCGGGGAAGAAGAAATAGGGATAAAAAGCGATTCCGTGGTTTTCGCAAGGCTTAAAAAAGAAAAAGCGTCAAAAGCCGCCGGTAATATCTGGATCTTTCTCGAGTCAATTAAACATGCGGTCCCGGCAAAAGAAACGGATATCCCTGTCATATCCTTTCCGTGGGACCTTGTAAATTACAACCCGAAAGCGATAGAGGATGACTTCATGGCATCCGGTGGAGGGTCTGTCAAAGGCGAGATACACAAACTTGCCTGTGTGTACGGCGACGAGAACAGGATACGGGTCGCTCCCGGCGCGAAGGTGCATCCTTTTGTGGTCCTGGACACGACCAGGGGACCGATCATCCTTGATGAAAGCTCTGAGATCTTTCCTTTTTCCCGGATAGAAGGGCCTATGTACCTGGGCAGGAACTCGCAGATAATGGGAGCGTCCAGGATAAGGGAAGGGACATCCATCGGGCCTGTGTGCAGGGTCGGCGGCGAAGTGGAGGAAACCATCATCCACGCCTATTCCAACAAGTACCACGACGGGTTCCTGGGCCACGCCTACGTGTGCGAATGGGTGAACCTTGGCGCGCTAACCACGAACAGCGACCTGAAAAATGACTACAGCTCTGTTTCCGTGCACGTGAAAAACACGGCCGTGGATTCCGGAAGCACCAAGGTGGGCTCGTTTATCGGGGACCACACCAAAACAAGCATCGGCACGCTCCTGAACACCGGCACGGTGATAGGCATTATGTGCAATGTTGTGGGAAGCGGGGGAGTGGCGCCGAAATACATCCCTTCCTACTGCTGGTTTTTGAATAACGCGTTTTCAAAAGGCTACGGGTTCAGGATGCAGACAGAAACCGCCAGGGCCGCGATGTCAAGAAGGGGCGTCAGCCTGGCGGAAGAGGATATCGCGCTCCTGAAGCACGTGCATGAAATTACCAAAGATGACCGCGAAGAAGCAGTCCGCAAGTCGAGAATGCAATAAACTGATTACAGTGATTTAGAAAGATGATTACCCCTGCAGTCCCGATATAAGAATCGGGACAAGACGCAGGGGTCCTTTAGGGACAGCGATTATTTAAATTTAGATAATCACCGTAATCTCAGTTATAATCACCGTAATCCCAAGTGGAGGAAAAATGGAAGGAAGCGTTGAGGAAAGGGTGAAGAAGGTGGTGTCAAAACAGCTGAAAGTCCAGCCCGAAAAGATCAAAAACGAGTCTGACTTCGTAAAGGACCTCGGGGCGGAATCCATACAGAGCCTTGAGCTCGTGGCGGCGTTCGAGCAGGAGTTCGACATAACCATGGACGAGGAAGCCGCGCTTGACGTCAAGACCGTCGGCAAGGCAATCGACTTTATTCAAAATCTTCTTAAATAATAGTTATGAGTTATGAATTATGAGTTATGAATCAACTGCATGGAGTTAAATTTAAATAAAAAAATCCTTGTTTTTGACTCATAATTCATCATTCATAATTCATAATTGGATTGGGGGTTGACATGCAGGTATTCATACTGAAGAATTACGAAGAAATGAGCAGGGAAGCCGCGCTTGAGGTAAAGGACAGGCTGCTTAAAAAACCGAACCTTGTGATGGGCCTTGCGACCGGCAGCACGCCGCTGGGGCTTTACAAAGAACTCATAAGGATGCACAAGGATGAAGGGCTGAGCTTCAAACACGTGATTACATTCAACCTGGACGAATACCTGGGGATCGCACAGGACCACAAACAGAGCTATTTCCGTTTCATGCGCGAGAACCTTTTCAAGCACCTGGACATCAATATAAAGAACGTCCACGTGCCCAACGGCATGGCGAAGCCGTGCGACATAGATGAATACTGCGACTGGTACGAGAGCCGCATAAAGAAATTCGGCGGCATCGACCTGCAGGTGCTGGGCATAGGAAGGGACGGGCACATAGGGTTCAACGAACCGGGCTCATCGCTGGGCTCCCGCACAAGGGTAAAAACGCTCACAGAGGAAACCATACAGGACAACTCCCGTTTCTTCAAAGACCAGAGCGAAGTGCCCACTTATTCCATAACAATGGGCGTGGGCACCGTTATGGAGGCGAAGGAAATAATACTGCTCGCGAACGGGAAGAGCAAGGCGAACGTCATCTCCATAACCATAGAGGGCGGGGTAACGGCGCAGGTTACCGCTTCCGTCCTGCAGCTGCACCGCAGGGTCAACGTGTTCCTGGACGAGGAAGCGGCGTCCCTTTTGAAAAGGAAGCAGTATTACAATTTTGTGGCTAAAGCCACAAGGAAGTTCGAAAAAATGGCACGGGCTAAATAACGTCGAGCGTCGAACGTCTTACGTCATACGTTTTAAATGTTTAAACGTACGACCTACGACGTATGACGTATGACGAATTCCGGAGGAATTATGGCAAAATGCGAACTGTGCGGCAAGGTACACCAGCAGGGATTTCAGATCAGCCACTCGCACCAGGGGTTTAAACGCACCTTCCAGCCGAACCTGCACAAAACCAAGGTCAAGATAAAGGGCAGGGTGAAAACTGTTATGCTGTGCACCAAGTGCCTGCGTTCCGGCAAGATGCCCAAGGCTTAATAATACCGATTACGGTGATTTCAACTAATGATTACGGTGATTATTTAAAAGCTGAGTATGGCAATTTAAAAATAATCACTGTAATCTCTTTTAGAATCACTGTAATCATAATCAAAATGGAGAAGTTCGGGAACTACGAGATACTGGGAGAGATAGGCAGGGGCGGGATGGCCAATGTCCTGAAAGCCAGGCAGACAGACCTGCGCAGGATAGTCGCCATCAAAATGATAAAACTCCACTTAAGCGAGGATAAGGAATTCGTCCGGATGTTCCGCAACGAAGCGGTCATCGCGGCGAACCTTAACCATCCCGGGATAGTCAGCATATACGAAATGGGGATGCAGGACGGCAGTTACTATATCTCCATGGAATACGTGGATGGCAGGACCCTTGCCCAGGTGCTGGACAGGGCGGAAAAAATGGAAACATCCCCCAGCGGGATACCGCTTGCTTCCGCTCTTTTTGTGATAACATCCGTTTTGAACGCTTTGCAGTTCGCGCACACAAAGAACGTGATCCACAGGGATGTAAACCCGTCCAACATCCTTATTTCGAACGAAGGCAGGGTGAAGCTCAGCGATTTTGGCATAGCCAGGGCCGCGTTCATGGCTCCCTCGAACACAAGCGTAGGGATGCTGAAAGGCAAACTTTCCTATCTTTCTCCGGAACAGGCGAAAGGGGAAAACACGGACCTGCGCGCGGACATATTCGCCGCCGGTATAGTAATGTATGAAATGCTTGCCGGCCGCAGGCTGTTCGCAGGTGAATCGGAATTCGAGATACTGGAGAAAGTGCGCAACGCTGAGATCGAAACAGACCTGCGTTCACTTGAAGGGGTCCCGCAGGAGATATTGAAGGTCCTGAGGCAAAGCCTTCAAAAAGACAGGGATAAAAGGTACGGGTCAGCGCAGGCAGTGCTTACCGGCCTGGAAGCCGCGGCAAGGGAACTGGGAATAGTTTTTTCCGAAAAAGACGCCGCGGCACTGCTGCAGCCGGCCGAAGATACCACCGCTGCCGGCGCGTCACCTACGGCCGGCGCCCAGACACAGGTGATCAGCTCCAGAATTGTCAGAGCGGCAACAGGATCAGGCATGTCCCGGAAGGTCATTATAACCGCTTCCGCAGCGCTTTTGTGCACAATAATAGCGGTCTTATTCTTTTATAAACCCGGAACCAAACAGTCAGTTGAGGAAAACGCGGCCCCCGCGGCTGTTACTGTCCCGGAGGAAAAGAAAAATGCTGAAAGTTCCGGTGAGATCAGCAAAGCACCCGCGGCTCCCCTGAACAACGCGGACCCTTCGCTTACCACCCTTAAAGAAGACAAGGCGGTTTATTCCGCAAAAAAAGAGGAGATACCCGGGGCAATTTACATTAACTCGACCCCGGCGGACGCAATTATATATTTTGATAACGCGGCGCAGGGAGAGGGAAGCAGGGTCATTAAAAATGTCAAAGCCGGGAAGCACGCTATAAAGATCACCCATCCGGACTATGAAGACGAGATCCGGGCGGTCGAAATAACGCCCGACAAGCCTGTCTTGCGGATAATTTACAAGAACGGAGAAATCACTTTAGAATAACAAATGCCGCATATAGCTCATGGCTCATTGCAGCTGCTTAAGTATTTTGTTCTAACTATGAGCTATCAGCTATGAGCTATGAGCATTTTGGAGGTTGTGATGCCTATTCGCGAATTTAAGTGCAATGAATGCGGGTTAGAGTTTGAGACCCTTGTAATGAGGAAGGACGAAAAGATAAACTGCGAAAAGTGCGGCAGCGGCAATTTAGACAAACTGCTTTCCGCGTTCGCAGTGCACGGCGCGCACAGCGCGGATAATAAATCGTCTTCAGGCTCCTGCTCAAGTTCCGGTTCAAAATGCGGTTCCTGCGGCTCGCACAAATGCTCTACCTGCTCGAACTGATTTTAACCACTAATTATCACGAATTTTCACGAATTAGCAAATTTGGCAAATAACTTCATTTAATTCGTGGAAATTAGTGTAAATTCGTGGTTGCTAACGGGAGTTAAAATGAAAAAGTTGATCTTAGCGGTAACAGTGATATCTGTGGTGATCTGTGTCAAAAGTTCCTGCCCGGCGCAGGAGATGAAGAAAGGCATTGACCTGTTCGACAAAGCGTATTACGAAGACGCCCTGAAAGAATTCCGGGGAATAGCTGACTCCGCTGACGCGCCTGACGAAGACAAAATAAAAGCGCACTATTATATGATGAAGATACACAGGGCTTTCGGCGACGACGAGAAAATGAAGGCTGAAATAAGAGAAATACTGGCGCTCAGCCCCGGTTACAAGGTCTCGAACAGAGAACCTGCTTCGCTTAAAAGCCTGTTTGAGGAGATCCGGGGATCGCTTATAAAGGAAGAAGCGCGGAAAGAGCCTTCCGAAATAGTAACAGGTGTGGCTCAGGACATGGCAGTGCTTGAAAAGAATCTTTCAGACGCGGCAGCTCAGCAGGACGCGCTGATATCCCGGCTTAATGAGCAGGGGAAAGAAACCAGGAAAACAAAGTTCGCTCTGGGTGCAAGCGTTATTTCGCTGCTTATCCTGCTTGCCGCCAGCGTTTCCTTTAAATAACGATTACGGTGATTATTAACTAATGATTACGGTGATATTGAAAAACTGATCATGATATTTTAAAAGTAATCACTGTAATCTCTTTTTAAATCACTGTAATCAAAAGGCGAACATGATTGTAAAACTCAGGGAAAAAGGACAGGGGATGGTGGAGTACGTGATGGCGGCCGCGTTCGTGGGGCTTGCTGCCCTGGGAGCGCACGCGCTCTTTCAAAGCGCCCTTGAGGGCTATTACTCGAAGATCATCGCGATGCTTTCATCGTTTACCCCCTGAAATACATTTAACCACGAATTTCCCCCTGTAGCTGCTATGCAGCTCAATACAGGGGCCTCCGCCCGCCAATATTCGTGGCGGGCTACGGCGCGAATTAGCACGAATTATGGTTTAAAACCTTTAACCCCTTTAACCTTTTTAACTTTTAAACAAATGAATAATAAGGAAATAAAAATATTAATTGCTGCGGGCGGGACAGGCGGGCACCTGTATCCGGCGCTTGCGATCATTGAACAGCTCCTGAAAAACAAGGGAGTGAAGATCCTTTTTGTCGGCACAAAGGGCGGCATAGAGGAAGCTGTCGTGAAAAAAGCCGGGATCCCATTTGAAAGTATTTCCGCTAAAAAGCTCCTCAGGCGGAACGTCCTGACGTACCCCGCGTTTTTCTTCAGCGCCGTTGCCGCGTGTTTCCAGTCGCTTTCGATAGTGAATAAATTCAGGCCCGATGTGTGCGTTGGGGTAGGCGGTTACGTGAGCGGGCCTGTCGCTCTGGCAGGCTGGTTCCTCCGGGTCCCTGTTTTCATACACGAGCAGAACACGGTTGCCGGGCTTACGAACAGGATCCTTGGTAAGGCGGCAACAGGCATAGGCATAACCTTTGAAGTATCAGGCAAATATTTCCCGAAGGAAAAGATAGAGGTTACGGGTAATCCTGTAAGGGAAGAGGTCCTTTCAGCTGAAAGGGAAACCTCGATGAAAAAGCTGGGGCTTGACCTTAATAAAAAAACGGTGCTGGTGTTCGGCGGCAGCAGGGGAGCGAGAAAGATCAACACCGTGTTCGCCGAAGCCCTTAAACTCCTTGATAAACCCGATCTCCAGATCCTTCACATTACCGGCCGTGACGATTTTGAATCCGTTAAATCCCTGACTTCAGGTTTTAAGCCATCAGCTATGAGCTATGAGCTGTATGCATACATGGACGATATCTGGGACGCCCTTGCCGCGGCTGACCTTGTTGTATGCAGGGCGGGAGCCACAAGCATCGCTGAAATAACAACCAGGGGCCTTCCTTCGATCCTTATACCTTACCCTTACGCGGCGGAAAACCACCAGATGCTGAACGCGGAAGTGCTTATGGGAAGGGGGGCTTCGCGGACAATAGCGGACAGCGACTTGAACGGTCGCAGGCTTGCCTGTGAGATACTGAGCCTTATAAACAACCCGGAGATCCTTGAAAAAATGGGCAGGGCGAGCAAGAACTTCGGCAGGCCGTGCGCAGCGGCAAGGATAGCCGCCATAATACTGCAAATGGCGCAACAAGTAACAAGTAACAAGTAACAAGTAACAAGTTAAAGCGTATCAACGTGTCAACGTATCAGCGTGTCAGAGTTTTAGGCTGATAAGCTTACAAGTTTACATAGTTTACAGAGTTTCCAAAGTTAAAAATAATTCGTGTAAATTAGTGGAAATTCGTGGTTAAAAGGTAGTTTATAAAGGTTATAAAGTTGTTTATTTCGTGTTTTCGTGATTTCCTCGCCCATCCTTTCCGGGTGGGCGAAGTCTCGCCCGCTGAAAGACGGGCGGAGTGCTTTCGTGGTAATCTTTGAGGGGGAAATGAAAAAAGTAAATATTGCGGTCATTATCCTTTTCGCGGTAATTGCCTCTTCCTTGCCGGCTTTCTCCCAGTATGAGGTGCCGGGAATGAACGCTGAACTACTGGGCCTGATGGACAGCGCCAGGAAGGAAGAAAATATACTGCTGGCAATAGAAAAATACCTGAAAGTGGTTGAAAAATTCCCCGGGACGGATGAAGCCGGGGAAGCCTATATGGCGATAGCGGAAACCAGGTTCCTGATGGGGGAATACGAAACCGCGCATTTTAACTACGAGGTATTCACGAAGCTGTTCATAAGGCACAAGCAGACCCCCCTTGCCTGGTACAGGATGGGGCTGTGCTCAATGGAAAACGGCAAATACGACCTTGCTGTGGAAGAATTCCGCAGGGCCATCTCGTCAAACCCCTGGTCTGGGTTTGTGGTCCCTTCAAAGACCGGGATCGCCAACGCTTATTATAAAAAAGAGGATTATATCCGGGCCCTGCGGGAATACAGGTGGATCTTCCCGACGCGGGAGATAGAACCCTACGTGCTTTACCAGACATATCTCTGCTATATGAAAACGGATAACGACAGGGTAGCGCAGATCACCGCGGACGACCTGTGCCGCAGGTACCCGTTGAGCTCTGAGGCGAAATTTATACGCCACCCTGAGGAAACGGTTGAAATAAAAGAGGGCGTTCCGCCTTCGACCGCAGAGATCTCGGAAGAAACAATTGAAATACTGGCTGTGCCTGTTGAAAAGATAGCGGTGGCTGAAACACACGCCCTATGGCCTTTAGACAGGCAGGTATGGACAGTCCAGGTAGGTTCGTTCATCAGCGAGGAGAACGCTCAAGCGCAGGTCCGGGAGCTTAAGAAGAAGGGCCTTGACCCCTGGACCCAGAAGGCTACCGTGGGCCTGGACAATTTCTACAGGGTTAACATCGGGAAATTTACCGACGAAAAAAAAGCAAAAGAGCTCGCGGCAAAGATCAAAGCGGAAGGCGCGATGCCGGCGCATGTGGTTAAAATCAAATAAATAATGATTACAGCGATAAAAGACCAATTTCAGCGATTAAAAACAAAAAAACAGTATTAATTTGGGTATTTATCGCTGACATCTATTTTTTATCGCTGACATCATCATTTAAAGGAAAGGAGCAAATCATGGCGACCAAGCTTCATCTGGGAATAAACCTCGCGTTCGCGAAAAAAAGATGGCCCCAGCCAAGGGAATGGCTGTGGGTGGTCAATAAGATCGGCGTGAAATACGTGGAGTTCTGCTCGGACCTGCTTGATCCCCTGATGATATCCGAACCCACGAGAACGGAGATCGCGAAAAAAACCCTGAAGGAATGCAAGGAAGACGGAGTTGTCATCTACGACTACTACACCGGCACCATAACCCACTGCGTAAACCTGCTGGGGGACGCAAGGCCCGGAGTAAGGAAGGACGGCGAGCACTGGTGTAAAGAGGCAATAGAAGTGGCTGTGGCCATGGGCGCGTCCGGAATGGGGGGCCACCTGGACAACATACCTTACAGGAACCTGATGAGGCCCAGGGAAAAAGATTTCCTTATGCAGTGCGTTTACAAATCCTTTATGATGCTGGCTGAGGAATGCAGGAAAAAAGGCCTCAAGTTCCTGATGCTCGAGCAGATGTATGTTCCATCCGAAAAACCCTACACCCTCGATGAAGCGCAGGAATATTACGACAAGTTCAACAAGGATTCCGCTGTGCCGGTTTACCTTACGGTGGACGTGGGCCACGCCTGCTGCCACAACTTCCCCCACAGCGACAAAGACACCGATCCCTACGAATGGCTGCGCAGGTTCGCGAAGGTCTCCCCGGTCATCCATCTGCAGCAGACAAACGCGAAGGAAAGCCACCACTGGCCCTTCACCAAGATACACAACCAGCTGGGCATAATAAACCCCGACAAGGTCATCGAAGCCATAGAGGCATCCGGGTCTAAGGAAAATTACCTTATGCTTGAAATATTCCACCCGCTTTCAGCCAGCGAAAAACAGATAATCAGCGACCTCTCGGAAAGCGTGCAATATTGGAGGAAGTATGTCTCAGATTAGCGCGCCCGCCAGGCGGAAGCACTTAAGGGAGAACCTTACGGGATTCGCGTTCCTGGCCCCGAACGGCATAGGCTTCCTGGTATTCGGCTTCCTGCCTATATTCGCCTCGCTTTTCCTGAGCTTCGCGTCCTGGGAACTCATCACGCCGATAAAATGGATAGGGTTCAGGAACTTCGTCGGCATCCTCGGTTTCCACAAAGACGGAGCCTCGGTCTTCCCCAACGACCCTTATTTCTGGAAATACCTTCTGAACACGTTTTATTTCATGATAGGCATACCCCTGGGAATGGCAACATCGCTCATACTGGCGCTGCTGATGAACCAGAAGATCAAAGGCATAAACATTTTCAGGACCATCTACTTCATGCCGGTTGTTTCCTCAATGATAGCCTGCGCGCTTTTATGGAGGTGGATCTACCACCCGGAGGTGGGCCTGCTCAACATGTTCCTTTACCTGTTCCACATAAAAGGGCCTGACTGGCTGGGCTCAATGGCATGGGCAAAACCGTCCCTCATTGTGATGGGCATATGGAAGGGAGCGGGTTACAACATGCTTCTTTACCTCGCGGCCCTGCAGGGAGTGCCTGAAGAGCTCTACGAAGCGGCGCGGGTGGACGGCGCCAACAAATGGCGGCAATTCTGGGGCATCACCTGGCCGCTGCTGGGGCCCATAAACTTCCTTATGATAATAATGGGCGTTATCGGCGGGTTCCAGTCGTTCGACGTGCAGTATGTTATGACCGGGGGAGGACCGGCGAACTCTACGAAAACAATGGTGTTCTATATATACGAAAAGGCGTTCACGATGTTCCAGATGGGTTATGCCGCCGCGATCGCCTGGATCCTCGCGGCGATGATATTTGTCTTCACGTTCCTGCAGTGGAAGTCCATGGGAAAGAAGGTGTTCTATGTCTAACAACACCTCCCTGTCTCTGGCGCAGTCAAAAAAGCGCAGGTTTATAAAGGAAACGGCGCAGAAGGCGGTTGTTTACGTCCTGCTCAGCGTTGTGGGCGTGTTCATGCTGGTCCCGTTCATGTGGATGGTCACAACGTCCCTGAAGGACGCCGGTTCGGTTTTTGTTTTCTCCTGGATACCGAGGCAGTTCGAGTGGCGCAATTACGCGGAAGCGTGGAAGGGCGGGCCCACCGGGGTCTCGTTCACCAGGTTTTTCATGAACAGTATATTTGTCAGCTCCCTGGTAACGTTCGGTCAGGTGTTCACCTGCGCGTTTGCCGCGTTCGCGTTCGCCCGCCTGAAGTTCTGGGGCAGGGACAAGTTATTCCTGGCATACCTGGGCACGATGATGATACCCGGCGCGGTTACGATGATACCGGTTTATATCCTTCTGTCGTCCAGATACCTGAACTGGGTGAACTCGTACAAGGCGCTCATAATACCCGGCATGTTCGGCGGCGCCTTCGGCACGTTCCTTTTAAGGCAGTTCTTCCTTACCATACCCAAGGACCTTGAGGACGCTGCGAGGATCGACGGCTGCTCGACATTCGGGATTTTCTGGCGCATAATCCTGCCTCTTTCAAAACCGGCGCTGGCGACCCTGACCACGTTCACGTTCATGGGGGTCTGGAACGATTTCATCTGGCCGCTCATAGTAATAAATACTATGGAAAAGAAAACCCTGCCCGTGGCGCTGGCGTCTTTCCAGGGGATGTACTCGACTGACTGGCACCTGCTGATGGCCGCGTCCACGATCGTGCTTATGCCGGTGCTGATCGTTTACCTGTTCAACCAGCGTTTCTTTGTCAGGGGCATTGTTTTAACCGGGCTCAAGCAATAGGAGATCCGTCGGGCGTCTTACGTCTTACGTCGTGCGTATCTAAACGTATGACGTACGACTTACGACGTACGACGATGTAAAATGGAAATACTAAAATACTGCGCTATTGGGCTGGCATTTGCCGCGGTTTATCTGCTGATCTCCGAGATCGGCAGATCTTCTTTTAAAATTACCGGTAAACCGGCTGGTCTTACGTCCGACGTACGACGTATGACGTCCGACGTTCTGTCCCGGCTGTTCCGCCGCGGGCAGACGCTTGAAGCGCAGCTTCCGGGCGCCCTTGATTTCCTCGCAAGCTCCCTGCGGTCCGGCTCAAGCGTCACACAGGCGATAAGCCTGCTCGCGGACGAATTCCCCCAGCCTGTATCCGGCGAGTTCGGCATGGTATTAAAAGAAACCAGGATGGGCCTGCCCTTGCAGGAATCCCTTGAAAATCTCAGGAAACGGGTCAGGAACGCGGACCTTGACCTTGCGGTGACGTCTATAATCATCTCGCGGGAAACAGGGGCCAGCCTTTCAGAGGTGCTGGGCAAGATCTCTTCGGTCATACGGGAACGCGGAAAAATAATAGGCAAGGCGAAAGCCCTTGTAAGCCAGGGCAAGATGCAGTCAATAGTGGTGGGGGTCCTGCCCGTCATTTTATGTTTCGTGATACTGGCGGTTGACCCCGGCTACATAATGCCGCTTTTTCGTAGACCCCTGGGATGGGCGATGATCGCCGCGGCTTGCGGCCTGGAATTCCTCGGGGTATTCTTTATAAGAAAGATCACACGGATTGAGGTTTAACCGCACGTCATTGCGAGGTCGCCTTGGGCGACCGCGGCAATCCCTTTAAAAAATAGATTGCTTCGTTTCACTCGCAATGACATACGATAGTCAAATTAGAAAAGGACAAATATGCTTTTATTGATAGCTTCAATGCTTCTGTTTCTGGCATTGTTCCTCGCAATCAGCGGGCTGTTGCGGACGGCGCGTGCGCCGAAGATAGAGAAAGGATCCTTCAGGCGCATGCTGGACAAAATAGGAACACTTAACAGCAGGCTGGAACTGCATAATTACAGGGACGGGACGCGCAGGAAACTGGATTACGCCGGATACCCGGATCTCAGCGTTGATTCGTTCCTTGCCGTAAAAGAACTTGCTGGGGTAATCCTGCTCGCTATCCTTATTTATGCCACAGGGAATATCAGCCCCGTTGCGGTGCTGGTCCCGGTCATCGGTTTTTTCCTGCCTGACCTGTGGCTGGGCGAAAAGGTGAGCCGCAGAAAAAATGGGATAATCAGAGAGCTTCCTTATTTCCTGGACATGGTTGCGCTGTGCGTTGAGGCAGGGCTTGATTTCGGCGCCGCGATCAACCGGATACTTGAGAAATCATCGCGCACCCCGCTTACCCGGGAGATCAGCATTATGCAGCAGGAAATAAAGGTCGGCAAGGGCAGGGAAGAAGCCCTGCGCAACCTGGCCGCGAGAACGGACATCCAGGAGGTCTCATCCTTCATTTCCAGCCTGATCCAGGCAGACAGGACCGGGGCAAGCCTTGGCCAGACCCTCAGGGTACAGTCGGAGCAGATAAGGACCGCGATATTCCAGAAGGCGGAAAAAACCGCGCATGAAGCGCCCGTTAAGATGCTTTTCCCGATGGTGCTTTTTATATTCCCGGTCATTTTCATTGTGCTTCTAGGCCCGGTTGTTTTGCAGATGATAGGGCGCTAAATTGTTATAACGATTTAACAACGATTCTATAACGATTTTAAGGAGTTAAACATGGCCCGCTTAACAGTAATGCGAGGCGACAAAGAAGGCTGGGTCGCAGAGCTGCCCCAGAAGGAGTTTACGATCGGCCGCGACCCCACGAACGACTTCATCATTTCCGACATCGCGGTATCCAGGAAACACGCGATCATAAGATTCAGGTCCGGCAAATACAGCATACAGGATTACAGCGTTAACGGGACGAAGATCGGGGACAAGCGTATAAAGAAAACAGTGCTGGAAGAAGGGGATAAGATCGAGATAGGCGGCACCTTGTTCAGGTTCGAAACAGAAGCACCTCTCAGGCACCTTCAAAAGGTCAAACAACCTGAACCCTCTTCGGCCGTGCGCGAAACGGCCGAAGGCACTACCGTGATAAAAACCCCTGCGCGCGCTTCACGCTCCGCGCAGCCGTTCTGGTATATCCTGCTTGCCGTTGCCGCGGTATCCGCGGCTTTTTACTTTTCCTTTAAGGCACCTATAAAAAGAATATCTGTTTTCAAAACAGAAACAGCGAAGATCCTGCCGTTCGCGCCGTCCGCGGAACACTCTTCAGACCCGCAGTATTATTTCAGCATGGCAAACCGCCTGTACAAAGAAAAAGGCGTGAACGACTCCAACCTGTTTTTCACCATCCAGTATCTTCGGAAAGGGCTGGAGCTTTACACAGGAGGGGACTCGGAAACCGTTTCTTTCGTCACGCGGAAAATGGCGGATATCGGCAAAGAACTTGAAACAAAGGTAAAAGACGAGATGTTCGGCGCCTACCAGGCGTTCCACCTGGACAACACACAAGACTGCCGCGCGCACCTGGAAAGCGTAATGCGCCTTGTGCCGGACCCTTCAGATCCGTATCACCGTTCAGCTCGCGCCAAGCTTTCCGCATTAAAATAGGGACAGCCCCTATTTATAATAACTCAAATAAATCAAGCGAATTATTGAGTCTAAATCCAAAAAGGATTGAAATATGCCAAGAATTGCAAGGGCGGTCTGTGTAGATCTTCCACATCATGTTACGCAAAGAGGAAATAACCAACAAAAGGTTTTTAAAAGAAAAAATGACCATGCATTCTATATTTCTTTAATGCGTAAATATAGCAAGATATTAAAACTGGAGATCTGGTCTTACTGTCTAATGCCAAATCATGTTCATTTCATAGTTGTTCCGCGAGAACCTGATTCTATGGCAAAAACCTTTGACGTGGTTCATATGCTATACTCTCAATATTTTAACAGTAAAATGAACCGCAAGGGACACCTCTGGCAATCTCGATTTTATTCCTGCCTTTTAGATAACGATCATTTATGCGCAGCTGCTCGCTATATTGAAAGGAATCCCGTAAGAGCGCGCATTGTTGACCGGCCGGAGGAATATCGCTGGTCCAGCGCTTATGCGCACATAAACAAAACTCCGGATAGACTTCTATCCGGTGATTGTTTTCTTACTCATGAAATAACAGATTGGAAGAAATTCCTGACACATCCGGATGATGAAAAAATCCTTGAAAAACTGCGGAGCCGCACCAGATCAGGACGTCCCGCAGGCAATGATGACTTTATAACAAATATAGAAAACAAACTGGGTAGAAGTTTTAATACAAGACCGAAAGGCAGACCCAGAAAACCTCAATAAAATCAAGAAAATAAAAAATGGGGGCTGTCCCTATTTATGAAGTATGGAATTATATCTGACATTCATGGAAATTTAGAAGCCCTTAACGCCTGCCTTGAGTTCCTCGAAGGGACGGTAAAGGCATATATATGCGCCGGGGACATCGTTGGCTACGGCCCCCGCCCCAACGAATGCGTTGAAGCGGTCAGTAAGATCTCCGAATTAGACGGGACTGTTGTAATATCCGGCAACCACGACCTTGCAGCCGTAGACTTGAAAGATGTTTCCTTTTTCAAAGAAGACGCGAAAAAAGCCATCCTGTGGACCGCGAAAGTCCTGACAGGCGAAAACAGGGATTTCATCTCAAAGCTCAAAACAAGGATCGACGCGCCGCATTTCACAGTGGCGCACGGCAGCCCCCGGGAGCCGGAAGATGAATACCTTATAGACGGCTACGCGATGAAAGAAAATCTTGCGTTCTTTAAAACAAAGGTCTGTTTTGTGGGCCACTCCCACATACCCCTGTTTTACGACAGGGGGCTTGTTATACTGGCTGACGGGGGCAAGGTGAAGGTCGTTGCCAGGAATAAAGCGATAGCAAGCCTTGGCTCTGTGGGCCAGCCAAGGGACAGGAACCCGTCCGCGTGCGCCGGTGTTTATGACGACAGGACAGGGGAGATCCTGGTGAAACGCTTCCCCTACAACATCCGCAAAACCCAGGAAGACATGGCGGCAGCCGGCCTGCCGCGGTCCTTGATCGAGCGATTAGCGCTGGGCATATAAATACAGTCATGGGCCACGAGTCATGGGTCATGGGTGAAAAAATGGAAAAAATAAAAAGCTACAGAAATTTAGAGATCTGGCAGAAAAGCGTTGACTTAGTTACTGAAATTAGTTACTGAAATTTATAATATTACGAAAACGTTCCCTTCGGAAGAGAAATTTGGCTTGATAAGCCAGATGACAAGAGCAGCGTCTTCTATTCCTTCCAATATTGCCGAAGGTTTCAGAAGAAGGTACAGCAATGAATTCAGGCAGTTTTTGCATATGTCGCTTGGTTCTATTGCGGAGCTCGAAACTCAGATCACAATCGCACAAAGACTTGGCTATATAGATAAAACAAGGGAAGAAACATTTTTAGGGGAATTGGATAAAATATCCAGGATGACTATGGGTCTTATAAAAAAGTTGTAGTTTTTACTCATGACTCATAACCCATGACTCATGACAAAACGAGGAGGCCATAGTGATTAAGGTTAAAATTGAGGGCGTGGTATTAGATTTGAAATCCAACCTGCCCATAATAGTCCTGAGGGATGACAAGCAGAGGGTCCTGCCGATATCAGTGGGCTTGTTCGAGGCGCAGGCGATAGCGTTCGCCATGGAAGGCATCAAGATCCCCCGGCCTCTCACTCACGACCTTGCCAAAAGCATAATAGAAAAACTCGGGGCAAAGGTAATGCGGGTGGAGCTCACGGAATTGAAAGGCAATACCTATTTCGCCTACATTATAATGAAGCCGAAGGATGGTGAGGAGATAAGGATCGATTCCAGGCCCAGCGACGCGATAGCCATCGCCCTGCGGTTCCAGGCGCAGATATTCGCCTCCGAGGAACTGCTCCTGCTGCGGGAAACCTACAAACCAATAGACGAATCCGAGGTGAAATCCTTCAGGGAGATTATCGACAAACTGCCTCCGGATGAATTTTGGAAAAAGCTCCGCGACAAAAAATAACCCTTTTAACCACGGTGCACACGGATACACACTGAGTATATTTTCAATTTAAACTAACCAACTAACAACTGATAACTGTCTTTGATAACCACGGATGCACACGGATTAACATAGTTTATTTTAAAATTAAAAAGGAATAAAGGTGAATAATAAAAGAATTGGGCTATTTAGTTCGGCAAGGAATCTACTATATGAAGAATTGACAGGAAAAATAATTAATGCCGCCTTTAAAGTTCAGAATGAATTGGGATGTGGATTACTTGAAAAAATATACGAAAACGCTCTTGCCTGGGAACTGGAGCTAAACAACGAAAAGGTCTCAACTCAAAAAGAATATAAGGTATTTTACAGAGAAAAGGAAGTTGGTATATATTATGCCGATCTAATAATAAGCGATAAAGTGATCATTGAGATAAAAACAGCAGAAATGATAGACAATATTCATCGTGCTCAGATCTTAAACTATTTAAAAATATCGGGTCTAAGAGTTGGCTTGATAATTAATTTTGCAAAACCAAAACTAGAATATGAAAGATTTATTATCTAACCGTGTGCATCTGTGGTTACTAAAGGTTATTATCCATAGAAGTTAGAAGTTTAAGCCAAAGATGTAATCCGAGTGTATCCGTGTGCATCTGTGGTTACAAAGGATTTCATGAAAAAAATAATATTGATATCCGTGGTTTTTTGTTTTTCCGTGGTTGCTTTCCGGGCGAGCGCGCAGGTGAGGAAGCCGGCGGTGGCGGGGCAGTTCTACCCGGCTGACAAAGCCCAACTGCAGGAGATGATAAACTTCTTCCTTGAGAGCGCTGAGCCTTCCGGCCTGCCCGCGAACGCGAACAGCCGCCTCATAGGCGTTATAGTCCCTCACGCCGGCTACTTGTATTCAGGGCAGGTGGCGGCGTATGCTTACAAATTATTGGGGACAGTCACCTTTATCAGTGTCCCCATAACGGTCATTATCGCGGGGCCAAGCCACAGGTTCGCTCTTGATAAAATAGCCATTTATCCCTCGGGAACGTGGGAAACACCCCTGGGCAAAGTAAAGGTTGACACTGTTGCTGCCGGGATGCTGATGAACAGGAGCGCGATGATGCAGGAACTTGAACAGGCACACGCCACGGAGCACTCGCTTGAGGTTCAGGTCCCGTTCCTGCAGACGGTCCTGAAGGATTTTATGATAGTGCCCCTGGTCCTGGGTTACCCCCCGAACATCACCGCTGACGCGCTCACGAACGCCATAATAGATTCAGGGCTGTACAAGCGCCTGGGCAAAGACCTTATTCTGATAGCTTCATCCGATATGTCGCACTACCATCCCTACGCTTCCGCCTGTATGATGGATGGAGCCTGCCTCACGGACATAGGATCGCTTGATATAAATACATATAAGGATAACGCGAGCAGGGGATCCACCGAAATGTGCGGGTCAGGGCCCGTTCTTGCGCTCCTTCAGATCGCGAAGAAACTCGGTGCGAAAGCAAAAGTGCTTAAATACGCGAACTCAGGAGATGTGCCCGCAGGGGACAAAGCAAGCGTTGTGGGCTACTGCGCCGTCGTTTTTTACACCGATACAAACGTAGTGGCAGAGCTTGCTCTGCCTAAAAATAGTAGCGGTGCGACGTTTCGTCGCACAGTTGAGGAAAAAGGGGGTGTTAAAATGCTTACCGATGCCCAGAAGAAAAGATTGCTTCAGATAGCAAGGCAGACCCTTGAACAGTATATAAGGAGCAAGAAGGTCCCTGAGATTACTGAAACTGACCCGGTACTGACGGAAAAGAGGGGAGGTTTTGTAACCCTGACAAAGAACGGCCAGTTGAGAGGGTGTATTGGGTATATCCAGCCGGTTCTCCCGCTTTACCAAACAGTATCAAAAATGGCGATAGAAGCTTCCACGGCAGACCCCAGGTTTCCTGAAGTCCAGGCAAATGAACTTAAAGATATTCATATTGAAATATCAGCACTTACACCTATAGAGTTATTAAAAGATGTTAATAAGATAGAAGTAGGGAAACACGGGCTTATTATCAAGAAGGGATTTAACCAGGGATTACTGCTTCCCCAGGTGGCAACTGACTATGGCTGGGATAAATGGCAGTTCCTTGACCAGACCTGCGTAAAAGCAGGCCTTCCTCCCGGGTCCTGGAAGGATAAGGACGCCCAGATCTTTGTTTTCTCGGCAGAGGTGTTCGGAGAATAGCAAAAACTGTTAGGTGAAGATGTTAGGAGAAAATGTTAGGTAAAAATGTTATTTAACGCTGTTATTTTATTAACAACCCTAACATCTTTGCCTAACATTAGTTCATAACATCATTAAAATAACAGTTATTTCACAATTTATTTCACAATTTACTTGACATTTAAGCCAATATATGCTATATTATATATAATCAAAGGTATAGCTACATTAAAGACATTTAAGACATTAGAAGATCATTTTTGACAATTGTTTGAATCGAGTCCTTCAAAGGCAAATCCCGGGAAACCGGGAATTGCGCAAAACTATAGGTTCTAAAACCGATAAGGTTATGAACGCCAGGTTACCAGGGGACATTTATCTGCATCTGGACCGTTAGAACCCATTTGTCTCAATGGCTGCGTTCATGCCTTTGAGGTGAATGGTTTTTTTTATCTTCTCATTGGACAAAAAAATAGGTCAATACACAAGATAAACCACGGAGACACAGAGGCACAGAGAAATATAGGGGTTGTAGAAGATGAAAAATACACCTTTAATTGAAGAGGAATTAACAAACAAGATCATAGCTGCTGCTATTGAAGTCCACAGTAACCTTGGTCCGGGATTACTGGAATCTGTATATGAAGAATGCCTTTGTAGAGAATTATCGTCGAGAAACATACCGTTTGAACGCCAGAAAGCAATTCCGATCAACTATAAGGGTGAACAGATAGATTATAATTACAAAATAGATATGATAATCGATAACAAGGTTATAGTGGAACTTAAATGCGTAGAGCATATTTTGCCTGTTCACGAAGCGCAGGTATTAACCTATTTAAAATTAGCAAATATTAAAGTAGGTTTAATATTAAATTTCTATGCAGCTGTTTTACATAATGGTATCAAAAGGTTAGTTTTATAATGGTATTGAGACAAATAGATTACTCTGTGTCTCCGTGCCTCTGTGGTTTATCCTTTTTAGCTTTGTATCGGTATTGAGACAAATAGATTACTCTGTGTCTCCGTGCCTCTGTGGTTTATCCTTTATGGGGGTCTATATGAACGGAAATGGGATATTGCAAAAATTATTCACGTCGCGGGCGAGAGTGAAGCTCCTGAGCACGCTGGTCCTGCACCCGGACAGGTCCTTCTTTATGCGCGAGATCGCCAGGGAGACCGGCGAAACCTTCTCAAACATACGCAAGGAGATAAAGAACTTGGAGGAACTGAAGATAATAACCGGGGAACAGAACCACAGGGCTAAGTACTATATAATAAATACAGAGCATTATTTGTACCCTGAGCTCAAAGGCCTGGTGGTCAAGACTGAAGAATCAGAAGCAGTAACAAGTAACAAGTAACAAGCTAAAGGATCCATAAAATTTCCACGAAATCACTCCGCCCGTCTTTCAGCGGGCGAGACTTCGCCCACCTTAAAGGATGGGCGAGGAAACCACGAAAGCACGAAAATAGATTTATTTTGTTCATGACTAATGACAGGAGACGAATGACGGTAGTTTAAATCCCGCTCGAAGATCCCTGTTAAAGGCTTTTTACAGGGATCTTGCGAAAGGGACTTAAAAAGCACTGATATGAAGATAATGGGATTGCAAAAAGTAAAATTGGGAAAGACAGCGAAGAAGTTCAGGCTGAAACTAATAATGGCTTTCGGGTCCCAGGTAAACGGAAAAACCCATCCCAAAAGCGACCTGGATATAGCCGTGTTATTCCCGAGCGGGGATTTTACATTTAAAAAATACGGCGAATTGCATAGCTCTCTCCTGGACGTTTTCCCCGGCTATGAAGTGGATATGGTCATATTAAACCGGGCTGACCCGCTGCTTCTTAAGAAAATAAACGAAAACCCGCTGCTGCTGTTTGGCGAAAAAAGGGATTTTGACGAATTCAGGATATACGCGTTTAACCGGTATGAAGATTATAGGCCGTATCTGGCTATGGAAGAAAAAATCGTGGATAACCTGGTAACGGAGATGCGAAATGAATATAGACAAGGTTCTGGTAAAAAGAAAGTTTAGCCTGATAATCAGCGATATGCTCAGGTTAAAACCCATGGCAAAACTTACGATCAAAGAATATAGGGCGGAATTTGAGAATGAGATCCTTGCCGAAAGATACCTTGAAAGAATAATAGGCAGGACGATAGACGTAAATTACCATTCGATAGCAGGCCTTGGCAATCCGCCGCCTAAGGATTACTATGAATCCTTCGTTGAAATGGGCGAGCTTGGCATTATATCAATTGCGCTGGCTGAAAAAATGGCAAAGGCGTCAGGCCTGCGCAACCGCCTTGCTCATGAATACAACGGCATTGATGAAAAGAAGGTCTTTGAGTCAATAAAAATCTGCCTGGAAGGATTTGCCCGAATATATGCATCAGGTAAACAGTTATTTAAAGAATCTTCCGCATTAGTTCCTTGGTTAATGAGCAGGGAATCATCTCTTACAGTTTCAGTGCCTGAATTTACGTTGATAAATAAGGGTTTAAAAAAATGGGGGCTGTCCCTATTTTAGAAAACATTTGGAGGCAATATGAACAATAAAATAAGAAAGGTGATAGATGAAATTGTCAGGAAACTGAAAACTAAATATAGGCCTGAAAGGGTAATACTTTTCGGTTCATTCGCAAACGGAAAACCGACAAAAGATTCGGATATTGATTTGTTGATAATAAAAGAAACAAGTAAGGAAAAAATTAATAGATTCGTAGAAGTAAAGAAAGCCATTTATAATCCTGAACGCGGCATTCCTGTTTCACCGATAGTCTTGACGGAAAAAGAACTAAACAACAGAATTGAAATAGGAGATGACTTCATAAAAGAAATAATCAAAGAAGGAGTGATGATTTATGAAAAATGAAATTGTGGAAGAGTGGTTTGAAAGAGGAAAGCATGACCTGGATGCTGCCAGGATTGTTATGGAAGAAAAAGGCTATCCGGATGTTATAATGATGCTTCTGCATCAGGCACTTGAAAAATACATCAAGGGACACCTTATCATGCAAGGTTGGAAATTAAAAAAGATCCATGATCTTGAAACGCTTTTTACAGAAGCTGGTAAGCATGATAAAATTTTTGCAAAACATCTGGATCTTGGGAGAATCCTTACTGCTTATTATTATGAAAACCGCTATCCTCCGGGGCCAATACCCGGAATTAATAAAAAGAAAATTAGGACTATATACAGCACGACATTAAAAATAATAAAACTTTTTATAAAAAAACACAGTTAAGATTGTTACAGGGATCTTGCAAAAGAGATTTAAAAGGCTCAGCCGCGGATTCACACGGATGAAGGATTAACCACGGAGACCCCCTGCAGCTGCTGCGCAGCTCAACGCAGGGGCCTGCGCGCCAGAACCAAGCGGATGGCGCTTCGGACGGAGGCACGGAGTATTCCTTGCATATGTAACTCAGGACTTCAGTCCTGAGAAAGTGAAAGAAAAAATGAAACAAATGAAATGCAGTATTGAAAAGTGCCGCGGGGAATATAAAAAACAGGATACTATTCATACGGTGCGCTACAAGGGGAAGGTGATCGTCATTGATCATGTCCCCGCTGAAGTGTGTTCTGTCTGCGGTGACGTGCTTTTAAGCCCGAAAACAACCCGCAAGATCGAAGCTCTATTGCAAAAATCACCTTGCCCGGTGAATACAGCGCCGCTTTATGAATTTGTCGCATAATTTTTGTAGTGATCTTACAAAAGAGATTCAAAAGGCACAAGAGTATAGCAGCTTAAATCCCGCAGGAATTGTTAATGAGCAAAAAATTGTATCCCATGGTTTCAGTGCCTGAATTTCCGTTGATAAATAAGGATTTAAAAAAATAGGGGCTGTCCCTATTTAAAAAAGGAAAGTGAAATGTTGAAACCTCGACTGTCATCTCAAGGCGGGTCAAGCCCCTCCTGCGCTAAAGCTTCGGCGGGCAAGCCTGGCCCCAAGAGTGTTAAGAGATATAAAAAAGGCAATTTTAAGCCTGACAAGGTATTTGAAAATTATGTCATGGGCTGGAAGGAAACTGTTCTGTTGAGGAAGAAAAATCTTAACAACCTCTACAGAGAAATGTTAGCCGGGCTGAAAGAAAGCATAAAGATCTTCAGGGCTTATCCTCTGGTGCGCCGGGTAGTCCTTTTCGGTTCTCTTCTTGACCCGGATTTTTTTGACGGACGTTCAGACATAGACCTGGCATACCTGGGCGAAATCACCGGAAAAGAGTATTTCTTCATATTGAACACGCTCGAAAACCTGTTTTCAAGAGAAGTCAATCTGGTTGATCTGAAAACCTGTGACAAAAAATTAAAAGAAAACGTGGAAAAGACAGGGAAAATTATTTACCGCAAAGGAGACTGAAATGTCCGTTGAATCGCAAAAATTACTCAGGGTAAAAAGCGTCATTACGAATGAGATCAAGAGCATTATGGCGATCGAAACGGACCTGAAAAAATGGAAGTCGCTGCATGGCAGATCGCCGGGGCCATTCGAAATAAGAGCAGCCGGCTCGCTGCTGCAGGATTTCTATAACTGCATAGAAAGAATTTTTGAAATGATAGGCAGAGACTTGAATGGCGGCATACCGGCAAGCGATGACTGGCATAAGGAAATTCTAAACAATATGGCTATGGGCATAGAAAAGGTAAGGCCTGCCGTTATATCTGAGAATTTAAAGAAGGACCTGAATAACTATCTTAAATTCAGGCATTTGTTCAGAAACATTTACGGAGCCAAATTAGAATGGAGCAAGATGGAATTTTTGGTTAGCGGACTGCCGGAAGCTTTCAAAAAGTTTGAAAAGGAAATAAAGGTATTCTGCAGATTTCTTGACAAGGCATCGGAAGAAATAAAATAAACAGGAAGTATTTGAACACGGAAACACAGAGTATTTCTTAAATATGTAACTCAGGGCTTCAGCCCTGAAAAAGCAGTTTAAATCTCAAGGAACACCGCTTTTTTCCTTTTAAATATATAAAGAATAAAAATAGTGCTGTGCCCGCCAGTCAGTGTGGCGCGGCCTGTCCCTATTTAAAGAGATTTAAAAGGCTTTTAGTTAACAAGAAGAATGAAAGTAGTTTGAATCTCGTGAATCCCTGTTAAAGGCTTTTCACAGGGATTTAAAGAGATTTAAAAAGCTAAGAATATATCCTGAATCCATGTAAAAAAATGTTATTCAAAAAAATTATGAAAAAAGAAAGCGTTAACCGCATATTGGGCAAGCTTGCGATTTTAATAATTACAGCTTTGATGGCATTCAATGCTGAAGCAATGGAAGGTGATACAATATGGATAAGACCTTTTGATATTGGAGGCAACGAATATGCTTTTGGAGCAGCTGTTGATAAAAACAAAAATGTAATAGTAACAGGGGGCAATGATGGTGGTGCCTGCATCACCGTTAAATATGATTCAAACGGAAATACTCAATGGGCACAGCTGTTCCAAGGCCGCGGAACAGGAATTGCTGTTGATCCAAATAATAATAATATCATAGTTGTTGGATACAATACTGAGAGCGGGAGTGAAGACTGGCTTGTAGTGAAATATAATCCGGACGGAGATAGTGAATGGGTAAGGATATTTGATTACGCAGGAGGCAGTGATCAGGCAACAAGCGTGCGCGTTGATTCGCTTGGCAACATATATGTTGCAGGATATATTGATAATATATCAAATGTCGATTATTTTCTAGTGTGGTGTCTCTAACAGATCTTTACATTTGGGCTGTCATTGCGAGGAGTGTTAACGACGAAGCAATCTCGACCTAAAAATCGAGATTGCCACGCTCCCTTTGGTCGCTCGCAATGACAACTCA
>Ga0210049_1001130_pt1 | contig 24494 bp, 24 predicted proteins | sample CryGeyCG2014_300_2_FD_183964 | JGI IMG/M metagenome (GOLD analysis project Ga0210049, IMG submission 183964) | Groundwater microbial communities from aquifer - Crystal Geyser CG06_land_8/20/14_3.00 (SPAdes) (version 2) | ecosystem: Environmental > Aquatic > Deep subsurface > Groundwater | place... | reverse complement strand
GCCCAGTTAGCCAAACGGACTGCGCCAGGAAGGACATATCCATATATTGTCATATGCCTCCCACTATACTTTCCCTTCATAGATTTTTAAAGCTCTACATGGAGAATATCATATGAACCAGCGCATTTATTTGAAACAACAGGCAATTGGTTATATAATAATATTATTATTAAGATTAAGCATTTATGCATCAAACATATGGATAATAACAACGCAAAAAAAATCAATAAAGCTTATCAAGCATTTTCAATTAGAGATAAAGAAATTACAGATTTGCTACCGGATATAATTGCCGAAGTGGACAAGGACAGGAAATATGTTTGGATGAATCTTGCTGGATTTGAATTTTTCGGTGACGACGCAATCGGCCAAGAGGCTTCCAGCTATTTTGAAGGCGAACAGGATACTTATAAAAAAGTAGATCCATTGTTTGAAGGTCAAGAAGGTATTTATTACGTGGAAAGCTGGCAGCGCAGGAAAGACGGCCAGAAACGGCTTTTGGCTTGGTGGTGCAGACCGCTCAAAAATGAAAATGGCCTGATTACAGGCGCGCTTTCGACGGCGCATGATATTACTGAAAATCATAAAATCGAGAAAAGACTTCGCGATAGCGAAGCGCAATTATATAATGCGCTTGTCTTGGCGCACCTGGGTCCATGGGAATATGATGCCGTTAACGATCTGTTTACTTTCAACGACACATTCTATAAATTATTCAGAACGTCGGCTAAGGAGGTCGGAGGCTATACAATTTCTTCAGCGGAATACTCCAAACGGTTTGTCCATCCTGACGATGCTCCCATCGTAGGCAAGGAAGTCCAGAACGCGCTGGAAACGAAAGATCCGAATTTTACCAGGACGCTCGAGCATCGGATTATATACGCAGGCGGTGAAATCGGACATATCGCGGTGCGTTTTTTCATAGTAAAAGACGACCAGGGTAGAACAATAAGAACGTATGGAATTAACCAGGATATAACCGAGCAAAAAAATAGGGAGCTGGAATTGTTAAACATCAAGGATGAATTACAGAAAAAAGTAAATGAATTGACGGGTTTTAATAAAGTGATGGTCGGCCGGGAATTAAAAATGATAGAGTTGAAAAACCGCATTAAAGAATTAGAAGAAAATGGCAGGTCGTAAGGAAAAAAAGATTGAGCATTTTCTTTGTGATTTGATTTATCGAGTAAACTTCGGCAGGCGCCTCAACTAGACATATATTCCGTGAAATAATTCAGAGAAGGCCCGGGTTTATTGATTAAATTCGCTCCTATAATAATCTTTCCGTTTGCTTAAGGCTCTATTCTATATTTTGTAAATACCCGTGTTATGTATAAAAAGAAAAAAATCGCCCGCAAAAAGCACCGCAAAGCCAAAGGCCGGAAGGTTTCTTTGCGTTTCTAGGCTTTTTTAAAGAGGCAAATCGAAAGAATTAAGTTCTTTTCCGTCAACCGAAAAAGTTTTGACGGTAATTTTTTTGTCTATCGCTTCCACCCAGCCGAAAGCTTGCCCCTTATGGGAATATTCAGCTACGCCGGAAACGGGGAGTTCGTGATTGAAAGAATCGGTGTTGCCGAAAATGAACTGGTAAACGCCGTCGATTTTTTTCCGGCTGGCAATATGCTCATGGCCGGAAAAAACCGCCGTCACTTTTTCTTCGGATAATATATCCCAGAGGGCGTCGCGGTCTTTTTTATGCGCATCCAGGCTTTCATTTATTTTGGAACTTACCGGATAGGCCGGCTCATGGAAAAAAACGAAAGTCAGCTCTTTGGAACTTTCTTGTAAATCTTTTTTCAGCCAATCCCGCTGCTGTAAATTTATTTTATGATCTTCCGGCTTGTCGCTGTTTAGAAAAATCAGATGGGCGTTTTTCATATCCAGAGAATAGGTTAATTCGGAAAAATCCGGCGGGCCATTGGTTGGAAAACTGAAAAAATTCTGCCATAATTTATCGGATTTTTCCCCGCCTTCCCGGTCGTGATTGCCCATAACCGCGTAAGTCTTGGAAAAAAGCGCATCTAAAACATTTTTCCATTTATCCATTTTGCTCTGGCACTGGCTTTTCCCGTTGCAATCGGAAACCAAATCGCCCACGGCCGCTAAAAAATCCGGATTTTTTTCTTTCAAAATTTTGACGGCTTTATAAAAACCGCTATCCGAAGCAAAAGAGGTGCTTTGCGTATCGCCTAAAATGCCGAAAGAAAGTTTATCGTCGGCGGTTTTTGAGGCCGGTTCCGGGACCGCCTCTTCAACTGTTTCATTTTTTACCGGAGTTTCGGCTTCAGAAGTTTCCGGATTAACAGCGGCCGGAGCGGGGGACGGCTCCCGGACGGGCAAGGTGATTCCGCCGTCTTTAATGTTATTTTTAATGATGCTTAAATCATCTTCAGATGATGTGCCAACCAGATTTTTATCGGGATTTTTTAAACTTTTTTCCGCTAAAAAAACGCCTACGCCGACCGAAGCGCAGCAGAAAAAAATAATCCCAAAAGCGATCCAAAAGCTTTTTTTCATACCCAGTAGTAGTCCGCCCAATTATTTAAAATTGGGATGGAAATATGTTAAAAATACAATCAATATACCAATAGTAAAACCTATTTTATTTTTTTTGGCGGATCACTACTGAGCATATATTTCAATTTTAGCACATTTGTTCAAAAGACGAAAAATAGTATAAAATAAGTATGTGTTTAAATTTGATTTTTTAGCCCGCGGCAGAAATTTTCCGGGTTTAAACGGGAATAATCCGCGGAAAAGGCAGATTTTTGACTTCTTTTGGGATATAGAGGTTTTTAATAATTCTTTAGGATCAGTCCGGGGAGAGCTTTTTTTGCCGCTGCCCCCGGAGCTTTTTAGCCAGAAAATACTTCAGAAACCCGTTTTTACGCCAGTCGCGGACAAAATAGCCGTCGAAGAAATTTATCGCAACCGTTACGCGTCCTGGAAAGTTTCACTCGGATCCGGAGAAAAGAAATATTTTCTTTGCCGGTTTCAAGCGGAAATTTCTCCCGTTGATTTTTTACCTCAAAATAATTTTTTTTTGGACGATTACGCCAAAGATAGATTGGAAAACAAGGCGTGGCTTTCCTCTAACCGTTTTATCCAACCTCAAAATCCGGAAATCCGGAAAATTGCCAAAGAAACCGCCGGAGAAGAAAAAGACGTCTTGCGAATAATAAAACAAATAAATGATTACGTCGTTGCCCGCCTTAAATACGGCCGGCCTATCCCGGGGCTTTATTCGGCGGACGATGCCTTAAAAAAAGAAGCGGTTGATTGCGGCGGTTTTGCTTCATTGTTAGTATCCCTATGCCTTTCCCTGGGAATTCCCGCCAGAATCGTCTCCGGTTTTTGGGCCGGTTATTCCGGGAATGCCATGCATGTTTGGGTGGAAATGCGCTTGCCGGACGGCTCCTGGATTTCCGCTGATCCGGCGCTGGAAAATTTAAAAAAAGAAGGAAGAACTAAAAAAACCGGTTATCTGGGTTTTGTCGGCAGCGATCGCGTCGCGTTCTCTTACGGCTGCGATTTGGAAATAAAAACCGGCGAGGGAAAAATCCGAATTGATATTTTGCAAAATCCTTTTATTTCCGGCGCCGATGAAAAAAAAATAACGATCAAGCATAATTTAAAAACCGCCCCCTAATCATATGATTTTTACCAGTCTTTCTCCCAATGTTCAAAAAGACGATTTGAAACTGGCCCTGAAAACCCTTTGCGCTCCTGCCAGCTGGCAATCTGGCGAAACAACCGCCGAATTAGAAGCGGCTTTCCGCCGTTTTCTGAAAGTAAGCTCCGCTTTTTCTTTTGTTAGCGGGCGCACCGCTCTTTTTGCCATTTTAAAATCGCTCGAAATCAAAGCGGGGGATGAAGTGCTTGTTCAAGCCTACACCTGCGTCGCCGCCGTGGCGCCTATTCTCTGGTGCAAAGCCCGGCCGATTTATGTCGATTGCGAGAATGATTTTAATCTTTCTCCGGAAGATCTGCGGAAAAAAATAACTCCGCGCTGTAAAGCGGTTATCGTCCAACACACCTTCGGCCAGCCGGCTCAATTGGAAAAAATAATTTCCTTAGCCATAAAACATAACCTTTTTCTGATTGAAGACGGCGCGCACTCGCTCGGCAGTTTCTATCAAGGCCGAAAAATCGGAACTTTCGGCATCGCCAGTTTTTGGAGTTTTGGCCGGGATAAGATTCTGTCCTCCACTTTTGGCGGAATGATTACGACTGATGACGGGGGACTGGCTCAAAAAATTTCCGTCTTAAAAAGTTCTTTCCCTTATCCTTCAAAGCTGTGGATTTTCCGCCAGCTGCTTCATCCGCTTGTTTTGTGGCTGGCTAAAAAAACCTACGCTTTTTTCGCTTTGGGAAAAATCATTTTGGCGTTGGCCAAAAAGTTGAAAATAATTTCTCTGGCCGTTGAAGCCGGAGAAAAAACGGGGGAACCGCCGTCTTTCGCGATGCATAAAATGCCTAACGCTCTGGCGATTCTCGCTTTAAACCAATTTAAAAAATTAGACCAGTTCAACCAGCACCGGAAAAAAATCGCCTGTTTTTATCAAGAAAATTTGAAAAAAGAATCCGCTTTCACCCTGCCGCCGCCGAATGAAAAAGCCCAGAGCGTTTATCTGCGCTATACTATTTTAAGCCCGCAAGCTCCCCGGATCATCCGGGAAGCTTCGCAAAAAGGTTTGGAACTGGGAAACTGGTATAACGCGCCAATTGCCCCTTCGGGGGTAAATTACGCGAAGGTTGGTTATGCGGCCGGATCTTGCCCGCGGGCGGAAAGTTTATCCCGGCAATCCGTCAATTTGCCGACCCATATTCAGATAACCGAAAAAGATGAGCAAAGAATAGTGGATTTTATAAAGAAATACCGATTTTAAAATGCGATTACAAATCATAACCGACAAGCCAATTTGGGAAAGTTTCATTTCGGAATGCGCCGAAAAAACTTTTCTCCAATCCTGGAATTGGGGAGAATTCCAAAAATCTCTGGGCCATAAAATTTGGCGCTTGGGGGTTTATAATGGCAAAAACACCCTGGTTTCCGTTTTATTAACTTTTAAAATCACTGCCAAGCGGGGTTCTTTTTTACTGGTTCCTCACGGCCCCATAGAAAAAGGGCAGTCAGCCGGACAAAAATTCCAGATACTGCGGTCTTTTCTTTGGGAACTTAAAAAAATCGCTAAAATCGAAAAAGTGAGCTATATTAGGATCAGCCCTATCTGGAAAAAAACTCCGGAAAACAAAAAAATATTTTCGGATTTGAATTTCCGGCCGGCTCCGCTGCATACTCATCCGGAATCCAGCTGGAAGCTTGACTTGTGTCCAGAGATCGCCGAACTTCTAAACCAGATGCGGAAAACCACCCGTTATCTGATAAAACAAGCGGAAAAAAATCCGGATATTGAAATCTTTCAAAGCGCGGATGTGAAAGATATCGAGATTTTCAATAAAATCCATTTGGAAGTCGTTAAGATCCAAAAGTTCACGCCTTTTTCCCTGGAATATTTTCAGAAAGAATTTTTAGCTTTTGCTCCTGATAATCAGATCGCCGTGTTTTTTGCCAGATTCAAGGGAAAAATCGCAGCCGCTTCTTACGGGATTTTTTATTCCCGGGGAGCGTTTTACCATCATGCCGCTCTCCTTCCGCGATATAAAAAAATACCGCTTTCATATCTTTTGCAGTGGCGGGCGATACAGGAAGCGCGAAAAAGAGATTGCGCGGTGTATGATTTTTGGGGTTACGCCGATCCGGTCAATAATCCCCGCCATCCTTACGCCGGGCCGACTTTGTTCAAGATGGGTTTCGGAGGATACAAGGACGACTATGTCAAAACTCAAGATTACATAATTTCTTTCGGGTATTGGTGGAATTATCTAATAGAAAAAACCAGAAAAATAATCAGAAAACTTTAATTTTATGATAGTTGACGAGATAAAAATCAGCCTGGAAGCGGGCAAGGGCGGCGACGGCCTCGCGACTTTTGACCATACTAAAAACAGCCAGGGGCCCTCCGGCGGAAAAGGCGGGCGGGGAGGCGATATTTATTTTAAAGGCGTGTCCGATTTGACCATTCTTTATAAATACCGCAAGAAAGACCATTACGAAGCTGAAAATGGCTCTGTGGGAAAAAGCAATAAAGCGACCGGCCATGACGGACAAGATTTAATTTTACCCGTTCCCATTGGATCGGTAATTAATAATTTGGATACCGGTCGAGCTGTGGAAATCATTGAGGTGAGCCAAAAAATTTTGGCGGCTAGCGGCGGCATCGGTGGCCGGGGTAATTTTTATTTCCGTTCTCCCGTTAACACCACTCCGACAAAATTTGAAAAAGGCAAACCGGGAGAAAAATTCGCTTTTTTCATAGAGTTGCGGCTGATCGCCGATATTGGTTTCATCGGACTTCCCAATGTGGGTAAATCCAGCCTGCTTAACCAGTTAACTAAAGCCCAAGCCAAAGTGGCCAATTATCATTTTACCACGCTGGAGCCTAATTTAGGGACCCTGGACGGCATTATTCTGGCTGATATTCCCGGACTAATCGAAGGCGCCTCTGCCGGCCGGGGATTAGGCATAAAATTTCTCAAACATATCCAAAGAACCCGGTTTCTTTTTCATTGCCTTTCTCTGGAATCGACGGATTTAGTCAGGGATTACCGGACTATCCGCCGGGAACTGTCGGCTTACAGTCCGGATTTGGCTAAAAAGAAAGAGGTTTTAGTTTTTACCAAGTTTGATTTAATTAAAGAAGGCGAATTAAAAGCTAAATTAAAACCTTTTGCTAAAAAAAGAAAAGTCATTGTTTCTATCCGGGATCCCCGCAGTCTGGAAAAGTTAAAAAAAATCATTCTAAAATTGCCGCTTATTTGAAATCCTTCTTGCTAAAAAATTTCCCCCGGCTTAATCCCCTCATTTTCAAACAGCCGTATTATTATAAGTGAAACAGAATTCAATTTTAAAAACTCTAAATTAATCATAATCTGACGGCCGTCAGATTATGATTAATTTAGAGTTGGAAGGATTATTTTTTTATTTTCATTTTCAGCTTCGTTTTAGACTTGGACGATTTTTTTTGGGGGGGAGCTTGTTAATTTAAAAAAATTATGATAGAATTAACACTGGAAAATAAATCAACTTTATAAAAAATTATGGAAAAAAACTGGCTTATTTTTGTAGTCATTGCCGCTTTATGGACTATTCCCTGGAAAGGGGTCGCCCTGTGGAAATCGGTTAAAAATGACCAAAAAATCTGGTTTTGGGTTCTTTTTTTAATCAATTCTCTGGCTTTATTGGAAATAATTTACATCTTTTTTTTCGCCGATAAAAAAACCGCTCAAGACGCAGAAAATGATTCCTCTGACGCTATTTCGGAAAAATCAATAATTTATCCTAAAAAATTCATTTAATTAAAATAATTTAAGTTTTATGAAAAAAGAAAATATCTATCCATTGAGAGACAATGTCCTGGTTAAATTGATTAAAAAGGACGCTAAAACCAAATCCGGAATAGTGTTGCCGGAAACCGTCAGTGAAGACAAGCCGCAAGAGGGAAAAATCATCGCCGTGGGAGACAGTAAGGAAATTAAAGTTAAATCCGGACAAACCGTCATTTTTGCCAAATACAGCGGCACGGAAATAAAAATCAACGCTGAAGATTATTTGCTCATCAAAAACGAAGATCTGCTGGCGATTGTTAGATAAATTCTTTCAATAATAAAAAATCAGCCTAATGGAAGACTTGGGGACAAATTCCGCCGAGTGAGCGTAAAAAAGCTCCACATAACTTTTTTGCGAAGCAAAAATTAGGAGCTTTAGCGAAGGAGGTGAGAATTTGTCCAAGTCTGCAGTTGGGCTGAGAGTTCTTTTTGTTACTTTTTCTTGCGGAAAGAAAAAGTAAATTACGAGTTTATTTAACTATTTCAAGCTTATGGTTTTTCCAACCTTCTAAACCGTCCGACAGGGCCAGAATATTGAAAAATCCCATATCATACAACCGCACGGCGCCCATGAAAGCCCACAGCCCGTCATTGTCGCATAAAACCACCTTCCGGTTTAAGGGAATTTGGGCCTTGACTTTTTCCAGATCTTCCAGAAAAATATTTACGGCTCCCTTGATATGCCCCGTCTGAAATGTTCCCGCGTCGCGCAAATCAATGATTAATAAATTCGGATCTTGAGTTATTAATTCCTTCAACTTGTCGCTTTGGATATATTTAACTTTGGATTGATCCACGAAAGAATTGGGATCGCCGCTGGAAATGGTGGGATTGTATTGGGCTTTCCAGGAGGAAAATCCGCCTTTCAGATAAAAAGTGCTGAAAATTTCATTTTCCGCGAAAATATTCAAAGCCAGCAGGGAAGATTCCGTATAATCATCGTCCAGAAAGACATAAGTTTTGTCTTTAGGCAAAGAGGCGACCGATTCTTCAAGATTGACAAAAGGGATATTCAGCGAATCAGCCAGATGTTCTTTTTGATATTCCTCTTCACTCCGAATGTCTAAAATAACCAGATCTTCTTTTTGAATAATTTTTTGCATCAAATCTTCCGTCGTGACGGCTTGCTTTTCCACGGAAGAAATTTCTTCGCCGGAATCCCCGGATTTAATTTCCATAGGATTTTCTTCCGGGGATAATTGGGAGCGGAAAATAGTCACCAGCGCCACGACCAAAATCAGAAAAAAACCAATAAAGCCGGCGGTCATATATTTTTTATTTTTCTCTTCGTTTCTCATAGAATTATTTAAAAATTTTTAATTTAACACGCTGCCTATAAAATTTTTATGGCCGTTGATGAAATTTTTATAATCCGCGACTTTTTTATTTTCCATTTGTAATTCTTCCAAAATCAGCGCGCCTTCTCCGGTTTGTATTTTTAATTTTTCTTTTTCCCAATAAACTTCTCCCGTCCTCAATTTTTTGTCATCTCGAGGCTTATCTAAGGCAATTTTCTTTAAATTAATTCTTTTGGTTTTCCCCTTATCCATCCAGAAAGCGTAAATTTCCGGCCAATTTTTAAAAGCCCGGTAACGGTTGAATATCTCCGCGGCCTTTCGCGACCAAATTATTTTTCCATCTTCCTTTTTAATCATCCGGCAGAAAGAAGCCCGCGTCTCATCTTGTTTTCGCGGATTAATTTTGCCGGCCAGCCAAAGAGGAAGGGTTCGCAAAAGCAAATGGGCGGATATCCGGGAGAGCCTCAAAGAAAGTTCTTCCGTTGTTTCCGCCGGCTGGATAGTTAACTTCTCTTGAGCTAAAATAGCGCCCGCGTCCAAACTTTCATCCAGCAGCATAATAGTCGTCCCGGTTTCCGTCGCGCCCGAAAGCAAAGAGTTTTGAATCGGAGAAGAGCCCCGGAATTCCGGCAGGAGCGAGGGGTGGACATTGATTGTTCCGTGGCGGGGGATTTTCCATATACCGGGAGGAATAATTTTTCCGTAATCGGCGACGATTATTAAATCCGGCCGCTGATTTTTAATATCTTCCGTGGATTTTTCATCCAGTTTTTCCGGCTGAAAAAGGGGCAGTTTTTGCGTTTTTGCGAATTTTTTCACAGCCGGTTCTTGGAGAATATAACCCCGGCCGGCCCGGCTATCGGCTCTGGTAAAAACCGCCGCAATGTTAAAAGGGCTTTCCCAAAGCGCCCGGAGCATCGCCACGGCGAAATCCGAAGTTCCCATAAAAACTATTTTGATTTTATCCGCCATTTTTATCTCTTCGGTGCGAGTCCCGCACTAAATTTTAGTGCGAAGCTCTTACTGTAAATTTTTTGCTAATTATTTTAGCGCGGGACGAGCAGCTGTAAAAATAAACATCCCGCACCAATTCTATGATTAATTCTTTTTATTATGTTCCAGCCAAGCCGCGGGCAATTCCGGGAAGTAAGCTAGCCATTTCATAAAAACCAGCCTGGGAATTAGCATCGAGACAAACCTCTAAATCATTTCTTTTTTGGGCGAGCTTCTCTTTCTGTGAATAAAATTCCGTCCAAATGATCCACTTCGTGCTGAATGGCCCGGGCGAGCAGTCCGGCGGCTTTCAGAAAAAACTGCCGGCCGTTTTTATCCCAAGCTTCCAGGCTGATTTTTTTTGAACGTTTAACCGGAATAAATTTTCCCGGAAAAGAAAGACAGCCTTCTTCGCAAATAGTTTTGCTCCAGGATTTCGATTTTAGCCGGGGATTGATAAGAATATAAGTTTTTCCTTCTAATTTTATGACGCAGACGCGTTCCGATCGGCCGACCTGATTGGCGGATAGTCCCAATCCGTTATTTTTTTCCATCGTTTCCAGCATATCCAAAACCAGCCGCTTAATTTCCGGCGCCTGGAAGTCTTCCACTTCTCGCGTCTTTTTTTTCAAAAAGGGATGGGGATAGATTAAAATTTTCAGTTGAGCCATAAAAAATAACTGATGGAATAAATTTTAAATTAAAGAAACGGGATCAATATCGATCAGCCAGTCCGAGGCAAGCGAATGGATATTTTTTTTCAGATTATCCGGAAGCAAAGCTTTTTTTCCTTTTATCCGGATAATTATCTGTCCCCGGAAACGACCTCTGATCCGGGAGAGCAGGGGAGTCTGCGCGTCAAAAATTTTAATTGGAATGTTCTGGTTTTTCCGCAACAGCGCCAAAATTTTTTCCGTTTCGCTTTCAACCTTTTTTCGATTATAATTTTGAAAAATCAACTTAATGACCCGGCCGAAAGGCGGCCAGCCGATATTTTTTCTTTCCTCGATTTCATTTCGGAAAAAACCCTCATAATCCCGGTTGGCTATTTTTTGAAAGACCGCGTTTTCCGGATGGAAAGTTTGCAAAATAACCGCGCCGGGAAACCGGGATTGGGGCCGGTTGGTTCTTCCGGCCGCCTGCAACATAATTTGAAAAGCCTTTTCGTATGAGAAAAAATCCGGCAAAGCCAGCAAATTGTCCGCATCCATAATACCAACCATAATAACGTTTGGCAAATCCCAGCCTTTGGAAACCATTTGCGTTCCTATTAAAATATCGGCTTGGTTCCGGGAAAATTCCGCGTAAATTTTTTCCAACGCTCCGGTTTTTTTAATTGTCTGGCTGTCCGCTCGCAAAATTCGAGCTTCCGGAAAAAAATTTAAAATTTCTCTTTCCACTTTTTGCGTGCCTATTCCGAAATTATTAAAAACTAAATTGCCGCAGGCAGGGCATTTGGGAGTCAGGGAAGTTTTATAAGCGCAATGGAGGCAATAATACAAACCTTCATTGTTGAAAATTAAGGCGCGATCGCATCGGGGGCATCGCAGAACTTCCCGGCAATCGGCGCAAAGGGAAAAATTGCTCAAGCCCTGGCGGCTCACAAAAAGAAAAACCTGTTTTTTATTTTTAAGCGCCCAGGCGATTTCGCTTTTAAGCTTTTGGCTCAGCAGGCCGGTGTTTTTTTTCCAACGTTCTTTTTTCATATCCGCTAAAAAAGTCCGCGCCAGTAATTTTTTTTCATCCATTTCTCCGAAATAAGGCAAACGGAGCAATTCCAGATCTTTCTCTTCGGCCTGAAAATAAGTTTCGATTCTGGGCGTAGCCGAACCCAAAACCAGCCTGGCTTCCCAGATTTCCGCCAATTTTAAAGCCGCCTTCCGGGCGTCGTAGCGCGGATGCATATCCCACTGCTTATAAGAAATATCTTGCTCTTCGTCAATCACAATCAAGGTTAAATTCCGGAAAGGAGCGAAAACCGCCATCCGCGAACCGATGATAATTCTGGCTTCGCCCGACCGGATTTTTTCCCAGTTATCATAAAACCGCCCTTTAGAAAGACGGCTGTTTAAAACAGCCACTTCTTCCGGTTTGAAATATTGGGTATAGCGTTCAACGGCCCAAGGAGTCAGAAAAGCGTCCGGGATCAAAATCAAAAACTGGCCGGTTGGATTTCTTTCTTTTTTTCTTATGGCCAGAATGGAATGGATATAAACTTCGGTCTTGCCCGAACCGGAAGGCCCGAATAATAAAAAGCTTTTAGCTTTTAGGGGATAGCTTTTAGATATCTTACTTACGGCGTTTTGCTGTTCCTTTGTTAAAATTATCTTTTTGCGCGATATATTTTGCGTTTTTTGTTCCGTCTTGCGCGCTTTGACTATTCGGGGCGCGAAGCTTTTTAAAACCACTCCCAGCGAGGAAAAATAATAATCGGCGATAAAGCGAGCCAGCTGGATCTGTTTTTCCGTCAGAAATTCTTTCGCTAAAATTTTGTCTATTTTTTTTATCCTTAACCTTCCGCCTGAATTTTCTTCGCCAGCCGCGTAGCTATTTAAAACAACGCCTTTTAATTTTCTTCCGGAAAAAGGAATTTCCACCAAGGTTCCCGGATTTAATTTTTCTTCGAAAAAATAGGAAAAAACCTGATTTTGAGAAATCGGGATATTAACCAAAGGAACGACATTAATGATAAAAATATTATCCATTGTTTTTATGCTTATCATTGTATCAGGATAAATGGCTAAAATAAAGCTCTTTTTTCTTTGCCAAAAAGCCTTAAATAAGCTAAAATTTAATTTATGGAAGAAATCCTGGGGATAAAAATCGACAATTTAACTGAAACAGAAATCCGGCAAAAGGTGGAAAGTTTCTTGTCGGAAGATAAATTCCATCAGATTGCCACCATTAATCCGGAATTTATTTTAACCGCGCAAAAAAATTCCGAGTTTAAGGATATTTTAAATGCTTGCGACCTTAATATCGCCGACGGTTTCGGCATTCAGCTGGCTTTTTTACGGTATGGAAAATTTTTAAAACACAGAATGACCGGAGCGGATTTAATGGCGGAAATTCTGCAAATCGCCAATGAGAAAAGACTTCCCGTATTTTTAGTCGCGAATAAAAATGGTTTAAGTTCTTGGGAGGAAACTGGAGATGCTCTATTAAAAATCTATCCAAAATTAACTATTGCTGGCGTAAATTTAGAAAAAGAAAATATCAACTACAAACTACAAACTGCAAACTACAAACTAATTTTTTGCAACTTTGGCGCCCCTTACCAGGAAATATTCCTTAAAAGCCCAAAAAATGGTAACATAAGACTAGCTATGGGGGTGGGCGGCAGTTTTGATTATTTGACCGGCAAAATCTCTCGAGCGCCCCGATTTTTGCGTCAAATAGGCTTGGAATGGCTCTGGCGGCTGATTTTACAGCCCAAAAGAGCCAAAAGAATTTTCAAAGCCGTTGTAATTTTTCCCATAAAAGTATTGTTCGCAAAAAAATAAATTATTCTTTTTGCATTTTGATTTTTAAATTTTAAATTAAATTATATGACAAACAAAGCAAAGTTAATTAAAACTATTTATCTCTATCTGATCGCGGCGGTGAGCTTGTTGTTCGTGGCGATTGGCGCTGGAACCTTGTTGAATACCGGCCTTAAGTATTATATTTTCCCGGCAGCGGAAAAGAGGAGCTATTATGAATGCAATCAACAGCCGCCAATATCGCCGGTTATTTCCAAAGAAGGGACGACGGAAGTGCAGAAAACGCAAATTGACGAATTGCTCAAAGATTATGAAAACTGGAAAGAAAATCAATCCGGCGACAAATGCATCAATCCGACGCGGCAAAACAAGATCATTGACGCGTTGACGATGATTATTATCGCCTTGCCGATACTTCTGATCCACTGGAAACTGATCAGAAAGGGGAAAGAAGAAGAAGGCCCGAAATAAATATATTGCTAAATAAAAAATAATTAATTTTACTACCGTATTACAGTATACGGTAGTGTCGAGTGGATGTAATTATTTTAAAAATTAATTCCTATTTTTTAGGTTTGAGTTTAATCCTATGAGCGATAAAAAAATCCGAGTTAGATTCGCACCCAGCCCGACCGGTTATATGCATATCGGCAATTTCCGAACGGCTTTATACGCTTATTTATTTGCCAAAAAAAATGGCGGAGATTTTATATTGCGCATAGAAGATACAGACAAAAACCGACAGGTTAATGATGCGATAGAAAAAATAATCAATATACTAAATTGGGCAGAACTTACTTATAGTGAGGGGGTTTTTGTAAATTCCAAATCCCAATTTCCAATTTCCAATAAAATTCCAAAATTCAAATCCCAAAATTATAAAAATCTGACTGAAGCGGGGGATTATGGGCCATACATCCAATCGGAAAGATTAGATATTTACAAAAAGTATGCGCAAGAGTTGCTGGAGAAAGATCACGCTTATTGCTGTTTCTGCGCGCCAGAAAGACTGGAAAAAATGCGCGATTTGCAAACAGCGCGAAAAAAAGCGCCGATGTATGACAGGACTTGTCTTAAATTATCCAAAGAAGAAGTTGCAGAAAAATTAAAAAATGGCGAGCCGTATGTAATCCGGCAGAAAATCAACACGGAAGGTTTCACGGAATTTGACGATTTAATTCGCGGAAAAGTAAAAATCAAAAATGATTTATTAGACGATCAAGTCCTTCTAAAGTCCGACGGTTATCCCACTTATAATTTTGCCAATGTTGTTGACGATCATTTGATGGGAATAACGCATGTAATGCGCGGAGAAGAATATATTTCCAGCACGCCCAAATATACGCAACTTTATCAAAATTTTGGCTGGATTGAGCCAAAAATAGCTCATCTGCCGCTAATTTTAAATCTAGATAAAACCAAGCTTTCCAAACGCCAGGGCGATGTCGCCGTGGAAGATTACATCCAAAAAGGCTATCTGAAAGAAGCTATCATTAACTTTGTCGCTCTCCTTGGCTGGAATCCGGGCGAGGGAAGCACGCAGGAGATTTTTTCTTTAGAAGAATTAATTTCTGAATTTGATCTGAAAAAAGTTCATAAAGCCGGAGCGGTTTTTGATCTGAAAAAACTGGATTGGATAAACGCTCAATACATTAAAAAATTATCCATTGAGGAGCTTTATGAAAAATCGGCGGTTTTTTTCCGGCAAAAAGATTTTTATCAAAACGCTCCGGAAGAAAAAAAATCAGAAGCTCATCTAAAAAAAGTTTTAACCATTGAGCAAGACCGTTTAGAAAATCTTTCCCAAGTAGGAGAGAACAACCGATTCTTTTTTCAAGATATTCAATACAGCAAGGAATTACTGCGCTGGAAAAAAATGAGCGACGAAGATTTGAAAAAATCTCTGGAAAAATCTAAGGCAGTTTTGGAAAAAATAACGGAAACTGATTGGACTAAAGAAAATCTGGAAAAAAATCTTTTGGAAGTTGCGGGAGAAAAGAGGGGCGATCTTTTATGGCCCTTGCGCGCCGCCCTCACTGGAGCGCAAAAATCCCCTTCGCCTTTTGAATGCGCCTGGGTGCTGGGGCAAGGAGAAACCTTAAAAAGAATCGGTCAAGCCTTAAATTTGCTCTAAAAATGATTAAAACAAAAAATAATAAACTCCTTTTTATCGTTGCCCTAATCATAGGTATGGGATTTTTTATTTTTCAAAAACAGGTTTTGGCTGACGATGCTTGCGAATTTCTGACCGGGACGGAAAAAAAAGACTGCGAAAGTAAAGTTGATAAAGCGGAAACTTATAAAAAAATAATCAATATCAAAGAAAAACAAGGAACGCTTCTCTCCACGCAACTCTATCAATTAGATATCAAGCAAGAAAAAACCCAGCAGGATATTAGATCAACTAGCGAGAAATTAAATGAATTAACAAAACAAGTCGGCTCTCTGAAAGAAAAAATCAAAGAGAATGAAAAACAAATCGAATTTCAGAAAAAAATGCTCCGGGTCCTGATGCAAAATTACTATGAATACGACCGCCAGGGAATCCTGAATATCGTCCTTTTGGAAAAAAATTTGTCCGAAACGCTCCGCGGATCGGATTATATCCAGCAATCCGGAATAAAAGTCAACCAGCTTTTGGCCGAAATTAAAAAGATTAAAAAAGAAATGGAAGAACAAATAATTCAGCTGGAAGATAAAAAAAATGAAAGTGAAGAGCTCAAAGAAACACTGGAAGATAAAAATTTGGCTCTGCAAAAAACTGAAATTCAAAAGGAAATACTTTTAGGGCAAACCCAGCAAGACAAAGCAAAATACAGCCAGTTACTAGCTATCATCGAAGATGAAATTTATAATTTGGAATCGACAAAATCGGTTGATTACAGCAATATACCGGCTGCCAAGGGCGGCTATTTTAATTATCCGGTTTCCAGTCCGATAATTACTCAAAACTATGGTTGTCTGCATGATTCTTTTGCTCGAAAATCTTACCCTCGTTGCGATGGTGGCAAAGGAGGATTTCATAATGGATTGGATTTTGGCAAAAACAGCGGCAGTAATATTTTTTCTGTCCGAAGCGGAAAAGTCATAGCATCGGGTACTTGCTATATCAATGGAAAATGGTACGCTTACGGACGATGGTTAGCTATTGATCATAACGACGGATTAGTTACCTTATACGGCCACCTAAGCAGCAAGTCTGTTTCCAAGGGCAACAATGTAAAAGCCGGCCAAAAAATCGGAACAATGGGAACAACGGGATATTCCACCGGAACCCATCTGCATTTTTCCGTCTTTGATAAAAAAAGTTTTGAAACTGTCGAGTCGAAATATGTTTCCGGCTTGATGATCCCGACCGGAGCGTCTGTTAGTCCAAAAAGATACTTAAAATAAAGAAATATTTTCTGAAAAACAGACCCGTTTTCACACCCTCGATAAGAGGGGAGAAGTGAGCGCAATGCTTTAAAAAAAACAAACATTATTAAAAAAATTCTGTATTTTATTTATTCGGAAGATTATTGAAAAAACAGAATAATTGAGCGGCGAGAAAATAGAAAAAATAAATTACTTTTTAATGGGAAAATAATTAATCTTAAAAGATTTTAAAACCCCAAAACAGGCTCCGGACTCCTTGAGGGCGAAAATAAATAAATCCAGGCTTATTTAAAGCTTCTTAGTAATCTTTTTGGAAAGACAGAGTCGTGAAAGTATCATTGTGCGACGCTCTATCTGGAGCGCGCCAACCCTCCCCTCTAAGAAAAACTGGCTCTTTCAGCCGGTAAAAATATACCTCAAAAAGATTATTTTTTTATTTTTTTCTTATTTTTTTGCTCCGATAATCGGCTATCGCCTTGCGCAACGCGTCTGAAGCCAGATTGGAACAGTGCATTTTCAGCGGAGGCAAACCTTCCAGAGATTCAGCCACATCCCCCCGGGTGATTTTTTCCGCCTCTTCCAGCGGCTTGTTTTTAGCCAGTTGGGTGATCATTGATGAGGTCGCAATGGCCGCCGCGCAGCCCAAGGTCTCAAATTTAATGCCTTTAATGATGTTTTTTTGGACTTGGATGTATATCTTCATCAAATCTCCGCAAACCGGATTGCCGACCATGCCTACGCCGTCAGCATTTTTTATCCGCCCCTGATTGCGCGGATGGGAAAAATGTTCGATAACTTTTTTGGAATACATATATTTTAAAAATTCAAAATCCAAATTTCCAATAAATTTCAAAATCCAAATTTTTAAAATTTAGATTTGGGATTTTATTTGGCATTGGGATTTTGTCATTGGGATTTATTTTAATTATTTATATTCTTTAAGCACATTTCCTGATATGTTTCTTAGTTTTTTAACAACTTTCTTTAATTTCTCGATAAATACTTCTATTTCTTTCCTGGTTGTATCTTTCCCCAAGCTAACTCGCAAAGAGCCGTGCGCTTCTTCCGGAGGCAGTCCCAAGGCTAAAAGCACATGCGAAGGCTCCAGACTGCCCGTGGAACAAGCCGAACCGGTCGAACAGGCGATGCCTTCCCTGTTTAAGGATAAAATCAGACTCTCCCCTTCCACATTGGCCAAAGAAAAATTGGCGTTATTAGGAGAACGGAATTTTTTGGATCCGTTTAATTTTACCTCCGGAATTTCCTTGAGAACTCTGCTAATTAAATAGTCGCGCAGCGACGTCATAATTTTTATTTTTGTCCCAAATCCTCGGGATTGCGTTTTTATTCCGGCCAGCGCTTCAGCCAATCCGACAATTCCCGGCACATTATGCGTTCCGGCTCGCATTCCAAATTCCTGATCTCCTCCGTCTTGAATTCTTTTGATAAACGATCCTTTTTTAACATACAACGCGCCGATGCCTTTAGGACCGTAAAATTTATGCCCGGAAAGGGACAATAAATCCACCCCCAGCTTTTGGACATCGCAATTAAAATAATTAATCGCCTGCGTCGCGTCGGTATGGAATAGAATTTTGAATTCTGTCCCGCCAAGGCGGGATTGAATTTTATTTATATCTTTTATCAGCTTGCCAATTTTTTCTATCGGTTGGACAGTTCCGATTTCATTATTGACATACATTATGGAAATAAACCTCGTATTATCCCTGATTGCATTTTTAACATCCTCTACCCTAACAATCCCGTCTTTATATACCGGAAGATAAGTTACTTCAGCTTGACCGGATTCTTCTAAAAATTTAACGGAATTCAAAACGCAATGATGTTCAAAAGCCGTTGTAATGATATGCGGGATAAAATGTTTTTTTCCCGGCTGGCTGAAATGATATTTTTTACTGAAACCTTTAATCGCTAAATTATTGCTTTCCGTGGCGCCGGAAGTGAAAATCACCTCGTCGGGAAGACAATGCAAAAAATCCGCTGTTATTTTTCGGGATTTTTCCACAGCCGCTTCCCCCTCATAACCGAAAGAATGGATCGACATCGGATTGCCGAATTTTTGGGAAAAATAAGGCAGCATCGCTTTTAAGACGCTTTTATCCACCGGCGTGGTCGCCGCGTAATCAAGGTAAATTCTGTTCATGGAGGTTGTATGTTATACAATTATATTAATTCACTTAATTTAATCCCATACAATGTTTTTTTTATTTGCTGCCGGAGTTTTATCCAAACAACGCTTGACGCGCAGGAACATTTCATGTCGCACCTTCCGCCGGCGCATTCCATCGGCGCGATTGGTCCGTCCATAATTTCAATAATTTCCCCCGCTCTGATGAATTTCGGATTTTTCGCCAAAACATAACCGCCCACTCTTCCTTTTCGGCTAACCACTAAATTATTTTTTTTTAAAATTCTGAATAATTGCTCCAGATATTTTAAAGACATCCCCTCTTCTTTGGAGATTTCCTGCAGATTTTTCCGCCGGGGATGATTTTTTGCCAGATTTACCATGGCGCGCAGGCCGTATCCGGCCCGAGTGGAGAATTTCATAAGAGTAGCCTTATTAATCCTACTATTTTAGTAGGTATTCTTATTATAATCAGCTTCCGTTAAAAAGTCAAATTTCGCATTTAATAAACAAAGCAAACGAAAAACCTTCTTTTTTAAAATATTGAAAAAGATTGGAAAAAATCATACGCCTAATTGCTGAAGTTCGCTTAATTTTTGGTAAACTCCGCCTTTTTCTACGAGTTCCTGATGATCGCCTTCTTCGATAATTCGGCCTTTTTCCACCACCAAAATCAAATCGGCTTTCCTGATCGTGCTTAGGCGGTGGGCAATCACGAAAGTAGTGCGATTTTTTTTCACTTCTTCCCACGCCTCCTGGATATATTTTTCCGATTCGCTGTCCAAAGCGCTCGTGGCTTCATCCAAAATCAAAATCCTGGGATCGCGTAAAATCGCCCGGGCGATGGCAACTCTTTGCCTTTGGCCGGCTGACAGCCGCATTCCCCTCTCGCCTACCATCTGTTCATAACTTCTCGGCATTTTTTCGATAAACTCCGCGCAATTAGCCAGTCGCGCCGCCCGCCAAACATCTTCTTTGGTGGCTTCCGGATTGGAATAAAGGATGTTCCTGCTTATCGTGTCGTTAAAAAGCATCACTTCCTGCGGCACGATGGCAATCAAATCGCGCAAATCTTTAAGCTTGATTTTACCCATATCCACGCCGTCTAAAATTATACTGCCTTTTTCCGGAACAATATAGCGGGAAATCAGATCCACCAGAGTTGATTTCCCTTCGCCGCTTTTTCCGATAATCGCAATCATCTTTCCGGCGCCAGCCTTAAAACTGATGTCTTCCAAAATTGTTTTATTTTCGTAGGAAAAATAAACATTCTTAAATTCCACTTCGCCCCGGCAATTTTTCATAGCCACGCTTTTTTCATCCCCATAATTTTCCGGGATTTCTTCAAAAATTTTATGGGCGCGATTGATAGTCACGATCCCCTCTTGCAAATTTTTGTAGTTTAATCCCAAAGAATAGACTGAAAGAGAAAATCTGTTGACATACGCCAGGATCATCACAAATTGGCCGATTGTCATTTCTCCCAAACTCACCAGATACAGGCCCGCCATGAATAAAACCAAAAAACCCAGTGAAAAAATCCAATTTTTCCACATTTCCAGGTTCATCCAGAGAGCGATCTGCCGGTTAAAAAAGCCAAAAGCTTTGCGGAAATTTTTCAAATTACGCCAATGCTCCCGCTCTTCGGCCGAATTGGATTTGATGGCGACAATATTAATCGTCCGATCGAAAATATCTCCATAAGTTTTTTCAAAAACTTTATTGATTTTTTTCTGATAACTCACAATCGGATTGGTTTTTTTCACCACTAAAAAGATATAGATCGAAATAAAAACGATATAAATTAAGGCTAATTTCCAATTGACCCAGCCGATGATGCCTACGGCTAAAAAAGAAAAAATCAGATTGGGCGCGACGCTAAAAAGCCCGTCTTCCACGAAATTGTAAAGATACTGATCCGCCCGGCTGAAACGCTGGATAATTTCGCCGACTTTTTTGTTCCGGTGGAAACTTAAGGGAAGCGTTAAAAGATATTTAATCGAACCGGTAATCAGGTCCTGGGAAGAAAGATAAGCGATTTTTTGCGATTTCCGATAGCGGATCCGCACAAACGATTCTTTGATGAGATCCAAAAAAATCCACGCCGCTAAAAACAGGATTACCGGCAGCGTAAATTTTTTATGAGCGATCACCAGATCGATTATTTTTCCGTATAAAACCGGAGCGATGAGCAAAATGATATTTTCTCCAAAAACAAAGAACGCCGTTAGCCAGATGGCCTTTTTATACGGACGCAGATAACGGATAATCGGTTCTAAATTTTTTCCATTAAAAATAATCATCGGGTTAAATCAATAGAGAGAGAAATTACGATCGTTAAAAAAACGATCAAAAAACAGCAAACTCCAAAACGAAACGCTTCTTCCTGCTTAGGATCCGAGACATTTTTAAACATAATCTTTTCCCGCGACTAAAAAATAAGATGGATTAATCTTTGGGGATATGTCCCAAATCCTCCTTTTTAGTTTAAGTTTTAAGGCTTAAATAAAGATTTAAACAAAACAAGTTTAGTATACCATTTTTTAATTGCGGCACCAAGTTAGCATGGGACTTGTCCCGCACTAACTTTGTGCTGGCACCTTGGGTGCCGATACGACTTAAGTCGGGACAAAGTTTAGCGCGGGATTGACCCCTTTTTCTCTTTAGCTTAAACTTAAGAAAGAACTTAATCTAAAAATCCATGCGTCTTTCTTATTCGGCTTTAGACACCTACCGGACTTGCCCGCTTAAATACAAATTTCAGGAAATCGACAAAATCAGGACTCCCAAATCCAAGGAGGCGGTTTTTGGCACCACCATCCACTCCACGATGAAATTTATTCATAAGCCGGGAATCCTTTTTCCGAATCTGGAACAAGCGATGGAATTTTTCAGCAATGCCTGGAATCCGGCCGTTTTTGATTCCTCCGAAGAAGAACGTTCGGCTTTTTCCCAAGGCATAAAAATCCTGGAGAACTACTACCAAAAAAATAACCCGGCGGACGCCAATATCATCGATTTGGAATCGCGCTTTCAAATCACCATCGGTCATGCAAAACCAGCCGCTAGTGATCACGCTCTACAGCCGGAAACCCATATTGTCAGCGGAATCATAGACCGCATCGATAAAACTCCCGACGGCTATGAAATTATCGACTACAAAACCACCCGCAAAATGCCCACTCAAGAAAAAGTCGATCAGGATATCCAGCTGTCCATCTATTTAAAAGCTTTTCTTTCCCGCTATCCGAAAGAAATCGCCAATTTAGACAAAATCACGGTGAGCTTGTATTATCTCAAGCACGGAGTGAAACTTTCTTCGCGCCGGACGCCGGAACAGCTCCAAAAAAGCGAAGACTTATTTTTAGATATCATTCAACTAATCGAATCGGAAAAATTCGCTCCCAACCTCTCCCCTCTTTGCGATTGGTGCGGCTATCAAAATCTTTGTCCGATGTGGAAGCACAAATTTAAAGAATCGCGTAAAATCGACAGCCAGACTGTTAATCAGGCTATCAACGAATATATTGAATTGAAATCCGCCATCAATATCACTAAAGATCGCCTGGAAAAAATCCAGGAAGAAATTCTCCGCTATATGGATCAGGAGGGCGTCAGCCGCGTTTTCGGAGAAAACGGCCTGATTGCTCAAACCTTGCGCAAGACCTATAAATACGACGAAAAACGAATTCGGGAAATACTGGAGCCTTTGGATAAATGGGAAAATGTGCTTAAAGTTGACGGTATCGCGCTACGCAATATTCTGGCCGTTTTGCCTTTGGAAGCCAAAGAGGCTTTAGATAAAGCCAAAATAGTTGACAAAGAAACTCGCGGTTTGACAATTAAAAAGGGGAAAAATAACGATTAAAGAATGCGTCAAATCCGAGCGAAAGGGAAATCTAATTAGATCTCTCGACCCGCTTCGACTCGGCGAGGCAAGCAAGCTCAAGATGACAATGTTCGCGTAAATTGATAAAAATGCAAACAACACTCTAATATCTAACAACTAAAATTTGAAATTATTTTCAGCCAAAATAAAGACTTCCGTCCGGAAATTTTTCCTCATCAATGACACGCCTCACAAAATCGCTTTGGGTTTTGCTTTGGGAGTCTTTTTGGGAATTGTTCCGGGCGAAGGCGTCACTATGAGTCTTATTCTGTCTTCAATTTTCGGTCTTAACCGCCTGGCTGCCACTTCCGGAGCTTTGGCCACCAATATGTGGTCCACCGCGGTTATTCTGCCTCTAGCAGCCGAAATCGGCACCCTGATTTCCGGAGAAAATTATTCAAGTTTAGTGGCCCAGTTCCAGGCTAATTATCATTTAGGCTATAAATTTTTCTTGAGCAAGTATATCTTTTTTGAAATCGTTCTGCCGCTAGCCATTGGTTTTACGCTAGCAGCTTTAGTCGTCGCCTTTTTAGCCTATGCCACCGTTTGGTTTTTGATGAAAAACCGGAAAATGCCCATCCGTAAAATCAGCTGATGGTCGTGCCTTTGAATTTTTTGCCATTGAGATAATTCTCGAGATTTTTTAAGTCGCGGCCGTTCATAATGGCCACCTCCATCCCGTTTTCATCGGCGATCTTGGAAGCGATAGAATCAAAAGGCGCGTTCAGCCCCGGATTCCATTTGTCTCCGACTAATTTCCTAAATTCCGCCCAGGAAAATTTTTCCACTTTCTTGGCCTTGGGAAATTTTTTGGGATCTTTATCATAGACATAATCAATATTGGAAAGGTTGATGATTTTTTTGACTCCGAAATATTTTCCCAGAACAACCGCGTCGTAATCCGTGGAAAAGCCCGGCCGCCAGCCGGCCGCCACCAAAATATTTTCCTTGAAATCATAAAAATTATCCAGATCGTTGGGATTGGTGTTGATAACCGGATGGGCATCCGAGCGGAAAATCGTGCGGATAAAATGGCCGTTCATCCGGGTGGCGTGGATACCCAGCCAATCCTGGTCGTCCGCCGTCAGTTTGCGCGAAACTTTAAGCGACGCTTCCTGGTAGCGCCGGGCTAATTTTCCTCCGCCGGTAATCAGGATAAATTTATATCCCCTGGCTATTTGTTTTTGGATCAGTTTTTTGAATTTTTTGACGAATTTCCAGTCAATTTCATCCGGCACGATTATCGACCCGCCCAAAGAGATGGCAATTATTTTCTTATTTGGCATATTTTAAAATTAAAATTTAAACAAAAAAAATTATTTGATACAATTGGCATCCGGCTGGTATCCCCGCTTTTGGGCGTCTTCTTTTGAGGAAAAACAGACTAAATTTTCCGGCTTGATGGTTTTAGCATATCGGCAAGATGGCAGATGATATTTATTGGAATTTCGGCTGCCCACGAAAGCGCAATTTTTATTTTCATTAGCTCCCTGATTATTATCCGGTTGCGGATTATTGGCAACCGCCTCTGTTTTAGGCTGATTAGGTTCATTGGCCTTTGAAGAATTCGGGCAATTGGCGGTTTTTTCGATAACCAGAGGGCTTTCCTGCAACGCCCGGCCCTTGAGATATCCGCCTTGAAAAGCGATTGACGCGACCAAAACCAACCCGACCAAAAGAATTACCTTGGTTTCATATTTTTTCCAAAATTCAGTCAACCTTTCCTTCATTGTGTGTAAGTTCATTAACATATTGCACTCTATGAGGTCATAGAGACATGCCGTTTTTTCACAAAATTCATTGCAAATATACTGGTATTAAAGGTATTTTGACAGTGTATAATCATTACCTCAAATACA
>Ga0210049_1001127_pt1 | contig 24524 bp, 30 predicted proteins | sample CryGeyCG2014_300_2_FD_183964 | JGI IMG/M metagenome (GOLD analysis project Ga0210049, IMG submission 183964) | Groundwater microbial communities from aquifer - Crystal Geyser CG06_land_8/20/14_3.00 (SPAdes) (version 2) | ecosystem: Environmental > Aquatic > Deep subsurface > Groundwater | place... | reverse complement strand
ATTTGATTTTTTTTGAAAAAAATCAAACCGATTGTATTAGCCTTTATTATTATACACAAAATGGTTTGAAATAAAAAGAAACCCATTCACCGAATACTCAGGTGAATGGGTCGCCTACCTCCTTTCGTTGAAAAAGGTTAAAAGAAAAAAGTTAAAAGACTAAGAAACTACCTGACGGGAACGCTGATCGTCAAAGGCAACGTCAGTGTCGTATTTGCCGACATCCATCTTGCCGTCGCTCCAACCCACGCTCGGGACATTATCATCATAAAAACGCGAACCCGTACAGAGAGTCCAACTTTGGACATCCAGATGCTTGCCTGTCTCATCAAAAAATTTGAACCCATGGATTAAGCGCTCAGCCAATGTTTCGGTCGTGATGTTTTTTACCTTGATGGCCTTGGCGGAAAGACTTTTGAGTTCCTCGTTCGCCTCAATTTCATCCTTGACCCAGATGGCGTAGGCGCCGTTTTTGGCGTCTCGTTCACTCCAAGTCACTTCCTCGTCCAGATCATAATTAATCCACTGATACTTGCAATCGAAACGCTCTTTACACTTTGCGTAGAGCTGTCTCAGTGTAAGGTCGGCGATGATGAGCAGGCGCCAATGACCGACATTGGGCTTTTCGAGGATAAAGACATTTGAGAAATCGAATTCTCTTCCAAAAACCCTTCTGTAGAACGATACCCACTCGAAAATAAGCTCCGCCGAGCAATCTTCTGGTTTGAAAGGATTCTGTTTTTTGCAGAATCTCCCCAGTTGCCTAGGCGTTATTACGCCATTCTGAATTTTCAACATCAAACCAGCCAACATGCCAAGCACATTGCCCGGCACTTCACCAACCGTTTTCTTTTTCATGGTTAGCCTCTCCTTTTTTCTAAAAAATTTTCAAAGAGCCATATGCTCTTGTGTATGCAGTCACAATGACCGCAATGTAACAGTGTAGCACAAAAACAAGAAAAAAGCAAGGGGCTTTGCTTTAGATTGGCTTATATTAGCCAAATACTACCTTTTTCTTTAAACAAAAACTGTCAAATACCTAAGGATTATTTTCTAGTTAAAATTTCAACTCCTGAATCAGTTACAACCACAGTGTCTTCAAAATGCGCGCTTAATTCGCCATCAACCGTCGCATAGGTCCATTGATCTGCTTCTAATTTTATTTCGTATGTTCCCACATTGATCATCGGCTCCAAAGCCAGGGTCATCCCGGCCTGCAAAATAACTTCTTTTTCATTGGATTTGTAGTTAGGAATGTACGGATCTTCGTGCAATTTTTTTCCCACGCCATGCCCAACCAAATCACGCACGACGGAAAAGCCCTGCGCCTCAACATATTTTTGCACTGCGATTGAATAGAGAGACAATGGTTGGCCGGCTTTTATTTTTTCAATGCCCACATTCAAACACTCGCGCGTAACGGCCATAATTTTTTGTGCAACAGGAGAAATTTTTCCAACGGCAAAAGTACGCGCCATATCTGTTACCATCCCCTTGTAGCGCATTCCGATATCAATTTTGAGTATATCTCCCTCTTTCAGGATTCTATTTTTACTGGGAATTCCATGCACAATCTCCGAATTTATGGAAGCGCAAATTGTCGCCGGATATGGATTGCCAGATTCTTTGCCATAACCCTTAAAAATAGGTGTGCCACCGGCTTTTGCGATAAGATCTTCGGCTAGCGAATCGAGAGCAAGCGTATCTTTCCCAGACACAGCCTGAGCTCCAAGTTCCTGCATAATATCAGCCAGGATTTTCCCGCCCTCTCGCATAGCATCTATCTCCTTTTGTGATTTAATTATAATCATTTTTTATCTAAAATTTTTACAATTTCTTCTGAAACTTTTTCCACGCTTTGTTCGCCAGCAATTTCCACTAGCAGTCCTTTCCCCTTAAAGTAATTTATGACTGGCATAGTTTCCAGATTAAAAACTTGCAATCGCTTTTTAATGCCTGAAACTGTGTCATCCATTCTTTGTGTGAGTTCGCCACTGCACTGGGAACACCTGTCCTGCTCATTCTTTACATCCTTTCCCCTAATAAATACGGCTCTGCACTCTTTACACACCCAGCGCTTGGAAATTCTTTTGATTGCTTCGTCTTCGGAAATGTTTATAAAGAAAACTGCGTCAATTTTTCTGCCAAATTCCAACAGGGCCTCTTCAATATATTCTGCTTGATCTATGGCTCGAGGTACGCCGTCAAAAACAATTCCTTGTTCCCTTGGAATTGAATTCAATTTAAAGTGCAACACTTCGCGCAAAATTCGACTAGGCACCAGAGTTTTGGTCACATTCTGAATGGCATAGATTTCCCGTCCCAGTGGCGTGTCAGCTTTCGCCACTTCACGTAAAGTCTTGCCCATATCAATATGAATCAAATCAAATTTCTGAGCCAAAATCTCAGCTTGAGTCCCTTTGCCGCTACCCTGTTGGCCTAGAATAATTATGTTCATAAGCTTAAATTTTCAGTTATCAATTCACAATTTTCAATCCCTGACTACCGGCAGGCAGGAATGATCAATTTTTAAATTTTAAAATTTAGTCATTGAAAATTCATTGTAAATTGAAAATTTAAAATTGTAAATTCTCGCTAAGCGAGCTAAAATCCTTCATAATCCCTCATCACCAATTGACTTTCAATTTGCTTCACTGTTTCGATAACCACCGAAACAACAATCAAAAGTCCTGTTCCGCCAATCGAAATAGACTTTATGCTGCTAAAGGCCTGGATTACAAATGGCAAAATGGCAATGGCGCCTAAAAATAATGCGCCCGACAAAGTTATGCGATTAATAATTTTATATAGATATTCCGTGGTTGTTTTACCCGGTCTGATGCCTGGAATATATCCGCCCTGTTTTTGCAAGCTCTCGGCAATCTTATTAGGATCAAAAACAACTGCCGTATAAAAATAAGTGAAAGCAACCACCAAGATAAAATACGCTGAGCCATAGAAAAGCTGATTTTGAAAAATCGCACCCACACTTTTAGCGATGTGCGCAACAGTTTGATTCGAAGCGTTCGCAAAAAAATTGGCAATCATCCCAGGGAAAAGCATAATTGACATCGCAAAAATAATCGGAATAACACCCGCTTGATTCACGCGCAATGGCAAATGCGTTGAAGAGCCGCCGTACATCTTATTGCCTCTGATTCTTTTAGCATAAGATACTGGAATATTTCTTTGCCCTTCCGTCATAATAACAACACCGGCGATAGCCGCAATAATCACCACGCCCAACAACAGATAGGTGAAAAGTTGGGATGAATCAAAAGTGGCTGAAATTTTTGATAGACTTGATGGCAAACCAGCCACAATTCCGGCGAAAATAATGAGAGATACTCCATTGCCAATTTTCTTTTCGGTTATGAGTTCACCCAGCCACATTAAGAAGACCGTGCCTGCCACTGCCACAATGATTATGGAAAAAGTTTCAAAGCCAGTTATCTGCCCTAAAATATTTTGTGAACGCAGTAAAGAAATCATACCGAAGGTCTGCATAGCCGCCAATGGCACTGTCGCCCAACGAGTCCATTGATTGAATTTTTGTCGACCAGCCTCGCCCTCTTCTTTGTAGATTTGTTCCAAGCGCGGAACAATCATTGTCAGAAGCTGCATAATAATCGACGCTGTGATATATGGTCCAACGCCTAGCATCACGATTGAAATGCTACTGAGTCCCCCACCGGAAAATAAATTCAAAAGTCCGAAAAATTGATTGCTTCCGAAAAAATTCTTCAATTGTTCTTGGTCTACGCCTGGAACCGGAATGGTCGCAATTAATCGGAAAACAATTAAAATTGCAATGATAAATAAAAGCTTATTCCGCAGTTCTTTGACTTTGAAAATTTGTGCTACTTTTTCAAACATCTTGTTAATTTTTAGTTTTTAGTTTTTAGTTGATAGCAATGAAATTCAAACACTAGCAACTAACAGCTAAAACGCTTAAAAGATAATTAATTTAAAAGGGGGACTTGCGCCACCCTTTCATTATACAATACATTAGACTTGTCCCCAAATAATCTTTTCGCTAAAAACTTCCAAATTTTCGCTTGAAAAATCATTCAGGGACAAGTCTATCCTTTTTTATTCCATTTTTCCACCAGCCTTTTCAATGGCTTTTTTTGAAGAGATGCTAGCCAGAATATCTTTAGAAATTGTCAATTTAGCCTTGATTTCCACGCCACCCAGAATCTTTATGCGCGCGATGGTTTGCGCTCTGCGGATAAGTCCCGCCTTAACAAGCGTATCAGGGCTAATCACATCACCATCCTTAAATTTAGCCTCCAAATCAGCCAATGCCACAACAGCGACTGGTGAAGCAATGGTTGTGAAACCTCGCTTTTTCTTCATATGGTCAATCAAAGTTGACCGTCCACCTTCAAAAAGCGGGTCAATCTTGCAACCGCTTCGCGCTTTTTGTCCCTTATTACCCTTTCCGGAATAAGTTCCCTTTTTTCCACCACGTCCAATAGTCTTTCTTTTCTTTTTAGTGGCCTTAAGTTTTAATGTGTTTATCTGCATATATTTTAGTAAACCGTAACTAGTAACTCGTAACTAGTATTCGGATTTTAGTTACTGATTACTAGTTACCGGACTTATTCTTTCCTTTCTGCTTCTCGCCTGATTCAAAGTTGCAAGTGCTTCAACGGCCGCTCTGGCTACACTCAATTTATTAGCTGTTCCAAGTGATTTAGAAACGATATCCTTAATTCCAGCAAATTCAACAACTGTTCGAACTGCGCCACCCGCAATAATTCCTCGTCCTTCAACAGCCGGCTTCAAAATGATCTTGGCACTTCTGGATTTATAATTAATATCATGAGCAATCGTACTTTTTGTCATCTTAACTGTAATCATATTCTTTTTAGCATCATCAAAAGCTTTTCTAATAGCATCGGAAACATCGGTTCCTTTGCCAACTCCAACACCAACCTTGCCCTTCTTATTTCCAATAACCAAAGTCGCTCTGAATCTAAATCTTCTTCCGCCCTTAACTACGCGAGTTACGCGAGCCAAATCAAGCAACTTCTGATCAAATTCAGGCTTTTCTCTTTTTCCTCTAAAATTTTTATTGTCTCTTGCCATATCCTAATTTTTATTCTAATTATATCCTAATTATTGTCCAAATTCTTTTTTAATTCGGATTTAATTTGCATTACAATTCGTATCAGAATTTAAGTCCGACTTCTCTAGCTCCTTCCGCTACAGCCTTAATCTTTCCATGATATTTATAACCGGATCTATCAAAAACAATGCTTTCAATTTTAGCAGCTTTGCATTTTTCAGCCACAGTCTTGCCCAATTCCTTGGCACCCTCAACGCTATTTTTGCCTTTCATATCACTCAGGTTAGCAGAAATAAGAGTCTTGCCAACAGCGTCATCAATCACTTGCACACTGATATTTCGCAAACTTCTAAAGACAGCAAGTCTTGGCATATCTGAGGTACCAGATATTTTAGCTCTGATTCTTCGCTTTCTATGCAATCTTATTTGATTTCTGCTTAATTTTTTCATAATATTGTACCGATTCGAAACTACGAATGTTATGCGAATCTACGAACTTATATAATTATTTATTTCATTCGAATGGGCGCTTTCGTAGTGCGCCTGCCTGCCGGTAGGCAGGCTTTCGCATGCATTATTTAGAAGCGGCCTTCTTACCGGCCTTTCTTCTAACATACTCGCCAACATATCTAAATCCTTTGCCCTTATACGGCTCAACGGGTTTCAGTCCTCTTATTTCAGCAGCAAATTGACCCACAGCCTGCTTATCAATACCAGTTATAACCAAAACGCCTTCCTCAATCTTAGCTTCCAATCCTTCTGGCACATCCACATTCACAGGATGAGAAAAACCCAAGGCCATGTTTATTTTCTTGCCGGCCACTGCCATACGGAAACCTACGCCCTGCAATTCCAACTTCTTAATATACATCTCGTTTACGCCTTCAACCATATTGCTAATCATGGCGCGAGTCATCCCCCAAAGGGCTGGAGCCTTCTTGCTTTTTCCAACATTCTTCACGGAAATTTCTTTGTCAGTTATTTCCAAAGCAACTTCCTTATGACAAGCAAAACTAAGAGTACCTTTTGGTCCTTTTACTTCCAACTTATCATTTTGAAGCTTAACTTCAACTCCCGCTGGTATGGTTATAATTTTTTTGCCTATTCTACTCATATACTAATTGTTATCCGAATTATATACTAATTATCTTATCAATTCGAATTTAATTTGGACTTAATTCGAATCAAAATTTGCATCTACCAAACTTCACAAACAACTTCTCCGCCCAATCCCTGCTTTCTTGCTTCGAAACCGGTCATAACACCCTTGGGAGTCGATATGATGGAAATACCAAAGTTATTTTTAACAGATCTAATTTCTTTGTTTTTAACATAAATTCGCTGTCCTTCCTTGCTGACTCGCTTGATTTCTTTAATGGCCGGAAGTTTTTGCGTATTAGAAACTTTGTGATATTTCAATTCAACTTTTATACTTTCAAGCATATTGTTTTTTTCCTTCGAAACAGATTCAACAAAGCCTTCTTTTTTGAGAATTTCCGCGATAGCCAGTTTTAATTTAGATGCAGCAAAAACAACATCTTTATGCCCGGCTATTTGGGCATTTCTTATTCTGGTTAACATTTCTGCGATAGGATCTAACATATACTAATTTTAATTCTAATTATATCCAAATTATGTAAAAATTGTTTCTCGAGATTTGAATTAAATTCGGATTTAATTCGTATCATAATTCGCATCTACCAACTCGACTTCTTTACTCCCGGAATCTGACCTGTACTGGATAGTTCTCTGAAGCAAATCCTGCAAATATCAAATGCTCGCATATATCCATGCTTTCTCCCGCATCTCCAACATCGCCTTACTTCTCGCGTTGAAAATTTAGGTTTTTTTCGAGCTCTAGCTTCAACAGATTTTTTAGCCATATTATTTTTTTCTAATTTATTCTTGCGGTACAGACGCGATTAATCGCGTCTCTACAATTATTTTTTTATTGGAAAACCCATTAATCTAAACAGTGCCAAACCTTCTTCTCTATTCTTTGCAGTCGTCGCGATATTAACTTGAAAACCAACAATATTTTTTACATTTTCTGGAAGAATTTCAGGAAAAATCGTGTGCTCTTTTATTCCCAAATTAAAATTTCCGCTAGCGTCAACGCATGATTCTTTCAAACCTTGAAAGTCTCGTACGCGAGGAATTGTTGCGCCAACCAATTTTTCAATAAAATCCCATTTTCTCTTGCCGCGAAGAGTTGCTTTCATTCCAACCTCTTGCCCTTCCCGAATCTTGAAACCGGCAATTGATTTTTTTGCTTTATTCATCACCACTTTCTGTCCAACAATCACCGTCATCGTTTTTTTAACATCTTCAACCAAAGCTGAGTCCTTGATGAATTTTCCAATTCCAACATTAACAACCACCTTTTCAATTCGAGGCACTTGCAAGTTGCTTTTAAATCCGAAAAGCTTGCTCATCTCCGCTACAACTTCCTTATTATATTTTTCTTTGATTGATTTATGCATATTTTTCTTATAATTCCGCTTTACATTGTTTACAAATTCTAAACTTGCTCTTGTCCATAATTTTATAGCCAACTCGCGTCGCCTTTCCGCATTTAGGGCAAACCAGCGCTACATTAGAAATATTCAATTTTCCCGGAAGTTCAATTCGTTGTCCGCTCTCGCCTTCCTTTTTCGGCTTAACATGCTTTTTTACGATATTAGCACCTTCAACGACAACCTTGTTTTCGGCGGACAAAACGCGCAAAACCTTTCCGGTCTTACCACGGTCTTTGCCAGCCAATATTTTAACTTGATCATTTTTCTTTATTTTCATAAATGTGTCTTATATATTTTTACAATACTTCTGGCGCTAAGGAAATTATCTTATTATAGCCCTTCTCTCTGATTTCTCTGGCAATCGGCCCGAAAATTCGAGTGCCCTTCGGCTCTTTTCCGTCCAAAATAACTGCGGCATTTTCATCAAATTTTATATATGTACCATCTTTTCTTCGCAGCGCTTTCACTTGTCTAACAATAACCGCTCGCACCTTGTCCCCCTTCTTCACCATTCCTCGCGGTTCAGCAGATTTAACAGCGGCAACAACTATATCGCCAATTTGAGCATATCTCTTTTTTGACCCGCCCAAAACCTTAAAACATTGGATAATTTTTGCTCCAGAATTGTCAGCGGATATTAATTTTGTTTCTGCTTGTATCATATATTTAAACTACTTTATAACACTTATCCTTGCTCATTGGCCGGCATGGAATTATTTCAACCAAATCTCCAACCTTATATTTTCCCTCCTCATCATGCGCCTTATATTTTTTGGTTGACTTGTATTTTTTCTTATATTTAGGATGGGTTTTGAAGCTATCAACAGCCACAACAACCGTCTTGGCCATTTTGTCACTGACAACAACCCCCTTCTTCTTGATAATTATTTTACTTTGTTCTAAATTCTTTTCCATTGTTTTTATTTAGTTTCTTTAAGGATAGTTAAAATTCTTGCAATATCCCGCTTGCTATTCCGTATTTCTCTAATATCTTTAACTTGTTTTGCCGCAACATCAAACCGCAGCTTTCTCACAGCTTCTCTCTTTTCGCTCAAAAGCTTTTTCAGCTCTTCAATGTTTTTCTCTCTAATCTCCTTAATTTTCATAATATTGCAAAACTTACTTTTATTTATTCGCTTTCTTTGACAACAAATTTTGACTTAACACATAACTTATATGCTGCCAGTTCCATCGCTTTTTTAGCCACATCTCTTTTCACGCCATCCATTTCAAACATAACTCGGCCCGGTCTGACAATTGCCACAAAATGATCCACTGTTCCCTTGCCTTTACCCATCGGAACTTCAGAACCTTTTTTGGTAACAGATTTATCAGGAAAAATTCTAATCCAAATTTTTCCGCCACGCTGGACATATCTTGTCATAGCTCTTCTGGCCGATTCAATCTGACGAGCTGAAACAAGTCCGGATTCCATAGCTTTAAGCCCAAAATTTCCAAAACTTACTTCATTTCCTCGACTCGAATTACCGCGGATTTTTCCACCTCTTTGAACTTTTCTATGTTTTACTTTTTTTGGCATTAACATATCCTGATTTCTATCCCGATTACATCCGAATTATATTCGAACTAACTTGGATTTAATTTGTATCTTATTTCGTATCAAATACTTCGCCTTTATATAACCAAACCTTCACGCCCAATGTTCCATAGGTCGTATAGGCAGTCGCTCTAGCAAAATCAATATTAGCGCGAAGTGTGTGCAATGGTAAAGTACCTTTGCTCGACCACTCGCGTCTGGCCATTTCGGCACCACCCAATCGGCCTGACATTTCAATCTTAACACCTTTAATCGTAGAATTTTTCGTAATTTGATCCAACATCGATTTCATCGCTCTTCTAAACGCAATTCTCTTCTCTAGTTGCTCAGCAATGTTTTGCGCAATGAGTGAGGCGTTTTCCTCAAAATTCTTAACTTCCTGAATTTCAATTTTTAAACCCGTATTCTTATTCTTAAAAAAATTCTTTTTTATATAACTTTGCATATCTTCAACACCGCTTCCACCTCGGCCGATCAAAATACCCGGTCTGGCAGTCTTAACGATAACCTTAATCATCGCTGCCGATCTTTCAATTTCAACCTCAGCAATTGCAGCTGCTTTCCATTTTTTCGAAATAGCAGTTCGCAGTTCAATATCCTGCCTCAGATTGCTCGTATATTCTTTTTTTCCTCCGAACCATTTTGACTTCCATGTATTCGTGATGCCTATTCGGAGTCCGACTGGGTTTACTTTTTTTCCCATAATAATTCAATAATTTAAAATTTGAAATTTAAAATTTAAAATTCCGCCTACATTCCTGACTTTCTTCTGAAAATTTTGTTTGACCATCCAGCGTTTGGCGCATCAGCTGACTTTTTAATCTTACTGGTTTCTGTCACTTTTACCTCCTTGACCAAGCCTTCTGATTTAACTTCTTCTTCTGATTCTTTCTTGCTGGCAGCGATGGCTTCTTTTTCTACTTTGGCTCTTGCATCCAGTCTGGCTTTCTTTTCTTTTTCTAATTGTTCCTTGGTCTTTCGTCCTTTCCCTTCAACTCGCTCAGCAATAACAATTTCAATATGAGAAGCTCGCTTTCTGATTGGAGTAGCGCGTCCTTGAGCTTTCGGCATCCATCTTTTTAATGTGATGCCTTCTTTCACAATCACATCGAAAATATACATATTATCCTTATCAATTCCAAAATTATTCTCTCCATTAGCGATAGCGCTATTTAAAAGTTTTATCAAAAATGGGCTAGTTTTCTTAATTGTGCCATCCAACTGATTCAGCGCGTCTTGAATATCCATACCAATAATCAAATCGGCCACTAGCTTAACCTTTCGGTTTGGCATTCTAAAATTGTTTAACTTTGCTGATACTTTCATGTCGTTAATCGTGGATCGTAGATCGTGGAACTTTTATTTTCACGATATGCGTTCTACGCTATGCGTTATGCGAAATTATTTCTTCTTCGTATCTCCTGCGCTAGCTTTAGCAGCCTTGGCTGAATCAACTTCTTTCTGCTTAGCAGCTTGTTCTATTTCTTTTTGCATCTTACCTCCATGCTTGTAGAAGGTTCTTGTTGGAGAAAATTCTCCAAACTTATGCCCTACCATTTCTTCTGTTACAAAAACCGGTATATGTTTTCTGCCATTATGCACGCCAAAGGTAAATCCAATCATACCAGGAGAAATAACACTAGCTCGAGCCCAGATATTCACAACTGACTTGTCTCCAGCCGGCTTATTTTGAATCTTCTTAATTATTCTTTCATCCACAAATGGACCTTTTTTTAGACTTCGTGTCATATTATTTTCTCTTTTGTCTTCGCTTAATTATAAATTTATTGCTATATCGCTTCTTCTTTCGAGTTTTCTTTCCAAGAGCCGGCTTCCCCCAAGGAGTTTTCGGATGTTTAAGTCCGATTCCCTGACGGCCTTCGCCTCCTCCATGCGGATGATCAACCGGATTCATTACTGAGCCTCGCACTCCCGGCCTAATGCCCATATGTCTCTTTCTTCCAGCCTTACCAATGTTAATAGCATTGTGTTCAAAATTACTAACCTGTCCAATTGTAGCATAACATTCACTGCTGACTAAACGGATCTCGCCGGATGGCATTTTTATCTGCGCAGCCTTCTCTTCCACAGCTGTTAGCACCGCGCTAGAACCAGCGCTGCGCACGATTTGTCCGCCCTTGCCGGGGAATAATTCCAAATTACAAATAGTCGTGCCGGTTGGAATATTCTTAACTTGAGTTCGATTGCCTAATTTAATCGGAGCAGTTGGAGAAGTTACAACTTCCAGCCCAGCCTTCATACCTTCTGAAGCCAAAATATATCGTTTATCTCCATCTTTATAGTGAATTAAGGCGATAAAAGACGCGCGATTCGGATCTCTTTCAATTGCGGCAATCATTCCGGGAACTTCCAATTTATCCTGCTTGAAATCAACAATTCGATATCTTCTCTTGGCGCCACCACCTTGATGACGAACAGAAATCTTACCGTGTGATCTTCCAGCCTTGCTTTTCATCGGTGCCAAAAGCGCTTTTTCCGGTTTTTTCTTAGAAACCGAAGCCGATTTTACAATCGACATATTTCTTCGTCCAGCGTTATTCTTTTTATATATTTTAATTGCCATAATATTCTCTTCGATAAATTTTAAATTTCAAATTTAAAATTTTAAATTATTGTATTTACTATACTCCTTTAAATAATTCAATTGAATCTCCCGCCTTCAGAGTCACAACAGCTTTCTTACTGGCTGCTCTAAATCCCGGGGTTCGGCCATAACTTACTAATTTCCTGCGAACATTTACCGTGTTTACCGCAAGAACCTTAACTTTATATAATTCTTCAATCGCTGTTTTAATTTGACTTTTCGTTGCAGTGGTCGCAACTTTGAAAATATATTTATTAAGTTCCGCCGCAATAGTTGCCGCCTCACTGATAACCGGCTCAATCAAAACCCGATAGGCGATGCTTTGAGCAACGACTTCTTTGACTTTCTTTGTCTTATTCACTTTTTTTCGTGTCTGTTTCATTCTGTTTTATTATTCTTTAGATTGACCTGCGTACTTTTCTTCCAAATATTTAATTGAAGCCTGGCTCAATATTAAATTTTTGTGATTTAACATATCCAAAACATTCAATTTTTCCGATAAAATATTACTTACCTTGTCAATATTCCGACTATATGTTCGCAATGCCTTTTCCTCTGCTGAAAATCCGATTAGCATTCGGCCTTTGATTTGAAGATTTTTCAAAATCTGCGCCATTTCCTTTGTCTTGTTTTCCTTCAATGCCAATTTATCCAAAACAATCATTTCTCCATCTCGCAATTTTGCACTCAATACAATGGCAATTGCTTTAGCATTCATTTTCTTATTTATCTTTTTCTTGAAATTTCTTTCTTTCGTCGGACCGAAAGCTACGCCTCCGCCTCTCCATGTTGGAGTCCGGCTTGAACCTACGCGAGCGCGACCAGTTCCCTTTTGTTTCCACGGTTTGATTCCAGATCCAGATCTCTCACCTCTTGTTTTTGTGTGAGCCAAAACCTGTCTTTGATTAGCTCCCAAAGAAACAAACACTTGATGCACCAATTCATCATTTTGCGGCAAACCAAAAACTGCGTCAGATACTTCAATCTCCTGTGTTTCTTTGCCCTCCATATTGTATAACTTAACTTTTGCCATTGTTTTTTTAGTTAGTTGTGTAAATCTCAACCACAGCGCCTGGAATTCCAGGAACAGCACCTTTGAGAGCCATTAAATTCTGTTCTTTATTTATGAAAACAATCTTAACATTCTTACTGGTAACTCGCTTACCACCCATTCGACCAGCCATTCGCTTTCCTTTGATAACATGTTCCGGATAACCAGAGCCAATCGCACCCGGCGCGCGCAAAGCATGCTTGTTACCATGGGAAGCATAGCCGCCGCTAAAACTATGTCTTTTGACTACGCCTTGAAAACCTTTTGCTTTGGCAATTCCCGTTACATGCACCTCATCTCCAATTTCAAAAATATCCACACTGATTTCATCCCCAACCTTAGCCTCAGTTGAAGCAACTCTGAATTCCTTTTTAACAATTCTTTTTTTAGTTTTTGGCATTTCAATCTGAACTGCGACATGACCATCTTTTTCCTCCGTTCTCAGCGCTGAAACTTTCGCAGCGCATTCAACCAAAGTCACATTTAAGGCTTCATTTGTTTCGCTAAAAATAGTTGTCATTCCGAGTTTTTTTCCTAATATGAATTTTGTCATGTTCTTTTTTTACAAACCCCAACATCGATTAGTTGACCAGGGCTTCTATTTAAATTTCAAATTTGCTTTTTTCTCTAAAATTTGTTTCCGGGGTAAATAAAAAATCAGGCATCCACAATCCAGTTACTTCAGTCATGGGGATTTTACCCGATTTAACTTTCTGGTTGAGTATCCCGAGTACTCGGGACTTTAACTAGTATTTTATATTTTCCGCGGTACAGACGCAATTAATTGCATCTCTACATTTTTATCTCTATATCTACTCCCGCTGGCAAATCCAGGGTGGTTAAACTATCAATCGTTTTCGGAGTAGGATTCCAAATGTCAATAATTCTCTTGTGCATCCGCATTTCATATTGGTCTCTAGCGTCCTTATGCACGAAAGTTGATTTGTTTACGGTGAATTTTCTGATTTCCGTCGGCAATGGAACTGGACCAGTAATTACGGCGCCAGACCTTTCAGCAGTTTCAACAATTTGTTTCGCTGATTGATCAATTATTTTATGATCATAAGCCTTGATTTTTATCCTAATTCTTGATTTGGCTTCTTCTTCCTTTTTTATCATCTTTTTTTAATGAAAACTTCCGTTAATTATGTATTTATAATTTTAGTCACAACTCCGGCACCGATCGTTCGACCACCTTCGCGGATTGCGAATCTCATTCCGTCTTCCATTGCAACTGGCGCACCCAATTTAACATTGAAATTTATAGTATCTCCCGGCATAACCATTTCAGTTCCTTCTGGCAAAATTACTTCACCCGTCACATCAGTTGTTCTGATATAGAACTGAGGTTTGTAGCCCTTGAAGAATGGAGTGTGTCTGCCACCTTCTTCTTTAGTCAGGATATAGACTTCACCTTCAAATTCAGTATGAGGAGTAATTGAACCGATTTTAGCCAAAACCTGACCTCGTTCAACATCTTCCTTCTTGATTCCTCGCAGCAATAGTCCAGCGTTATCACCAGCCCGTCCTTCAGACAATGATTTGTTAAACATTTCAATGCCAGTTACAACAGTCTTAGCAGTCGGTCTAATTCCAACGATTTCAATTTCTTCGTTGATTTTGATTGTTCCTCGTTCGATTCGGCCAGTTACTACTGTTCCACGACCTTCAATTGAAAAAATATCTTCGATTGGCAATAGGAATGGTTTTTCTGTTTCACGCACTGGATCAGGAATTTTTTCATCTACAGCTGCAATCAAATCCCAAATTGGCTTAGCCGCTTCATCATCAGCTGACTTTGATTCCAACGCTTTCAAAGCTGAACCACGGATAATTTTAGCATTATCACCATCAAATTCATATTTTGTCAATAGTTCACGAACTTCAGCTTCTACTAACTCTACTAATTCTTCGTCGTCTACCATATCAACCTTATTCAAGAAAACTACGATTTCCGGCACACCTACTTGTTTCGCCAAAAGGATGTGTTCTCTGGTTTGTGGCATCGGACCATCGGTTGCAGCCACAACCAAGATAGCACCGTCCATTTGGGCAGCACCTGTAATCATGTTTTTAATATAATCAGCATGTCCCGGACAATCCACATGCGCGTAATGTCTCTTTTCAGATTCATATTCACAATGAGCGGTAGCGATGGTGATTCCTCGCTCCTTTTCTTCCGGCGCCTTGTCAATTTCGTCAATTCCTTTTTCCTTAGCCTGACCTTTGAACGCTAAAACATGCAGAATAGCTGCAGTTAAGGTTGTTTTGCCATGATCAACGTGTCCAATTGTACCAACATTAACATGTGGTTTAGTTCTTTCAAATTGTGCTGTTGCCATATTTTTGATTTATTATTCCTCTTTACTGCTGAAAATCCGGAATTAAAAATCCAGATTCGCAATAAATACGAATTAATTTATTATTTTACTCAATAGAATTCATTCTATAATACCTTTCGTTTTTTGGCAAATTTTATGTCTTTTCCACCTGTGGATAACTGATTCCGTTTTCGGAATCATCCCGAGCCTGCCTACCGGCAGGCAGGTTTATCAAGGGATCTCAGGCCTTTTCGTAGGTCACTTCATTATCCTCAATTTCGCCAATTTCATCTAGGTCTATGGAATTGCCTTGTTTTTCTTCCTGAGCGAATTTCCAACTCGCTATATCTTTGTTAATCTTATCAATCAATTCTTGCTTTGTCAAGCCCGAAGTGGCCTCTTGGCTGACTTTTTTAAATTCACGCAATGTCATCACGATAAACAGCTGTTCGCCGTCTTTGACGACCGCTTTCCCGCCCAATAATTCGATAGCTTCTTTGAGTTTTTTATCTAACATATTTTTGGTTTTTATTTCATTAAAAAATACTATTTATCACTTTTCTATTATAGCATAAAAAATTAGGGAACCAGCCTCGCTGGAGCTAGTTCCCTGCCACCCTAAAGTGGAAAATGTTAATTGGCTTTCGCTCCTTGATTTTTTGGAATTTCTTTTTGAAAACGAGGACACCAGATTGTTCCTCTCATTTCAAATTCCCGAAAAACCAACTTTTTACGAAGAACACAATCCGCGCACTCCATCAAACACCCCCTGTTCATTGCCCCCGCCTCCTTTGCCTTTTAAGCTAAAATGAATTTGTTTAACATCCCCAAATAAATTCTACTCCGGAATTATTATTTCGTCGAGTTTTTTCATCTTCGCGTTAAATTTTTTCAACCAAAATATTTATATGCCAGATACAAAAAAGCGCAATTTTCAGCGATAAGAAGTGGAATTCCAATCAAAAAATACCACTTTTGAGTTTTGTGGCGAAAAGCAAACATGCCAGCATAAACCCCAACACTACCAAAGACTGTGGCCATAAAAAACAACATCCCTTCCGAAATTCTTTCGGCTTTTTGTTTTCTTGATTGAATCTTGTCCCACAGCATTGCTATAAAAGATATGATATTCGCCACCAAGAAAAAAATCGCAAAACCCAAGGATTGATTGCTCATATTTATTTTATTAAAAGCATAATTACTTTATTATCATAACACAGAAATGAAAACTGCCAGCGGATCGATGATCTGCCGGCAGTTTTGTTGTGAAATCACATAATTTGCTAATCATCGTTAGCTCGTTTGCGCAACCAAAAAACACCCCCGATGACAACCCCGATAACAACCAGAACGACAAGCAGACAAATCCATATTTCCGATGCTTGATGGCAAGGCGTTTCCATTTTGTTGTCCTCCTCTCTTGATGTTAAAGGGCTGGCATCCACCCAGACCACACAAGATAGTTAATCGTTTTATTACAAATATTTTTTCAAAACTTCCTCTTTTTGTTTAGAAATCTCCTGAATATTTGATTTTAAAAGATCTCTTTGTTTTTCAATCTTTTCTATTTTTGCGACTATCTTATGCTGTTCTAGAATCACAGGTAAAGGAATTTTTATGTTCTTTATGGTTTCCAAAGAAAGCTCGATTTGCCCGCTTTGACCAAGCGCCATGGCTTCAATAGTTTTAAAACCTAAATCGCAAAAATAATACAAAATATAATCGGGTAATGCTTTTGTCCGATCTAATCTTAAAATTGTTATGTGACTATCTACAACATAATCACCCTCTAGATCAAACATCGTAATTCTTCCAGCTGTGCCAACACCTGTTGAGTTAATCAAAATATCTCCCTTCTGAAGCTTTCTTTCGTCTAAAACAAATTTTTCATCTGCAAAGTGCTTTTCAGAAAAATCAAATTTTTTATATCCTCTAGCTTGACCTGATTTTATAATTTGAATTTTTGAATTTCCATATTGCAGAGACTTACCTCGCTTTAACAGAGAAACAATGTTTTCAACTTTCTCCAAATTGTTATTTTTTGGCAATAAACGACTGATGCTGATTTTCAGATTTTTAAATTCTTTTTGAATCTTATTTTCTTCTTGCTCTAATTTTTTTATTTCATCCACAATTCTGTCTTGAATATTTTTTGAAGGTAGTGGGATTTTAAAATTATTAAGCATTTGCTGATTTATATGCTTAACACCAGAGTTAGAGGTTAAATTTTCTAGATTTTCTTTTTGTGTTTTTAAATAAATGGCAAGATATTCAGGGATAATCCTACTGTTACAAACAATGGCGTTTATCTGTTGATTCGTTGTTAGCTCGACTTTATTTATAGAAACCTTCCCAATAGTTGCAGTGCAAGATAACAGCACGCTATTTACAGGAACTACTTTTAGCAAGTTATCATCAAGAGCTTTTTGTGTAATGAATTGCGATGCTTTATTTAGATATAAAGAATTATTATTTAGATCAGGAATTGTTACCCATCTTACCTCGTCTTTATCCCAGTAAAGGTGCTTCTGTTTCGATGGCGTTGATCCATTTATAATTTCCTTCTTTATGTCTTCTATCCTTACAATATCCCATTTACTCTCAATTTTTATCTTTTTTTTTACAGTCAAAGAAATGCTTTTTTCAAAATCAATTCTATCAAAAATCATCATGTCGATAAGAGCTACATCAAAGATATTCTTCTCGAGTGAATTGTGTATTTTCTGATTTTTATTTCCTAAAAATGCCTTATACACATAAGAATTAGCTTTTGTTTCGTCTACTTGGTTTTCCTGATCATACATTTTTGTACACTCATCAATAGATTTTCCTCTTTGTATGGGGTGAATACCTTCATAGCCCCTGCGATTGCTAAACTCGTACCCAAGAAACCTTTTTTTATCTTTCTTTTGTCCTGATTTTGTTAAAACAACTTTTTGGTTATACGCCAGAATAAAATAAAGGAGTTTTTCTTGCTCTCTCTCAACGATAGTTTTTTGCAAATCAATCTTGCTTCCAATTTTCAACTTCTTTTCATATTCTTTGTATAGTTCGTGATTTTCTATATTTTTGTTGATCGTATTTTTACAAAGTCCTATATAATCTTCAAATTCTATTTCACCCCAAACATATTTTACATATTTAGAGAAAACATTTTCAATACCATTCACAGTCACATCATTGGTGTTTTGGAAAAACTTCTCAACTGAAGATTTTATATTTTCCCATTCATAATTATTCCTTTTTCTCAAAAACAAAATAACAGTGTTTGTTCCTGTTGCCATAAAAGTTCCCGAACCAAGTTCGGTAATACCGATGATTTCAAAATACTTAAAAAGAATTTCTCTTGTTTTTGTATAGATTCCCGCGTTGCTTAAAATACTGGATGGGAGAATAATTCCAGTCAAACCGCCATCTTTAAGAAGCTGCTTTGCCCTTTCAACAAAAAGACACTCAATTTCAGAGCTTTGGTCAGTAAGACGATCAAAAAGATCGAAAGCTTTTTTTGCGTTTTCCTCATCTAAATTTCCTCTGAACGCAGAAACTGAATAAGGAGGATTTGATATGACCAAATCAAATTGCTTGTTATCTTGAGAAAAATCATTATCAACTTCTTTTAGTTTTCCACGAAATTCAGGAGTTTTATTAAAAGTACCAAGTCCATCTCCATGGATTACCTTTGCCAGCCCATCACCATGTAAATAACAACCAACCTTTGCTGTTTTAACTAAGCGATAATCTTTTTCTATTCCGTACACATAATCAAAAGCCCATTCAAATTGGTTCTTTTTCCATCCACTAATTTTCTTTGCAGATTGTGGATTAAGTGTACTTTCATCAATCAGATCTATTATTTTCTGTATGCTTTCCATTGATTCAATAAGAAAGTGTCCGCTTCCAGCAGCATAATCAATCGTAAATGGAATAAGATCATTTGGATTTCCTTTTGAGATTTTATCACTGATAATTTCTCTTATAGGCAAGCTCTTAATGATGTATTTTGCAACTGGAACAGGGGTGAAAAATTGCCCTGATTCTTGTTTTAGACCAGTAGTCAGCAGGAGCTCGAAAAAATCACCCAGGTATTGATGTTTTTTATTGTAACGAATTTGATACTCTTGCAATAATTCTACAACTTGTTTTACTACTTTTGCATTTTCATCAAAAGATAAATCGTCGAAAACTTCTTTGAAAGCAAACTCGTTATTCTTTTTAAGCCTTATCTCCGTGAGTATCTTTAAAAATTCTAATTTATACTTTTCATCAACTGCCCCAAATTTCTTTTTAAACTCTTCGTCTCCCATGTCAACAATATCTTTTTCCAAGAGTTCACTCATACCTCTTTTGTAAAGATCTGTAAGTCTTTTTTGGAAAGAAATATTATCATCTTCTCCCTCCAGATACTGAAAATGGAGCTGTTCGTTTTTTGCCCTATCTTCATCAACTATTTTACACAAGAAAAGCGTAAAAATTTTATTAAAAGCATTCGACTTATCGGACACTACATTTTGACGAAGAATCTCTAAAAAACGATTGAAAATAAAACTACTATCCTCTTGCTTGATGATTTTCAAATCATTTATTGTTAATGCTTTATTCTGAAACTCGTAGGCATTTACCCAATTATCGAAAACTCCATTTGATTTTGAAAGCTTATTCCAACGGTCATATAAATCTTTTACATTTCCAGCTTCTCTATAATGTTCCTCAATTTTTACTATTTCACCCTCAAAAATTATCTCGCCATTATTAAATTCAGAGGCATAAAGCATGAGATACTCCGCATCTCTGTCTTGTTGAAAATATGTAAAAAGCTGACCACCGTCTTTCTGCATTTTTTTGAGCGCTTTTTGATATTCAACACCCCATGTTTTACATTCGATCATTAAATAGGCTTTCCTGTCTTTTTTTACGAGAATATCAAGTCTGCCACTTGTTCCGTGTCCAGTGGGATAAATTTTTTCTAAGATTATGTCTTCTGGCCTATATCCCTTTTCAATAAGCCGATTCACGCACTCCAAAACTACCCAGTTTTCTTCTTGCGAAAAATTTAGAGTTGTTCCACTGTCTGATTTTATCTTGGATCCAAAATTAAACCTTTCTGCTTCAAAGTCAACTTCGATAGTATAATCAAAAGCAGAGAATTTTTTGTAAAAACCCCCGTTTGCGTTATTTTTAGGTAAAAAGCCTAATTTTTGAACAAATTCTTTGTTGGACATAGGAAAACATATTTCTTGTTAACAACTTTATTATATCAAAAAACGAAGTGATTGTGAAATTTTTTAAAGTTTCATTTTTTGTCTTTTAGCGATAATCATTCGAATTTGTTCGTAACTAATATTTCCCGGTAGTTGATTTTTGATGGCGCTCAGGAAATGCGCGCTGCCGGCGTTGGGCAGGGCTTGCAGGATTTGCTGTTCTTCTTCAGCGGTTACAAATTTTTCAATTACCAGCTCCCCGCCCGCCAAATACCAAAGAATCAGATGATTAAAAATCGTACTGATGCCCAGACTGCGCATTTTAGCAATTTGCTCGGGCAGATAATCTTGTTTATACAAATCCACTGTAGCCAAAATTGTGTTGCTCAAATCATCTTGACTCTTGATTTCTCGCGGAGCACTTCTGGAAGTTTTTTTCAGCTCAGTATTTTTCCAATTCAAACACACATCACAACCCTTGCAATTTTGCTGCTGCGTCGCCAAGTCCGGATCATTAAAATATTCCAAAATTATGCGGCGCCGACATCGTTTGGCTGTGGCGTAGTCTAGAATCCCGTCTAAGCGCGCGTATTTGATATCCAGGACTTTGTTAACTTCTTGATAACTCTTGCCTTGGGCGAGCATATTTTGCTTATCAATGCGGATGAAAAATTTATGCGCCGTCACATCCTGCTTGCCATGCAAAAGAACGCAAAAAGCCGGTTCACCATCACGGCCGGCTCGCCCAGCTTCTTGATAATATCCTTCAAGACTCCCCGGCATGCCGGAATGAATTACAAAACGAATGTCAGCCTTGTCCACACCCATTCCAAACGCCACGGTCGCCACAATCACTTTGAAGCGATTTTCCATAAAATCATCCTGAATTTTTTCCCGCTCCCCCGCACTCATACCGGCATGATAGGCACGCGCCGTGATATCATTTTTTTTCAGATATTTGGCGATGGCTTCCGTCTCTTTTCTGGAAATGGCATAGACAATGCCGGATCCGGCACCTTTCAAGGATTTTACAATCCGCAAAACTTCTTCCAATCGTTGCGTCGGTTTCAAATCGCATTGCGCGAAAAATTTTATGTTCGGCCGGTCAAAACCACGGATAAAAACTTTAGGGTCTTGCAAATCCAAGCGCGCAATAATGTCCTGCGCCACTTCCGGCGTCGCCGTGGCCGTGAAAGCTGCCACGCTCGGGCGCCTTTTCAATGTTTTGATATATTTGCCGATTTCTAAATAGTCCGGCCGGAAATCATGCCCCCACTGCGACACGCAATGCGCTTCATCCACTGCAAACAAAGAAATATCCAAATCCGCGAAAATATTGCGAAACTCAATGCTGGCAAATCGCTCCGGCGCCACATAGAGGATTTTGGTTTTGCCCGTCCGCAAATCAGCCAAGCGTTGTTCCATTTCTCTGGCATCCAAGGAACTATTAATAAAAGTAGCGGGAATTCCGCGCGCTGCCAAGCTGTCAACCTGATCTTTCATCAAAGCAATGAGCGGTGAAATGACAATCGTGATTTTTTCACTCAAAATGGCCGGCAATTGATAACACAAGGATTTGCCGCCGCCCGTCGGCATCAGCGCCACCACATCTTCCCCGCGCAAAATGCTTTCAATGATTTCTTTTTGCCCCGCGCGAAATTGCGAGAATTTAAAATATTTTTCTAGGTTTTTTTCCAGCATTTTTTTATTTTAACATCTTATTATTCCAAATGTTTCTGATTTAAGAATCTTTGCAATTCTTGTTTTACTTTTTCTTCCATGGCTCCGTGTGAAACATTTCCTTTGCCCATTAGTATATCAACCTTATTAGCTTTGAGCATTTCGTGCAAATATTCAACCCAGTCTTTCATATGCATTTGCCTTTTTCTCTCTATTTGAAATTCAGCGAAAGATAAAAATTGCTCCACTAGAAGATAGAGTTGACGAAGCTCTGTTTCCAACATATAATTTTTGGCTACCTCAGCTTCTTTTCGCGTTACCGTTTTATTTTCAAAATTTGTCAGTCCCAAGTTTTCTTTCTGACTGTCAATTCTATTCACGACCAATTCAGCTGCTGTTTGTCCAGTAATCGCATAGTGGAATTTGTTTTGCATTGTCGCATAAAATTCTTTAGTGAAATCTGTTTTGGGATTATAATCGACACTAGTCGCAAAAATATCTTTTACTTTTTCATAAAGATTTTTCTCTGATGCCCTGATTTTTCTGACTCTCACCAACCATTCCTCAAAAAAATCCTTTTTCACTCCGCCATTTGATAATCGCTCATCATCCATCGCAAAACCCTTCACTATATATTCCCTAAGTTTTTGCGTCGCCCAAATACGAAATTGCGTGCCTCGTAAAGAACTCACGCGATACCCCACAGAAATGATTACATCCAAGTTATAAAAATTAACGCTATATTTTTTCCCATCTGAAGCAGTATGCTGGAATTTCCGGCATACTGAATCTTCCTCTAATTCACCCTCCTTAAACACATTTTGAATGTGCTCAGTAATAGTTTTTCTATCTTTTTGAAATAACTCGGACATTTGCTTTTGCGACAACCAAACTGTCTCACCTTCAAGATTTACTTCGATTTCTGTTTTTCCATCCTCGGTACTATAAAGGATTATTTTATTATTTTCTTGATTTTTATTTTCCATATTATTTATTTAGATTAACACGATAAGCAGACTATTTACTAATGTAAATAGTCCGCTTCAATTTCATCTACTGCAAATATTTCTGCACTTCATTCAACGCACCGGCAAATTCCGGGAAATGATCTTTGAAAATCAATAGGCGATTAATAACTTTTTCACCGGTGGGTTTTTTGTATGACTCGGCAACGGTTAAATAGTTGGTTCCATTGCTCGCTTTCTTCACATCGAAGAAATAGGTTTTGCTTCCCGCCTTCACCATTTGCGAAAAGACTTTCTCTTGGACTGGCGCGTTTTGTTGTGCATTTTGTATTTGTTCCATTTTGTTTTGGACTGATGCCTCAAGCATCAGTTATTAAATATTTAGTATGAAGAATGCGGCCGCAACTTCACCCCCACACCAAATTTTGATATTATTAAACACTAGATATTGGGGCATTACTAGCTACATCAAAAGTTGGTGTCGGGGTTCATAATGGTATTCTATCACTCTTGTTATCACTGTCAAGTCTGCCTCTGTGGATAACTTTTACATCTTAGCCTGCCTGCCCCGTAATCTTGCCTCGAGATTTTACGGGGTGGATAACTGATTCTGTTTTGCAGAATCATCCTGAGCCTGTCGAAGGATCTTCACAAACAAAAAATCCTTCCGCGAATTATAAGCGAAAGGATTTTTCTGAAAGTTTGTTCTTTTTAATTTGGACTCACTTCTTTCCAGCCGGAACAATTTTTTATACCCGTAACTGGTCCGGAACAATCCGTACAAGTAGTTCCAATGCAAATTGTCGATGCGGCTCCGCAAACAGGAAGTGTACAATTAGCAAAGCATGAATTTGAATTCTTAGCCCATGTTCCATTCATACATGTATAATCACACGAACCGTTATAGCTGGGACTGCAGGTGCCCGCTGAACTGCCTGACAAAGTTAATGGCAGAACGCAAGATAAAGTTGTGTTTGCATTACAACTTAATGGTGCCGCTACCGCACAAGTCGATCCGTTCCAATTATATCCACCGTTGCAGGAATATTGGCATCTGGTTCCAGTGTCAATAGACCAATATGTATATGGTGTATTTTCTAAGAGATTTACATTGTCATTGGTGAACATGGTGGCGTTAGCTGGGACTGTGCCAGTGCAAGAATAAGTTATTGCCGCGCAAATACTTCCATTCCAAACACTTCCCGATTGGCAGACGGCCGTGACAGTTTTGGACTTGAGTAGCGTGGCGCCATTCTTGAGGTAGAAAGTTGCAGATGGATAGGGAATCGGAAACCAATAGATGGTCACGCCGGGGACCCACTCGGATATGACCGTCCATGGATTCGAAACGCCTTGCAAACTCATTGTCGTCGGAGTCCACGAAAGGTTAAGATTGGTCGCTCCTGTGCTGGTCCACCTGATACCGACTTTCTTCCGATCGCATGTGCTTTTACCAATCGGTATAGTGCAAGTATCAGGAGCGTTGAGCGTGATGTAACAAGACCGACTTGAGACACCGCTACAAGGCGCACCTCCGTTAGCCGGAGCTGGAT
>Ga0210049_1001124_pt1 | contig 24601 bp, 20 predicted proteins | sample CryGeyCG2014_300_2_FD_183964 | JGI IMG/M metagenome (GOLD analysis project Ga0210049, IMG submission 183964) | Groundwater microbial communities from aquifer - Crystal Geyser CG06_land_8/20/14_3.00 (SPAdes) (version 2) | ecosystem: Environmental > Aquatic > Deep subsurface > Groundwater | place... | reverse complement strand
ATTCACCTGTGGAGTAACATCCTGTTTCATATCCTCCGGTAAGATATTCGCCGGTCCGTTCATCTCCTGATTGATATCATCACGTAAGATATTCGCCTGTAAGATAACATCCAGTTATGTATCATCACGTATAATATCATCACGTATAATATCATCATGTTATATATCATCCTGTATAATATCATCATGTTATATATCATCCTGTATAATATTCTCAGGTGAGATATTGTCCTGTTAGATATCCTCAAGTCAGATATCCTCAGGTGAGATATTGTCCTGTCGTATAACATCCGGTCTGCACATCTGCGTGCGTGCTGAGGGAAATAGAAATTCCTAATCCTGTAAGCACAAAGATCGCTAGTTTTAAAAATAGCCCTCATCAGATAGCACTGAAAAGATATTTGGCGTGATTAGCTTTCATATGTGCTGCGAAAGTTTTCGCATGGCGTTTGATGTGATGGTACATGATTAACACAATAACTTTGATAAAACTTGATGAAAGCTGATAAAAATTGATGAAACTTGGATGTTATTTTTAACAATTTTTATCGCGAAGCGTTTAACCATTTTGATCTATATGCAATTATATCCAGAATGCAAAAATAAGCAAATTTTAGGCGACTTTTTTTCCTCACCCTGAATCCCTCTCCTGCAAGAGAGGGACTTTCAAAAAAAAACGCTACAGATGGATACCCATAGCGTTTTTTTCGTATGTTTTGTGATAATCGCTTTAATTCTATAACTTAGCCAACAAAGCTTTGATTTGAAGCAGTAAGGAGAGATCATTAGTCGAACCTGATCATGTGTCTTCCTCAGTCGTTTGAGCCTGATTTTCTGTGTCTGAATTATCGGTAGATGCAACCTTGAGATCGAATGCCAGCTTATCTAACTGGTAAACCTGTACTAGGATGGAAGCAAATTCCCCTCTGGTCATGTGTTGTTGACCAGCATTTGCTGTTTCATAGTTCATCTGAATTCCTGTCACGTCTTCGAGGATATGGTAGATTTCATTTTTACTCATAGCCTGATTGGGGTTGAAGAAATTTTGGCCCTTGCTGGTGACAGTGAGATAGCTTATCAGATCTTTATCTTCGGCATACTTAACCCATGGCATATAGCTCGCTTTGGCATCCAAGTCGACGAATGAAGTAGCCGAATCCTGGTATGAAGCAGGATTAAACTTCTTGTTATCGGAAACTAAAAGCGCATTCACGAGCATTACGGTGAACTCATAATTGCGCAGATAGTTGTCAGGATAGAACTTGGGCAATTGGCTATTGACGATACCGAGGTCGGCTAGCGTTTTGATAGCGTTCCTATACGGGTTACCAGCGATATCGCTAAAATAGCTTTTTGGTATGCTGTAGGAAGCGACTGAATCATTCCCCAAAGGTGCGAGATCGAATGCTTGTACAACATACTTGGTCATCACTCCTCTTTTGACGTACAAATCGGAAAGCCCCATGGTAGACCTGCCTGTCTGGTAGGCAGGTTTGATAACCAGGCCAGGGAATTTGTCACCAATGTTTGTGAGCACTTGGTCGATGATGTTGGTAGTCAAAAAGACATCGAAATCTGCCCCCGCATCTACGTGCGGGGCAAGCTTTGTTGTAGCAGGATTAATAATGTCTGTCAAGAACCCTAATTCATAAGCAGTATTAACTGCTTTTTCTAGGGAAACTGGTACGACACCACCCATAAAGTAGCTTCTGTTGGTCAAACCAGCATTGGAATCGATGTCATATCCTACCTTGGTACGATAGGTATCGACTACGATCTTGATAAAATCGCCCAGACGAGTGTAGTTGTCTGGGAAGAATTTATCATCGGTACCCTTGACGATACCATGATTTGCTAGCGTATCCACAAAATACCTTTCTGGGATAGTCTCTACATCCACGAAAGATGGCTGAGTAGCGGAAGTTGTGATCAAATTGACTTCCTGAACTTGTGTATCTCCAAAAGATGTCGGTCCGCTATTAAGCTCTTGCAGACCTCATTGCTTTAATCCGTTCGTTACAAGACCGACAATTTCGGAAAAAACCTCTCCAAGTCTATTGGCGAGTCTTGATCAAAATTTGGACAAATCCTTTTTTTCGCTTGTTGTCTGTACAGTTGGTTCTTCTGTAGTAATTGTGGAGTATCCATTGGTCCAAGATGTCTGAGCACTCGTAACCGAACACAGGGCCACAAACCCCAATACTACCGCACATAGCATTGGCTTAATGATTGTTTTGGTTTTAAAGGTTTTTAACCATTGAGTCATAAGCCACTTTTTAGATTTTAAAGCGTGCGTATTATACCCCATTTTTCAAATTTGTCAAGAGCTTTTTACAAAATCGTGCTACGATTATTGAGTATCGCTTGTTGTATAATGGGGAATTTCTAGATTGTTTTATTTATCAGAATGCCTATTATTCTTCGCATGCGAAAACATCTTCTTATCATCATAAGCTTTAGCGTTCTTTTTCTCTGATATCAGGCAAGTGCTTATGATATCATCAATTTTGATGATTATAAAACACAAGTAACTGCTACAATACAGGCTGGGAAGAGCATATCAAGAATCAAACTTATCGAAGAGCTTAAGACGATTCAGGGTCAACCCTGCATCACAGAAAGAGAATCAGACCCCGCTAAAGACGGGGCAGGCCTATATTATCTTCTTTCGCCTATATGTCTTCTGAGAGCTGACTTTTCTACAATAGATCCTCAAGATATCATAAACGAGATCCGACTTTCCGTCAAATGATTTAGTATCACCTATAATGAAGTAAGTCCAAACTTTTCTTATGAAGGAACTCAACCATTTTTTGAGAAAAAAGAGGTGAAAACCGTAATTCCAAAATCAATTCAAGATAAAGCCATATTAGCATTTTTCCAAAAAAATAACACAATGATTCGTATGCCATTGAGTTATCTTGCTTTTGATGCCATTAAAAACTATACCTTCTATACGACAAAGAAAGATCTTACTCCGCTCAAAAGATGCACCAAACAGAATTATACGGTAGCGTTAAATAGTTTTGATGGAGTAAATCTCAAGCCTTGAGCATCGCTCAATCTCAATACTCATCTAGCCTATCGCAGATGATATTGTAAAGGGATTTGATCTCAGAATCTAAAATTTTATTGATGAGTCTGTTGATTTGCGACACAACTATTTAGAACCTCTTTGATTATCCCTGACATAAAAATCGTAAAAAGATATCCTCACAGCATCTGGCTGGTCCCCTATTATAGCGACTATGTCTTTGGAGATGATGCAGCAATCTATGAAATGTCCAAACAATTTGAAATCAAAAACAATAGCAATCAGACAAGCTACTTCAAAATACTCAAACAAGACAATGCTGCATATCTTGTCTCTATTGTCCCTTCGAAGCCTACAAAATGAGTAAAAATTAGTAAATATGAAACGGACACATTGAAAGCTACTATCGTCAGAGAGACTTATGATATCACAAACAATTCCATATTAAACATCCAGCTTTTTTATGCCAGCTATACCAATAAAGCATACACCGTACAATAAGATTTTTATCCTTCTCATCTTATACTTTATGAAATACACTCTCGAAAAAATTGCTTGAGTTGATTGTATTTTTGCTCCTATGGAAGATGCAAATTCGGTCACTATAGAAATCATGTGCAAGGCATGAAGCATTTACGAAAATAAGAAGAATAACGGCATCAGCCACTTCCTCGAACATCTTTTTTTCAAATGAGGGAAAAAATATCCTACTCCGATGTCTGTGGCCATCGCTTTGGATAAGATCGGCGGAGAATTCAACGCCTATACGTGAGATGAACATGCCGGATACTATGTAAAATGTGCACCGGAATTTTTTGCTCAGGCTCTTGATGTATTGGGCGATATGATGATCAATCCTGTATTCCCAAAAGATGAATTGGAAAGAGAAAAATGAGTCGTCATCCAGGAACTCAAGATGTATGAAGACAATCCTATGGCGCTTGTACTGGAAAAACGGCAAAGATATTTTTATGGTGATACGAGTTACGGAAGATCTACCATAGGAACTCAGGAAAACATTCTTGCTTTCACACAAGAGATGCTGTTTGAGCATAAAGCAGACCTGTATAGCAAGGATAATCTCATCATCACGATAGCAGGGAAATTCATCGATAAGAAAACTATGAAAGTACAATTGACCAAGCTTTTCTCTACGCTTCCAAAGAGAAAAAGAATAAAAAAACCTGAATTCCGTCACGCATTACCTACAAAAAAAGTTGATTTTTATGATAAAAAAACGGAACAGATCCATCTCGTGATTTCTGCTACAGGGATTGATGGAAACGATAAGCGCATATATGCTGCGAATGTCTTGGCGACTATCCTGGGATGAAATATGTCGAGCAGATTATTCCAAAATATCAGAGAGAAAGAGGGATTGTGTTATTATATCAAAGCGATGCATATGAGCGAATACGAGCATGGAGTCTTCATCATCAGAGCAGGAATGGATAAAGAGAGATTCGATTTTGGCGTGGAAAGGATTTCCCAGGAAATAGAAAAAATCGCCAACGGCGATTTCACGGAAGAGGAATTCAAGAATGCATTGTGATACACCGAAGGCCAGATCCAGATGGGAATCGAAGGTTCTGATGAGATGGCTAGTTTCCTCGGCACACAGAAACTAATTTACGATAGAGTTGATACACTAGATGAGATATTAGTGAAGTACAAAAAACTTACGAGAAAAGATGTGCAAAAAATCGCAAGAATGTTGAAGAAAGAAAATCTGTATATGTATTATATAAAGTAGAAAATATTATCAGAGATATTGTTTGAGATGTTTTGATCTCAATGTATTTCTTAATCTTCTTACTGCTTTTTCTTTGATCTGTCTGACTCTTTCTCTCGTAAGACCAACTTTGTCTCATATTTCTTCCAAATTCCAATCGCGTTCTTGATCGATTCAAAAGAATAATTTTACAATTTCCGTTTCTCTAGGAGTAAGCGTATCAAGTGCCCTTGATATATCATATCTGAGAGATTCTGTATAAAAGCTAGAATCTAGTTCACTAAACTCTCTACTTGCTACCACGTCCAAAAGATTCCATGGATTAGGATTTTCTGCATCGAGAGGACTATCCAGAGAAACCGTTCTTGTATTATTTGAAGTGATCTCTTTTATGTGTTTTTCAGATAACTCCAGATTTTCAGCAAGCTCTTCGTTGGTTGGCTGTCTTTCGAATTTTTGTTCCAATCTTGCAAATGTTTTGTTGAACTTGCCAAGTTTTCCTATTTGATTGAGGGGAAGTCTTACTATTCTCGCTTGTTCAGCAAGCGCTTGTAAAATAGATTGTCTGATCCGCCAAACGGCATAGGAGATAAATTTGAATCCTCTCTCTTCATCAAATTTCTGGGCCGCCTTAAGCAGTCACAGATTACCTTCATTGATGAGATCTGGAAGTGACAATCATTGATGTTGATATTGTTTGGCTATAGAGATGACAAATCTCAAATTGGCTCTGGCAAGTTTGTGAAAGGCCGCTTCATCTCACTGTTTTATTCTTTTTGCCAATTCAACTTCTTGCTCGACAGTTATCCTTTCTTCTTTCCCTACTTCCTGGAGGTATTTGTCCAAGGATGCAGATTCGCGATTGGTGATGCTTTTACTTATTTTGAGTTGTCTCATCTGTATACTTGAAATAAAGTTAAGTGTTACTTATTCTTGATTTCTTGCTTGATGATTTCATGATCTATTTTCTCCAAATCTTTGAGCTGATCGAAGAAAATATCCCTTTCTTTTTTGTTCATATCCACATCAAATCCTGGTTGGATATCTCCCAATTCGTATGCTACATCTTCTAAAGTTTTCTCTTCCAGATTCAATTCGTGTTCTAATATATATCCCGCAAGCGATTTTTCCTGCAATGGTATGATAGATTCCGATTTCAGCATATTGGCTTTGAGATTTTTCTTTACCTCTAGATATGATGATCCAAATGCTCTTTGGATCTGCGCGTCAAAGGTCAGGAATGGTTCCTGAAGCCTGTCTTTTTTCGCACGAAAATAATTCTGGAATGCCAGCAAAAAAATATTCTCTTTTTGCTGAAGACTGGTTTCTGCTATGCTCATGCTTATCTGTGCATGGAATAATTGCAGATCTAATCTCTGATTTTCATAGGTATCGTTTAGCTCAAGCAGATGCAACTGAGTATTTGTCGAAATTCACATCAATTGCATTATCCTTTGTGTAAATTTTCTCATACTCGCTTCCAGATGCTGCTTATCATGCAAGGAATGTCAGCCGCTTACCTTGTAAAGCTGATGGAGTTTCGCCGCCATAATCTGGGCAGAAGTCGCCTCATCTATTTCTTCAATGATTTTTTTCACATTATGTTGCACACGGATTGGATATTCTTTCTTGTTCCGTTCTATCTCTTTGATGGAACGCAATAACTCTCATTTGATGTCTGTGTATTCTTTTTGCTTCTCTCAAGCATATTCTACGATATATTCCTCTCTTCTGATGATGGAGAATATATCTGGATACACGCTCATGTGCCCTTGAGCATCTTCCTTTCTCTTCTCTCCCTGAGTGACCGGTTCATTTGTAGGATAGATGATCCTCTGACCTGCAAGCACTATATATTTTCCCCTATAGTTATATATACCTGTCGCATATTTCTGTTCATCGTTTTTTGTATAGCTCAAAGGGCGCATGGCTTTGAAAATTTCTTTGAGATTTTTACAGTCCGGATCAAGCTGGATACCTAATGTACGCAAGCTGCTTTCCGGTACGCGCTGAGGTTCGATGACTGTCGTATCCATAGCATTTTTGTATACTCATCGATTGTGTTTTCTATCATTCTTTCTGAACATCTTCCTGCCATTTATCGTGAAATAATATAATTCCGGAGAAAAAATCATCTGAAGCATATCATGTACATTACCGCTTTTCATAAAGTCCAACCTCTGATTCTCGGGCGATTGATCAGAACGGAAGATATTTTCCGTCATAGACTCTTGCTGGAATTTCCGAAATTGGAGCATGATAGAATCTATATTGAAGGTTTCGTTGATCTCCTTGATGGTATTTGCCACTGTCTTATCCAAAGGCAGTTTGATCTTCCTGTTGGCAAGGTCGTTATAAAGCTCGGAAGAAGCGAATTCAGGGATATTCTGAAGTTGAGTCGATCCATGATAAAAACTAAGCAATTCTTTTGCCTTCTGTAGTTGCTGCAATTTCTGATACATATCTTCCATATATAGCGAAAAATTTTAAAAACCATTACTACCATAGTGATTTTACTATAAAAGTCCATACATTTTATTTTAATTCTATACTTATCGGACAATGGTCAGAACCTTCGATGGAGGTCTGATGAATGATTTTCTGAATCTTAGAAATAATATCTGACGATACTCGGAAATAATCTAATCTCCGACCTATGTTTCTCGGCCTTGATCCAGCTCTGAATGATCGCCGAGTATAATGATCTTTCGCATCAGGATGGAAATGGCGGAAGACATCGACGTAATCATTTTTTTCTAATTCATCCATTTCAGCTCTTTCGATAGGGAGGAATCCGATGGAATTCTTATTTTCTTCTGGTCTGGCAATATCAATTTCACGATGGCAAATATTGAAGTCACCACACGTGATAATATGTTCTCATTTTTTTCTCAGATTATTTATATAGTGAAGAAAGTGATGATAGAATTCTAATTTGTATTCCAACATTTCTGTGCCGTCAGCCCTTTCTCCACCGTTGGGGAAATAGATATTGAATAAGGTGAAGCCTTCAAACTTGGTCTCCACTACTCTACCGTCTTCATTGAAATGTTCGATATTTTCAAATCTAGATGTGGAAGAAATCAGCTTTAATGTTTTTTTGTAGAAAGTGACCACTCATGAATATCATGGTTTCTCTCCTGCGTGTCGCACTCGATTGTAATCTTGCATATGATAACGAAAATCTGGAGGAAGCTGCGTTTCAAATGACTTTACTTCCTGCAGACAAAGGATATCCGGATTATCTTTTTTCACCCATTCATAAAATCCTTTGCCGAGAATGGCACGGATCCCGTTGACGTTTCGTGAAGTAATGCGCATATCCTGAAAATCGAATTAAAATATATCTTCGATACCTTTTTTATGGTGTGGCAATAATATTACAATGAGAATTATACCCATGATGATAGTTCCTATATTTGAAAGCAATCGGTTATGCGGAAAAAAATAGTGATCCAAAAGATTCCATATTCATCTCCAAACCATAATTACACCTATGATGGTTATCAAGAATGGGATACTAGAGATTAATTGTTTCTTGATTTGCCTTACGCTTCTTTGGAGCATACTTATTTGAATAGAGTTAAAACCTTAGGATCTCTTCATTGGAATAATGCTTCCGAACCTCATCATTTGAGACCAAAATCCTGAGCGATTATCTTGGCTGAGCTATCAGCCTTGCTGGTTATGATGGCGTAGCCACCTTCGAAAGTATAGATAATGACGTCTTCTTTTGGGAAGACTGATTTTGCGTGGAACACGATATTTTTGAAATCCATATTTTTGAGAATTGGATTAGATGATACATTGATGACTTTGGCGAATACTTCATGTTTTGGACTCTTGAAGTTCTGCAATTCTTGGACGATGATTTGTGCTTCCATACTTTCCAATTTGCTTGTCATCTCGTCGCATTCTTTCAAAGTCTTTTCTAATTTGTCGACGAGTTGGGTATGTGTTTTGATTCATAATTTCGCAACGGTAGTATCGAGAATGGATTGAATTTCCTGCATGCGTTCTGAGACTTTTGGTCCCGTAACCGCTGAAATTCTTTTCACTCAAGAAGCGACAGCTTCTTGGGCTACGATTGCGAAGCACCCAATATCTGAAGTGTTGTTTACATGTGTTCATCAACAGAGTTCTGCCGAAACATTTTGAATTTGTACAACTCTCACTGTGTCTCCATATTTGTCTTCGAAAAATGCTTTCGCGCCAAGTTTGCTCGCTTCTGCCATAGAAGTTTCTGTCGTGACCACAGGCAAAGCGTCATAGATAGTCTGATTTATGTGTTTTTCTATTGTAGTTATTTCTTGTGGTGTGAGGAGTCTATCAGTATTGAAATCAAATCTCAAGACATCATTATCAACCATCGATCCTGCTTGTTTTGTCGTCGGGAAAATCTTCGCAAGCTCTGCATGAAGCAAATGTGTTGCGGTATGTGCGCGCATCTTGGCGAATCTTTGATCATGGTTAACGACTAGTTTCATCTATGCCGAATAATCAAATAAATTATTGAGCTATTTCTCCTGTAGTGACAATTCCTGGATCAATAACTGAGCCTGTAGCGTCTATCGCTCCAGTCATATCAACTATTCCTGTAAGATTTTCTCACGTCGTAGCTTGATTCTCCTTGCCGCCTAAATACATGATAGAGGTGAGCGCTGTAGAAAGCAAGAACGCCGCCAAGATAAATATAATCAATCATTTGAGGATTCTTTTCTGAGTAGTCATTGTGCCGTTGAATAAGGAATAAAAGTATGTTGTATAGTAAATTGTTTTTGAATATAACATATCATAATGATTTACTATGTAGTACATTCAAGCCAAAATCCTCGTCGCTTTTGCTCCTAGATTTATGGTGAATGTACTATAGTTTTTTATTTGGATTTTTCAAGCAGATTAGTCACTGGCGTCGGCACGCTATATTTCTTTAGCACCTCTTTGATCAAGGGGACATTATCGGTCATAATAGTCCTTATGCCCATATTATAAATACGATCAAAATCCTCCTCTGTGTTGACGGTATACACTACTACTTTTTTGTTCAGCATCTCTGCCGTCTTCACTATCTCCTCGCTCACCAGATTCTGCGGGATGAGGAAATATTGGTGAGGGAATTTTCAGATGATGCTTACGCTTCATGTAGAAAACGTATCCCATCACGCATTGATTCACTTGTATGATCATATGATATAATTCGCTGTCTTATCATAACTGGTAAATACGACTTTGCCTTGCATTCAATGTCTTGTCACTATATTGATGGCGTCCAATGCCTGCGCTTCGGCTTTGGTCGGATCGTGGACTTTGATTTCGACAAAATATTTTCCGAACCATCATTGTGTCTGCACCAGCATCTCTTCCAATGTCATGATAGTTTCTCCATCTTTCAATTTACATTTTTTCTGAAGGTCTTTGAGTGTATAATTGTATACATATTTATTTTTGCCGCAGGTCGTATTGTTGAGCGACGGTCAGTGGTAAATAACATTGTAACCGTCCTTGGTGAAAGAAACATCGAACTCCACACCGTCCGATTCGTTTTCTTTGGCAAGCTTGAATCACTTCAATGAATTGTCATCGGCTTCTGACGGATCTCCTCTGTGGGCGATGATAGAAAAATCGTAGCTCTTACCGGTTCAGATAATGAAGTTATTGAAATATAACGAATCGTATCCTGTCCCGACGAGCTTCTGATATTCAAATTTTTTGTAGGCGGTGATATATTTCTGGATATATGGATCCTGACCAGGGCGTAAGGTATGCGCCGTTCAATCGTCTTTTATCACAGCATAATTTTTTTCAGAGAAACGGCAATAACGTACGCCTCGATTTCTATCTTCCTGCGATGGCTTAAAGATGTTATTGAAATCTTTCCAGACCAATACTTTGCCGGAGCCAAACAGATATTTGAGTGAATAAAAGATGTCGGTATGCTGGATGATATTTTTATCTCGCTGATTAGCCTTGATGCCGGATCCTATGATGGTCGCTAAAGCCCTGGAATGAGATGTCATCCCATATTTTTTGAATTCGTCTGTCGGGATGGCCTCCATTTTCCTATGATCTCCCACCACTATAAGCATTCCATTTTTGAAGAATCAGGTCGCCTTGAGCTTCAGATAAAATGCATACATATTCCTATCTACGTATGTGAACATATCCTCTTCAGATTTGCCGTATGGCGTATTGTAGGGTCTATGCGAAGACACGGTCTGCATCGCAAGAAAAAATGGTTTCTTGGCGTCTCAAGAGGCGATCACTTGCAATGCTTTATTGTAAAGCACGTTGTCTGGCGCTGCATCAAAGACATATTTCTTTTCTTCTTTGAATGCTTCCTCGCCGATAATATGTTGAAATTTCACTGATTTGATGAAATCTCTTTGATTAAGAAAATCTAATGTCACTGTACTTAAAAATGTTGTATCGTATCATAAATTATTGAAAAATGTAGGTAAAGCATCAGTATAATTGGCATAGTTGTAATAAGAGTCTACTATTTTCTCTAGCGGATTCTGCCATGGTTCTACTCATTGAAGCAAAGCAATGTGCGCGGTTTCCGACGTGCAACCATTGGCCATGAAATTTTTAAATGTAATACCCTCAGCCTGGACTTTGTCAAACAAAGGATAATTGTTGTATATGCCTCACACCCTTTTGGAATCTACCGTAGAAAACGATTCTGCAAACACAAGAATCACATTCAGCTTTTTGTTTTGGCCCTGGATAGAAGTGAAGTAGTCTTCATATTTTTTTGCAAGAGGATCGTTGGCAGAAAGGAAATCCCTGTCCCCACCTATTCTGTTGTCGATAGCATCGATGTTTAGCAAAAGAATATTTTCCTGAAGATCCCTGTTTTTTTGGGAAATGAAATTGATGAAGCTGAAGAATAGCGAAAAAATAAAAAATCGGACTGCTATCACCATCTGTTTATTCCTGTTCTTAGTCCATTTGAAATGTTTCTGCACAAAGACGAAAATCGTCGTGACTGTTACCAAAAATACCGCCACTACAGCCACAATATATAAGAAGAAACTTCATCCGTTTGAAATAGTGATGAAGCTAGACAAGTCAAAAATAGAAAGCCTGCTCTGGAAATAATAGATCGTGATGACGTCGATCAGAAAGAATAGCAACAAGATGAGACTGATACTATTTGAAAGTATCTTCAGTCGCCTGATTTTGAATATCAAATTTACGAATACGAAAAACAGGATGATTCCGAACACGATGAAATCACTCGCTACAAATCAGAGAAAATGAAAAAACGTATGGAATATAGTCGGTCATTGTAATTGGCTTCCGTAGATGACATATACCACTATCTGTTTCAACAACAACAAAATCAAGGCAGACAATGCGATAGTTCTGCCGCTTCGCGGGCTCGTGATAAATACCTCTTTGATGTATGGAATAGGATTTCGTTTTTTATTTTTCATGTGATGAAATATACCACTATGTATAAATGGATAATTTTTATTGTTTCGGCAGATTTTATCAAGGAAATAGATATCTTAGAACGGATTGTGTTCCCTTTTAGCAGAATATCATGATTTGGGCGTAGAGCTTCCTCTGCTAGAACTATATCTTGATCACGAAGACGCTGGTTTTCTCTCTCCATATGATGATCTTTCGCCGTAACGAGTATCGCATGACGGGTAACGAGTACTTGATCACCCGAACCTAGACCCGCGACCCGCGTCCCTGGTTCCATAACTTCCTCTATCTCCATACGGTCTATCGCCGTAATGAGTATCGCGTGACGAGTAACGAGAATTTCCATAATTGGAAGGACTGCGAGAACCATACGTTTTTCTTTCTTCTCCAAATCTCCTACTTTCTCCTCATCTCCTCTGCGCGACTTCTTCTCTGGATTTCGCTTTGCTGACAAGCGATCTTCCACCGCTCTGTCTTTTCCTTTCAAATAATTGCATGATGACTTCTGCTTCTACGAATGGCACGGTGACGAATGAAAATTCTTCCAATACGCTCACTTCTGACATTTCGCTTGCAGGAACTTCTGTCTCCTTCGTGATGAATTCAATCAATGAGCGAGTCGTGTATCCTTTCTTTTTTCCCAAGGCGAAAAATAATCTGCTCTTTCACGTTCTATCAATATTTACTTTCTCTAAATCATGATAGAAATCTTCGTCAAATTCGTCTGCATACGCCATTTTGATCAAAGCCGCGACCACATCTTCAGCATCGCAATCTTTCAGAATCTCTTTTGCGAGTTCCTTATATTTTTTGTATGGTTCACCTGCGATAGTACCTGTGATATTTTTCTTGAATTTCGCTTTTTTGGTCTGGATGATATTATCGATCTGAGGGATCTCTCCTTTCTTGATATCAGTTCTGGTCGCTCTCTGGAAGTACACTAATTTCTTATATTCATCTGCAGTCACGAATGTGATCGCAGTTCATGTCTTGCCTGCCCTTCCGGTCCTTCCTACTCTGTGGATATAACTTTCGGGGTCTTGCGGTAAAGCGTAGTTGATGATATGAGAAATATCCTGCACGTCGATCCCTCTCGCCGCGATATCAGTCGCGACCAGAATCGTTGTTGTTTTTTTCTTGAATTGTCCGAGAATCCTTTCTCTTTGTTTCTGCTGGACATCTCCATGAAGCGCCTGTGCGGCATATCCTCTTTCCATCAATTTGCTAGCAACATAGTCTACATCGACCTTGGTCTTACAGAACACGATTCCATAAAAATCTGATTCGATATCTATGATCCTGCACAATGCTTCAAACTTATCCCTTGAAGAAACCTCGAAATAAATCTGATTGGTTTGCGTAGTCGTCAACTGTGTTTGCTTGATGGCTACCAATTCGTAGTCTCTCATATATTTCTTCGCTACAAGCAAAATTTCCTTTGGCATCGTAGCGGAGAACAAAAGTACTCTTTTTTCTGGATTGGTATGTTGGAAAATCTCTTTGATATCATCGATGAATCACATATTGAGCATCTCATCAGCTTCATCTAAGATGAGATTGGAAATTTTATCCAATTTCAACGTCTTGCGATTGATATGATCGATCACTCTTCCTGGCGTTCCGACAACGATATCTACTCCTCTCTTGAGCGCTCTGAGCTGGATGTCATAATTTTGTCATCCATAGATGGAAACGATGCTTAGCTTTTTTTCATGCTGGAGGGAATTGATTTCTTCAGCAACTTGAATTGCAAGTTCTCTCGTAGGAACGAGAATGATGACCTGGACATTCCCATTTGGTTTCAATTTTTCAATCAAAGGGATGCCAAAAGCTGCGGTCTTTCCGGTACCGGTTTCTGCTTGTCCGATGATGTCTTTCTCATTCGCCAAAAGCAAAGGGATGACCTGCACCTGAATCGGTGACGGTTTCTCAAATCATTTTTTGGCAAGCGCTTGTAATGTTTTCTCTGAGATTCAGAGTGCTGCGAAAGCAGGGAGTAATTCTGTCATTAAAAAAAATAGTAAATACATAAAACCTTTCTATTGATATAGCGGAATCACAAATTGCTCCGTATAGATAAGTTTTACTTATTACTACCTTAACAACTTGTTGATTAGTTAATCTATAGATATTTCCTAGCGGATTGCTAGGGAATATTTTGTTTCGATTCTACAAGCCTTGTTCTTGACTTCCCGTAGTAAATATGTATATGGAGAAAAAGAAATAATAACAAAAAAAGAAATGCTATATGGAAGAATTAAAAAGATTCATCTTGTTGGTTCAAACATCTATGGATGGAAGGATAGTACAGGCATTGGGCAGTACCAAAAAAGGCGTAGTAGAGCTTAATTGTCATAAATGTTCTTGGAACACCGGCTGCCCTATATATGACAGACTACAATGTCCTATGAAGGATCTGGTTGGTATCAGTTCCAACCTCCTCTACATCGTTGATGCTGATGATTATCAATCAATCAAAAAGGGAGCCATTGATTTGTTGTATCTGCTCCCTATGGTCAAACTTCTGTTCCTGATAGATTTCGAAAAAGATATCGGATATATCTACAAGGCAGAGGGGACTATCCGTAAAGTTAAGAATGGGATAGTGGCTGATTCGTTGAAACATTATGAATCATATTGCAAAATATCCGTAGTACTCGAAATCAAGGACGTACGTTTGTCGCGACGATTCCATGTGAATTAATGTCTATTATTATAAGAGGGGCCGGATATTCAGCCCCTCTTTTTTTTAAGAAATTTTCTTATAAATAATATATGAAAAATGATTACTCTACCTCGTCTAAGATGATAAATATGTTCTTCCCGGAGTCGTAGGTAACTTTGAAAATTTTTATTTTGGTGACCGACATATCACTATTCTACACATTATAAAAATCATTTTGATCGGTATAATCTACCTTGAAACAGAGATATACGTAATCTTCTTGCGTATCATTCCCTACTGAATGCACATCATTCGGCTGGATCATCAATACATCTCACACTTTCGGTTGGATCCTCTCTCCATTCACGACCCGATATCCATTGTCCGTCAAGAAATAAAACACTTCGGTCTGGATTTTGTGGATATGGGGTTGAGCCATTTTACCAGGCTGAACCTTCACGGTCTGAACTTGCGCTCCTGGATGTCAGATGTCTTGAACAGTTGCTAGCACCTGTTTGCTATATCCCTGATTCTGTCATCGTGGCCTGGAAGCGTTTGAAATGTATTTCATGATGAATATTTTGAAAATTAAAATTTACATTAGCCTCCTACCAGAATTGAACTGGTGACCTACGGTTTACGATACCGTCGCTCTACCAACTGAGCTAAGAAGGCAACAAGCCGGAAACCCCGCAGCTTTGTACGGGGAACATCTTACGGTGTCACTCTATTTACATCTCTTGGGAATAATTCTGCATCTTTCACATTTTCCAGTCAGATTAATTTCTGCACAAATCTCGCTACGCCAAAACCGAATCCACCCTCGTTAGGCATGCCGTATTTGAAGGCATCGAGATAGTGCTTGAGCCCTGGATTATTTGGATCGAGGCCTTGTGCTGTTATCTGTGTGACCATCTTGTCGTAATTGACTTCGCGTTGTGTGAGCGTGATAATCTCTACTCCTCTAAACAGCAAGTCTGCCCTATCTGTCACTTCAGGATTTTTTTCGTTTTGGTGATGATAGAATTTTGCGTCATGCCATGGAAATTCCGTAACGAACACTAAATCAGAATTTCGATTTTTTGCACTATATTCGCAGATGAATTTTTCTTCTGCCCAGGTAAGATCAGGGAGTTTTGTATAATCTTCGCCAGTTTCTTTCTTCATCAATTCATGTAATTCTTTGAATGTGATGCGTGGAGTTTTGTCTGCTAATAATGGTTTTGTCGTTCATAATTGAGTGAGGAGTTCTCCTGCCTCTGACCAGGTTCATTCGATGGTGGATTTGACGAATCTGTCAGTTATATCAATGATATCTTCAAAGCTATCGATGAATCCCATCTCCATATCGAGCATCAAAATTTCTGACATGTGTCTGCTGGTATTGCTTTTTTCCGCTCTGTAAGCTCTTCCGATTTCATAGACTCTTTCAAAAACAGGAACCATCATCTGCTTGTAGAATTGCGGACTCTGAGCTAGATATACCTTGCGGTCAAAATATTGCACTTCAAAAACTTCTGCTCCGCCTTCGGTAGGGAATCAGATAAGTTTAGGCGAATTGATTTGGGTGAAATCATTCTCATCGAAAAATTTCCTCATATTCTTTTCTGCGATAGCGGCGACTTTGAAAATCTTCATATATCTCGGATGCCTGAGTACAATCTCCTTGTTGTCATGGATAGTTTCACCATCAGCGTTAATGGTGTCCTTGGAGATATCTATAGGGCTTGGATGAACTATTTTTCTCAGCACGTCCACGCTCCCCTTCTGAATTTCAAAAAGAAATTTTCATTTCGCCATCTGAGCAACTGCTCCTGTGGCAGTCAATATGGTACCAAGTAAACATCCATCAAGTTTTTTGATCTCTTCAGGATCTTCGATAACTACTTGCATAAGTCCTTGCCTATCTCTCACGATAAGGAAAGCAAGATTTGCAGAAACTGCACGAAGCGTATGTAACCATCCGCGGATAGTGACCTTTTCACCTACATGTTCTTTGAGTTGTCCTGATAATATTGCGTCTTTGAGCATTACAAAAAATATGATATAAAATGGATGTCCTATACTTATAGAAATGATTAATTTTATCAAGCAAAAACAATTAGAGGCTTTTTATATATTCAGCTATTTCTTTGGTTCAGATTTTGAGGTCGAGATTTTTTATCGCATCTTGATAGGAAGACAAATCTCCGTCTAGCATCTGTGCAGCGATATGAGTCAGCTTCTTTATATTTTTTTCGTATTTTCCAACCTTGTTGTCTACGACGAATTCCACATTTCATTTTTCTTGTTCTCGCATATACGTATGGATAAGCGGAATCTTTCCACATAGTAGAATTTCAAAGATAGTGGCTGGTCATCATTTGGAGATGACTATATCCGACGCATTGAGCAAATCATGAGCGAAATCGACGAATCCATGAATCTGCAAAGATAGTTGAGGATAGTCGGATTTTATCTTGTGCGCTTGATCGAAAAGATTTTTATTTCTGCCGCAGACGATAATAATATGTGCGCCAGTCTTTGATTGCGCCAGCTCTTTTAAGATGGTTTTTCATTTTGGCAAACCATCTCCTCCGCCCAAAAGTAAAATTACTTTCTTGTCGAGTGAAATGTGATGTAATTTTTTGATGTCGGGAATTTTTTCTTTGTCGATAGGAATCAAAAATTTTTCATGAATGATAGGCGGGAACACTTTGATATTTTTTTCCGCTACTCACAAATCAAGCGCATAGTGTTTTATGCGTTCGCTGAAAACTACATAATCAATGTCCTTTTCCATAAACCGAGTTCTGGTGCCGGTGAAAGGATCTGTCACAACAGTCACTACAGGAATATCTAGTCATAATTCTTTCAATGCTTTGAGTACCGGCTTCACAAGAAAAAAATGGAAGATTACTATCTTGCTTGGTCTCTCTTGCTGGATTAACTTCTGGAGATAAGGCTTGGTAAAAAAAGACATAAGATGCTGATTAAGTTTAGCGAATGGATAAGATTTATTGCACAGATAGAGGAATTCGTACATTCATTTCCCATAGGTCTGTGCCTTTGTATAGCCGTCGATAACTATAGATTGCACCATTTTATTGGTTTCTTGGAATCCATCAGCCAAAACGATTTCTGTGTCAGAAAAATTTTGAGCAAAATATCTTTCCAAGGCTTTCGCCGTAGAAATATGTCATCATCAGGTTTTGAGATATAGAAATAGATATTTCTCTTTCATACCATATATATATTTTTCCTGAGTCACAATACAAGTTTTACTCGTTCTGTGGGCGGTCGAGTGTAGAAAAGCCTAGATTTGCATGACTAAATATATATTATCACCTCCATGAAAAAGTTTCATATCGCCATCATCTGTGATTCTATCGATAGTACCCTCGGGGGTTCATATATTTCTGCACAAAGGTTTGCAAGATGATTGGCCCAGCAATGACATCATATTATCCGGTGTACATCCAGATTTATTGAATCTTCCAGAAAGAAAGATTTTTCTTATGCCAAGCTCTATGAATTCCCCAGTAGCTTCCCTATCTGACCGCAGCATGTACGTTTCGCCTATGCACCCATTCCACGCCTTGTAGAAATTTTTGAAAAAGAAAACATCGATATCGTCTACAATATCCATCCTGCCCTTATCGGACGACAGGCCTATCGTGCTGCAAAAAAACTACATATCCCTATCGTCAGCCATTCTCATATCTATGCGGAACTTTTGGCACCAGGACTGCCCAGATTCTTCCAAGGACGAATCAAAAAAGCGATTGCGCGATTCTATAAGAAATGCGACGGAATCATCTATCCTACCGCTTTCGCTAAGAAAGATTTCGAATCATTTCATTTTAAAAACAAAGAGGCTGTTATCAGTAATGGCGTTGATACCGCCCTATTTCATCCAGGTAAAATGCATACGCATGCTAATTTTAATATTCTTTTTGTCGGGAGATTGGATCCGGAAAAGAATATCCATATACTATTTGAGGCGCTGAATGAGCTAAAATTACAACATAAAATAGACAATCATGTGCAATGTACTATCGTAGGAAGCTGAAGTGAAGAGAGAAAACTGCACTCATTAGCAGAAAAATATTATTTAAGAGACATTGTAGATTTTACTGGGAAGATCGCTGCAGCATCACCTCAACTTGTGCAAATATATCAGAATGCTTCGGTGTATGTACTTACCTCATTCTATGAATTGGAAAGTATGACTACACTGGAAGCCATGGCGTGTGGCTGTCCCATCCTCATTGCGGATAGTAATTATAGCGCTGCTAAATTTTTCGTCCATGATAACGGATACCTATTCCATCCTCACGATCCGAAAGATCTTGCAGAAAAATTATATCAACTCAGCAAGAATCCCACTCTCCTTGATACTATGAGCAAAAAAAGTATAGAATATAGCATCAATTATTCCTTCAAAAAAAGCGTAGAGCAATTGGAATCTTTTTTTCTCTCTTTCTGTATAGTCTCCTTCAAAAAATAAATACTATTTTTTGATTGAAGACTATATAGTTACTACCACAATAATTCCTCATTACATTTCGGACTTATTTGGGTAGTAAACTACCAGAAATAACTTTATTTTGTTCATCCTTGTATGGATATCCAAAACATAACAGATCTTATCATCCAGTACAAATACTTCATCATGTTTTTGCTGATGTTTTTGGAATGACCGACCGTAGGATTCATTTCGGCCTTTCTCGCAGCCAAAGGATATCTTGATTTCGGAATCGTATATGCACTATCGATAGCCGGCGACGCTTCTGGAGATCTTTTACGATATCGGATAGGAAGATTCGGTAGGAACCTTGGAATAAAACGTAATAGCATTCTTCAAAAAGGGATTACCACTTTTCAGAAGAAAAGGAATCCGATTTCAAGACTCTTATTTTCCTGGAGCTGACGTTCGGGTGACTGGATTTTTTCCAAGATGCACATATTAGAAGAAAAGCCCCTCCTAAAATATCTAGAACGCAAAGCCAAGAAAAACTTTTTCCTCTCCCTGCTTATCGTCAAAATCACTCCTCCTCTTTCTGTACCGGGACAATTTTCTTTTGGATTCCTCAAAGTATCATTCCGGAAATTTCTAGTGCAAACGACTTTCGTCTGCTTCCTTTTTGAATCTATCTTCCTCAATCTCTGATATTTCAGCAGTATCTCTACCAGCGTATTCAAAGATAAATTCGATACAGTCACCACCATCATAAGCACGGTATGCATAGCCATCATCGCCCTCCTGATAGGATTCTTCATCGTGAGAAGATTCAGGAATATCTCCAAGAGGCTTAAATAAATATTCTGCAATAAAAAAAATCCTCCTAGACCCCGACTATTCAGAGTAACATGGGAGGATTTTTTGTAGTGAGAGAAAATTACTTCTTGCGCTTCATAGCTGCCCAACCTACTAATTTCTTAGGCTTCTTAACTTTCTTAGCTTTCTTTACTTTCTTAGCCTTTTTCACTTTCTTCACTTTCTTAGCTTTTTTAACTTTCTTAACTTTTTTTGCTTTCTTCACTTTCTTAGCTTTTTTAACTTTCTTAACTTTTTTTGCTTTCTTAACTTTCTTAACTTTTTTTGCTTTCTTAACCTTCTTCTTTGCAACCTTTTTTACAGCCTTCTTAGCCGCTTTTTTAGCTTTTTTTGCCATTGTAGGAAATGTATAAAAAAATAAAAGACATAATTGTTATAGACTCTTAGTATCCAATTGCAAGCACTTTTTTAAAAAAAGTATAAGAGAAAATGCATTCATATGATTACTGATTAATTGTTTCTGGCGCCTCTTGGATTGGGCGGAATACCTCATCTATTTCATCATCTGTTTCAACAGCCATCGCTTCTCATTTTTTTTCTTTGTGGAAATACTCTCTAGAAATCAATCTCATCAAGGATGGAATGAATAATAAAGTAATGAAAAACGATACGATCAATCAGCCTATAAACGCCACTGCCATCGAGCCGAACATCTCGTCCTTGAAAGCGAGAATCAGTAATCAGGTGATTGTTACCGCTTTGGTAAGGAAGATCGGTATGAATCTTTCTGCGATGCTCATCTTGAAACTCTCAAGCACGGAGAATCATCTTTTCTCATAATATTCCTTGAAATCTTCGATATGGATAAGCGCCTGATTCACACCTACTCACAGCACTCCGAAGATTCCGAGCTGAGCGACGAAAGTGAATTTTAATCAAAGTAATGCCAAGAGGGAAATCGATCATCCTATCGAAATAAAGATGCTCGTGATGATGACGGTAGCATATCTGACGTTGTTGAACTGGATAATCAATATCATATACATAAGGATGAGCCCTATAAGCATAGCTATTCACAAATCCTGGGCACTAGCAGCCTGAGATTGCACATCGCCAGCGGCTTTGTAGCTCAATCACTGGGGCAATGGATTGGCTTTGATGATAGCATCAATCTGCTTGGTGACATCAGAAAGCGCTACGGATTCGATTTTGTCTGCCTCGATAAGAATAACCTTTTCACCATCTAATTTGCTGATTCCTTTGAGTTCTGGTTCGATTCTCTTCTCTTTGATGATTTGTGACATATATACTTTTCAGATTTTAAAATTATCCAGATTTCATTTTGTCTGGAGGAAAGCGATAAGTGGAAGCGAATCATCGCCGAATTCACTGAAGTCTTTGATTTTGACTCCATTTGGTTCGTAGTCCGAATTCTGCACGGAGACCATGGCAAGGATAGCTGACATATTTGAGATACCTAGTGATTTGATCAGATTCTCGTCTAGTATATATTTGATCTTCCCGTTGGTATATTCTATGGACGCATTCACATTGTAAATGCCAGGAATTTTTTTGACGGATGGAAGGATTTTCTGGATATAGTCATTGATCTGCGTATACTCTTTTCACTCTATATAAAATCAGACCGCTTTACCTGCGGAGGGTGATGCCTTCTGCGTAAGCGGAGCAATATCTTGGATGAATGAATATTTCTTTTTTATATTCGTGGAAAAGAATTGTTGGAGATCTTCTACTATCTGATAGGATTTTAAGGTCCTACTTTCTCACTCGATAAGCCTGATATTGAAGGAGGCAAGATTGTTGGTCGCACCACCTCATGCAGAAAGTATACTTCAGCCATTCTGGCTTCCGAGATCTACAGAAATATCTTTTACGACTTGCGGGTACTTCGAATTGATATAGTCCAGGATGTCATTTGAAATCTGACTTGTATACTTCTGATTCTCTTGAATAGTAATCCCTGGAGCATACTTTACGTTGATCCGGACATTATTTGAATCGATGTTTCCCATAAAGTCCACCTTAACGATGCCGAGCGGAATCAATGATACTGCCCCAATGAAAAATGCGATGAAGAACACTACTACTTTCGCCGCTCCTGCTCTCGTCGCGCTAATCCTGCCAAATCGTTGTGCGAATTTCTTTCCCGTATCTTCCAAGTATTGTAATGATTTTCTGATTCTATAATTCATTCACGGTCTATAGACGAAGGTCGTCAATATCGGTAGAACGATAAGCGTGACAAGCAATGAAATTGCAAGATTTGAAATGATAGTCACCGGCATGGGTTTCATAAATTCGCCCATGATGCCGCTCAGCCCAAAATATAATGGGACGAAAATCGCTATCGTCGTCGAGGTTCAGAAGATGATAGGTTTGGCATAGTTTTTGAGTGCATCTTCGATAGCCAGCCAGATATCATTTTTATGCTTTCTGAGCCCCATCACAATTCATTGCATGATTACGATAAGATTGTCTATCATCACTCACAGCACTAGGATCAGTGAAAAGGAAACGATGTTATTGAAACTATAGCCTATGGACTTGAGGAATCAAAAATCCGCAAGATATACGATAAGAAATGAAATCAGAATCACCATGGACGATCTCATCCCCAAGAAAAAGAAGATGATGATGAGCACGAGCAATCATGTTTCCCGGAAATTTTCGATGAAGAGATTGTAGACCTTGTTGATGAGTTCAAGCATCGATGTCGTTTCCATAAATTGGAATTCCGGATTGAGTTTGGAAAAATCAGCGACTTGAGATTTGAGATCCTTGGTCAATGTCTCTATGCTGTATCATGGGACTTTGGTCACTTGGAACGACAAAGCATTCATGCTTTCCCTCGGGACTGAAGCTTTTTTTTGCCGATCGGTGAAAATATAGGAAGATTTGTCTCCTCATTTATAGGACAATACCACTTCAGCGATATCTTCCACTTTGATAGATTTGCCGTCTTTGCTCACGATATCGTAGTTCTTTATCTGTTCTATGAATCCGGTCAGATTGTTTTCATAGTTAGTGATTTCAAAGGAGAATAGTTTGTCGCTCACTTCTTTTTTGTCGGCAGGCATCTTGACGAAGGCTCACTTGAGTTGCGCTACGACCATCGAAATATCCAGATCCAATGCGGCTATCTTGTCAGCATCAAAATTTATCTTGATCTCTTTGGTCGGTTTCCCGATGACTGTCACTTCTCCTACTCACGGAGTGGATTTGATCTTGTCTTCGAGCGCTTTCACTTTGTCATAAATCATTTCAGTAGGATAATGCGCTGCTACAGAAAATGTATATATCGGTGTATTGCTGATGTCGACTTTTTTGAGCGTAGGAACTTTTACATCGCTAGGTAATGTAGGATAGACCTGATCTATCGCTGCTTTGATATCATTGGTCGCATCTACATCTTTCTTGTTGGGATAGAATTCCAAAGAAATTATTCCCATGTTGGCAGAGCTTGTGGACTTCACATTTTTGATGAGAGAAATCGACTTAAATCTCTGCTCGAGTTTGTTGACCACCTGCTCCTCTATTGTCGCAGGATCAGCTCCTGCGTATACGACGGAAACAATATAATAAGGGATATTTGCAGATGGAGTCGCTTCTTTGGGAATCGTAAACACTGCAGAAATTCAATAGATCGTGAGAAATATTGTTACGATGAAGAGGGAAATCTTATTTTTTTTCAGGAAATTGATCATAAAATGGTCCATAAGGTCATAAAGTCTATAAGGTCGAAGGTCAATTATTAATGCCTCTTGATAAATGATTTCTCATCACCAATTATCAAAGCCGCATGATCTTTATTATCCATATTGTTTATTATTTCAGCACCGAAATATTGGTAATAAGGAAGTAATTTTTCGTCAGAAACCACTCATCGAAATCTATGAAATTCTTTTAATATTTTTTCCACAGATTTTGAAAAAAGCTCTACGCCATGGTTACCACCTCTAAACGCATCTCTTATCTGTAGACAGGTCAGATAGGAATAATTTTCAGACGCTAGCTGCTTTTTTATGATTTCATTATTTTTATCCTTAAATTTTTCTGGTGAACTAGAGAAATGCAACAATCCTCATATATATTCTTCATTTTTGTCATCAGTCGTGAGCATATAAGGAGTTATTTTTGCTGTTGGCTCTAGCTCAAGTAATTGGAACATTTGCTGTTTAAATGCGTCAACATTGGTGATATATTTCGTATTGGATATTTTTTCTAATCGGGGTATTTCACGTCAAAATTCTCCCAGTATATCATTGAACTGGATCAAAAAATCTCTTGTTTCTATTGTAGAGGTTTTAAGTTTCATCGCGTTGGGCGTTACACAAAAATAGAAATTGCCGGTTTTGGCAAAATAGAAATTGCCGGTTATAATCGTATTTTAGATTATAACCCGATAAAAAATGACAGAGAAATTAATTCCTATGAGTTCAAAAGCATTTACTA